>Ga0101944_10001555_pt1 | contig 46296 bp, 40 predicted proteins | sample DewCreD2012metaG_FD_75245 | JGI IMG/M metagenome (GOLD analysis project Ga0101944, IMG submission 75245) | Hot spring sediment bacterial and archeal communities from British Columbia, Canada, to study Microbial Dark Matter (Phase II) - Dewar... ... | reverse complement strand
CCAGCAATTATTTTTACAATGGTCCTTGGGAACAGGTGCTGGTTGCCCCTTTTTTCAACCCCGCGCCGGTAGAGCGCAGCAGCATCCGGAGCATGGCGATTGTCGGACTGGCAGCCGGCACAACCGCCCGACAGGCCGGGTTGGTTTTTCCCAACCTGACCCTTGACGGCATTGAAATTGACCCTGAAATCGTAGAGGTTGGCCGTCAGTATTTTGGGATGAACCTGCCCTACTTGAATGTCATCGTTCAGGATGGGCGATGGGGGCTGGCTCGTTCGAACCAGAAATATCAAATCATCAGCGTGGATGCTTACCGGCCGCCCTACATCCCATGGCACATGACTACCCTGGAGTTCTTTCAACTGGTCAGAGACCGCCTGACGGAGGATGGTGTGATGGTGATCAACGTTGGGCGCAGCCCCACTGACCGCCGCCTGATTAACACCTTTTACACAACCATTGCACAGGTATTTCCCAGTGTGCATATTATGGACCTGCCCGATTCGTTCAATTCCATCTTGTTTGCGACGGTGCAGCCAACCCGGGTGGAAAATCTCACGGCTAATTTTCAGCAGTTGAGTGAATCCCCCGATACCCCCTTTCTCCTGCTACAAGCCATGGCGGTTTGCATCCAGAACCTGCAACCCGCCCCACCGCCGGGTGTGGTTTTCACCGATGACCGATCACCCATTGAGTGGATTACCAATGAGATGATTTTGGATTTTCTGTTTTCCGGAGAAGTGGAGACCTTGCAATGAAAACCTTTCGCTCTCTTGTCCTCTATATTCTGCTCCCCGCTGTGGTTTTATTTGTAATGATGACCTCCATCCGGCTTTTGATGAACCCGCTTTTCCTTACAATTGAATACAACATGCCCGGTTTTCCGCCGGATGCGTTTGGCTTTACAAAGGATGACCGCCTTCATTGGGCAAACCTCTCCTTGAAATACCTGCTCAACGATGCAGATATTTCTTTTCTGGGGGATTTGAGGTTTGAAAATGGCTCTCAGGTTTTCAATGAACGCGAGTTACGTCACATGCTGGATGTCAAGATTCTGGTTCAGCAGATGATTCGCGCATGGGGCATTCTGGGCATCTTCATTTTCCTGACCGGCGTGTGGGCATGGCGTGGCAGGTGGCTGGGGGAATACTGGCTGACCCTCTCGCGCGCCGGCTGGGCAATCCTGATCGTCATCGGCCTGATTCTGGCTGGGGTGATGATCGGTTTTTCTTCGCTTTTTACCGGCTTTCACCTGATCTTCTTCGAGGGAGACACCTGGCTTTTCTACTATTCAGACACCCTCATTCGCCTGTTTCCGCTGCGTTTCTGGCAGGACGCCTTTACACTGATGGGCATTCTCTCCGCTGGCGGCGGAATTGCTTTGATTTTACTTGGCAAACGATTGTTCCAAAAAACCATCACAACCCAAACCAGCAATTAGCGCCTCACAAGACCCAACAGGCGTGGTATGGAAAACTTATCGTCACCTTTTCATTGACTTTGGGCAATTCCAGTTTGCGCTCATTGAACACGTCCAACAAGAGTGGTACTCCTTCCAGTTCTAACCAGATACGGACGATAGCGCCCAAAAAGGAAATTTGCCGCACCTGCGCGGTCAATTGATTCCAGCCATCCACTTTGCCCAATTTGACTTCCTCAGGACGGATGGCCAGTTTGGGCTGATCGCTGATGGGGATGCGCTGGCTGTGCTCAATTTGAATAGTCTGTTCACCAATCCGGTATGCCCCCCGCTCACGATCAACCACCTGCACCGGAATCAGGTTCAGCTGGCCGATGAAAGAAGCCACAAACTCGGTTTGCGGGTAATTGTAAATCTCAAAAGGTGTACCGATTTGTTCAATTCTGCCTTTGTTCATCACCACAATTCGATCCGAAAGCGACAGCGCCTCTTCCTGATCGTGAGTGACGTAAATTGTGGTAATTTTCAATTCCTGTTGAATACGGCGGATTTCAGCCCTCAGCTCAACCCGAATCTTTGCGTCCAGCGCCGAAAGTGGTTCATCCAATAGCAGCACCCGTGGACGGATTGCCAGAGCACGCGCCAGTGCCACCCGTTGCTGCTGCCCTCCGGAGAGTTGGTAAGGGTAGCGTTTTTGCAATTCCTCCAGTTGAACGATTTTCAAAATCTCCGAAACCCGCTGGCGAATCTGATCGGCGGGCATTTTACGCACCGATAATCCAAAGGCCACATTATCGGCCACACTCATATTGGGGAATAAGGCGTAGGATTGAAAGACCATCCCTACCATGCGTTGATTGGGCGGTAACAGGGTGATGTCTTCGCCTTCCAGGAGGATTTTGCCCTGATCCGGCACCTCAAAACCCGCTACCATCCGTAGGGTGGTCGTCTTCCCACATCCACTGGGACCGAGAAAGGAAACAAACTCACCGCGCTCAACCTCAAGGTTGAAATTCTCTACTGCAAGGGTATTGCCGTAGTATTTGGAGAGATTAGAAAGCAGAAGATAGGTCATTGTGATTGTCAACCTCAGTGAGCTCCTGCAATTTGGGTTTGAACTCTTCCGCGATTCAATAATTGAATCAGTCCTATGAATGCCCAGGTCAGGGCAAAGCTGATGATTGCCAGGGAGGAGGATTCATAAGTCTTGTTCTGCCCAACCAGCGACATGTACGGACCAAACGCGCGAATCCCAACCAGAAAACTGGCAATGGTAAATTCTCCCATCACAGTCGCCACTGCCAGAAATGAACCGCTCAAAATTGAAACGCGCACGTTGGGAAGAATGACCCGGAATAAAATAGTGCCCCAGCCTGCTCCCAGGCTTTGCGCCGCTTCGGTCAGCGTGCGGACATCTATGGCTTGCAAGCCGGTATCAATTGAACGATATAAATAAGGCATCGTCAAAACCACATAAGCTGCCACCAGCAGCACATTTGTACCGGTAAAGGTGTTCGTAAGAAAAAATGGCGCACCACTAAACACGCGAATCAAGCCGAAAACCAGCACAATCGCCGGCACGACAAACGGCAGCATACTCACAAACTCAATCAATCCTCTTAATTGCGGCAGTTTCAGGCGGATCCAGTAAACGGTGGGGAAAATGAGCAAAATTCCGGCCAGTGCCGTGAACACCGCCATTTCCAGCGAAAAAATAAAAGTCCTGAGAAAAAGCGGGTCAGCAAAAACACGCTCATAGGCAAGGAAACTATATACTCCCTTTCTGGCTTTCAGGGAAAACTCGAAGGTTGCCAAAAGTGGCAGGAAAAAATACAAACCTCCCAAAAACATCCAAAACCATGACCACAATACATTGCGTTTGCTCATACTCTCAACCACCTCTCACTGCGCCGGCGCAGGAAATAATAGATGGTAATCGCTCCTGCCATGACAATCACCATGCCAATTGCCAGCGCATAACCCAAACCCGTATTTTGCAACACATCCCCCTTAATTTGTGACCCAATCAGAATCGTAATCAAGTTGATAAACCCGCCAGTCAGAGAAAGGGCAGTGGCATATGCACCAAAGGCATTGCCAAAAAGCAGAATCATGGCACCCAGGATTGAGGGGGTCAAAACCGGCAGCGCAACTCGCCGCCAGTAAGTCCATGAGGAAGCTCCCAAATTTTCAGCAGCTTCCCGCCATTCCCGCTTCAAACCATCCAAAGCAGGGGTGATGATCAAAATCATCAACGGAAATTGAAAATACAGGTAGGTGAGGGTCAGCCCCCAAAAACTGTACAGGCTGAAACCGCGGTCGTACAAATCAAAGCCCGCCATTTTTAACAGAACGGTAACCATACCGGTACGTCCAAGTGTTGCGATAAAGGCAAACGCCAGGGGAACACCGGCAAAATTTGAAGCCACTCCTGAAAAAGTCAATAAGGCATTGCGCAGTCCTTTGGGCAAACCGCCCAACGTAACCGCATACGCCATAAAGAAGCCCAATATCCCCCCGCCGACTGCAGATGCCAGACTGATGCGAATGGTCACCCAGTAGGCGCTGAGAATGGATGGACTGAACAGGTCCAGATAATTTTGGAAGGTAAAATTCCCCTGCCGATCCTGAAAACTACCGCTCACCAGAGAAAACGACGGTAAAAACACAAACAGAAAAATAAAAAGAAAGAAGGGTAATACCCCCAGCCAGTTCAACAGGGATGAGGGAACGGGACGCGCGCGACGCGCGTCCCGTTGATTGGACGAATTTTGTGTTAACCTATTTGACATCCGCGCCAACAACCTGCATCCATTTTTCGGCAATCAGTTGTTTGGCATTGTTGATTTGCTCAACGGTCGGGAAGACCGCCTTGGCATACAGTTCAGCGGGCGGCAGGGCATCATTCAGTTCCTGCGGAATCACATTGCGCTTGACCATATCGTTATACCGAATGGGATGGCAACCGCCCTTAAGCCAGATTAATTGACCCTCATCCGAGTAGAGGAATTCCATCCACAACTTGGCTGCGTTGGGGTGAGGGGCGTAGGCACTAATTGCCTGCAGGTAGACACCGGCAATCACACCACTCTGCGGAATGACCACCGCGATTTCGGGATTACCCGCCAGCGCGTTCTTGTCTGCCAGAGCGTTGTAGTCCCAGCGCATTACCACCGGGGTTTCGCCTTTGGCAATGGTGGCCTGCTTGGCGATTACCGGCACGAAATTACCGGCATCATTCAGTTTTTTGAAGAATTCCAAACCAGGAGTAACATCATCCAGCGTACCACCGTTTGCCAGCGCAGCGGCCATAATGCTCATCTGTGCCTGAGCCGAAGCACGCGGATCACCCGCCAGCGCAACCTGTCCCTTGTATTCAGGTTTCAGCAAGTCTGACCAATCCTGTGGCACATTCTGAACAACATCCTTATTCACTTCAAAGGCCAGCACGCCGTAATAATCACCGTACCAGTAGCCATCCGGGTGTTTAACCTCGTCGGGAATGGTATCCCATGTGGAAACTTTGTACGGCATAACCAGTTTTTCTTCAACCAGCTGCGGGCCGTACCCAAAACCCACATCAATCACATCCGGCGCTTGAGGGCCTTTGTTGTCCTTATTGGCTTTGATGGCCTCAATCTCATCCGCCGAGCCAGCATCCGGGTTCAGCTCATTGACCTGCAAGCCGTATTTAGCCTTGAAAGTTTCAATCGCCTCGCCGTAATTGCACCAATCATGCGGCAAGGCAATGACGGTCAACATCCCTTCTTCCTTGGCTGCTTTTACCAGCGGGTCAGTTTCGCCCTGATTTGCAGCAGGCGCGGCCGGCTGACAGGCGGTAACGACCATCATTAATGCTACAGCCAGAATGACCAGCATTCTAAAACGATACAGTTTATGAGACATTTTTCTCCTCCTGAGAAATTGGATATGAAACCTTTGTTATCTTACCAAAAGTATCCATTTTTACACCATTAAGTGATGTTAATGATTGGTAAAGGATGAAAAGAATTTTGTTTAAATATTTTTAATTATAGAAATAAAAAAAGAGATGAGCAACTGATTTGTGCTCATCTCTTTGCTGGAAAAACCTTTCAGCGAATCGCTACCGGGTTTTCACGGTCAGAAGCCGGGTCGAACAGGTGGAAATTATCCATATTGAAGACCAGCTGTACCCTTTCGTCAATATGGAAGCGGGTACGCGGATCAACCCGGGCAACAAAATTGTGCTTGCCGCTGACCATGTAAAGGAAAATTTCATTTCCCATTAACTCGGTAACATCCACTTTGCATTCCACCGGCGCAGCGTGAATGCCGGGCGGGGCAAATTGAGGATTGTGGATGTCCTCTGGACGAATTCCAAAGATCACCTCGCGACCAGCGAAGGGGGCATAGGTCTTGACCTGATCTTCGGGGATCTTGACCGCAAAGTCACCGGTGTCCACAAACAAATCGTTTCCGTCTTTCCGGAGGTGGGCTGGGAAGAAATTCATGGATGGTGATCCGATAAAGCCGGCAACAAACATGTTGGCAGGTTTGTCATACAGGTTTTGCGGCGTATCTAACTGCTGTAAAATGCCTTTGTTCATCACCGCAATACGGGTTGCCATGGTCATGGCTTCGACCTGATCGTGAGTCACGTAGATGAAAGTGGTCTGCAGCCGTTGATGCAGTTTGCTGATTTCAGCCCGCGTCTGGACGCGCAGCTTGGCATCCAGGTTGGAAAGCGGTTCATCGAACAAAAATACCTTGGGCTCACGCACAATGGCCCGCCCTACGGCAACACGCTGGCGTTGACCGCCGGACAGTTCGCGCGGTTTACGTTTGAGCAGGTGCTCAATTCCTAAAATTGCCGCTGCTTCTTCGACCCGTCTTTGAATTTCCTGCTTGGGCACTTTGCGGAGTTTGAGACCAAATGCCATGTTGTCAAACACCGACATGTGCGGATAAAGCGCATACGACTGAAACACCATGGCAATATCGCGATCCTTGGGCGGTACATCATTCACTACCCGATCGCCAATTTTGACCTGTCCGTCGGTAACCTCTTCCAGACCCGCCAGACAGCGCAACGCGGTAGTTTTGCCACACCCTGAAGGCCCAACCAGCACCAAGAACTCTTTGTCTTCGATGTGGATGTGGAGATCATTGAGCGCGACAAAATCACCAAACTTTTTCCAAACATGATCGTACGTTACACTAGCCATGAAAAACCAACCTCCTTCCGGAAAGAATATCGTGATTTGATTATAGCCCGTGCCACCCAAAAATACAATTGACATTCAGCAGGATTTTCCCCGTTTTTTTCGGAATCGGTTTTCTGGTAAACTAATTAGAGAGTTGTCCTCAGAAAAGGAAAATCCATGAACGATCATCTTCGGATTGGGCTCGCCCGAATGCACGTGGAGGCGGGTGAAGTGCGGGACTTTTTACCCTCGCTGATGACTCACATCTCCAACTGGGGAGGCGAGGTGGTACTGGAACTCGGTTATGGTTCCGGCATGGGTTTGAGTGAACAGGAATATCGGAACGCGTGTCCATCGGTGCGATTTGCCTCGCAAGAGGAAGTTTATCAGCAGGATATTGTGCTGGTACTGCGCTACCCGGAAGAAAATCTCTTGAAAATGATGCGCAAAGGCGCTTGTCTGATGTCCATGATTCACTTTCCAACCCGCCCTCAGCGCATCGAATTTCTCAAGTCGCTGCAAATTGAAGCAATTTCTCTGGATTCCATTAAAGATGATACCGGCCGCCGGTTGGTGGAAAACCTGCGGCTGGTCGCCTGGAATGGTGTGGAAGTTGCTTTTCGCGTTCTGCGAGAAATTTACCCCGCCCCCGGCTTCGAAAGCCCGCACCGGCCGCCAATTCACGTCACACTGTTAGGAAGCGGTGCGGTTGGCATGCACGTCATGCCGGCCGCCATCCGCTATGGCAACGAAGGATTGTGGCGGAAAATGGTCGAAAAAGGTGTGCCGGGCGTGCAGGTCACTGCTGTGGATTATGACCTGACCCACCATTATGCTTTCATGCAAAATCTGTTGCGGCAGACCGACCTGTTGATTGATGCCACCCAACGCCCCGATCCTACCCGACCGGTCATTCCCAACGATTGGATTGCCTTTATGGCCCCACACGCCGTCCTGCTGGACCTGTCGGTTGACCCGTATGAATGCGAGAAGCCGCCATTCACGGTCAAAGGCATTGAAGGCATTCCACACGGAAACTTAGATCAGTATGTTTTTCCGCCCAACGATCCGGCTTACGAAAAAATTCCGCCGTGCATTCCCACCCGCAACCGACGTTATGCCGTTTCCTGCTATTCGTGGCCCGGAATTACCCCGCGAAAGTGCATGGAAATTTACGGCATTCAAATTGCCCCCCTGTTGAGAACAATTTTGAGTGCCGGTGGAGTAAAAAATATCAACCCTGAGGGCACTTATTTTCACCGAGCGCTGAGCCGCGCCATGCTCTCTCGCTGGGATCATTGAGTCGTTCACCCAAAATCCAAGGAGGAAGGAAACATGTCTGTCATTAAAACGATCGGGTTTCCCCGCATGAAAAAAGAAGCCGGAGAAAAACGGGTTTTTCTCCCTGAATTTATTCAATTTCTGGCTAATCACGGCGTCAACATCGTCCTTGAGGATGGTTACGGCTCTCGTTCCGGTTTCACCTTTGATGATTATCAGCAGGGTAATCCCCGTATCCGCAAAGCCAGCCGGGAAGAAACTTTTGCTCAAGAAATGGTGATTGTTCTACGTTCGCCCACTATGGAAGAATTTAAGCTGCTCAAGCCGGGCGCAATCCTGTTTTCCATGCTGCATTACCCTACCCGACCGCTGCGGATACAGGCACTTCGGGAACTGGGAATTCGCGCCATTTCAATGGACAGTGTGGTGGACGATAATAACATCCGGCTGGTGGAAAACATGAAGGCGGTTGCCTGGAATGGATTGGAAGCCGCCTATGATGTGCTGGAAAAACGCTGGCCAGGGCTGATTCGCCCGGATAATCAGCCGATTCGCGCCTTGATTCTGGGGGTTGGCATGGTTGGAAAACATGCCGTGGAAGCCGCCACAAAACTGGGAAACATCGAACGCAATAACGATCACATTCGCGCCGGCGGGCCAGGGGTGATTGCTCAGGTGGTTGGCCGTAATATTACCTGTCAGTCCATTGTCATGCAATCCCTGTTCCAATCATCAGATATTCTGGTGGATGCCACTCAACGCTGGGATACCAGTCGTCCCGTAGTACCCAATGATTGGATTGCGTGGTTGCCGGAACATGCAGTCATTGCCGATCTGGCGGTGGACCCCTATACGTTGAATGTCAACCCCCCCGTTGTTCGAGGTGTCGAAGGTATTCCTATGGGAAATCTGGACCAGTACATTTTTCACCCCGATGACCCCAACTGGACGAAAACCATCCCGGAGGGAATTCCGACTACCCACCGCCGGACAACCGTTACCTGTTATTCCTGGCCGGGAATTCATCCGGAAGCCTGTATGCGCCATTATGCTCAGCAATTACAACCCCTCATGGAAGTTCTGCTTGAAAAGGGCTATGATAACCTCTCCTTGAAAGGCTCTTACTTTGAGCGCGCGCTCTACCGGGCTACTTTGCATGGCTGGTTAACCATGAAGGGTGATTAATGAAGGTATTTTCAAGATTGTAATCAATCCATCCAAAAAAAATAGAACTTAAGTGCTATAATGGTAGCATCTTTATCCCCTGCCCGGAGTATCTACCCATGCCTGAGTTACCTGAAGTTGCCTCGCGCGCCCGACAAATGAACACAGAGCTTCGCGGAAAATTGATCAGCGGTGTTGAAGTTGTTCAACCGAAATGCCTGAATCTATCTGTGGAGGAGTTTCAATCGGCTTTATGCGGTTCCTCCATTCAGGAAGTCACCTATCATGGCAAGTGGTTGTTTGTGCACCTCAATCAGGGCTGGCTGCTCTTGAATCTGGGGATGGGCGGCGAAATTCTGCTGGTCACCCGCTCCTCTCTCCCTGAAAAATACCGCCTTATTCTGGATTTTACGGATGGTAGCTGCCTCGCCATTAATTTCTGGTGGTTTGGTTTCGCCCATTTTGTGACTGAAAACAATTTGGAACATCACAAGATGACCCGTAAACTGGGGCCGAATGCCCTCGATCTGAATACCAACGACCTGAAGAAATTATTCCAGGAGAGGACAGGACATTTGAAGTCCTTTCTGCTGGATCAAAGCCGGATCGCCGGAATCGGTAACGCCTACATCCATGACATTCTGTTTCTCGCTCAATTGCACCCACTACGTTCCATCAAATCGCTTACCGATTCAGAAATCGAAAGACTGTCCAATGCCATTCAAACCTGCTTGCGCGCCAGCCTTGAAAAAAACGGCGCATTTTATGAGGTGGATTTGCACGGTTGGAGCGGCTCTTTCACCATGGAAGATATTTTGATCGGGTACAAAGAAGGCCAACCCTGCCCCGTCTGCCGGACCACAATCCAGAAAATCAAGACCGGCAGCACCAGCAGTTTTATCTGCCCGGTTTGTCAGCCACTCCTTTGATCTTTACTGGATTATTTTACAATTCCCACCCATCTGGTCAGGCTTCAATGGTCAGTGGAAGGATTGCAAATCCACCGGCTTGCGTTATACTGAACCAACTCACATTTTTTTTGTGATTGTTTTTCGTTAACCTCACAGGAGGCAAGTTAAATTGGCAGTTTCAGATGCTGTTTTGAATTATGACTTGAAGCGCGCTGTTCACCCGAATCGTCTTAAGGGATTATGGCGGTTGATGCGCGGCTTCCGCAAATTATATATCGCTGCTACATTAAGTTTGGGTATTTCGGCGGTTGCAAAGACGCTCACCTACCTGTTGCTGCGATATTTCGTGGATGACTATCTGGTAGCCGGAAGCGCTGCGTTTACCCTTCCGGCAATTGCCATTGGATTCATTTTACTGGCAGGGGTAGAGGGCGGTTTTTCATTCCTGAGCGGTAAACTGGCAGCCCAAACCGCCGAGGGCATTACCCGCCGCCTGCGCAATTACCTTTTTGACCACATTCAGCGCCTGACGTTTACCTATCACTCCCGTATGGAAACCGGCGAGCTGATTCAACGCTCCACTTCGGATGTGGATGCCCTGCGTCGCTTCTTTGCGGATCAGGCTATTGGCATCGGGCGGATTATCTTGCTGTTTGTGATCAACTTCATTGCACTGCTTCAACTTAACGTCAAACTGGCTTTGATTTCGGTGGTGGTCGTGCCGGTGATTGTGGGAATTTCCCTGTTTTTCTTCCGAAAAATCTCAAAAGCCTATGAGGACTATCAAACCCAGGATGCTGTCCTTTCAACCACCCTGCAGGAAAACCTGACCGGTATTCGGGTGGTCAAAGCCTTTGCCCGTCAGGAATATGAGATCGGTAAATTCGAACGGGATAACTGGGAGAAATACCTGCGCGGTAAGAAACTGCTTAAAATGCATTCCCTCTTTTGGCCGATCTCGGACACGATTTGCAACATCCAGATTCTGGTCGGTTATCTGGTTGGGGCATCAATGGCCATCAACGGCGAAATCACCGTTGGCACATTTCTCGCTTATGCCGGTTTGATCGTCTGGATTATTTTTCCGATGCGTAACCTGGGGCGTCTGATCGTCCAGACCTCCACTGGCATGGTTTCTTACAACCGCGTCATGGAGATCATCAGGCAGGATCGCGAGTCACTGGAGACCGGCAAGCACCGACCCAAAAACGATATCCTCGGTAAAATCGAGTTCGAGCAGGTTGGTTTTGCGTATGATGATGGAAACGCAGCCCTCGAAGACATTACCTTCTCCTGTGAGCCGGGACAGGTGGTTGCCTTGTTAGGGTCAACCGGTTCAGGTAAGACCACGCTGGTCAATCTGCTGCCACGCTTTTATGAATATACCTCAGGAAGAATATTACTGGATGACATTGAACTCAAACGCTATCCGCGCCTTTTTCTGCGTCAACAGATTGGTATCGTCGAGCAGGAGCCCTTCCTTTTTTCGCGCACTATTCGCGAAAACATCACCTATGGGGTTGGCAGGGAAGTGCCGCAGTCCGAAGTGGAAACAGCCGCCAAAGCCGCCGCAATCCACGACATCATCCTCACCTTTGAAAAGGGCTATAACACACTTGTCGGTGAAAAAGGGGTTACCCTGTCGGGTGGTCAAAAACAACGGGTGGCAATCGCCCGCACCCTGCTGAAAAATCCGCGCATCCTCATTCTGGATGACTCCACCTCCGCAGTTGATACGGAAACCGAAGCTGAAATACGCGAAGCCCTGCAAAACTTAATGAAAGGCCGCACCACCTTTATCATTGCTCACCGCATTCAAAGCATCATGGATGCCGACTTAATCCTTGTGCTGGATAAAGGCCGCATCGTCCAGCGTGGTAAACACAATGACCTGGTACGGCAGGAAGGCATTTACCGCCAGATTTATGAAATCCAGACCCGGATTGATGACGAGCTGGAAAAGGAGATAGCCAGTGTCGCTTGAATATTTTGAAGAGGAAGAATTTAAGACCCAATTTAACGGTCAAACTTTACGCCGCATTCTGGCCTTGACGCGCCCGCACTGGCGCTGGGTGGTCGGCTTTCTGGTCACCATTGCGCTGGTGAGTGGGCTGGATTCGGTTTTCACTTACCTGAGCAAACTGATTATTGACGACGGCATTCTGGCGCAGAACCGCACTGAGTTATATCGTCTGTTGATCATCTACGGTTCATTGGGTTTTGTTCAGGCAAGCGGTGTATTTGGTTTCATTTACCTTGCCGGTGTGTTAGGTGAACGGGTGCGTTATGACCTGCGCCAAAAGATGTTCAACCATCTGCAGGGGCTTTCGCTTTCCTACTTCAGCCGAACGCCGGTTGGCTGGATCATGTCCCGTGTCACTTCAGACAGTGAACGGGTTGCTGATCTGGTTACGTGGGGATTGCTGGATGTTACCTGGGGCTTGATGAACATCATCACCGCCATGGGATTTATGCTGTTCATCAACTGGAAACTGGCGCTAATTGTGCTGGGAATACTGCCGATCTTGTTTTACATTGCCTATGAATTCCGCAAACGGATTCTGGGTGAATTTCGCACCGTGCGCAAGATGAACTCAAAAATCACTGGAGCATTCAACGAAAACATCACCGGCGTGCGGGTCGTAAAAGCGCTGTGCCGCGAGGATGCCAATCTGGAAGAATTCAAAGCCCTGACTGCCGATATGTACCGCTCTTCTTATCGCGCGGCATGGTTGAGCGCCTTGTTTCTACCCAGCGTCCAGCTGGTTTCAGCCATCGCACTGGCTGCCATCGTCTGGTACGGCGGCTGGCAGGTACAGGTGGGTGGCATGACTGTCGGCGGCATTCAAGCCTTCGTTTCGTACGTCACCTTCATGATGTGGCCAATCCAGGATCTGGCACGGGTGTTTGCTGAAATGCAACACGCCATTGCTTCTGGTGAACGTATCTTCTCAATGATTGACGCTGTACCGGATGTCAAAGACCTGCCGGGTGCTTTTGACCCCGGCACAATTCAGGGCGATATCGAGTTTGATAACGTCACTTTCTACTACGATGACGGTGACCAAAAACCCGTTTTGGAAAATTTCTCCTTGTATGTCAAACGTGGTGAAACGATTGCGCTGGTTGGTGAAACCGGTGGCGGCAAGACCACCATCGTCAACCTTTTGTGCCGTTTTTACGAGCCGAAAAAAGGCAGTATCCGCATAGGCGGCAGGGATTACCGTGACTACTCCCTGCATGCCATCCAGTCCCGCATTGGCATGGTGCTTCAAACCCCCCACCTTTTCTCCGGAACGATCCGCGAGAATATCCGTTACGGCCGTCTGGATGCGACGGATGAAGAAATTGTGGAAGCTGCCAAACTGGCTGGCGCGCACGACTTCATCATCAAACTCAAAAAAGGGTATGACGAACAAGTAGGAGAAGGCGGAAATCTGCTTTCCGTTGGTCAAAAGCAGTTAATCAGTCTGGCACGGGCTGTACTTGCCAAACCGGAAGTATTCATCATGGACGAAGCCACCAGTTCGGTGGATACCCTGACCGAGGCGTTGATTCAACGCGGAATGGAAACGATGATGAAAGGCCGCACAAGTTTCGTGATTGCCCACCGTCTTTCCACAATCAAACGTGCCAACCGTATTCTGGTCATTGAGCAAGGAAAAATTGCCGAAATGGGCAGCCATGCCGAGTTGTTGCGTAAGCGCGGTAAGTACTACTCCCTGTACACCAAGCAGTTCCGTCACCAAATGGAGCAGGATCTGGATCCCTTCTCCCAACCCGAACAACTGGCAACGGCTTGATAGAAAAATCCCCGCCGGGTGGAAAACTGGCGGGGATTTTCTAATGCTGATAACCTCAAGATTTTATGGGGTGATTGTCTGGACTGACGGTACAAACCATACTGCATCCACCGGTCCCTTGCTGTTTTTGTTGGTCACTCCCAAAATGAACTGGACATTCTTTCCCACAAAAGCGCTCAGGTCAAGATCAATTTGCGTCCACTTGCCGTCCAGGGTTTCACTCCATTTACCCAGATTTTCGATGTTGCCGTTGTCAATTCGATAATCCAGACTGAACTGTACGTCACAGGTCGTGTTCCCTTCCAGGCAGGCAACCCAAGCCTTGAAACGGTCTCCACTTTGAATATTTCGCGCCGGATAGAACCCTTGCATCCAATCATTCGGGTTGGCGAGGTGCATCCAAAGCGCCCGTTCATTTTCCTGACGGCCGCCCTCCATCTTAGGATTGAGCAAGACGGCTGCCCACTGGGCCTCACTTTGACTGACATTGGCGCACGGGCGGGCTACCTTACCGGCATTGCTCGACCACTCCGCCTGACAAATGCTGGCCACAAAATCCAGAGGATAAATAGCGGAGGGCACATCATCGCTCTTGTAACCGGACACTTTAATGCTGACCCAGAAAGGTTTATCCTGATTGTTACCCAGCCCAAAGGTACGGCCGGAAGCATCTCGCAGCATCCAGTTGGCTTTGTAAGTTCCGGCTTTGGACGGAGCAACCAGATCCACGGAAACATCTACAGTCTCACCTGGACGCACATCGCTTTTCAAAGAAACCGAAGCCGGTGCGCTCATCGAAGCGCCATCCACGAAAACCAGCGCATAATCTTTTGTCCAGGTGCAGGTGCCCACGTTTTTCAGACGCCAAGTTTTGGTGAACTTCTGCCCACCGACCAGCTCAGTGCCATCGGGTATGGTTACATCTTTGACGAATGAAGCTGCGTTGCAGGGCAAAGGTTTGGGCGTTGCAGTCGCTGTGGGCAAGACAATCGTCGCAGTCGGCTGAACCGGTGTGTTCTGCACCTCGGTCACCACGGCGGTGGGTTGCTGCGGGGTGGGTGTGCTTTGCTGACTGGCGATCTGAGTTGCCTGAGCAATCAGCGTTTCAAATGCCTGTTGGGTCATCACAGCCGCAACCGTCTGCATGACGGCGGTCTGCTGAGCGCTCTGGGCATCTTTTCCGCCGTCGTCTGGTCCAAACAGCAAGCCACAGGCGGATAGCAAAACCGCCAGAACACTCAAAATCATTACTAACGGAAAGACTTTCTTAAACATTGTAGTTACTCCTGAAATCCAAAAAAATGCTGCATTTATTATGCAACATCTGGACGATCAGAGCGGGCAAATAGTTCCCGCCAATGTTGTTTTTTACAAAAGCTATCGGTCGTTTTGATCTTCTTCTGAGCGATTATTGAAGATTTGCCCGGTGCGGGCACGGTTCAAAGTTCCCGTCCAGCAAAAGGCTTCGGTAGCGTTATGGATCAATTCTGCTCCACCGATAACTGCCGTCATGATCAGAAAAGCATGGGTTGGTCCCGGAAAGAAATACATTAAAACCACCAGACCGGCTGCCACCCACGTTCCGGCACAAATTGGGCAGGAAATCAGCTGCCCTAAAGCGCGCTGCACCCCCTTCCCTCTCGGCACAACCGTACTTCCTGCACCGCTCAGGTCTTTGACCGTTCGAGTAAATGGCGCTCGGAACGGTTCCGCGACGCGGTCGAAAGCAATCAGGCGTCCCAGCCGAAAGGTAGCGAAGGAAAGCAGAACCAAATCGAGCCAGTCAATCCGAAAATTTTCGATTCCTCCGCCGCCAAGGGTCGCTCCAACCGTAACAAACCAGAAAACTCCCCCAAGGAAAATGAGCGTAAGTAGAATTTTTGTGATTGCTTCAGCCAGTTGGGAATTGGGGCTTTGCATGGTAATTAAGACCTCCGGCAGCGGAAATAAATGCCCCTGTATGAAATCGTACAGCACAGGGAGTGCTCTACGCTATTTTACTTCAACTTTCAGGGATAAGAGGAATAAAAAAAGGTGGCAAGGGTGGGGGTCGAACCCACGACCAAGGGCTTATGAGTCCCCTGCTCTACCACTGAGCTACCTTGCCAGCGCACGCAAGTTTACTATGAAGTTTTTCTTTTGTCAACAAAAATTTTTTCTTACCGGGTGAAACCATACCTTACACCGTTGAAAAGAAATTCCTCAATTGAATGATTAAATAAATTTTAATACTTGTAATCCACACCTCAAATTCGTTACACTATCCATATCTTCCCCCGCATATTTCTAATTAAGCCATAAAGAAATCTTTATTATCAAACGGTTGGGCGGTTCAACCGCAATTTATTCCATTTCAATTACGGAGGTTAAAATGAGTTTTTTAACATTCAACGACATGCTCCGCCGTACGGCATGGCGCCTGCCGGAACATGCCTTCCTGTACTGGAGCGACCGCAATCGTTCAATTACCTATGCGCAAGGTGAGCAGCTCAGCGATGCGGTTGCTGGTGGACTGGCAAACCTTGGGGTGAAGAAGGGTGACCGCGTCGGAATTTTTGCCCATAATGGACTGGATTATGTCATGGCCATGTTTGGCGCCTGGAAATTAGGCGCTGTATCGGACCATATCAACGTTCTGCAAGCCCAAAATCTGGCATGGTTCGTTCAGGATTCAACACCAACCGTTTTGATCTACACCGGCGACCTGCATGAAGTGGTTGAACGCAACCGCCCGCAGATGCCCTCCATCCGTCATTACATCTGCCTGGATGGGGAACGTCCCGGTTCACTGGACTGGAATGCGATGGTTGCCGCCGACCTGAAACCGCCGGCAGTCAAAGTAGATGGTGAAGATGCGGCGCATCTTTCCTATACCTCCGGTTCTTCCGGCAAACCCAAGGGCGCCATTCTCGCTCACGGATACACTGCACGCGCAACCCACTGCATCGCCGAGCGGTTGCAATTGACCAGAGAGGATGTTTCCTTTGGACCGACCTCGCTGGCCAGTTCCTATCATCTGGTGGCCAATTTACTACCCGGGATTCACCGTGGCGTATTTATTGGTGTGCGTACCCGTTGGGATCCCGAAACTGCGTGGAACGAAATGGAACAGCGCGGCGTTACTTTTATGGTCGCGAACCCATTGCTGCTGAACGACTTGCTGCTGCACTGTCGTAAGATGGGTCGCAAGCCGGCTGCGCTGCGCTTTGTGGTTTCGGGCGGCGCGCCGGTACCCCCCGAATTGAAAATGGCCTATCAGGAGGAACTGGGGGCTCCACTGGTCGAATCCTATGGACAATCCGAGCTGGGTGGTTTTGTCGCCCTGGGTTACCCGCGCCCCGAACAGGGCGAAAAATTCAAGGCCATTGGCCCGGAACTGCCCGATCGCGAAGTGCGAATTGCCGATGAACAGGATAACGAGGTAACGATTGGAACACCGGGAGAAATTCTCATCCGCGGCGGGGTAATGATTGGTTACCACAACCTGCCGGAAAAGACCGCCGAAGCCTTGCGTAACGGCTGGCTGCACACCGGCGATATGGGCGTGATGGATGAGGACGGTTATATCCGCCTGGTGGGACGCTGGAGCGAACGCATCATCATGCACGGCAGGGTCATCTTCCCCCGCCCGCTGGAAGAAGCCCTGCTGCGCCACCCAGCCGTGCGTTACGCCTGTGTCATCGCCAAAAAAGATGCGGCAGCCGGGCAGGTACCCAAAGCCGTGGTTGAACTGTACCCTGAGGCGGTTACAACCCCGCAGGAATTGATGGAGCACTGCTCTGCCATTTTGGGAGATGAAAATACCCTTCGTTCGATTGAAATCATCGCCCAAATGCCGATGACCCCCACCGGCAAAATTGGGCGGGCCGATTTGCAGGCGCGAGAAGACCAATCCTCTTGAGAATGGGTGAGTAATTTGACCACCCTTGCTGGAGGGGCTTTCAGCAGGGGTTGGATTATAATTTGCTCAGGAGGTACACTGTGACTACTGACCGCCTGACCCGTCTGATTGCACTGATGAATGCTGCCAGTCTGGACGCTGTAGCGCTCAACCCCAGCCCATCTCTGGTTTATTTAACCGGCCTGCACTTTCATTTGAGCGAACGTCCCACCACCCTGATCATTGCTCCTCCCCACCCGCCCCTTTTGATTTTGCCGGAACTGGAAGCAGAAAAAGCGCGCCAATCTAAAATTCCCCTCACCTTGATTCCCTTTGGGGATAACCCCGCCGATTGGGAAAAATCCTTTCAGGAAGCTGCCCAAATCTGTCGGTTACAGGGGAAAGTGATTGGGGTAGAACCGACCCGCTTTCGCTTCCTGGAATGGCAGTTCATTAACAGCTCGGCGCGGGATGTGCGGCTGGTCTCGGCTGAGCCGGCCTTGAGTGTCTTGCGCCTGCGTAAGGATGAGCAGGAGCTGGCTGCCATGCGCCGCGCCGTGCTGATTGCCGAGCAGGCTTTTGAACAAACCCTTCCGCTGATTAAAGCGGGCATCACCGAGCGGGAACTGGCCGCCGAACTGACCGTTGCATTACTTCGCTGCGGTTCCGCACCCGAGCTGCCCTTTTCTCCCATTGTGGCATTTGCTGCCAACAGTGCCAATCCACATGCCGTACCGGGTGATACCCCCTTAAAACCCGGCGAACTGGTGCTGTTTGATTGGGGCGCTGCATACGAGGATTACTTTTCCGACATCACCCGTACCCTGGCGCTGGGTGAGCCAGACGAAGAACTGCGCCAAATCTACAAGGTGGTGCTGCAGGCCAATCAGCAGGGACGCCTGGCCGGTAAACCGGGCTTACCGGCCGGCGCAATTGACCGGGCTGTCCGTCAGGTGATTGAGCAGGCTGGCTACGGCACATATTTCATTCACCGCACCGGGCATGGACTGGGTATGGAAAGTCACGAGCCGCCTTATCTGTATGCCGAAAATCCGCTTTCGCTCGAAAATGGCATGGTCTATACGGTTGAGCCGGGCATTTATCTGCCGGGCAAAGGCGGAGTGCGGATTGAAGATGACATGGTTGTAACCCCTGATGGTTGTGAGTCCCTCACCACCTTACCACGAGAATTGCTGATTTTGTAATCAACCATGAACGATCCTCAACTCATGTCAGGTGCTGAACCATTCTTTTTCCCCGCCGGTGAAACCGGATGTTTGCTGGTGCATGGACTGACCGGAACCCCCAAGGAAATGCGCTGGATGGGGGAATTCCTGGTTGAGCAGGGTATCACGGTGCTGGGTATCCGCCTGAGCGGGCACGCCATCACCCCCGCCAGCCTGGAACGCACTCGCTGGCACGACTGGCTGGCCAGTTTGGAGGACGGTTTTCATCTGTTGCGCCATTCCTGTACAAAAATCTTTATCTGCGGTCTCTCGCTGGGGGGTGCGCTCAGTCTGTACGCAGCATCTTTTTTGCCGGTTGAAGGAGTCATCTCAATTTCTGCGCCTTACGAGTTGCCACCCGATTGGCGGTTGAACTTCATTCGCTTATTCCGCTATGTTCAATCGCGCGTACCCAAAGACAGCCCTGACTGGCGCGACCCGCAGGCTGCCGTTGATCACCTTGAATATCCCTACTATCCAACCGCTTCGATTGCCGAATTGCGCGATTTGCTGGCAGAACTCCGCCAGGTACTGCCTCAGGTCAAGCGGCCGGTTTTGATCATCCACTCCCGCGCCGACCGCGGCGTGCTGCCCTCCAATGCCGAAAAAATCTTCACTGCACTCGGCAGCTCTGCCAAAGAAATCCTGTGGGTTGAAAACAGCGGGCATGTGGTGGTACGCGAGCCGGATCGTCATCTGGTTTTTGAACGCGCCTTGCAGTTCATTCAGCACTATTCTGAGTCACGATAAAATTTCAGGAGCAAATCTTTGACACTGGAAATACTTACTTTCTCCCTAGGACCGTTGGACAACAACACCTATTTGCTGGTGGACACAACCACCAACGAAGCCGTCATCATTGACCCCACCTTTGACAGCCAGCAGGTTCTTCAAGTGATTCTGGAACGCCAGTTACACCTGACCCAGGTCTGGCTCACCCACGCCCACTTCGATCACATAGCCGGTGCAAAACTGTTTTCTCAGCTTAGTTCACCGCCGCTGCCGATTGGCATTCACCGCGATGATCTGGAACTTTACCTGACCGGCGGTGGGGCAGGCATGTTTGGCATTCAGATGCCGGAAATGCCGCAGCCGAGCCTGTTTTTTGAGCACGGCCAAATTTTACGGGTGGGAGAGGAAGAGGTAGAAGTACGCCACACCCCCGGTCACAGCCGCGGACATGTGATTTTTTACGCCCCGCAGGCCAATGCCGCCATTGTTGGCGATTTGATTTTCCAAAATGGGGTTGGCCGCACCGATTTGCCCGGCGGCAGTAGCACCCAATTACTGAAGTCCATTTACCAGCAGGTGCTCACACTCCCGCCGGAAACCCGTCTGCTGCCCGGTCATGGTGAAGAAACGACAGTTCAGGATGAAGCCGACAATAACCCGTATTTGAATTAGTACCTATCCGAAAATTATATTGAGCAGGACTTGAGCACAGGCCATGTGAACAAAAGCGAGCCAGTTCTCTGATTTCTTGCACCAACGGGTCGCAATACTACGCCGTTTTGCCAACCACCCCAAAGTTCTTTCAACGACCCAACGCCGGGCAGGAAAGTTTTTTTCGCCAGGAACAGCACACTCATCCTTCGGCTCGTTGCGCCTACGGCGATGTTTAATATGCTCAATGTAGTTGTGCAAGCCGACAAACTGATGAACATCTTCGTAGTCATAGCCTTTATCTGCACAAAAGTGCTGTTCGCTGTTCGGACGTTTTACAACAATGTGAATGATCAAGTCATCTACCGACCATTTATCGTGTTCATTCGCACCCGTGATGGAAATTGCCAGCGGCGCACCTCGCTCGTCAACCAAAATGTGAATTTTACTACCCAATTTGCTGCGGTCGGTCGGATTTTTGCCGGTTTGCGAGCCTCCCAGTGGGGCTGGGCTCATCATGCTGTCCACAGATTGCCAGTTCCAACCAATTTTGCACTCCCGTGCATAGTATTTGACCATCTTTTTGAAAAGTAATGCGAACAGCCCGCTTTTTTGCCAGGTCTGAAATCGTTCATGCAGAACACTGCTCGAAACGCCAAACCATTCTTTCTCGATTGATTTCCATTGACAGCCGGTCCACAAGACATACCAGATACCATCCAGCACATCACGATTATGGACGGGTGGACGCCCAGGTTTCTTTCCTTTGGGTTTCTTGGGAAGGTGTTTTTTCAAAAACCGCTATAATTTGCCCGGCATTCGATAAATACTTTTGGGTTTTGTGGTATTCTTGGACATGGAGACACTGACTGAATAAAAGGATGTTTGAGAATCCCATTTTTACCATGTCGCGTCTCCTTTCTCTAAATATTTTTCGGATAGGTTCTTAGTGAACATTTTTTTCGGATCAAGAGAGCATTGAAGTATTTCCTACTCCTCGTTACCACAACCTAAAACTACTGATGTCGAACTTCAACAAGAAATCTCCTTTGGAATGTTTTCACTTAACCTCCGATGGGTTAATTATGCATTATTGGTAATATCTGAAAGTTTAATATATTTTCCTTGTAAGTTTTCTTTTCACCAACTTTATTACTACGATAGTGAAGTGCTATAGTATAATTTTTGGAGAGGGATAATTAAGTCTCAAATTCCATTGAAACCATTTATTAATTGCAGAGTGGAATATGATAAAAAAGCAACTTCAAATACTATTACTTGGATGGGCTATTTTTTTTGGCTTCTTAATAAGAGCTACCCCTGCTTATCTTCATAGTTTCCCATTAAATGATGGGGGTATGTTTTTTGCAATGGTTGAAGATCTAATTTCAACTAATTTTAACCTCCCAGAGACCAGTTCTTATAACGGATTAGGTATTCCATATAGTTATCCGCCCCTTGCGTTTTATCTGCTCGCTTTTATTTCAAAGTACTTTTATTTCTCTTTATTAGATTTATTCAGATGGACACCAGTCATTCTGAGTACGTTGTCAATCGTTGCAATTTACTTTTTGGCAAAGGAATTAACCAAAGAATCTCTTCTAGCATCAATTTCTTCGTTAAGTTTTGCAATGCTTCCCGCCACTACAACATGGTTAATTATGGGAGGTGGGGTTACACGATCTTTTGGAATGTTTTTTTCAATCCTGACAATACTTTTTACATATCGAATTTATAGAAACGGGAAATGGAAAGACGTTTTTCTAACTTCGTTATTTGGATCGCTTCTTGTGCTTAGTCATCCAGAATGGACTATTCAAACAATTAGTACTATTTTCCTGTTTTTTGTTGGCATCAATGAAAAGAAGAGAAATATTTTTATGTCGTTTATAGTAGCGTTTTCTGTTTTATTAATTACAATGCCATGGTGGCTACGAATATATCAATCAAGCCCCTCATCACACTTCAACGCACTTCAAACAGGCTTGTACGATTTATATAATTTACTACCTCCAATGATGTTAACAATTGGAAGAGAACCTTATTTTCCAATTATCACTCTTACAGGCATATTAGGTGTTGCATATCTAATTATGAGTAAAAAAATTTACTGGTTTGGATTTTGGTTTTTATTACCTTTTATTACCGATCCTAGAATTGCCTTTTCTGTGGTCACAATTCCCCTTTCCATCGCTTCGGGTTATGGACTAATAATTCTGAGCCAATTTTTTGATTTTTTGAGAAAATTGCGGGTAGAAAATCTCTGGGTGGACTCGGTTGGTGAGCATGATTTCAACCAAATCTGGAAGTCGTCTATATTTCGATGGGTCATGGGTTTTTTTCATTATATATTCTCTCTTAGGAGGATTTGGGAATATCCTTCAGAGTTCTGACGTGATATTAAATCAAGAAATTCTTGAGTCGTTTGATTGGGCTAGAAATTCCATCCCCCAAAGAAGCAACTTTCTTGTTATTACTGGCGAGCCTTTATTCACTAATCCCATTCAGGAATGGTTTTATCCATTAACAAAATCAAATTCTATAAACACCTATCAGGGAACCGAATGGTTGCCCAATTATTATAAAAATGTTACTTTAAGCCTTTTATTACAAGATTGTAAATTTAAGACCATATCCTGTTTGGATGAATGGAAAGGATTAAATCCTGTATCATATGAGTATATTTATTTATACGATGGAAAAGTTCCGACCCTTGGGCTTGGAGAGATCACAGGTAGCCAATCATTGAGTGAGTCCTTAAAACAGTCAGAGCAATTTGTTCTTATTTATCAATCAGATAATGTAAAAATCTTTAGTAAATCAAGTGATAAAGAATGACGATTTATCCTTTTATCCGATCAAATCGCTATCACAATATTTTATTTCTATTTGTCTTGTTGATAATATTTTTATTAATAAGCCACAAAGTGATCACCTATGTTGATACTGTGGATAGCGATTTTTTTTCATTTTGGCTCGCTGGTAAAGTAGTTCGTGAAGGGTTAAATCCATACGATGAAATTGTTTGGCTAACTGGTCACGAGATTTATTATGCCGATTGGATTTCAGATCCAACATTTCTATATCCGCTTTATACTGCGGTAATTATGATACCTCTAAGTTTATTTGAACTTTCAATATCTTATACAATTTGGATTTGGATTTCACAAATTCTTATTTTTTTCTCCACAATTAAATTACTATCTCTATTTGGAAACCAAACAAAATTTTTTGTTTTTCCCGTATTTGCAGGGTTGTTGTTATTTCGACCAATATTACCGCTACTATTAAATGGTCAAATAAGTTCAATATTTTTGGGAAGTTTAGTATTTTCCGTGGTTCTGATAAAGAATAGAAAATCTTTTTTAGGGGGACTTATTTTGTCAATCAATTTCTTGAAGCCAAATATTGGTGTTCCTATCTTCTTTTTATTTTTTTTCTATTTTCTTTTCTCAAAACAAATTTCCATTATTTGGGGAATGATATTAGGTCTATTCACACTAATCTTGATTGGCGTTGTTTTTCAACCCACATGGTTATTAGATTATTTAAAGGTATTGATTTACAAACAAGTTACTACCTTTGGCTATTCTGCTTCTATTTGGGGATTGATGTATTTACTCACCGGAAAAAATGAGATCTCGTCCATCATGTTCTCCAGTTTTGTTTGTTTAATGCTTTTATTCGCTTATTTACTATGGTTTATCAAGAAAAAGAACCAAGAATTGTTTCAAATTTTTAGTATGGTTATTGCAATATCTACCTTTATCACTCCTTACTTATGGCCTTATGATCAAATAATTTTAATTACTCCCATAATTTATATCATGTCATTACTTGCTTGGAATAAAACACCCTTCTTAGTTAGCTCTCTTTTTTTTCTAGGAATTGACATAATTATATGGTGTATATTTGGTTATTCACTTCAACTTCAAACAGAAAATTTACAGGCTTTACTTCCCTTATCCCTAATCATTATTTTATTCCTGACCTCAAATTTCCTTTCTAAATCATTAAACTTCATTAACGAGGCGAGTGTTGAAAATCCACAGAAATCCACCACATAGAACAAAACAGCGAATTTTTCTAAATGGCGTGCCAATTATTACTTTTCTCCCACAACCCCGAATCACTTATTTATAAAATCCGATTACAATTAGCCTATATCTTAAGTTGATGTTGGATAATATGAATAAGAAAAGTATCTGGATTATCGTCCTGATTGGCATCCTCGTCCTTTGTCTATGTCTTTGTGCCGGGCTGGTGTTTGCCGGAGCGCTGGGTTTTCTGATAACCACTTCTCCCAGCAGCAGCGACGACACCTCGCCCGTCTTTCAGTTCACCCCTCCTTTCAACGACTGGCAGCCGATTCCTACCCTGCCTGTCGTTGAGCCTCCTGGCCTGCCGTTGGCTACCCCTTCCACTGTTCCGGCAAGCGATGGTGCGTATGAAACCCTGCAAAGTCTCCAAAAGGCCTTGGTGCCGGTGAACGACCCTCGGGAACTGGCTCAACGGCTTGGCGGCAAAGGTCCAATTCCCGAAACCGTGCCGTTCAGCGAACCCTTTCAGGTGGGTGACCGTAAAAAGTTTTGGGTAACCAATGTGGATACCACCGAGAATTTTCAGGTGGAAGCCGTTTTGCGCTATGTCACGGATAACGCCTATTTCTGGATTGAAGACGGCGTTTCTTTCAATCAATCCGCACTGCGTCGGCTGGCCGAAACCTTCAACAATCAAATTGTGCCAACCAACCGCGAATTTTTCGGCATGGAGTGGAACCCCGGTGTTGATAACGATCCGCGCTTGTTCATTCTCTACACCCGCGGGGCCGGGCGTAACATCGCCGGCTACTTTTCCTCCGCCGATTCCGTTCATCCACTGGCGCATCAATATTCCAACGCTCACGAGATGTTTATTCTCAGCGCGGACAATGCCGGGCTGGATGAAGAATTCACCTACGGCGTACTGGCGCATGAATTCCAGCACATGATTCACTGGTACCGCGACCGGAATGAGGAAACCTGGCTCAACGAGGGCTTTTCCGAACTGGCTGCTTTTCTCAACGGCTACGATCCGGGGGGTTTTGACTACATCTTCTCGCTCAACCCCGATCACCAGTTGAACGACTGGCCAACCGACTCCAGCGCCACGACTCCTTATTACGGCGCATCCTTCCTGTTCGTAACCTATTTCTTAGAACGATTTGGTGAAGAGGCAACCAAATCGCTTGTTGCCCACCCCGATAACGGTCTGGATAGTATGGATACCGTCCTTGCCGGCCTGAACGAAATAGACCCCCTCACAGGCCAACTCATCCAGGCCGATGATGTCTTTGTAGATTGGACACTGACCAACTACCTAAACGACCCGCGCATCGGTGACGGGCGCTTTACTTATACCCGCTACCGCAGCGCCCCAGCGGTTAACGATACCGAAGTATTCACCAGCTGCGATGGACGAAGTCAGACTCGCAGCGTCCGCCAGTACGGGGCAGATTACATCAAATTCAATTGTCAGGGGAGTTTTACCCTGGAATTTCAAGGTAACAGTGAGGTAGGCGTTTTGCCACTCGGGGCATTTTCGGGAGAATACGCATTCTGGTCGAACAAAGGCGACGAATCGGACATGACCCTCACCCGCGAGTTCGACTTCACCAACGCCAGCGCGCCAATTCAGATGACTTACCGCACGTGGTACGATCTCGAAGAAGATTACGACTACCTGTATCTGGTTGCTTCAGAGGACGATGGTAAAAACTGGCAGATCCTGAACACGCCGTCCTGTACAACTGAAAACCCCTCCGGCAACAGCTACGGCTGCGGTTACAACGGCAAGACCAATGGCTATATTCAGGAAGTGGTAGACCTCTCCCGTTTTGCGGGCAAGAAAGTACTGCTGCGCTTCGAATATGTGACCGATGCCGCCGTCAATGGTGAAGGGCTTCTCTTGGATGATGTCTCCATCGCGGCAATTAACTATTTCACCGATTTTGAAACGGATGATGGCGGCTGGCAAGCCGACGGTTTTGTTCGCATTCAAAACCGGCTGCCGCAGACTTTCCGCTTATCCCTCATCTATCTCGGTTCAAATCCACGCGTGGAATACCTGACCCTGGATGCTGCCTCATCGCTTCGGCATACCGTACAACTGGCAGATCCTGGCGAGCCAGTTGTGCTGGTGGTCAGCGGGACAACCCGCTTCACCCGCCAGCCGTCTGCTTACACCTTCAGCGCCCAGCGTTAATCAGCAAAGAGGGGCTGCCCGAACCCAAAGCAGCCCCTCTTGTTTTGTGTTACCCTTCAACCTACTCCAGCTTAATCCGCGCCTGACGCAGGCGGTTCAATTCTTCTTCCAATTCCTTGCGCCGTTGTTCTGCTGCCAGGCGCACTTCCCCGCTGATTCGGTCAATGGTTTCGCCGATCTGCTGCTGAAATTGTTTCCCCGAGGCTGGCGCAAACAGCAATGCCAGCGTTCCGCCGACCAATCCGCCAATCAATACGCCAACAAAAAAACTAGCCAGACGACGCATCGTTTCCTCCTTACTTACGCCCATATGCTTAATCCGCTTTGATTATAACTGGAATTTTTGCTTTCTCAAATGCGCTTTGCCAGATTCAACCGTAAAAACAAAAAAGGAGCAGCCGCTGAAACCCAAAATCCAATCAAGGTATACCGCAGAAAACGGAAACCGTAGCCGAGCATTTCTGGCTCACGGGGAAAGAGCGCGCTCAGCCCGATATACAATATCAGCACACCGGCCATTCCCAGCAGGAAGCGTACCACCAATTGAGTTGGGCTTCCTTTGACACTCATCAAACCGCCGCTGCGCAGCATCAAGATGACACCGGTGATTAAACCCAGCCAGGTACCACCTACCGTAAAAAAGGGTGCGAGGGTGAAAGGGTTGATGGGTTCATCAGGCGCTGCCAGTAAAGCAGTCTGCCCCCATTCCGGCGGCAACGACCAGCGGCTGACAGCCAGCAATACCAGAAATCCAGACAATAAAATCAGCAATGAACTCGCCAGGGCCACAGTCAACTGCCGGCTGGGGTTTAGATTGCTGAACCAGTGAATGACCCTGTTTTCCACCTGAAGATAGGCCACCAGCAGAAGTCCACCCACTCCCCAGCCAACCAAAACATCACTGGGAAAATGCACCCCCAGCAGCAATCGTGAGAAACCGATCAGCAGGATCACCAAAACCATCAACCAGCGTAACCAGGCTTTGCGAATCTTCACCGCCGCCAATCCCCACAAACTGGCAGCATTTTGGGCATGGCCGGAAGGCATTCCAAAAGAAGTTTCACTGCTAAAAGCGCGCACATTCGTATCAACCCAGTAGGGACGCGGGGAATGGAATGCCAGTTTCAAAATAGAATTGAAAAGATTACTGAAAATCAACAGTACCCCAATCCGCAAACCCAACCCGGAATCTACACACCAGTAAAGAAGCGGAATAACCAACAAGTAAAACTCTTCATTCCCCAAAAAAGTGATCCCCTTAAAAATTGGGGCCAACGCAGCAAACCCACCCTGCAGGTTTTGAATAAAATCAAGTTCACTTAGAAGAAATGGATCCATCTTATCATCCCTGCAATGAAGTGATTGACTTGTTCATACACCCAACATTGAACCCTGCCATTGACGGCTAAAGCAAAAGTATTGTACACTAAAATCATGCTCAATTCTTCAAAACGCTGGTGGGATCTTTTATCGGTATCCCTCTTCCTGGCCGCGTTGATTACCGTTACCTACCGGTTAGCAGATACCCGCTGGACCGACAATCTGGAGATTGTGATTGGGCTGGCATTGATTGGCGCAATCATCGGGCTGGCGTTGGGATACAGCCGATTCAGCCCTCAAACTGCTGGCCTTTTTGGCTTCCTGTTTACCCTCTTCTTCATCACCTGGCAATTGGGGGAACTAACCCCCAGCAATTACATCTGGCTGGAACGGTTGTGGCTGTTGGGTGACCGCATGTGGCAGAATCTGGTTCTTTTTCTGCGTAACCAGCCGCTGAACGACTCAATTTTATTCCTTGCCAACATGACCCTGCTGTTCTGGCTGGTGGGCATTTCCACCGGCTACCAGCTGACCCGTTATGGTAAGCCCTGGCAGGGTTTGGTTGTGCTGGGAATCGCGCTGGTAGTGATTGACCTTTACCACCCGCCGCTTGCCCAAAGCGGGGTCGCCACCGCCATTTTTGCCGTTCTGGCTTTGCTCCTCTTCAGCCGCATGAATTACCTCAAAAATGCCCGCCAGTGGGAAGAAGAAGAGGTCGGTGTGGATACCGACACCGGATTTAACTTGATGCGCAGCAGTTTAATCATCCTTGTGCTGCTGGTTATTTTTGCCTGGAATGCTCCGCGTATCGTCCGCGCAGTTGTCCCAAACAGCCCCGAGCGCCAGCAGATGATTCAATCCTTGCAATCCCTGCGGGAACGGTTCCAAAATGTTACCAATCCATTAAGGGGCTCGGTTGCTGTACTGGATGAATATTATGCCGATGAGTATGCCCTTGGCACCGGCAGCCAGCTGACGGATGCCACCGTTTTTACCGTTCAAGCCAGTATCACCCAGCGAATAGGGGTGCCCTACTACTGGCGCATCCGCAGTTATGACTATTACGACAATGGCCGTTGGGAAAGCACAGTAACCAATCAGCAATCCCTGCGCGTTGGTTCACCTCCCCTCGATTATCCGCAGTACAGCCGGCGCTTCAATGTGCGCTTCGACTTCCGCCCTGTCCGCAATTTGAGCATGGTCTATGTGCCGGGATTGCCGGTCGGGCTCAACCGCAATGTTTTGCTGGTTTACGACGGTTCAGAACCCGGCAAGGTTGAAGATGTGATTACCGTGCTTGCCGATCCCGATATCCCCCCCGGCAGCACCTATCAGGTGACTTCCTCGATTGCCTCCCCCACAATTGCCGCCCTGCGGGAAGCTGGCCAGGATTACCCTCAATGGGTAGTAGACCGCTACCTTCAATTACCGGAGGACCTGCCCCAAAGTATTCGCGACCTTGCCGCCGAGATCACAGCCGGCCTGGAAACCCCTTATGACAAAGCCGCTGCCATCACGCAATGGCTGAGGGACAATATCGCTTATTCCGCAACTATCCCAAACCCGCCAACCGGCAGAGACCCGGTTGAGTGGGTATTATTTGAGCATAAACAAGCCTTTTGTAATTACTACGCCTCGGCAGAAGTGTTAATGCTGCGCTCGTTGGGAATACCCAGCCGCTGGGTCATCGGTTATGCTCAGGGATTTCTCGACGAAGAAGAAGACTTTTACTGGGTGCGCGATTTAGACCGCCACGCCTGGCCGGAGGTTTTCTTCCCCGGCATCGGCTGGATTGAGTTTGAACCAACCGCTTTCCAATCCCCCATTGAGCGGCCCAGTGGGGCAGGCACAGAAGACCGCACCCCATTTCCCCAACCCAACCCCAATCAGCCGCAATTACTGGATGAATTTGAGGAAGCCACGCGTTTTGACGAAAATCAAGCCTCAGGTCCGGTAAATTTACAAACCACACCGCTGGTCAGCGCTACGCTGATCATCCTGGGTTTGCTGATTGCAGGAATTGTTATCTTTCTGGTCGCAGCCAACGGACGCAGACGCCGCTGGTTCCCTCAGCAAAGTTTTCCAGCATTTTTAGAAACCAGCCTGCGCAAACGCGGTTGGCGCATCCCGCGGTGGCTGGAACAATGGTCGTACTACACTCAACTGGCACCCGTTCAGTGCGCTTTTTACAGCATTCACTGGCTGTGCCGTTTGTTCAAAATCCCCATCACCCCCGCCCAGACCCCTGCGGAACAAATTCAAACGCTCATTAACCACCTGCCGGAAAGCGAAACCTCTGCTCTTCAGCTTTTGCAAGAATACCAGAAAATTGCTTACAGTCCTTATCCAGCCGATACAGCCGTTGCTCAACAATCTGCCCGGCTGATCTGGAAACTGGCATTTCAAAATCGCGGTAAAATGATTCTGGCGAAATTAGGGGGGAAACCCCTTGAAAACAACGCTTAAATTCCCATTCAGGAAGTAATAAAAATTGAGTGATCACAAATCTGCTTTGCAGGGTGATCAGCTGGCAACCAATCTGGAAAAGTTGAGATCAGCCTGCTACTCCATTTACAATTACCTGCAGACCAACCGTCCTGCTGCGCTACCTACTTCATTCTTTGAAACCGTAGTGGCAATTAATGCGCTGGTAAAGAAAATCAACGCGCAATTTGAAGAACTGGAAGAAGAACGTCGCAGCCTGATGGCGCTCGCCGGCATGGGACAGGTGATCAACACCTCGCTGGAATTGAACACCGTTCTTCAAATTGTCATGGATACGATTATTCGGCTTACTGGCGCAGAACGCGGCTTTTTAATGCTGAAGGATGAGGAAGGTAACCTGATCACCCGGATTGCCCGCAATTGGGTTCAGGAATCGCTAAATACCACCGAACTCCACATCAGCTTTACAGTGATTGACCGGGTCGCCGGGGAAGGCTTGCCTGTGCTCACCACCAATGCACAGGAAGACCCGCGTTTTGGCAAACAGGACTCCGTCATTGCTCACAACCTGCGTTCGATCATGTGCGTACCGCTGAGGGTCAAGAGCGAAGTAACCGGCGTCATCTACGTGGATAACCGTATTCGGAGTGGTCTGTTCACCTCCAAACAACTGGATTTGCTGGCCGCTTTCGCCAATCAGGCAGCGGTTGCCATTGAAAACGCCCGCCTGTTTGCCTCTGTCCAGCGCAGCCTTGCCGAAGTAACCGAATTGAAGAGTCTGATGGACAAGGTGTTTGCCTCCATCGCCAGCGGAGTGATTACCGCCGATATTGAAGGGAATATCCTGTTGTGCAACCGGGCAAGCGAACAAATTCTCAACCAGACTGCGCCAGAGTTGAGCAGCCAAAAGTTAAGGGATATTCTCACTTCACTCTCCCCGGCGCTGCTGCCCGAACTGCTCCACGTGCTGCAAACAGACCAGCCTGTGCTGGGTCTGGAAATTTCCCCAGCCATCGCCGGGCGTGGACGAATTGATTTACGCATCAGCATTACCCCTGTAAAAGATGGACAGCAGCAAACCCAGGGCATTGCGCTTGTGCTGGATGACCTGACCGAGAAAAAACAGCTGGAAGCACAGCGTCGTCTGTTTGAAAAAATGGTCTCGCCGGCAGTCATTCGCCAATTGAACCCCGACAGCCTTATTTTGGGCGGACAGCGCAAAGAAATCACCGTATTATTCGCCGATATTCGCGGATTTACCACCATCAGCGAGAGTTTATCGCCGGAAGAACTGGTCTCCATCCTCAACCGTCACCTTGCAGCGGCGGCCGAAGCCATTTTGCAGGAAGAGGGAACCATTGACAAGTTCCTGGGTGATGCAGTTATGGCATGGTTTAATGCCCCGATCCGCCAGCCCGACCATGCCCTGCGTGCAGTGCGGGCAGCCTTGCTCATGCGCGACTCGCTCAAAAACCTTCATCTGCAATTGCCGGCGGCACAACGCCTTTCTTTTGGCATTGGCATTCACACCGGAGAAGCCGTGCTGGGTTTAATCGGCAGCGAAAAACGCCTGGAATACACCGCCATTGGGGATTGTATCAATACCGCCAAACGAATTCAGGAAAATGCACGCGCTGACCAGATTTTGATCACTCAGTCGGTGGTTGACCGGCTGGGGGGATATGCGGTCTATCAGCCGGTACAGGCAATTCAGGCAAAGGGCAAACGAGAACCGATTCAGGTATACGAGGTCAACTTCTTAACAATCTGAGTTCGGCATCCATATTTACGCTCTGCCAGAGATGGATTTTTTGCCCGCTCACCCAAAAGCGGCTTTGGGGTGTATCAACTGCGCCTGCTGCCGTTTTTGTACCAGATGCGTTCAATGACCATCAAAACTTGCTGCAATCCGAGGCGGATTGGCGGGATTTCAAGGTACTCGCTATCGGTATGGGGAGCGCCGCCGCGCGTTAGCCCGAGGCATACCGCAGCAATCCCCCGGCTGAGGGGGATGTTGGCATCCGTCGAGCCAATTTCCAACACCGCCGGTACGTGCAGTTCGGCAAGACACTCCAGCGCCAGTTTGACCAGCGGATGAGAAGGGCGAATGCTTCCTGCCGGCCGAATACCGATCAGGTCCATCTCAAAATGCACTCCCTTGCGTTCTCTCCCCATGACGATGCGTCGGACCCGCTGTACAAGCCGCTCCAAACCAGCTTGATCCTCTGAACGCAGGTCAACCTCACAAAAGGCGCTGGCGGCAATCGTATTAATCGAGGTGCCGCCCTGGACAATTCCAACATTCAGGCTGCTGCGCGGTTTTTGCGGCAAAATGATTTCTGCCATGGTGTGAATTACCGCCGCCAGTTCATGGATGGCCGAGGGTTCCCCCTGATTAACCCAGGCATGTCCGCCCTGACAGTAAGCAGTGATACGATAACGGGCAACGCCCAGTCCGCGATGACAAACCTGCCCCAAACCCAAACCTTCCAAAATCACATAAGCCTGAACGGCTTCACCAAAACGATCCACCACCCTCCGCATACCGGTAAGGTTGCCAAGGCCCTCTTCACACACATCCGCCACCAGCCAGATATCTCCATCAAAACGCTGTCCATGTTGAACCAGACATTTGCCAATCGTCAACAGAGCCGCCAGCCCCAAAGCATTATCCGCCGAGCCAGGGCCGGTGATTTTACCGGTTGTCACCTCCAACGGTAATGATTTATCCAATGGGTGAACAGAATCGAGATGAGCTGAGAGGATGAAAGGCTCGGCATCCCCGCCGCTCCACCGGCCAAACACATTACCCTGCTCATCCAGAAGGACCTCATCCAGACCGATCCGCAGCATTTCATCGCGAATGTAAACCGCCCGGCGCTCTTCGTGAAAGGTTGGCGCAGGAATTTGTTGAATCCGTGCGGTTTGTTCAACAATATAATCCAGCAACTCGGCGGGCAAAGGGATCATCAGACTTTACTCACCATTTCGCGCAGTTTTTCCAGTCGCATGGGGGGCAGACCCGGCAGTACATCCAGCGCATAGAAGGGGCCACTTCCCTCCACCACAATCGAAGCGGAGATATTCCCCCATAACGTAGCCTCCAGGGGATCGTAGGTCTGCCGCAGCCCGGCCAAAAAACCCCCACAAAAAGCATCACCCGCGCCGGTCGGATCCACAACCCGAGCAGGATAAGCCGGCACCATCCAGCGCTGGCGGCTGGTCCGTGAATAGACCCACTGCCCCTGGCTTCCCCGTTTAATCACCACAATTTCACAATCAAAAGAGGTGAGCCGTTCCGCCATTTCCCACAGATCATCGGTCAACCCCTGATAAAAGCGACGCACCTTCTTTTCCGAACAAATCAATGCGCTGACCCCCCTCAACATTGCCGGCAAGTCATCCCGAAAGGTTGGATTCATGCTCCCCTCGGAAGGATCCATCGTCAAAGTGGTAATTTGCCCACGGTGGAAAAGGGAGGGCAACAAGGACTGCGTCAGGTAATCAATGGGGGCAATATGCGCTGCTGTAGCATCCAGATAATCCGGTGGAAAATCGCCGGCGCGGATCGTCCAGTCGGTTGGCTGCACCCGGCTGTCAATCTGATTTGTGGGTGGGGAATAGCCCAGCAATGCTTTGGGAAAGGGTAAACCCAACCTGGAAAAATGCGTCAGAGGTGCATCCGAATTTTCTTCATCACCGTTTGGGTAAGCTGCAAAATAACGCGACTCCAGGGCGGTGGGCAGCACTTTGATACCGCGGCAGTCAAAACCGCGCGCGGCAAATTGATCGAGCCATTCATGAGGATAGTCTTCGCCGACCCGTCCGATCAAACCAATCCCCTGATCCCACAGGCGCACCCCAACAGCGGTGTAGATCAGATTACCACCGGGAATATCCAGGGCCGGTTTACCGTTGACGGGCAGAATAAAATCCCGCCTCAGCTTACCGGCGATCAAATAACGTAGAAAAGGAGCGCTATCCAAAAAACCCCCGCCCGGCGCAACCGTTTTTCGATTACTTTTTTGAACCGGCAATATCGGTAATCAGCCGCAACAGTCCCAGAACACCCAAGCCAACCTTTACACCATCACCGGCGGTCAAACGAGGAGCCTGTTGGGTTTCTTCCGCCCGTTGAATGAGGAGCAAGGCCGCAATCACACCTGCCGCTGCACCAATCAATCCCCCGATCACAATTGTTTTCGTTTTCCAATTTTCCATCAGAAATCCTCTTGGAATGAGATAAGATGAAGGCTGAAAATTAATGGCGAATGATTTTTGACCGCAGGGTATGGAAGCCCGCTGACCACCCACCCCAACGGATGAAAGGGCGGGCAAGCCGGTCACACAAGGCTTTCACCCGGAGTACCATTACCTGCGAATAAATCTGACCAATCCTAAAATAAGGGGGCAGAACCCGCAAAATTTTGTTCATCAGGTAAATCAGTCCAATGTTGAGTGCCAGAAACAGCATTGCAAAAATAATGAGCGGGCCGATTAACCAGATTAAGGAAATGGCTGCCCAATGACCGGTGCGGGATGTCCCCAGTGAGGGAGTCAGCACCATCAACAATCCTAAACCGAGGAACACCACCCCTGCCGCAATTACCGGCATCCATATCTGCCAGACAACCTGCCGACGGTGTTTTTGAAAGGAGGGGGATGGAGAATTTTGATTTTCCGCACTCATGCAATTATTGTAGCATGAAACCGCCGCGTAAAAAATACAATCCCAACCGATTGAAATATCGGTTTTAACTCAACTCTCTTTCCACCCAAACAAGCCGGGGCAATCCCTGCAGATCATGGATTACTTCAATTTTCGCGTTCGGCAAATTACGGTAAACCAGTTGGGCAACCTTTTCTGCCTGCCCTGCCTCGATCTCCAGCAGCATTAAACCGCCCTTCGCCAACCAGCGTTTTGAATCTTCGATCAAGGCTGCAATCCAATCCAAGCCGTCATATCCACCATCCAAAGCCAGCCGAGGCTCAAAGCGGCTGACTGCCAGTTGCGCCAGTTCATTGGCAGGTATATAAGGTAGATTGGCACAAACCAGATCAAACATCCCCTCTACGGCATCCAGCAAGTTACCAAGCATGGGAAACACCCGCTGAGAAACCTGCAGTTGCTCAAAATTCTGGTGGGCAATCTGTATCGCCTGCCAGGAACGCTCGACCGCCACACATTTCAAATCCGGAACATGAAAAGTCAGCGTAGCGGCAATACTGCCCGAACCGCTGCCCACATCTGCCGCACTGCGCCGATTTGGATGGCGTTTTAACCACCCAAGCGCTCTTTCGACCAGCAATTCAGTTTCGGGACGCGGAATTAAGACCGCCGGGCTGACCCAAAAGGTCAGTCCGTAAAACTCTCGTTTGCCGGTTAAATAAGCCAGCGGTTCACCCTGCTCAAGACGGGTGATTAAATTCTCCAACCGCTCGATGTGGTCTTCTCCCAGCACATATTCCGGATGAGCCAGAATAAATTCACGGCTTTTCCCCAACACATGCGCCAGAATCACCTGAGCAGCCAGACCCCCGTCTTCTATACTCTTTAGTCTTTTCCGGGCAAATTTCAGCCAATCCCCGGCATTAAGGTTCAGCAGTTTCATGTGCGGTCAGGCGTTCGGTTTCATCCCGCAAGGACAGTTCTTCAATAAATTCGTCCAGTTCTCCATCCAATACCGCCGGCAGGTTGAAGGAAGAAAGATTGATCCGGTGATCGGTTACACGGTTTTGCGGGTAATTGTAGGTACGGATTTTCTCGGAGCGTTCACCGGTTCCCACCTGAGAACGCCTGGCTTCATCCAGTTCCTGCTGCCGCCGGTTTTCTTCAATTTCATATAACTTGGCACGCAGAATGCTCATTGCCCGCAAGCGGTTTTGCAATTGAGAGCGCTCGTCCTGACAGGCCACCACAATACCGGTAGGGATGTGCGTAAGGCGCACCGCGGTGGAGTTTTTCTGAACATTCTGTCCCCCGGCTCCAGCCGAACGATAAATATCTATGCGGATATCCGATTCCGGGATATCAATGTCCACCTCTTCCACCTCAGCCAGTACGGCTACTGTGACGGTGGATGTGTGAATTCGGCCGGAGGCTTCCGTTTCCGGCACACGCTGTACGCGGTGCACGCCGGATTCGTATTTCAGGCGGGAATATGCACCCCGCCCTTTGACCATGAAAATGATTTCCTTGAAACCACCGATGCCGGTTTCATTCTGCGAGAGAATTTCCACCGACCAGTTACGCCGCTCGGCGTAGCGGCTGTACATGCGGAACAAATCCGCCGCAAACAGGGCGGCTTCTTCTCCGCCCGTTCCAGCACGAATTTCCATGATGACATTGCGCTCATCACGTTTATCTTTGGGAAGTAAAAGTGACTTGATCTCCCGTTCCAGCGCTTCCTGGCGTGGTTGCAGTTCTTCTAAATCCTGCCGGGCAAGCAGGCTGAGTTCCTCATCATCACCATCCACTAACTGACGGGCTTCTTCGATGCGTTTCAGCACCTGCCGGTATTCGCGCCCTTTTTCGACAATCTCCTCCAAGTCGGAGCGCTCTTTGGCAAGTTCTGCAGCGCGTTGATAATCTTCTCCGACTTCTTCCAGCAAGCGATTGAGTTCTTCGTAACGCTCTTCGATCTTTTCAATTTTTTCCAGCATATGTTTTCTTAATCCGTTAACTCAGATTGGCAATGTTTAATTATACCAGCCTGTCATGTTCCAACAGCCGGCAAAAATTAAGTTCGACTGCGGCGCTAAAACTTACTGATTAATTCGATGTTGATAGCCTGGATTCCCCCGCCTCGCTCAGACCGCGCCAGCTCCATCTCGAAAATATAACTGCGGCTGGGCAGTACGGTCGGCCGCACCGATTCGGGCAAATTGGAATCATGGAAAAATGCGGTGGCATACGGCGATTCGGGATGGCGGGTATCGGTCAGCCACAGACCGGGCGCGATGGATTTTAAGTATCGCATGAAGCCATAGCCCTGTTCGCTGTGCCAGTAACACCATCCCCGCACACGGGAACCGATTTCACCCCATTCGGGTTGATCGGTTTTGTAATTGTTGACCGGGATTAAGTTGGGAATGAGATAACCGGAAATAAAGAAATCCGCTTCATGACGCAGTTTGCTGGATACATTATCCAGCGCCATCACTTCAACTCGACAGCCCTTATCCTGCAAGGCGCGCACAACCTGAACAAAATCGCCGTCCCCGCTGGCCAACAGCACCCGGTCCAGCTTGGCAGATTGCAGCAGCGCATCCACCGCCAGATCTAAATCGGCATTTGCCTTGCCATATCGGTTGCCGCTTTCATCCTCAAACCACTGGATTTCCTTGACAATCACTTTATAGCCCATATCCCGTAAAGCTGAGTGAAAATTTTGGGTGCCTTTCCGGTAAACCTCATCCCATTCGGCCCGCTCACGGTCATAACTGACGTAAGCATTCATGCGCACCGGCTCGGCAAAATCCCGGCAGGCAAATTCCCGCAACACATCGTACTGCATTTTAGAACCGCCGTTGTTATAAATATAGGCTACATCCACATAAATACCGACTTTGCTGCCACCACCTGATATGGGCATATAGACTCCTGATCACTTTACATTGATTGTAAGTTTCATCCCCACCGCGGGGGATTATGCAAGCCAAAATTTTATAATTTTTTTTACTGTTTGAAATGATATTTTATATTGCACAAATTCTATACCTCAATGCTAATTAAATCAATAGTTACAAAGTTGCTCCTTTACAACAGGCCAATAAAATAATATTTCCCTCCACCCGCAGGCGGAGGGAATTGCCAATTGCTCAAATTGTCTTTTTCTTTCAGTCAAACGGTTTCTCTCTTGCGGCGTACCCATTTGAACAATTCCACACCACTAAAAACCAGAGTGCTCAACGCGAGGCTGACCAGCAAATCTTCGAGGGGCAACGCACGGGTGTTGAAGACATTTTGCAAAAAAGGCACATACACAACCGCCATCTGCAAAGCGAAAGTCAGCAATACCGCCCCCAAGAGAGGTTTATTCGAAAACAGACCAATTTGAAAGAGCGAGAAGCGATTCGAACGGGTTGCCAGCACATTGCCCATCTGCGCCAAGGTGAGGGTTGTAAACACCATTGTCTGCCAGGTTTCCATCCGTCCGGTGTTCAAAGCCCACAAGCCAGCCGCCAGTGAAACCAACCCCATCCACAATCCGATCCATAAAATATCGCGTGCCATTCCCCGCGAAAAGACATTCTCCTTTGGTGGAAAAGGTTTGCGTTTCATCGTGTCCGGTTCAGCCGGCTCTACCGTCAACGCCAATCCGGGCAAACCGTCCGTCACAAGGTTGACCCATAAAATTTGAATGGGTGTCAGCGGCAATGGCATTCCCAGGAATGGACCGGCCAGCATCACCCAGATTTCACCGGCATTCGAGGTCAGTGTATACTTGATGAATTTGCGGATATTGTCATAAATCCGCCGGCCTTCCTCAATCGCCGCCACGATTGTGGCAAAGTTATCATCCAGCAAAACCATATCGGCGGCTTCTTTGGAAACATCTGTACCGGTGATACCCATCGCCACGCCAATATCTGCCTTTTTCAACGCCGGCGCATCGTTGACGCCGTCCCCGGTCATGGCGACGATTTCACCTTTTTCTTGCAATGCCTGAACAATTTTCAACTTATGTTCGGGAGAAACCCGTGCAAAAACCGAAACATGCTCCAACACCTCTTTAAGTTCCTCGACGCTCATGAGGCTCAGCTGCTGGCCGGTAATTGCTTCGCCATCCGGCGTGGTAATGCCCAGTTCGCGGGCAATGTGCAGCGCAGTCAGCGGGTGATCACCTGTGATCATAATCGGACGTACGCCTGCACCCTTGGCGGTTGCCACCGCATCTCTGACTTCCGGGCGGGCAGGATCAATCATGCCCATCATTCCAATAAAAATCAAGTCTTTTTCTTGCGGCTGATCACACCCCTCCACCTGTTCGGGAGGACATAGCCGGTATGCCACACCCAGCACCCGCATGCCCTTCATCGCCAATTCTTCATTGGCTTTTTCGATCCGCCTGCGCCATTCTTCATCCAGCGGAACGCTGCCATCTTCGACCCACACGCGGTTACACACTTCCAGCAGGCTATCCACAGCGCCTTTGGTAATCGAAATGTAGGGCTGCTGAATTTCAGTGGCGATAACACGCTCAGCCGTTTTCAAGATTTCCGGCAGTTCATTCTGATTGAGGCGGTGAACGGTGGTCATGCGCTTACGTTCCGAATCAAACGGCAATTCGGCCACGCGCGGCATAGCTTTTTCCAGTTCGTCTTTCCACAAACCTGCCCGCGCTCCGGCAATGACCAGCGCGCCTTCGGTAGGATCACCGACTGAAACAAAGCCTCCCCGCGCGCTTTCATTAGCTTCGATCACCGCATCATTGCACAAAGTCCCTCCCACCAATAGAAGCGCAACGGCAGGGTATTCTACCAGCACTGGTTCGATTTTTTGACGGTCGGGCAGGGTTGGCGAATAATTTTGAACCTCTTCCAGAAAATCAATCCGATTCCCGGCCACATCAACCACCGTAACGGTCATGCGATTTTCGGTGAGTGTACCGGTCTTATCGGAGCAAATGGTGGTGACGGAACCCAGTGTTTCGACGGCTGGCAATTTGCGGATGAGCGCCCGACGCTGAAGCATTCGCTGAGCGCCAAGAGCCAACGCAATGGTAACCACCGCCGGTAACCCCTCCGGCACTGCTGCCACTGCCATGCTGATCGCCGTCTGGAACATGATGCGGATGGGCTCACCACGCAGCACCCCCAACCCAAAAACGATGCCGACAATCACCAGCGCAGCCACTGCCAGCCCTCTGCCCAGCTGCGCCAACCGTTTTTGCAGGGGAGTGGCTTCCTGACCCACTCCCTGAATCATGTCGGCAATCCGCCCCAGTTCGGTTTGCATGCCGGTTTGTACCACCACCGCCGAACCGCGCCCGTAGGTTGTCACGGTTCCCATGAAAACCATATTGCGCCGGTCTCCAACCGGTATATTTTCCCCCTGGATCACCTGGGTATTTTTCTCAACCGGCTCAGATTCACCCGTCAGCACGGCTTCCTGAACGCGCAGGTTAATCGCTTCAATTAAGCGGCAATCAGCAGGTACAGCATCTCCCGCATCCAGCTGAATGACATCTCCCGGTACCAATTCACGGGAAGAAATCTCGATCAGGTGACCATCGCGGTGGACTTTGACCTTAGGTGCTGCCATCTTTTTAAGCGCAGCCATTGCCCTTTCGGCACGGTATTCCTGGGTAAAGCCCAACAGCGCGTTCAGCACCACGATGATCAAAATCACAATTGCATCGGTGACTTCGTGAAGGAAAATTGAAATAACTGCCGAGATGATCAGGATCACAACCATGATCTCGGTCAACTGTTCCAATAGAATTTTCCAGGGGCTTTTCAGACCGCGCTCAATCAGTTCGTTCGGTCCGTATTTTGCCCGTCTTTTTTCGACTTCCGCTGAAGTTAGTCCGTGTTTGAAGTCGGTTGAGAGTTCTGCCTCAATTTCATCCAGGGATTTTGCGTACCAGTTTTTCATTGCAATGTTGCTCCCATTCAAACTTTGATATAAAAAAGACCATCACCATTCCGTGATGGTCTTGCCAAACGCTTTTTCATGCGCCCAGGCTGCCGGAAGCCGCTGGCTTCGTTTTGACGACAACCCGTCCTGCGAGAGTAGGCTACTCCCCATTACTCTGCTTATCCTACTGCATCTCATTCAGGATGTCAAGCATCCGTTACGGAACCCATTTTCCAATTTCGGACCACGCGTATGCCAGATGGGCTGCCAGCGTATCTCCCACCCTCCGCCGCACTTTTTTCATGACATATTCCATGAGGGCAATCCCGCCCACCTGATCCAATCGAACGCCAATTTCGCGTGCCCGAATGTGACGGCATTGCGCATTGAAGGAGCCCCCGGATCGCTCTGACAGAAAATCCTCCTTTTGACCAATACGCACCAGCTCGTCAATCAAGCGGTCAATTTCAGCCTGCATTTCTGCCGGATACGGTTTCTTTTCAAAAAGAAAATCAAGCCAGCCCACAACACACCTCCAATTTGATTGTATCATGCCCTGCCCGCAATGGTACAATAAGTCGAATATGGATTGGGTATTTCTTTCCCCTCACCTGGATGATGCCGTTCTCTCCTGCGGGGGGTTCATTTTTGAGCTGATCCAAAAGGGGGAACGGGTCGAAATCTGCACGATTTGTGCGGGTGATCCGCCACCGGGTGAACTTTCCCCGCTGGCGGAAATGCTTCACCAGCGCTGGGGGGTTACAGCCCAGGCTTCTCAGATTACCCGTCGGCAGGAAGATCGGGCTGCCTGTCAAAAACTCGGCGCTACACCGTTTCATCTGGATATCCCCGATTGTATTTACCGGCGCAACCCCGAAAACGGCCAGCCATTGATAACCTCAAATGAGGCACTCTTCCAACCTTTGCCGCCGGCGGAATATCCTCTGGCCTCGCAACTGGCCAACCAATTAGCCGCCCATATTCCCCTCTCCAGCCGGATTGTTTGCCCGCTTACTCTCGGCGGACACATAGACCACCACCTGACCCGCGCAGCCGCTCAATTGATCGGCAGACCGTTGTGGTACTACGCCGATTATCCCTACCTGCTGCAACACGCCGGCCGTTTGCACGAATATATCGCGCCGGATTGGCGGATTGAACAAATTGCCATATCGCTGGATGCCTGCCGTGCCTGGCAGGATGCCGTTGCCTGTTATCAATCCCAAATCAGCACTTTTTGGACAAGTATGGAAGAAATGAGAGATGCCATTTGTCATTACTGGCAAAAAGGCGGGGGAAGCACCCTCTGGAGATCACTTTCAACCTGAAATCACTCCCTTTTTAGTGCATACCCCCTCTAAAAAATTGCATTTAAAAAATTATGCTATACTGATACCATGCAAGAGGTTGAATCCTGCTGGCAAAAATGGGCGAATTTCCTTAAGGAAAGAAATCTCGAGGAAATCACAATCACCCTGCTGGAAGCGACCGGCCCGCTAAAAATCCTTGCAGCGCAGGTGGTTTATGCCGGAATCCCCCTGTTGGAATCCTTTTCTCCATCCAAAAGAACATGGCTCGAATTGGCAAACCTGTTGGAAGACAATCAGCGCAGCCGGAAATTCATTGCCTACCTGCGCGGGGAGGTTGATTTATGATGGTTGAAGCAATCATGGCTCTGGCTTTGATTGCGGTCACTGCTGGTCTGATCTTGCTGCTGACCCTGCAGCGCAACATCCTGCGCAGCGGTTTGCGTCAACTGCCGGCTTTTGACCGCCTTCGTCAGGCCATTGGTCTGGCCGTCGAAAATGGCACCCGCATCCATATTACACTGGGTAAAGCCGGTATCGCCTCTTCAACCAGCGCAGCCGGTTTGGCCGGGCTGACCACACTGGAACGCATTGCGCGAGTCAGCAGCATCAGCGACCGCCCCCCTTTAGCCAGCAGCGGCGAAGGAACCCTCACCTTGCTGAGTCAGGATACGCTGCGCGCAGCTTACCGTCAGATGAACCAGCTGGAACTGTATGACCCGCATCGCGGGCGGCTGACCGGCCCGACCTCTTTCTCCTACATTGCCGGCGCGCTGCCAATCGCCGATGGTGAAAATGTTTCCGCTCATCTGGCAATTGGAAATTTTGGCCCGGAGATTGCCCTGCTGATGGAAGCCGGAGAGCAGCAAGAAGCCTTTACCCTGGCTGCCACCGATTCGCTCAGTGCTCAGGCGGCGCTTTTCACCAGCAGTCAGGAAACCCTGATTGGTGAGGAATTGTTTGCCATTCCGGCATATCTCAATAGTGGCGCAGTGTATACCGCCAGCCTGCAAGTACAGGATATTTTACGCTGGGGTGTGATTGTGGTTATTGTTGCAGGTTCTATTTTGAAATTGCTGGGGGTGGTATGAGGGCACCAGTCTCCACTGCTATCGCCATTGCCACCGGGCTGCTGGTTTTGCTGGGTGCTTTTCTGCCCGTTCCGGTGTTGTTGCCCGTCCGCCAGATTTTGCTTTCCTGGACCATTCCAGTGGCGGCTACTGCCGGGCTGATTGCCATCCTCAACCTTTTGAGCGTCCACTGGCGCAAGTTGAACTCGGCTCGCGAACGCGATTACTACAGCATCATCCTGCTGCTGGCATTTGTCGTCACCTTTATCGCCGGTCTGCTTCTCGGCCCAACCGACCCCAATTTCCAAAAAGTTGTCACTTATATCCAGTTTCCGGTGGAAGCCAGCCTGATGGGTGTGTTGACCGTAACGCTGACATACGCCAGCATCAGCCTTTTTCAACGCAAACGCGGCTGGCTGGCTGTTTTGTTCACCGCCAGCACCCTTCTCTTCCTGATTTTGTTAAGCGGCTTTTTGAACATTCCTGAAAACATCCCCTTCGTAAAGGATTTATTGGCCGCCCTGAATACCCTTCCCATTGCTGGTGCTCGGGGTATTTTGCTGGGTATCGCATTGGGCAGTATTACTACCGGTTTGCGCATCCTCATCGGCGCAGACCGCCCCTATAGTGGATAGTCTATGAGCGAGATTATTTGTCCTCATTGTGGGGCTTCCAACCCATCCGATGCCATTGAATGTAAAAAATGTCATCGCTTGTTTTTTGATTTTCCCTCTTCAAATGCTTTTCATTTTGAAGGAGAAGAGGATGATTGGCTGAAAAGCCTGCGCGATGACACAGAACCCCCACCCGAAAGCGAGGGCGATGAAGCCAAACCCGCCGATACACCGCCCTTTACAGAAGACGTGCCAGACTGGCTGGCGCGTATCCGCCAACGCTCGCAGGAAGAACCCGGCAGTGATGATCAATCAGATGAGCGTGCAGAGGAAGAGGAACTCCCCGAGTGGTTGAAGGATGTAGAAATATCCTCCAGCCAGAGCGAGCCATCCATCTCTGAATCCGAAGTCGGGGAAGGACTCCCCCTCCCCGATTGGCTTTCGCTTGTCAACCTGGAAGCACAAGAGGAACCCTCACCTGTCCGCCCAGCCTCACTTTCCCCCACCGAGGGCGAGGATCTGGATTTAAGCGATGAGCAACTGCCGGATTGGCTGAAAGGCATTGAACAAAGCCAAGAAACCGCCAACGAAACCCCCTCTACACCCCAAGAAGAACCGCTCGACTGGCTGGGAGGTTCAAACCTGTTCGTTGAGGAAGAAGATGCGGGTCAAATGCCCGTGCCTGCTTCAGAGGAAGCAGAACCGGACTGGTTAAAATCCTTTGAGGCTTTTGGTACAAGCCCTTCTCCCTTATCGGAAGAGGAACAAACACCCCCAGAAACCAGTGAAGACTGGTTGAAAGCCTTTGAATCCTTTGAAGGTGACGCTGAGCCCTCCTCAATTGAAATGGAAACACCTTTCACCCTGCCGGATGAAGCATGGCTCGAGCGGGTTGAGGAATTGCCCACCGAACCCTCACCGGAAGAAACCGGCATTTCGGAAGAGGATGCCCTACCAGAAGTGCCTACCGGGCAAGCTCCAACCCCCGAATCCACCTCATCCGAATCCGTAGAAGACTGGCTGGCTTCATTCCCACCGCTGGAGGAGGGCATCCCTTCACTGGAGGGTGAACTTCCAGAAGAAACCCCTGCCGAACCGTTGATTGAGTCAGAAGATTTCAGCTCAATTTTGGAAGATATTTCTCCTCTGGCTGATGGCGCTTCTTCCGCATTTATATTTGAAACACCGCCCGCTGAACCTGCAGCTGAGGAGGAGTATGAAATCTCCCCCTTTATCAGCGAAGAATTACCGGAATGGTTTGACGAGCAGGTATTCGAACCTTCTACCGAAACCGCAGCTCCGGCTGCGGAGGGCGAAGCCGGGCTGGAACCGGCTGAGTTGCCCGGCTGGCTGGAAGCCATGCGACCCGTTGATGCCGTTGCGCCGGGCCGCATTGGAACGGATGAGGATCAACGCATTGAAACCAGTGGGCCGCTTTCGGGTTTTCAGGGAGTTCTGCCTGCCGAAGCGTTGATTACCCAATACAGCAAACCGGCTGTTTACTCGGCCCGCTTGCAGGTGAGTGAAAAGCAGCGCAATTATGCCAATCTTCTCGAATCCATCCTCCAGGAGGAAAAACAAGGCCGCCCATCCCGCGGAGCAAGAACCGCCGCCCCGCATGTCCTTGCCCGAATGTTGATCGGGATTGTGCTGACAGCCACAGTATTGTTTGTTCTGATCGGTGGCGTAAACCTGGCAGCCCCCCCGGCTCTATTTGCTCCGGAGAATGTAGCCTTCTTCACTCAGATTCAAGCGCTGACGGCATCCACGGAACAAAATCCGCCCATCCTTCTGGCAGTTGATTTTGAACCCGCGCTGGCAGGCGAAATGACTACCGTCGCACAACCGGTTATGAATGATCTCCTGCGAGCCGGAAAAACCATTGCCATTGTTTCCATCAACCCTGCCGGCGCTGTACTGGCAGAAGAAATGCTGGCAAACTCTGCCTCCGAAGGTCAAATCCTCAATCTGGGTTATTTGCCGGGCGGCGTCACCTCCATTGCAGCGCTGGCCAGCCAGCCATCGCTGGCTGCTCCACGCGACCGCTTTGGAGCTTACGCCTGGGATCAAGCGCCCTTCCAAAGCATTCAACGTATCTCAGATTTCTCAGCGATATTGCTGCTCAGCGATAACACCGACACCAGCCGGTTATGGATCGAACAACTCAGCCCGCTGTTGGAAAACACTCCGCTGTTAGTTATTGCCAGCAATCAAGCCGCCCCGATGATTCAGCCATACGTACAAAACGGGCAGGCAACTGGTATGCTGGCCGGTTTGCCCGGTCTGGCAGCTTACCAGCAACTAAGCGGTCGGACAACCAGCCTGACACCCGGCTACATGGATGCCTATCAGGCCGGGTTGATGTTGATCGTTGTCCTGATTCTCCTTTTCAGTCTCTATTATCTGGTGATTCATTTGTTCAAGAAACCCGAAACGAAGGGGAAATAAGCATCATGGATGT
>Ga0101944_10001554_pt1 | contig 46328 bp, 35 predicted proteins | sample DewCreD2012metaG_FD_75245 | JGI IMG/M metagenome (GOLD analysis project Ga0101944, IMG submission 75245) | Hot spring sediment bacterial and archeal communities from British Columbia, Canada, to study Microbial Dark Matter (Phase II) - Dewar... ... | reverse complement strand
CAGAAACCACACCGTGCCGCCGCTGGCCCGGATCGCCGCCACCATCTGCTGGCTTTCGGAGGCCGGCACCCGCGGGTCATTTTTGCCCTGGATGACGAACAACGGTCTTGTGATCTTGCGGGCGTTATTGGCCGGTGAGATCGACAGCAGAAACTCCCGCATCTTGGGATCGCGTTCGTCGCCGTATTCGGCGCGCCTCAGATCGCGGCGGTAGGCTTCGGTGCGCTCCAGAAAAGTCACGAAGTTGGAAATGCCAACGACGTCCACGCCGCAGCACAGCCGGTCGCTGTAGTGCGTCATCACCGCCAGGGTCATATAGCCGCCGTAGCTTCCGCCGGTCACCAGGATGCGCTTGGAGTCCAGGCGCGGATCGGCCGCAATCCAGTCGAGCAGCGCGCCGATGTCCCGCACCGAGTCCTCGCGCTTGTAGCCGTTGTCCAGGTTGACGAACTCTTTGCCGAAACCGGTCGAACCGCGCACGTTGGGAAAGATCAGGGCGATGCCCAGCTCGTTGAGATAGTAGTTGTTCCGCCCCAGGAACGAAGGCTGGGACTGGCTCTCCGGCCCGCCATGGATGTTGATGATCACCGGACGCGGCCCCTGAAAACGTTTGGGCGGCAGGTAGAGGAATCCGGTGATCATAAGGCCGTCGAAAGACTTCCAGCGGATCAACTCCGGCTCGCTGAACTGGGCGGCGTTCAGTCCTCCGGTTTCGCTGAACGTCCAGCGGGTGAGTGTGCCTGCCTCCACGTCGATCGAGTGGACATCGGAGGGGCTCCGGGCGGAGGAGAAGGTGAAGCCGAGCTCGCGGCCGTTGTTGTGCCAGCGCAAGCCGCCGATGACGCCATAGGGCAGCTTGGGCAGGCTCAGTTCCTTCTCCGTGGCCGTATCCAGCACGTGCAGCACCTCTGCGCCGTCCTCGTTGACGACGTACGCCAGCCGGCGGCCGTCTTTGGTGATCGCCAGGCGGCTCAAGTCGCGGCGTAGATCGGGCCGCAGGAAACGGAGCCGGCGCGAGGCCAGATCCAGATACGCCAGGCGGCGGAAGTTGGAATCCCGGTCGGTGATCAGGTAGACGCCCTTGCCATCCGCCGCGAAAACCGCCGACCCGTAGTAGGCCGGCGGCCCGGGCGGCGTCACCGCCTCCTTTGCCCCGTTGGCCGGGTCCACCAAAAACAGCGAGCTTTCGTTCACCGATTTGGTCTCGGCGATCAGCAGCCGCTTCCCATCGGGCGACCATTCCACCGGCTCCCACCCGCCGCCGGAGACCTCCACCAGCAGGCGCTCCGAACCAGGATTGCGCGGATCCATGATCCAGATGTCCGTGTCACGCCCGTTGCGGCGGGTTGAGGCCCACGCAATGCGGCTGCCGTCGCGGGCCCACGCCACGGCGGTGTTGCGGCTCTTGCCGTCCGTCAGGAGCGTGTAACTCCCGCTGGCCGGATCGAACCGGTGAAGCTGATAGAATTCGCCTCCGCCGGTGTCTTTTGAGAACAGAAGGAACGACCCATCCGCGGGCTGATAGGACGCGCCGGTGACGCGGTCGGAGAAGAAGGTGAGCTGCGTGCGCGCCCCTCCGGGCATAGCCACGTGGTGGACCTGTGGGACATCTCCGAAGCGCGTTGAGATCAGGATTTCCCGCTTGGCCGGATGCCAGTCCAGCAGGCTGGCCGAGCGGAATTCACTGTATTGTTCCAACCGCTCATACAGGGACAAAGGAATCGGCGGAATCCCTTCCACCGTGAGATTCGGCGGTACGGGCAGGTTCTGCGCCAGAGCCAGCAGCGGCAACAGCAGCACCAGCGCGCACAGCCGGAACGTCTTCACGCGATGCATGATTCTCCTCCCCACAACCGGCGCGGCAGAATCAAGGCATCCGGAGTTGCCGCGTCCGGCTGCTTTTCTATGATGATGCACTCGCCGGGGCAACGCAAAACAGACCGCCCTCGCTCCGGCAAAAAACCGGCCCCGCGCGCGGTTCGCGGCTAGGCGCTTCGGTCCTCCAGGCCCATCTGCGAGAGCCGGTACCGCAGCGCGTTGCGGGTCAACCCCAGCAGGCGCGCCGCCTGGCTCTTGTTTCCGTTGGCCCGGCGCAGAGCCTCCCGGATTAGCGCCTGCTCGTACTCCTCCAGCGTGTATCCCTCAGGCAAGAAGGGAACGGCCGCAGACTTGACGGCGCGGGGGCTCGCCTCCAGCTTAATGTCGGAAGGCTCCAGCACGGTTCCGCTGCACAGCACCAGGCTGCGCTCGATGACGTTCTCGAGCTCCCGCACGTTGCCGGGCCAGTGGTACTCCATCAATTTCTGGATGGCGGCCTCGGAGATGGAAGTCGCCGTCGATCCAAGTTCCGAGGCCAGCTTGCGGACGAAATGCTCGGCCAGGAAGGGGATGTCCTCTTTGCGCTCGCGCAGGGGCGGAATGTTGATCGGGACCACATTTAGCCGGTAATAAAGATCCTCGCGGAAGGTGCCTTCTTCCAGAGCGGCCCGCAGGTCGCGGTTGGTGGCGGCGATGATGCGCACGTCGATCTGACGGGTCTTGTTGCTGCCCAGCCGCTCGAATTCGCGCTCCTGAAGCACGCGCAGCAGTTTGACCTGAATGGCGCCGGGCACATCGCCGATCTCGTCGAGAAAAGCCGTCCCCGAATCGGCCAGCTCGAACTTGCCGGGCTTGCTGGCCACCGCCCCCGTGAAGGCGCCCTTTTCGAAGCCGAACAACTCGCTTTCCATGAGGTTCTCGGGGATCGCCGTGCAGTTGATCTTCACGAACGGGCGGTCCCGGCGCGGCGAGTGGTAGTGGATGGCGCGCGCGATCAGATCCTTGCCTACGCCGCTTTCGCCCGCCAGCAGCACGGTGGCCCGGGTAGGGGCTACCCGCAGGATGGTGGCGAAGATCTCCTGCATGGCCGGGCTGCGGCCCACGATGTTGTCGAAGGTGTAGCGGCGGCCCAGCTCCTCGCGCAGGCTGCGGTTCTCGTCGCGCAGCGCGCGCACTTCCAGCGCCTTCTGGACGACCGTCAGCAGGTGGTCCAGCGAGAACGGCTTGGGGAGGAAATCGGTGGCGCCCAGCTTCATCGCCTCTACGGCGATCTCGACCGATCCAAAGGCGGTCATCACCACCACCGGGAGCAGCTCATCCTGCCTCCGCAGCAGCCGCAGCAGCTCCAGACCGTCCATGCCGGGCAGCCGCAAGTCCGTCAGCACCAGGCTGGCGCGGTCGGCCAGCCGCAACGCCTCCTCGGCCGTGCCGGCCAGATCGACCTCATAGCCGGCAGCCTGAAGCTGAAGCTCGATGACGCGCCTCAGCTTGGCTTCGTCCTCAACGACCAGGATCCGGTGCTTCATGGCGAGCTGGAAGATGCCGAGCCTGCGGGCTTGGTGGGGAGATGCACCCGGAAGACGCTGCCTTTGCCCGCTTCGCTCTCGACCGACATTGTACCGCCGTGCTGGTCCACGATCTTGGAAACGATGGAAAGCCCCAATCCCACGCCGTCCGGCTTGGTGGTGAAAAACGGGTTGAAGATGTTCTCCAGATGCCGCGGCTCGATGCCCGTCCCGCGGTCGATGACCGAGATCTCCACGCCCTCACCCGCCGGCCGGGTCTTGACCGTAACCGCGCCTCCGCGAGGAGAAGCCTGCACCGCGTTCAGCAAAAGATTGTAGAAGACGCGTTCGAGCAGCTCGGCGTCCATGGGAAAGGGCCGGATGTCCGGAGAGTAGTTCTTGAAGATGGCCGCGCGCCCAGGATCGCCGTCGCGTTCCACGCGGGCCACGGCGCGGTCGATCACTTCCGTCAACTCGCAGACCTCCAGCCGCAGCTCCAGCGGGCGCGCGAACTCCAGGAAGCGCGTCACCAGCGAGTTGACCCGGTCGACTTCGCTGGCGATGAATCCGGCCAGCTCCGCGGCGACCTCTCCGCTTCCCGCGACGTTCTTCTTCAGCATCTCGGCGCTGGCGCGGATCGTCCCCAGCGGATTGCGCAGCTCGTGCGCCAGGCCCGCCGAGAGCTGCCCCAGCGCCGCCAGCCGCTCCGAGCGCCGGATGGTCGCCTCCGCTTCCTTCAGGCTGCGATTGGCCGCCGCCAGCTCCTCCAGCGTGGCGCGGTACCGTTGCTCTTGGCGCCGCCCGGCCTGAGCCAGTTCGTAGGTCAGGAAGGCGGTGACGACCAGGAACAGGAGGCGCAGGCTGAGCTCCCGCACTCCGTCGTCGGTGAGGGTCACCTGCGACCAGTCGACGTAGACCGGCAGGAGAAACGACAGGTAGGAAAGGCACGCCAGCAGCGTGATCACGATCGTCCCCGTCACGCCCAGCGTGGTGGCCGCCGAGACGACCGGCAGCAGCAGGATCAGATAGTAGCTGCTGCTGACGCCATTGGTCAGTCCCACCAGGATGTATCCGAGCCCCAGCTTGATCAAAGCGGAAACGACCTTGCCCTGAGGGCTGTTAAGCGCCTCCAGACGAGGCTCGGCCACCTGGAGAGCCGCCAGGCATAGGAGCAAGAAAACTTCTCCGGCGCTCTGTGTGGGACTGGCGAAGCCCAGAGCCGCGAACAGCAGCAGCCAGACGGCGTCCTGGAGGCGGATGTTGCGGAGGCGGCCGAGGACGCTCACGCGACCATCTTAGCCGCCTTTGTGCCATAATGGAGAACCACACTGTTTCCGGTGAGTCCGCAGCCCAATATGCCCAGCCTTGAGGATCCGACCGTGTCTCAAGAAGAACTTTCCTTTGCCGAAATCCTTGCCCAGTTCGAGGAATCGCACCGCAGCGAATCCGGCCCGCGCCAGGGCACGGTGCTGGCCGTCTCAAACGATTCCGTCGTCGTGGATATCGGCCTGAAGACGGAGGGGGTGATCCCGGCCGAGGCCTTCCGCAAAGCGGATGGCAGCCTCGGCGTGGAGCCCGGCGATCTGGTCACCGTGACCATCACCGGACGCAACTCCGAGGGGTACTACACGCTCTCCATGCTGAAGGTCGAAAAGCCCAAGGACTGGGCCGGCCTCCAAGCGGCCTTCGAGGAAGGCCGGATCATCGGCGGCGTAGTCACCGGCCAGATCAAAGGCGGCTTCAGCGTGGACATTGGCGTGCGAGCCTTCCTGCCTGCCTCCCGCAGCGGGGTGCGCGAAGCTTCGGAGATGGAGCAACTGGTCGGGCAGGAGATCCGCTGCAAGATCATCCAGTTGAACGTCGAAGAAGAAGACGTCGTGGTGGACCGCCGCGCCGTGCTGGAAGAGGAAGAGCGCCAGGCGCGGGAGCGCCGGTTTGCCGAGATTCAAGAGGGGGCGGTGCTGGAAGGAACCGTCCGCTCGCTCACTAATTTCGGAGCGTTTGTCGATCTGGGCGGAGTGGAAGGCTTGCTCCATGTGGGCGACTTGTCCTGGGGACGAGTGAACCAACCCTCGGATGTCCTGAAAGCGGGCGACACAGTTCGGGTCAAGGTGCTCAAAGTGGACCCGGCGGCGCGCCGCATTTCGCTGGGACTCAAACAGCTCACACCGGACCCCTGGAGCCTCGCCGCGGAGAAGTATCCCATTGGAAGCCGCGTGCGGGGCAAAGTCACCCGTCTGGCCGACTTCGGCGCGTTCGTCGAGTTGGAGCCAGGCCTGGAAGGGCTGATCCGGATGGCGGACATGTCCTGGTCCCGCAAGGTGCGCAAGCCCAGCGACGTGTTAAAGCCGGGCGAGATGGTTGAAGTCGTGGTGACCTCGCTTCAGCCCGCCGAACGCCGCATGGGCCTGAGCTTGAAAGCCGCCCTGGGGGATCCCTGGGAGGAGATCTCCGCCCGGCTGAAGGTGGGCGCAGTGGTGGAAGGCCCCATCGTGAATCTGGCCGACTTCGGCGCCTTTGTCGAGCTGGCCGAGGGCGTCGAGGGCATGATCCACATCTCCGACATCACCAGCGAAAAGCGCATCAAGCATCCGAAAGAGGTGCTGAGCGTGGGCCAGCGCATCCGAGCGCAGCTGCTCGAAATCGATACGGCTAAACGCCGCATCCGCCTCGGCATGAAGCAACTGGAGCCGACCTCGGTGGATGAGTACATCGCTGAGCACAAACCCGGCGACACCGTGAGCGGGCGCCTGCTCGACTGCGGCCCCAAGCAAGCCAAAGTAGAGCTTGGCGATGGGGTTGTGGCGATTTGCCGCCTGCCGCTCCAAGGGCAAGCACCCGCGGCGAAAGATTCACCGCAGGCGAAGGCGGACTTGGCGTCCCTGACCGCAATGCTTTCGGCGAAGTGGAAGCAGGGAGGCGCCGCCGCCTCTGCTTCTGCGCAGGCGTTGCGCGGCGGTCAGGTACGCACGTTCCGGATCACGCTTCTGGATCCTGCTAGCAAGCGCATCGAAGTCGAACTGGCGGACTGAGAGCGCGATCGATTAACGCACGCGTCGCCGGCCGGCAAGCCGGAAATCGAGAAACGTTCCCGCGTTTCCACTGAGAAGCAAACTCGCAAACTGACCCGGCGGACCGCCGGAGTTGTAATCCACATCCTACGATTTTTTCCGAAGCGGGGTATAGCCAAAAACAGAAAAACCGCCTATAATTAGGCTTTGCAAGTGGGGTCACGTCTGTACCGGACTTACTGATGGGATTAGGACTAAAGCGGTTGCTTTTACTCTTGTGTCTGGGAAACGCACTGGCGATTGCGCAACCAGAATCCGCTCAAGAGCAGTTGCGGCGGCTCAGCATCCCCCGGGTCACCCGCGCTCCTCGGCTGGCCGATTTCATCAACGGAACCCCGCGCGAAGCGGAGCTGGCGGTTTCCGACTTTCGCCAGTACTCCCCCGGCGATGGCATCCCCATCACCCAGCCCACCACGGCTTATCTCTCATATGACAGCAAGAATCTCTACGTAGCTTTCGTCTGCAAGGACGACCCCAAGCTCATTCGCGCCCGTCTGGCCAAGCACGACCAGATCCTGACCGATGACCGGGTCATCATCAATATCGATACGTTCCTGGACCGCCGGCACATGTATTGGTTTGACATTAATCCTTACGGAGTGCAGGCCGATGGAAACATCACGGACGGGGTTGAGGACAGCCCGAGTTGGGACACCCTATGGTACGCCGAAGGCCGCATTACGGAGTATGGCTACGTCGTTCTGGCTGCGATTCCTTTCAAGAGCCTGCGCTTCCCGGCCAAAGGCGAACACACTTGGGGGCTGATTTTAGGCCGTTTTATACAACGCAACAATGAGATTGCGCTGTGGCCCTACCTGAGCAGCCGGAGGCCTGGGTGGGTTCAGCAAGGCGGAGATCTGGAAGGTTTGCGCGAGATCAGTCCCGGGCGCAACCTGCAGTTCATTCCTTATGGGCTGTATTCCCGTTCAAGGTATTTGGATGTTCCCCCGAGCGGTCTGCCAAGGCTGCTACGGGATACAGAAGGCCGGGGCGGCCTCGATGCAAAGGTGGTATTGAAGGACGCCTTTACGCTGGATGTTGCTGTAAATCCGGATTTCAGTCAGGTGGAATCCGATGAGCCGCAGGTTACGGTGAATCAGCGTTATGAAGTTTACTTTCCGGAGAAGCGTCCGTTCTTTCTGGAAAACGCCGGATTCTTCACGACTCCGCAAACGCTGTTCTTTTCCAGACGCATCGCCGACCCGCGTTTCGGAGCGCGGCTCACAGGAAAACTGGGGCCCTGGTCGTTAGGCGCAATGTTTGCCGATGACCGCGGACCGGGCAAAACCACGCCGGCGGGAGTCACCGGACATGGCCGGTCATCGCCGGTGGGTGTGTTTCGCTTGCAGCGGGAGTTCACGCGCAACGGCCGCAACTCGAGCCTCGGCGTGATGGCCACCAGCCAGGACTTTGCCGGCTTATTCAACCGCGTATACGCCGTGGACGCTCAGTGGCAAGTTTTCGGCAACTGGCTGTTTCAAGGACAGGCGGCGGGCAGCAAGACCCGAGAGGCTGACGGTCAAAGTTTGGCCGGCCCTTCCTACCGTGCGGGCTTTTATCATCGGGGCCGGCATTTTATCTCGGAGACGCGCTATCTGGACATAAGTCCCAATTTCCGTTCCTGGTTAGGTTTCTTTCCACGCCTCGACATCCGCGAACTGCGCCAGAGGTCGGGATACCAGTGGCGCTACGACCAGGGCTGGCTCCAGAGCCTGGGGCCGGAGTTCACCGGTTCTATCAATTACGACCGGCAGGGGCGGCTGCGGGATTGGAACCTGGTTCCCGAGTTCCGCATGAGCTTGATCCGTGGAACAGACCTCTCGATTTACCACGAGCAGGCTTACGAACTATACCAGGGCCGCGGATTCCGGCGCCCGCTGTCCGCCGTCCGTTTCCGGACCGAATGGCTGAGCTGGCTTTGGATTCAGGTCCAGTGGTTTCAGGGCGCGGCGATCAACTACAACCCCCGCTCGGGACTGCCGCCATTTCTCGGGCAGGTGAAGCGCCTGGAAAGCAGCCTCACCTTGCGGCCGGACCGGCGGCTGCAAATCGAGGAGACTTACCTGTTTAGCGGCCTGCGCACCGGCGAAAAGTCGGGAATCAGTGCAGCCCAGCCCGGGGAGGTCATCTTCCAAAACCACCTGTTCCGCACCAAACTCAACTACCAGTTCACGCGCCGGCATTCGCTGCGCTTTATCGCGGACTATGACTCGGTGCTTCCGAACTCCAAATGGACCAGCCTTTCCAAAGATAAGAGGCTGGGGTTGGACGTTTTGTACACGTATATGTTGAATCCGGGCACGGCTTTGTATATCGGTTTTACAGACCAGCGCGAAAACTACCGGCTCGATCCACTCCGGTCGCCGGCCTTGTACCGCACGACAGGCTTGGATCTGAGCACGGGCCGCCAGTTTTTCGTCAAGCTAAGCTATCTGCTTCGGTTTTAAGCTTCCAGGCTTTGCCGGCGAGCCTTGGCGGCGGCGAGCACCGGCCTGAGCGCCAGGTTCACCAGGATCATGAGAACCGAAAAGCCGGGCAGCACCAAAAGCGCCGTACCGAGCCGCTGGTCGTCGCCGCCGGCGATGCCGCCGATAATCTTGGAGCTGACTGCCAGGCCGACCCACCCGAAGGTGATGACGATGCCCATGGCCGTCGCCGTAGCTTTGGGGAAGGCGTCCCCGGCCATCGCCAGCGTGGTGGGGAAGACTGGGGCCATCGCCAAGCCGGCGCAGAATACGGTGACCCAGGCCACGGAGGGATCCTTGGTTTGCAGCGTCAGGTAGGTGGTTGCGGCCATGAGCACGGAGGCGCCCAAGGTGACGTTCTGGGATGAGATTCGAATCAGGATCCGCGACACCACGACGCGCCCGACCAGCATGCCCAGGGCAAAACCCAGCGACAGGATGGTCAGCGCCTGGCTTTCGGGAATGCCTTGGGCCGTCAGATGCTTGGCCAGCCAGTTCCAGACGCCTACCTCACAAGCGACGTATAGGAACAACATCAACGACAAAAGATACAGCGCCGGGTTGCCCGTCACCAATCCCACTTCGGAGAGCTTGAAGCCGCGCTCGCCGGTGGGCTTGGGCATCGTGGTCAGCGCGTGGATGAGCAGGGTAGCGGCGGTGAGCACGGCCACGACGTAGCACATGGCGATGACGTTGCCCGAGAGCAGGTTGCCGGCCACCAGCGGCGTCAGCAAGCCGCCCAAGCCGAAAAACAGGTTCAAGAGGTTCAGCGTGCTGGCCCGCCGGGCTTCGTTCAGGTCGCTCACCAGCGCGTTGGCCGCGGTCACGATCATGCCGCCGCCCAATCCCAGCAGGAACATCCAGGCGACCAGGTGCGCGTAGCCTCCCGAGGATGGCAGAAGGAAGAGAGCCACCGCGATCAACGTCAGGCCGAGCAACAGCCCGGTCTTCTTGCCCTTGTTATCGATGAGCGGGCCGATCGACACGGAGGCGATGATCAGTCCCAGGGCTTGTGCGAAGGCGATGTTGCCGCTCTGTTCGGGCGTGAGGCCGAAACGGGCCGAGAGATTAGGCAACAAGGTTCCGAGCATCGCGGCAATCATCCCGTAGACGAGGATCGCCAGGATGGCGGCAAGGATCAGGCGTCCTGATTTCACAGTTGACATGTGGATTCTCCGGAAAATGCAAAAGCCGCGGCCCCGCCGCATGGGAGGGGCCACGGCTTGTGATGTTATCAAATCCGGCTACGCGAAGCGATACTTCTGGGTCCGCGCATCCCAAAGGACGGTGCGGCCGCGCTTGTAGGAGAGGGTCGCCATGTGGCCGGGGATGGCGGCCACCTGGCCTTCACTGGCCGGCGCAATCGGCTTGGCCTTGCCGCGGATGGCATCCAGCCAGTTGCGGATGTGGTTCTCCACGCTGGTGTTGTCCATGGGCTCCCGGACATGGATTTCCTTGCGCGCCGCCACGCGAGCGGGCGGTTTACCGCCGAACTGTTGGGGGTAGAAATGCAGCTCGGAGCGGTTCAGGACTTCGATGGTGCCCTCATAGCCCAGGAACTGTTCGCCATAACCGTACTGATCGTTGCCGAAGAAGCAACTGTAGTTCAAGTGGAAGGCATCCGCATACTTATAGATGGCGCTCAGGGTATCGGGAACCTCCCGGTCGTCGTTTGGGGGGCCCCACACGAGAATGCCGCCGGTGGCCATGCAGGCGACGGGCACGGCTTTGCCCAGCACGTAGTTGGCGATGTCGGTTTGGTGCACCAGCAGATCGGTGGAGATGCCGCCGGAATAGTCCCAGTAGTTCCTCCACTGGAAGTAGCGCCGCTTGTCGAAGGGCCGCTTAGGCGCCGGTCCAAGGAACCGCGCCCAATCGCAGGTCTGCTCGCTGGCGTCCGGCGGGATGACATAGCGCCAAGCAGCGGGGTTGCCGGACCGGTCTGGGAAATTCCGATACCAGAAGGCGCGCACGTAGTGGACGTCGCCGATCATGCCGCTGTCCACCATCTCCTTGGCCTTCTGGTAGAGCGGGTTGCTCCGGTTCTGGGTGCCCACCTGGATGATGCGGTCGTAGTTCTGGGCGGCCTTCACGATCTCGGCGCCTTCCTCGATGGTGTGTGCGATGGGCTTCTCAAGATAAATGTGCTTGCGCGCCTTGATGGCGTCCATGGCCTGCTGGTGATGCAGGTGCTCGGGAGTGGCAATGAAGACCGCGTCGATGGCGGGATCCGCCAGAATGTCTCGATAGTCCACCACCGCCTTGGGCGTATTGCCGCCCATGGTTTTGATTCGTTCCACGCCGCGCGCCAGCCACGTGGAATAGGTATCGCAGACGGCCAGCACCTGCACTTGATCGCCGGCGCCCTTATAAAGCCTTTCCATTAGGTAGTAGCCGCGGCCGCCGGCGCCGATGAATCCGATGGTGATCTTCTCGTTGGCGCCCAAAGCCCGGCGCGTGGCGGCGAGTCCGGCACCGGCAGCTGTCAATACGAAGCTCCTGCGGGTCAGATCTTGGGGCATCGCTGGTTTGCTCCTTGTAATCAATTCTAAACTCAGCATACCAGAGGACCGAGCTCCTCGAAGGAGAAAGCGGACCGAGAAGTCTGTTTCATCGACATCCAACGGCCCGGCCACGGCGCGTCAAATTCTTCTCCAGCTAAAAGCATTGCGATAGGTGCGGGCACGGTGATTGGCAGCGTGGCTCACTGGCGGGCAGAGTGAGGACGGAGTGCGAGTGCAAGTTGGCCGCTCACGACACCGTTGCGGGCAGAGTTTGGGTGTGGGGTGGGCTCCACCTCTGCGGTTGGGTGGGAATTCTTGGTTGTGGTTGCTGGTTGGTTGGTTCTTCTGACCTGTTCTTGCTGCTTTTTGACTCCTTGCTGCGCTGGTTGCTGTTTTCGGTTGCCTCTTTGTTTTCTTTAAGTTGGGAGGCCTCCCCCGCCTGCTCACCCCCGGCGGCCGGCTTCAGGGACCGGAGCTCACCCCCATCCGGTGAGGGCTGTGGCTGTGGGCGTCGGCGCGGTTGCCTAGGACTTGCGCCGTCCGCAGTGCGGGCCCCCACGAGGGCGTCAGCCGCACCTTTCACTTTCAACATACAAGAGGGGGGCAAGAGGAGAAGAGTGGGCGAGTTGGTAAGTGGTTGAAAAGCAATGGAAAAAAGTTTTGGGGAACGTTGTGACTGGGGGTGGGGAGGACACAGCGCGGCAGGGCCGCAACCAAACAGCGGCGGCGGTTGTGGTCTGGCCGGCAACTCGCTCCCGTGGCGGTATGAAAACCTTCGCGCGCGGGAAAGATTTCAGGGGTTAGTAGTACAGAGGACACGGAGAAGACAAAACACAACGCGAGAGAGCCGCAACGAAACGGGGACGGCGGTTGTGGTCTCGCCGGCAACTCGCTCCCGTGACGGCATGAAAATCTTCGCGCGGAGAGAAGAATCTGTGGGTTAGTAGTACAGAGGACACGGAGGTGGAAAAGAGGGGGCGGAAACGCTGGGCCGCCCCTACGGATGCAACGATGCGATCGAGGAGAGGGCGGTGGGTCAAGGGGGCCAAGGCCGGCAGGAATGCCGGCCGCAGGCTAGAAAGCCTGCCCCACAAGAGAAGCCTGGCTCACAAAGAGGCTGCCCCACAAAAGCCGCGTGTTGCAGAACAAAGGCCTGCCCCACAAAAGCGGCGTGCACCAAAAAACAAGGGTGGAACACCGCACAGCTTAGCCGCAGGCCTGGAGGCTTCCCCCGCAACACATGCGATTCGGTTGAGAAGAGGGTAGGGGGGAAGAGCGCCTCGGCCCGCGGCGGCGATAGGATAACTTCAAAAGTGGGGCGGCGAGGAGGAAATGGTCGGGGCGAGTGGATTTGAACCACCGACCTCCTGGTCCCGAACCAGGCGCTCTAGCCAGGCTGAGCCACGCCCCGACAACCAACAGTTTAAACCGCCCGGCGGGCCGTGCGCAATCGGTTGCGGCGGCGGCGTCAAAGGACGCCGTGACCTCGTTGACACCACTTTTCTGTCGTGCACGCCTGCAACGGATTCGCCAGCACTCTCCTCAAACGCTCCGGCATGCGCCAGACCCTGTCCAGTGACGATGCCATTGTGGTGCAGGGGCGCTGCGGGCAGCCGCCGACTCCAAGGCTCCTGGGGACGGTGCGGCGACCTCCGCGGGCGCATGAGGAACCTTCCTCACCGTCTGGGGCGACACACTCGCCGCACGATCTGCCGCTGCGGCGCCCGAGCGGATGCCGTCCGCGCAACGAACCGATTCTAGGGAAGAGTGGCGCTCAGGACTTGCTGCGCCTGCTCCTGACGGAACTCATGCAGCCGGCGGCGCAGCTCAGGGCGGGACAGGGCCAGGATCGCCACCGCCAGAAGGGCCGCGTTGACGGCGCCGGGCTTGCCAATCGCCAGCGTTCCGACGGGGATCCCGCCGGGCATCTGGACCATCGAGAGCAGCGAGTCCAGCCCCTTCAGCGAGGGACTCTCGATGGGCACACCGAGGACCGGCAGGACGGTATGCGCGGCGGCCACGCCCGCCAGATGCGCCGCACCGCCGGCCGCAGCGATGATCACCTCGATCCCGCGGCCTTCGGCGGAGGACACATAATCGGCGGTTTGGGCGGGAGTGCGGTGCGCCGAAAGAACGCGGCACTCATGTTCCACGCCGAACTTGGCCAGCATCTCCGAGGCGTGCCGCATCGTATCCCAGTCTGATTTACTCCCCATGAGGACCGCCACCAGCGGCCCGGACTTTTCCGTCATGCCACTTTCCTCCTGTTAAACTCCTACGGTAAACCGGCCGCCGCGGCCGGGGCAAGCAACCCAGCAGGGCGCGGCGCCGGTTGGTGAAGAAAATTTCTGTTGCCCCTGGAGCGCGTTTCGTTGGAAACTTGAAGTCTAGGAGGTGAATTGAGCCTGCGTCTACCCGAGGGCACTCTTGTTCGCGAGCCCGCCGAGCGATGGACGGTCTCTGACGCGTCCGAGCTGTACGACGTGCCCCGCTGGGGGCAAGGCTACTTTTCGGTCGGGCCGCAAGGCCATTTGCTCGTCCACCCCACCAAGGATCCGACCCGCTCGATCGACCTAAAGCAGCTCGTGGACGAGCTGCTGTTGCGCGGCATTCCGCTGCCCATCCTGATCCGGTTTGCCGACATTCTCAAACACCGGCTCGGCGAGATTCATGGCGCTTTTCAGCGGGCCATCCAGGAGCACGGCTATCAGGGAAGCTACTGCTGCGTGTATCCCATCAAAGTCAACCAGCAACGCCAGGTGGTTGAGGAAGTATTCCGATTCGGCCGCCCGTTCCGCTTTGGCCTGGAAGCCGGCTCCAAACCCGAGCTGCTGGCGGTGCTGGCGGTGGCCGACAACCAGACCCCGATCATCTGCAACGGCTTCAAAGACGATGAGTACATCGAGATGGTGATGCTGGCCTCGAAGATCGGCCGGAACATCATTCCCGTCATCGAGAAGTACACGGAGATGGATCTTCTGGTCCGGCATGCGCGGCGGCTGGGCGTGCGTCCGAGCATCGGCGTGCGGTTAAAGCTGGCCAGCCGGGGCTCGGGCCGCTGGCGGAGCTCGGGAGGGTACCGCTCCAAGTTCGGCCTGACGGCCACAGAGGTTCGCCGGGCCCTCCAGCACTTGAAGGACTGCGGCATGGCGGATTGCCTGGAGCTGGTCCATTTCCACCTGGGAAGCCAGATCACCAATATCCGGCTCATCAAGGCCGCGGTGATTGAAGCGGCCCGGATTTACGTGGAGCTCCGGCGCGAGGGCGCCGGACTGCGTTACATCGACGTCGGCGGCGGCCTGGGCATCGACTACGACGGCTCGCAGACCGATTTCGAATCGAGCGTGAACTACACGCTTCAGGAATACGCCAACGACGTCGTTTACCACATTCAGAGCGTTTGCGACGAAGCCGGCGTGGCGCACCCGACCATCATTTCCGAGAGCGGGCGGGCCGTGGCGGCCTATCACAGCGTGCTGGTGTTCAACATCCTGGGGACGAGCGGGCTCGGCGAGGAGGAGATTCCGCGGGAGCTGCCGGAGGACGTCGAGCAGCCGCTGATGGATCTTCTGGAGACCTACCACTCGCTGAGCTCCAAGAATCTGCTGGAGGGATACCACGATGCCCAGCAGGCGCTCGACGCCGCGCTGAACCTGTTCAGCCTGGGATACCTTCCCCTGGAGCAGCGGTGCATCGCGGAGAACCTCTTCTGGGCGATATGCCGCAAGGTTCAGAAGTTCGCCAAGGAGTTGGAGGAGTTCCCCGAGGAGCTGGAGCCGCTGGACGCCATGCTGGCCGACACTTACTTCGGCAACTTCTCCTTGTTCCAGAGCCTTCCCGACAGTTGGGCGGTCAAACAGCTCTTCCCGATCATGCCGATTCACCGGCTGAATGAACAGCCCACGCGTCACGCGATCTTAGGGGACATCTCGTGCGACTCCGACGGGAAGATCGATCAGTTTATCGACCGGCGCGATGTCAAACGCACGCTGCCGCTGCACGCCTTCAACGGCGAGCCGTACTACCTGGGAGCGTTTCTAGTGGGGGCCTACCAGGAGATTCTGGGCGATCTGCACAACCTGTTCGGCGACACCAACGCCGTGCACGTCAGCCTGGATGACAACGGCGGGGTGATTCTGGAGAAGGTGATCAAGGGGGACACGGTGCGCGAAGTGCTGGACTACGTCCAGTTCAACTCCGAAAGCCTGCTGGCGAGCTTCCGGCGGGACGTCGAGGCGGCGGTGCGGGAAGGGCGGATCGGCTACGAGGAGTCGGGGCGCTTGCTGCGGTTTTACGAAGAGGGTCTCCAGGGCTACACGTATCTGGAGGACGCGCATCCGCATTAGGGGCGGCAGGGGAGATGGCGGAAGCCAGTGGTGTGGGCTGAATCTGTTTCAAACAAAAGGGGTTGTATCTGTTTTGGGCGCTTGCCGGCCTAGCCGGTTGCGGCGGGGCAGCCGGGACGGGCGGGCCGGCGAAGTAAGGCACCCTGCGAATTTTGTCCAAACGGCCTATTGACACTGCCTCCCAGTCGAGTACAATCTGAGAGTCGCCATTTTTTCAGATCTGGAAGCGCGGTCCAAAATGCTCAAGCCGATACGAAAAGCCCGTCAAGCCCCGGACCCTGAAGGTCCTGTGTACTCCAGCAGCGAAGTCGCCAAGATCGCCCGCGTCAGTCTGCGGCAATTGCAGTGGTGGGATGAGAAGCACGTGGTGAGTCCCCGCCATCAAGGTCATCGCCGCTTGTATACCCCCGAGGAGGTCCTGGAGGTAGCGCTGATCGCCGAGCTGCGGCGCAAGGGCTTCTCGCTTCAGAAGCTGCGGCGGGTGATCCGCCACCTCCAGAAGGACATGAACCGCCGCCTGAGCGAGGTGATCCAGGGCTCTTCGGATTTGCACCTGCTGACCGACGGAAAGAACATCTATCTGGAAGACCGGCACGAGCGGGTCATCGACATCCTGAAGAACGCCCGCCAGCCTATGTTCCTGGTCTGCGTCAGCGACCATGTGCGCCGACTCGGCGTAAACAACCGCAAAGGCGTCCGCTCGGAAACGGCGATTCCGGCCCGCAAATCCAAGCTCGGTTGAGAGCGCGGGCCTCCCCGGCGGCTGAGATATAATGGGGAGTGCCGGGGATGGGATCCCAATGAAATCTTCACGCAGGCTTTTCTTGCTCGCCCCGCTGGTGATAGCGGCGTGCTCCATTGTGGGCGGGATTTACGCTCCGGGGGTGGCGGGCGCATCCGCGGCCTCCCGCGACGACATCGAAGCGAGCGTCCGCACGTTCGCTTCCATCTACAGCATGGTGGAACGGAACTATGCCGAGCCACTGGATCCCGACAAGGCGATCTACCGGGGGGCGGTTCCGGGGATGCTCCGCACGCTGGATCCGCACTCCAGCTTCTTCGATCCCCGCGATTTTCAGCTCCTGCGCGAGGACCAGCGCGGCCAGTATTTCGGCGTGGGCATGAAGGTGGGCGCGCGCAACAACAAGACGCTGGTCATGGAGGTCTTCACGGGGATGCCCGCTTACAAGGCGGGGCTGCGCCCCGGCGACGTGATTATCGCCGTCGGCGACAAGTCCACCGAGGGCTTGTCCACCTCCGAGGTGGCGGACCTGCTGAAGGGGCCGCGCGGCACGACGGTGAAGGTGACGGTGGTGCGCCAGGGGAAGGACGAGCCGCTGGTGTTCGAGGTCAAGCGCGACGCGATTTCACGCAAGAGCGTGCCGGACGCGTACTTTATCCGCCCAGGGATCGCCTATATCCAGGTCGCCCAATTCAACGAGACGACCAGCCGGGAATTGGATGAGCACTTGCGGCGGCTGGGCGAGGAGAACATCAAAGGTCTGATCCTCGATCTGCGGAACAATCCGGGCGGGCTGCTCAACGAGGGCGTGGCGGTGGCGGACCGGTTCCTGAAGAAAGGGCAACTCATTGTGTCCCACCGGGGCCGGGCTTCCAAGGAGCGCCGTTATGAAGCGGTGAACGGCGACGGGGGCCGGGACTATCCTATTGTGGTGCTGGTGAACCGCTACTCGGCCTCGGCGGCGGAAATTGTGGCGGGCGCGTTGCAGGACCACGACCGGGGCTGGATCCTCGGGGACAACACCTTCGGCAAGGGGCTGGTGCAGACGGTCTACCCGCTTTCGGAAAACACGGGGCTGGCGCTCACCACCGCGAAGTACTACACGCCGAGCGGACGGCTGATCCAGCGCGACTATTCGAGCATGTCGTTTTTCGACTACTACTACCGCAAGAACACCGGCACGCAGAACTCCGAAGACGTCAAGATGACGGACAGCGGGCGGACGGTGTACGGCGGCGGCGGCATTGCTCCGGATGAGAAGTTCACGCCTCCCAAGCTGAACCGGTTCCAGATTGAGCTGCTCCAGCAGGCAGCGTTTTTCAATTTCACCGCCAAGTATTTCGGCGCCAGCGATGCGAAGCTGCCCCGGAACTGGGAGCCGGACGCGACGATCGAGAACGAGTTTCACCGGTTCCTGCTGGAGTCGGGGATTTCCTTTACGGAAGCGGACTACGCCGTCAACCGCGACTGGCTGCGGACGCAGTTGAAGCGCGAAGTTTACGCTTACGCCTTCAGCATCGACGAGGCCAACCGGGTGGAGGTCGAGTCGGATCCCGAGGTCGCCAAGGCGATCGAGGCGATGCCGAAAGCCAAGGCGCTGCTGGAGACGGCCAAGCGGATGCTGGCCCAGCGAAACTCGAAGTAGCCGCGTGATCGAACCGCTGAGCGCTCCCGAGCCGCAGATTACGGTTCTTGATGCGGGGGGCCAGTATTGCCACCTGATTTCCCGCAAAGTGCGCGACCTGGGCGTGTACTGTGAAGTCCGGCCCAGCGAGACGCCGGCCGCCTTGCTGCGCGGACGGCGGGGCGTGATCTTATCGGGCGGTCCCGCCAGCGTCTATGAGGAAGGCAGCCCGCAGATTGACCGCGCACTGCTCTCGCTGGGGGCGCCGGTTCTCGGCATCTGTTACGGCCAGCAACTGATGGCGCATCTGCTCGGCGGCAGAGTCGAGCGGGGACAAGAGGGCGAGTTTGGCCTGGCCGAGCTTGAGGTGGATGCTCCGGAGCTGCTATTGGCGGGGCTGCCGGCCCGCCAGCAAGTCTGGATGAGCCACCGGGATACGGTGAGCGCGTTGCCGCCGGGTTTTCAGCGGCTGGCACACACCGGTTCCTGCGTCGTGGCCGCGATGGCGCACGCGGGAAATCGTCTCTACGGTGTGCAGTTTCATCCGGAGGTCGCGCACACGCGCTACGGAACCCAGATCCTCTCAAACTTTTTGTTCCGGATCTGCCGCTGCCGCAAGGATTGGAACCCGGCCGGGCGCGCCGCCATGCTGGAGGAGGGCATCCGCGAGACGGCGGGGGAGCGCAAGGTGTTCTTTTTCGTGAGCGGCGGCGTCGACTCCACCGTCGCTTTCACCTTGTGCCTGCGGGCGTTGGGGCCAGGGCGGGTGCGCGGAGTCTACGTGGACACCGGGTTGATGCGCGAGGGAGAGACCGAGTTTGTCCGCGGGATATTCCAGCCACACAGCGGCGCGTTCGCCGTCCTTGACGCCCAGGAACGCTTCCTGAGCGCTTTGGAAGGCGTTTACGATCCGGAACAGAAGCGGCAGATCATCGGAGAGGAGTTTGTCCGCATCCAGCAGGAGGCGCTGGACGCCTACCACGTGCTGGATGAGCAGTGGATTCTGGGCCAGGGCACGATTTACCCGGACACGATCGAATCCGGCGGAACGGAGAAGGCCGCCGTGATCAAGACGCACCACAACCGAGTGCCTGCCATCCAACGCCTGATGGAAGAGAACCGGGTTTTGGAGCCGATCCGCCTTCTTTACAAGGATGAGGTGCGCGCGGTGGGACGCGAGCTCGGCCTGCCGTCCGAGCTTCTGGACCGCCACCCGTTTCCGGGTCCCGGACTTGCCGTCCGCTGCCTGTGTTCCCGAGAGGCGGCTCCGCTCGGGCGGGGCGCCGGCGGACGGCTGCTGCCGGTGCGCTCCGTGGGTGTGCAAGGCGACAGCCGGAGCTATGCCAACGTGCTGTGCCTGGAAGCTTCGCCTACCAGCGCCGGAAGCTTACACTGCCAGGCAACCGCCCTCATCAATCAGCAGGCCGGCATCAACCGCATTGTGGCGCTGGTGGACTCGCGCGTTCCTTTGGAACAGATGGCGGGGACGCGCGGCAGCCTGGACCGGGTGCGGCTGGACCGGCTGCGGCGTGCGGACGCCGTAGTACGCCGGTTATCTTGCCAGAGCGGCTACGACCGCACGGTGTGGCAGTTCCCGGTGATCTTGATCCCGGTCGGCACAGGCGGCGCGCCGGATTCGATCGTACTGCGGCCCGTGGATTCGGTGGACGGCATGACCGCCGAGTCGGCCGCCATGCCGCCCGAACTGCTGCGCCGGATGGCCGGCGAACTGCTTGCCCTTCCGGGCGTGTGCGCCGTGTTCTACGACCTTACCCACAAGCCGCCGGCCACGATTGAGTGGGAGTAACTGTTCCCGCTAAGGCGTTGCGCCTTGTGAGGCAGGAGCCGCTACATGAGTGTGTTTTTCCGAGGTTGTACGGACGACAAAGCCGTCGTTGCCCGCGATCCATATCTCGGAAAGATGGCGCTGAGTGGCTGTCTCGTCAAAGACAAGGCGAGTCCCTTTACCTCTTTCCGCATTGGCCTTGGCGGTCAGGCGCCCAAGGACAGGGAGTTGCGCCATGGGTTTCTGGCGTTCATCGCGGATTTCGATCCGCGCCCCGCCCATCTGCGGATTCAAATAATACGTTCCCGCTTCATAGCTGACGTTGTTCACCATGAACTTAAACGGAACCGTAACTTTGTGTGAGCCCTGCGCGATTAGCCCCGTTACGGCTAATAAGAAGAGCGCACACACACCTAACCCTTTTACTATCCAGATTCGCATTACTCTGACCTCCTGATCGGAACCGGCCGCGATTCGCCGCGCCGGTGATTTAGATGCCCAGAAAAAGGATGCACCTGTAGTATAGCGTGCAAAAGCGAGACTGCAAGTAAACTTCTTGGGTATTTTAGCGGGGCAGGAGGCTGCGGCGCCCAGTGGGGCTGGCCTGAGGAAAACGGGGTGACGGGCGTGCCGGCGAAGGGTTCGCAAGTTTCACCGGGCGTTCGGTTATCGGGAGGCTTGTCCGGCCACAGCCGCACCCGACCAAGCCGCGGCCCGCGTACACTGGACAGTTGAAAGTGAGGATCCTCATGGGCAAGCTGGTAGTAGGTTTCCTTTTTGCAGGTCTGATGTTGGCGCAGAACGACTCAATCCGCGTGATTGCCTTCGGGGCACATCCCGACGACTGTGAGATCAACTTTGGCGGCACGGCGGCGCAGCTTGCTGCTCTCGGTCACGCGGTCAAGTTCGTTTCGGTGACCAACGGCGACGCGGGGCATCAGGAGCAGGGCGGAGGCGCGTTGGCGAAGCGCCGCCGGGCGGAGGCGCAGGAGGCCGGGCGCAGGCTGGGGATCGCCGAGTACGAGGTGCTCGACAACCACGACGGCGAGCTGCTGCCCACGCTGAAGGTCCGCGAAGAGATCATCCGGCGCATCCGGCAGTGGAAGGCGGACGTTGTGCTGGGCCCGCGCCCGAACGATTATCACCCGGACCACCGCTACACCGGGATGCTGATTCAGGACGCAGCTTATATGGTGGTTGTGCCGAACATCTGTCCGGATACGCCGCCGCTGCGCCGGAATCCAGTGTTCCTGTATTTCGAGGACTCTTTCCAAAGGCCCAACCCGTTCCGGCCGGATGTGGCCGTCGCCATCGACGGCGTTTTCGACAAGAAGATTTCGGCGCTTGACGCACACGTCTCTCAGGTTTACGAATGGCTTCCCTGGGTGGATGGGGTACTTCCTCAGGTTCCGAAGGACGCCGTGGCGCGGCTGCGGTGGCTATCCAAGCGCTACTCTCAGGAGATCCGCCCCGCCGTACGCGCGGCGCTGGAGAAATGGTACGGGCCGGAAAGGGCGCGTTCTGTGCGCCACGCGGAGGCGTTTGAAGTCTGCGAATACGGCCGCCAGCCGGATGAGAAGGAAGTCCGCCGTCTGTTTCCGATGCTTCCTTGAGACCGCGCGGGCTACTCCTCCGCGGTGACCTTGCCCAAGCGGGCGAAGCGGCCCGGCTCGCGGCCGGCTCGGGCAGACAGCGCCAGTGAGATCATCTGGACCGGGAGGATTTCCAGCAAAGGCCGCGCCTCCGGACAGACCTCGGGGATACGGAAGGGGCTCAGCGTGCTGTCCGGTCCGATCCAGGCGGCCATGCCTCCGGCGGCTTCCACGTCTTGGGCAAGGCGGCGGTTCAGCCCGGCTGTGCGTGGTTCGCCGGCGAACACGCAGACGAGGATTCCATCGCCGGCCATGTCCAGCGGCCCGTGGCGGAACTCGGCGCAGCCCATGCCCTCGGCCGGGAAGTGCGCCGCTTCCTTGAGCACGAGGCCGCCTTCGCAAGCCGATGCGAGGGATGGCCCGCGGCCGGCGAGAAAGATGTGCCGCACGGGCGTGAGCCAGTCCAGGAGAAACCGGACGTGATCTTCCCACCGCGCGAGGTATTCCCGCATGGCGGGAACCGCGCTGGCAATGGCCGCCAGCTTCGGGCCCGGCTCGAGGCCGCATAGTGCCGCTTCCAGCCATACCAGCGCCGCCAGAGTGGCTACGTAGGTCTTGGTGGAAACCGAGGATTCCCTGCCCGCCTCGGTCAGGACTGCGAAGGTGGACTCTTTGGCCAGCGGGGAGTCCGGGGAGTTGCTCACCGCGATGAGGGGGAGTTTGCCGGCTGCGGTTTCGATCAGGCGCAGGACCTCCGCGCTGCGGCCCGACTGCGACACGGCGATCACCAGCGAATCCGGGGACAGCAATCCGGTCTGATAGTGGATCAGCTCCGAGGTTTCCACCACCAGAGACGGGGCGCCGTGGGCGGTGAGGCTAAGATGGAGCGGGTAGAGGGCATGAAAAGACGCGCCCATGCCGGTCAGCACCACCCGGCGGAATCTGCCGGAGGCGAGATCCGCGGGGAAGGGTTCCGGCGGGCGGGCCTTTTGAAGAGCGGCTATCGTCCGCTCGACCGCCTCCGGCTGCGCCAAGATATCCTGAACATGTTCGAAGCGGGCAAGCTCTTGAACTGACGCCATTGTAAACAGTTTACATTCCCCAGCAGCGCGGCTTCAGGTTCTCAGTCTTCAGGGATTTCTTCTAACAGATCGGCGCTCATCAAGGCAGGGTGCAGAGAAAGCTTCCGGAGCAGGCAGACCGCCAGCTTTGAATCCAGGGCGCCCTTCTCCGTGATGAGTGCGGTCACCAGCTTGAGTGGGGTTTGGTCGAAGTACAGGTTGCGGATTTCGACGCCGCGGGGGACCCGGCGGAGAACCTCCGAAGGCTCTTTGGAAGCCTCCGGCGGAAAGCGGTATTTGGGTGGCGCAAATTTTTCCGAACCGGCCAGGGCATAGAAGGGGATGCCTTGCCGGCGCGCCACGAGCGCCGCCGGAAAGGTCCCGGCCTTGTTGAGCAGAAACGTATCCGTGACCGCATCAGCGCCCACCAGCACCAGGTTTGAATCCTCCAGCAGGAGCGCCATGGCGGCGTCCACGCCGAACGACACAGGAATTCCGGCGGAGGCCAGTTCTTTCGCCAGAGCCACTCCCTCCAGCAACGGCCGGGATTCGGTGAGCGCCACGCGGAACTTGCGGCCCGCGGCGGCGGCATTGCGAAGCGCATCGCGGACGGCCGAGCTGTAGGAATGGGTCGCGACCGTCATCCCGTCCGAGATCAAAACCGCGGCCGACTGAGCAATCTCTTTTGCGGCCGTTTGCACGGCCTGCAAATAGTCTTCCACGGCGGCGCGGACGGAGGCGCGGGCGGCGTCTGCTTCCGGTGTATCTTCGGCTGCCCGCAGCGCTGCGTTGCAAAGGTTCAAAATCGCGGCCATCTGCGGCTGAGCCGCGGTCAGGGCGCGGCAGACTAGAATAAGCTGCCGGTGGAAATCGGCGCGGTGCGCCGGCGCGTGGGTCAAGCGGGCCAGGGTCTCTCCCGCGCGGCGCGCAAGCGCGATGGACCCGCTGCGGTGATCGTTCCGGATCTCACGGATTCGGCGGAGGATGGGGCGGGGGATGTGGGTCGTGCTCACCGGGGATCATTCTAGCGGAGGGCGGAGCGGAGGCGGGCGGGCGATTGTGCGGCGGCCTGGTACGCCCGAGAGGATTCGAACCTCTGACCTCTTGCTCCGGAGGCAAGCGCTCTATCCAGACTGAGCTACGGGCGCCCAAAACCAGTATAGTCCAAATTCCAGCCGGTCTACTCCGGCCAGGCGTACAGGTGAAAGTTGTGCGCGGCGTTGTTCATGGCCACCAGGAAGCCCCGGGGGAAGCGGGGCCCCATCGGGCGGGCGAGCGCGTCGATGCCGTCGGTCGATTGCGCCGTGCCCCGCCAGACGGCCACCGGCTGCCAGTCAGAGCGGTGGTAGACGTGATATTCGCTGCGAGGGTCGAGCTGATCAGTCACAATTACATACGGCCCGGCTACGGCAATCCCTTCGCGGTTGCCTCCGAAGCCCTGTTCGGCGAAGCGCGCTACGGGGCGGGCGGCTTGGGGATGGCCAGGGTCGGCGGGATAGACCAAAACGCAGCAGTCTTCGTCGGCGTAGTAAACGAGCTCGCGCTCCGGGTCCACGGCCACCGCTTCGATCTCGCCCTGGCCCGAGAAGGCGCCGAAGGCCCGGACCTTCCGGCCGTTCACTTGATTCGCGCGGATCTGCAATTGGTACTGCCAGAGGTATCCGTCGGCGGGCCCGGTTTTGCGGCTGACGATGGCGAACAGCGCCTTGTCCCGCTTCCGCTGATACAGGGCGATGCCCATGGGCGCGCCCGCCTCGCTCTGTTCGCCCTCAAAGACCGGGACGGTCCCGAGGAGACGCAGATGCGGCCTGGCCTGGGAGACCCGATAGACCAGAAGGCGGCGCTGGAGTCTCTCGGTGGCGACGCAGAGATCGCCGAGAATGTCGATGTTATTGGGCCGGTCCAGATTGCCTACGGTTTCGACCAACTTTCCGTCCAGGGTGTAGACGGCGAGCGCGCCATCCGGCCGGGGCCGCTTAACCGTGGCGACAATGAGGCTGCGCGCCGGGTCTTTGGGGTGAACCCAGATGGCCGGATCGTCGACGTCCTGCGCGACCGGCTCTGTTTCCACCGCCGGTTGAATCTCGACCACAGTCACGGCCGCCGCCACGAGAGCAGCGGCCGTGATCCACAGCAACCAGAACTTGTTCATGAGCGTTAGAACCTGTAGCGGAGCATGAGCTGAATCTGGCGGGGACCGCCGGACCCGGTGGGGTTGTTGTTCACTACCGAGGTAATGGTCCCGAAGGTTCCGAGATTCGAAAAGTTTGCATTGGGGTTGCCGTATTGCGCGCGGTTGAAGAGGTTGAACATCTCGGCGCGGAATTCCAGGGCATGCCGCTCGGCCAGTTTCGCCTGCTTGCCGATGGCCACGTCCATTTGCCACAGGCCGGGACCGCGCAGGGCGCTGCGGGGCAGCGTCCCCCAAGTCCCGGAAGGCGGAACCGCAAAGGCGGCGGGGTTCAGCCAGCCCAGCGGTGACTTGGCCGCGGCATACAGGCTCTGGCCCGGGACAAAGTTGGGCCTCTGTGGCGGGGCGCTCCGGCCGGGCGTGCTGACGACGCCGTCGGGGAGCGAAGAGGCGCTACGGCTGACGGTCACGTCGAAGGGCAGAGCGGTGCGCGCGGTGAAGAAGCCGCTCAGGCTCCAGCCGCCCAGGACGGCTTCGGCCAATCCGCCGGGCAGCGCATAGCGGCGGTCCTTGCCGAAGGGCAGCTCGTAGATCGAGTTGATCGTGACCGTATGCCGGATGTCCCAGGGCGCGTCGCCGCGCTCGCAGCGCCGGCAGGCGGAGATCATGCGGTTGGCGCCGTCGCCGGCCCCGGCGTTGTCGTTGATGTTGTGCGACCACATGTACTGAGTTTGCCAGAGGAAGCCGCGGTGCATGGGCCGGGTGAGCGAGACTTGCAGCGCGTTCATGCTGCTGTTGCCGTCGTTGGTCTTGATGTCGACGTTGCTGAAGTTTGGATAGGGCCGGGTTCCGGTGGCCGGGTTGATGGTGTTGATGAACGAGCGGCCGAACAACTGGTGCCCGTTGCCGCCGACGTAAGCGGTTTGCAGAACGAACCGCATGGGGAGCTCCTGCTGGACGGCGAAGGTCCACTGTTGGCTGTATCCCTCGCGGCGGTCCCGTTGCAAAGCCCGCGCCGAGACGCCGGTGGATTTCGCCTGCCCAAGATATTGGGCCGCCGGAAAGGACAACAGCGGCTGGTCCGAACTGGACAAGGTGTAGGTTTCGGGGATGCTGTCGATGGCCGCATTCACGTCATCGATCTGTCCCGGTCCGTAAAAGATGCCGTAACCGAAGCGGAAAACCGTCTTACCGTGCAAGGCCCGTGGCGCCCAGCCGAGGCCGACGCGCGGGGCCCAGTTGTTCTTGTCGGCGAAGTACCAGGGCGTTCCCGGCGGGCAGAAACCGGCGCAGCGTTCCAGGTCGAACACGCGCCCCCGCCCGTCGCTGGTCTTGGCGACGGAGTAATATTCATAGCGCGTTCCCAGACTCAGGGTGAGCGTGCGGGTCAGTTTGATCTCGTCTTGTGCGTAGGCGAAGTAGTAGGGACGCAGGGCCTTCACGCCCGGCAGCGCGCTGCCGAAGGAAATCGAGTTGGCCCGGTTCTGCACAAACAGCGCGCGGGAGGAGAAGCTGGTGGTGATCTGGCCGGTGTCGGAAAGCACCAGATCGATCTTGCGGATTTCGCCGCCGAACTTCCAAGTGTGCCGCCCCCGGATCCAGGTCAGGCTGGGCAGCAGGCCGTAGCTCGTCCCAATTTCCACTTCGCTGCGGTCCGGCTGGAGACTCATCAAGCCGGAGATCGAGACGCCCTCGCCGAAGGTGCCGTTGGTGTCGCGGTGCAGTGCGGAGCGGTTGACGCCCAAGCGGATTTCCCCCAGCAAGTCCGGGGAGAAGACGCGCTGGAACTGGACCACGCCGTTCTGGGTGCGGAAGTTGCTTGTACGGGTTTCGAGCAGGGCGTTGCGCAACTCGTCGATGCGCCCGTCGTCCACGTTGTAGCGCACAAACATCGAATTAGAATCGTTGAAGCGGTGATCCAGACGGAACATTCCGCTCTTTTCGGTCCAGGGCTGAGATCCCACCGAAGTCAGCGTATCCACCTCCGCGTTGGAGGTGCGGGCGTTGCCCGGTTTGTAGGCTTCGATAACTGGACGGAGCGCAGGGGACGTAGCCAGCACCTGCTGCCGGAGCGACTCGCTGGGTACGGAACCGGTCAGGGTGGTGGCCAGGCGTTGCTCGAGTCCCTCGTAGTTCACGAAGAAGAACGTCTTGTCCGGCACGATCCTGCCGCCTAGATTGCCCCCGAACTGGTTCAGCCGAAACGGCGGCTTGCCCAGCAGGTCGGTGGGGCGGCGAGCATCCAGCTTGTCGTTGCGGAAGTATTCGAACAGGCCCCCATGAAACTCGTTTGACCCGCTCTTGGAGACCAGGTTCATCTGGGCTCCGGCGCCATTGCCGCTTTCGGCGCTGTAAAGGCCGCTGCTCACCCGGAACTCGCTGATGGAATCGAGTGAAATGTTGAGCCGCAGGTTGGCTTCCTGGCGTGGATCCTTCACGCCGGTGGCGTCGACGCCGTCGAAAGTAAAGTTGTTGTCATCGCGGGAACGGCCGTTGAAGCGGATCGTGTTCTGGTTGCCTTCGCCGGTATTGGTGGCGCCCGGCGCAAGCATGAGCAGAGCGGTCCAGTTTCTGCCGTTCAGAGGGATAGCTGAGACCTGGTTTTGGTCAATGGCCAGGCCTATCTCGGCGTTGTTCTGTTGCAGCGCCGGAGCTTCGGCGGTGACAATCACCTCCGTTGCTGTGGCCGTGATGTCCAGCGAGACATCCAGCGTTCGGACTTGTCCGACGGCCAGGACCAGCCCTTCGATCCTCTTGGTCTGGAATCCGTCCTTCGCGACGGTGAGGACGTAGCTTCCGACCGGCAGCGACGGGATCCGGTAGACTCCGGCGGCGTCGGTGAGGGTTTGGCGCTTCACGCCGATCGTTGGGGCTTCTGCGGTGACCTGCGCGCCAGGAACCATGGCGCCGGAAGGATCGGCCACGGTTCCGTTCAATGCTGCCCGGTCGACCTGGGCGTTGACAACCTGTGTTAAAAGACACAACAGCGCCAGCAGCAAAGGCTGGCATGCAGAATATCGCACGGGTATGGACCTCCAGAGTGATTCACTCCGAGGCTACCAGGGGGAGGTTACAGAGCCGCTGGAGATGTGTGAATCTTGTGTGAAAACCGGCCCGCGCCATTCGACCAGAGCGACGCACGCCGCCGAACCGCATTGGGTCTGAAGACGAGCGCGAAGGGCTTTCTGCTCAGCCGAGCCAGCCGGAAGATCCGGGAAGCCTCCGCCGCCTGACAGGCACAGCCACGGCGAACCCGCCGCAGTTCAGTTCGCCAGCTTCAGCTTGCATTCGTGCTGATCGAGCACCAGTCGTTCCTGGGCCCGGTAGGCGTTGGTCCGGCGGATGAGCTCGTCGAAATCCACCTGGTGCGCGTCGAATTCGGGGCCTTCGACGCAGGCGAAGCGGACCTTGCCTCCGACGGTGATGCGGCAACCGCCGCACATGCCCGTGCCGTCGATCATGATCGGGTTGAGGCTGGCGAAGGTGGGGACGCCCCACTGGCGGGTGAGATCCGCCGCGGCGCGCATCATGGGAATCGGGCCGATGACATGAACGGCGGCCGGCGGAGCATTCTGCTGGGCTCGCCAGGCGGCCATGCACTGGACTACGTTGCCGTGAAAGCCCGCCGTGCCGTCGTCGGTGGCCCAAATGACCTCGTCGGCAGCCTGGCGCAACTCTTCATCTAGGATGCGCAGAGAGGCGGTCCGGGCCCCGCACATGGCGGTGACGAAATTGCCCGCTTGCCGGAAGGCGCGCGCCACGGGCAGCAGCTCGGCCACGCCGACTCCGCCGCCGACACAGAGGACGTGGCCCGCCTTTTCGATGCTGGCGGCTTCGCCCAGCGGGCCCACCACGTCAGCGAAGTACTCGCCCTCCTGCTTGGCGACCGTAATGCGCGTCGTTTTGCCAACGGCTTGCACCACCATCACGATGCTGCCCCGACCGGCGTCGCCCTCGACGATTGTGAGCGGGATGCGTTCGCTGTCCTGGTTGGGACGGATGATGATGAACTGCCCTGGCTTCCAGCGCCGTGCGATGCGGGGCGCCTCCACTTCAAACCAGGCAATCTCCGGGGTTAACTGCCGCTTTTTCAGTATAAGGTTCACGCCTTGTCCTCCACGGCCAGCTCTCCGGCTGCTGTTTCCTCGCCGGCCTCCGCCGCGCGCCGTTCCGTAAGGGCGCGGTGAATGGCCTTGGCCGCAGCCCGCCCATCGCGCATCGCCTGAATGACGGTGGAGCCGCCGCGGACCACGTCGCCGCCGGCGTACACCATCGGCAGGCTGGTTTGCCCGCTCTCGTCGATGACGATCTTGCCGCGCTTGGTGAGCAACTGCGGCGTAGCGCGCTGGAGCGTCGGATTCGGGCTTTGCCCGATGGCGGCTACCACCGTGTCGACCGGGATCCGGTATTCTGAACCCGGAATGGGAATAGGCGAGGGCCGGCCGGTGTCGTCAGGCGGGCCGAGCTCCATGCGGATGCACTCCATCTCGCGGACCATGCCGTTTTCGTCGCCGATCAAGCGCACCGGTGCGGCCAGAAACTCAAACTTCACGCCCTCTTCTTCGGCGTGCTCGATTTCGGCCAGCCGGGCCCGGAGTTCGGCGCGGCCGCGGCGGAATAGGATGGTCGTGTCGCTGCCGAACCGCCTTGCCCAGCGGGCGGCGTCCATCGCCGAATTGCCGCCGCCGACCACGATCGTCCGCTTGCCCACCAGCACGGGCGTGTCGGCTTCCGGGAACTTGTAGGCCTGCATCAGGTTGATGCGCGTCAGAAACTCGTTGGCGGTGTAAACGCCGATCAAATTCTCTCCAGGGATGCCGAGCAAGTGTGGCAAACCGGCCCCTGTGCCCACGAAGATCGCCTCGTAGCCTTCTTCGAAGAGCTCCTCGATGGTGGCGGTCTTGCCCACGATGAAATCGGTGTAGAACTCCACGCCCATGGCCTTGAGCCGCTCGATCTCCCGCTTGAGGATCTCACGCGGCAGGCGGAAGGGCGGAATGCCATAGGCCAACACGCCGCCCAGCTCGTGCAACGCCTCGAAAATGGTCACGCGGTAGCCGTTGCGGACTAAGTCGTGCGCGGCAATCATCGAGGCGGGACCGCTGCCCACCAGGGCGACCTTAGGTCCTTCAGGCTTGGGGCCCGGCGCGTTCAGGCAGATTTGACCTGTGGCCGCGGCGTAATCGGCGACAAAGCGCTCCAGCGAGCCAATGGCGACCGGTTCCAACTTCTTGCCGAGCAGGCAGGCCTTTTCGCAAAACAGCTCATATTGGCAGACCCGGCCGCAAACGCCGGGGAACGGCGTGTGCTGGCTCAACACCTCGAAGGCGGCGGCGAAGTCGCCTTCCACCATCCGGGCGATGAACGACTTGATGTCGATATTGAGCGGGCAGGCTTCAATGCACTTGGGATCTTTGCAGTCCAGGCAACGGCGTGCTTCGATGAGGGCCTGTTCCATTTGGAAGCCCAATGCCACTTCGGCGCTGCTCTGGACACGCTGCTCGACCGGCAGCAGGGGGAGCGCCTGGCGGGGCGCTTTGGGGTTGCGCTTGCGGGTTTTTTCACTCATGCGTGGGTCAGATTCCTCCTGCGGCCGCGGATTCCACTTCTTATTGTACGTGCTAAAGGAGATTCCCCAATATCGCTTTGCAATTCGGCGGCCAATTCAAGACTTCTGAAGGCGGGCCAGCTCGCCCAAGTCCAGCTTGCCTGTGTAAATCGCCATACCCAGGGCCGCATGGACGCCCATGCGTTGCAGCTCGAGGACCTCTTCCAGGGTGGTGATTCCGCCGGCGGCGGTCAGCTCCAGATCCGTGAGCGCACGCAAGCGCCGGAACCACTCCAAGTCGGTGCCCTGAAGCATGCCTTCCTTATCCACGTAGGTGCACAGGAAGCCCGAGCAATAAGGCTCCAGACGCTGGATGACTTGCTCGGCGCTCCAGTCGACCGCCTGCCGCCAGCCTTTGACCACGATGCGGCCGTGCATCGAGTCGAGGGCGATCAAGATGCGTTCGCGGCCGATGGCGGCGACCGTCTCCTCCAAGAAGGATTCATGGATGCCTTCCGGGCGAAACGCGGCCGTGCCGACGATCACCTTACGGGCGCCCAGTTCCACCAAGCGGCGGGCCTTGTCCGGCGTCCGAACCCCGCCTCCCACCCGGGTGGCTGCTCGGGCGGCAAGGAATGCGACGATCTCGTCGTTGGAACCCCGGTCCAGGGCGGCGTCCAGATCGATGACCTGAATTTCGGGGAAGGCTTTGAACTTCTCCAGCATCTGCTCCGGCGTGTCGCCTTCGAGCGCCTTTTGGCGCCCCTGGACGAGTTGCACGACCTTGCCGTCCATCAAATCGATGCAGGGGATGATCATGCGCGCCTCACGGGAATGCCGTGGGCATCCAGATACTCTTTCAGGTCGCCCACCGTGTACGTTCCGTAGTGGAAGATGGAGGCCGCCAGAGCCGCGTCGGCTTCGCCGTCGGTGAGCACCCGCAGGAAGTCTTCGGGTTTGCCGGCGCCTCCGGAAGCGATCACCGGAATGCGGGTGGCGCGGGAGACGGCGCGGGTCAGCTCGCAATCGAAGCCGGTCTGCACGCCGTCGGCGTCCATGGAGGTCAGCAAGATCTCGCCCGCGCCCAGGGCCTCGCCTCGCATAGCCCATTCCACGGCGTCCATGTGCTCGTCGTCGCGTCCGCCGCGGGTGAAGACGCTCCACCAGCCGCCCGGCTTTCGCTTGGCGTCGATGGCCAGCACCACGGCCTGGGATCCGAACTCGCGGCTGAGTTCCGTGATCAACTCCGGCCGCCGGATGGCGGCGGTGTTGACACTGACTTTATCCGCCCCCACCATGAGGATGCGCCGCGCGTCGGCGACCGAGCGGATCCCGCCCCCGACCGTCAGGGGGATGAATACCTTGCGCGCGGTGCGCTCGACGACATCGGCCATGATCGCGCGGTTGTCGCTCGAGGCGGTGATATCGAGGAAGACCAGCTCGTCGGCGCCCTGATCGTTGTAGCGCTCGGCCAGCTCCACGGGGTCCCCCGCATCGCGGAGATTCACAAAATGGACTCCCTTGACGACCCGGCCGGCGGTGACATCCAGACACGGAATGATGCGCTTGGCCAGCATGCCTTTCTACAACTCCACAAAGTTGCGCAGGATGCGCAGACCCACGGCGCCGGATTTCTCGGGATGGAACTGAACGCCGAACACGCCGCCAGCTTCCAATACGGCGGTGAAGGGCACGGCATAGGCGCTCACGGCGGCAGTGGCCCCGGTGACCGGCGCATAGTAGCTGTGCGCGAAGTAAACGTAAGAGCCTGGCGGCGTTCCGGCCAGCAGGCGGCTTTCGCGCACCGGCTCCAGACGGTTCCATCCCATCTGCGGAACGCGCGCCGTAGCTGGAAAACGCTGCACCCGTTCTTTGAGGAATCCGAGCCCGGCTGCCTCCGGGGCTTCCTCGCTGCCGGAGAAGAGCGCCTGCAATCCCAGACAGATGCCCAGGAAGGGCACGCCGGCGCGAATCGCCTCCCGCAGGGGCTCGCGGACCCCCATGGCGTCCAGGGAAGAGATCATGTGGCCGAAGTGGCCCACGCCCGGCAGGATGATCTTTCGCGCGGCGCGCACCCCCTCCGGATCCCGAACCAGGCGGTATTCCGCTCCCAGCGCGGCGAGAGCGTTCTCCACCGAGCGCAGGTTGCCGGCGCCATAGTCGAGAATCGCGATCATAGCAGGCCCTTGGTCGAAGGCAACTGCCCCCGCAGGCGGGCGTCGCGCGAGCAGGCGTACCGCATAGCCCGGGCGAAGCATTTGAAGACGGCTTCCAGCTTGTGGTGGCTCGACCGCCCGTACAGCACCTTCACATGGACGTTCGCCCCGGCGTTCACCGCAAAGGCCTGGAAGAAATCCTCCGCCAGCTCGGCGTCGAAGTCGCCCACCTTGCGCGCGCGCACCAGGTCCCGGTACACCAAAGCCGGACGCCCGCCCAAGTCAACGGCGGCCACCGCCAGCGTCTCGTCCATGGGCTGCACGAAGTAGCCCGCCCGGTTGATGCCGCGGCGGCTGCCGAGAGCCTTGGCGAAGAGCTGGCCCAGGACGATGCCGGTGTCCTCGACCGTGTGGTGCTGGTCCACGTCCAGGTCGCCCTTGGCTTCCAGCTCCAAATCGAAGCCGCCGTGCTTAGCGAACAGCTCGAGCATGTGGTCGAGGAAGCGGATGCCGGTCGAGATGCGGTACCGCCCCTGGCCGTCGATGTTGAGGCGGCCGCGGATCTGCGTCTCTTTGGTGTCCCGGCGGAGGGAAGCGCTGCGCATCTTAGAGCACTCCTTCGAGTTGGTTGATGTCTTCGACGACCGCCACTGCGCCGAGCGCCTGGAACAACTCCAGCAATTGGCGGCGCAGCGGCGCGTGCGGCGCGGCGACGCCGATGAACGGGACCCCGGCGGCCTGAGCGCTGCGGGCATCGTCGACCGTGTCGCCGATGTACCACATCTTGCGGGCGCCGGTCCGCCGGGCGATGAGCAGCAGGCCGTCCGGCGCGGGTTTGCCGCGATCCACATCTTCGGCGCCGACGACGGGATCGAACACGACGCCGCCCGCGAAGCGGTTCAGCGTCAGCCAGGCTTCCTCGCGCGGGCGTCCGGTGAAGACGGCCAGCGCGGCGCGCCCGCTCAGGCGTTCCAAAAGGCCTGGACGGGCGACCCACCGCTCCTGCCGGATCAGCCCCGGGCCGTCGCCGGCGCCCAGAAACAGTTCCTGAAACTTCGCCACCACGTCCTCATAGCGGACCTGGAATCCCAGATCTTGGATGAGTCGGTGGGCCACGGCCCAGTCATTGGTCCAGCCGCCGGCGTTCTTCAGCTCCTGGATGCGCCCGTGAGAGATCTCCGTGCCGGTGAAATGGCGGACCGTCTGGCGGATGGTTTCGCGGTAGGAGCCCGAGACGTCCACCAGTACTCCGTCCATGTCAAAGACGATGACCTCGCGGCTCACCAGATTTCCTCCAGAGCTTCCAGGAAGCGCCGAACCTGCTCGCGCGTGCCCACCGTGACCCGCACGCAGCCGGGCAGCTCATAGCTGCGGTCCCGGACCAGAACGCCGGCGGCGCGCAGCTTGTCGCGGATTTCAATGGCCCGCTCGCCGGCGCGCATCAGCACGAAGTTGGCCTGGCTGCGGTGGTAGGGGACGCCGAGGCGGTCCAGTCCTTGATAGACCAGATCCCGGGCGGCAAGCACTTCGGCCGCGTACTGCTTCACATAGCGGTCGTCCTTCACCGCTTCGGTGGCCGCCATCGCCGCCAGCATGTTCACGCTGTAAGGCGACTGGGCTTTATGCAGGAACCGGATGTTGTCCTCGTGGGAGAACACGCAGCCCAGCCGCAGGGCGGCCATGCCGAAGACCTTGGAAAAGGTGCGGCTCACAAACAGGTTCGGCGCGCGGCCAACGAGCGGCAGCAGGGTTACGCCGTAAAACTCAAAGTAGGCCTCATCGACCAGCACGGCGGCGTGCGCGGCTTTGTCGAGGATCTTCTCGAGTTGTTCCCGCGTGGCGGCTGTGCCGGTGGGGTTGTTGGGATTCGCGATCAGGATGGCGCGGGTGGCCGGTCCGATGACCTCCAGGAGCTCTTCGAGCGGAAAAGCGAGATCGTCAGGCCGGTAGCCGATCTCCCGGACAGAAGCGCCCGCGACATCCGCATAGAAGCGGTACATGGCGTAGGAGGGGCGCAGAAGCAGCACCTCATCGCCGTCGTCGACATAGGTATTGATGAGGACCTGGATCGCTTCGTCGGTGCCGTTGGTGAGCAGGAGCTGCTCCGGGGAAACCTGGAAATAGGAGGCAAGAGCCGCCCGGGTCTCACCGTATTCGGGATAGACGGCCAACAGGTCCGCCTCCAGCCTGCGGCGCAGCGCTTCCACCACATGGGGAGGCGCGCCGATGGTGTTCTCGTTGAAATCCAGGCGCAGCTTTCCGGCCCGCCCCGCCGTCGGCGGCGAGTAGGGCGCCATGCGCAGCACGGCTTGGCGCGGGCGCAGGCGGGGGGTCTGGACAGGGTTCGGGTCAGCCACGGAGACGCACCTCCACCGAGCGCGCGTGCGCTTCCAAGCCTTCGGCCCGGGCCAGCGTGGTAATGGCGGGGGCCAGGGCCCGCAAGCCGCTGGAGCTCAACTGCTGCACCGAGATGACCTTGACGAAATCCGCTGCCGACAGTCCGCCACGGATGCGGGCATAGCCGGAGGTCGGCAGCACGTGATTGGTCCCGCTGGCGTAGTCTCCGGCGGCCTCGGGACTGAAGGGGCCGACGAAGATGCTGCCCGCGCTGCGGACGTGAGGCAGCAGGTCCGCGGAAGGAATGCTGAGATGTTCGGGGGCGAAACGGTTCACCAGTTCCATGCCCGCCTCCAGCGATGGAACCAGAATGACGGCGCTGTTGCGGCGGAGGGCTTCGCGGGCCGTCGCCGCAGTGGGCAAATCTTCGAGCCGGCGCTCCGCCTCCAGCGCGACGGCGCGGGCGAGCCGCCGGCTGGTTGTGACCAGCACGGCCGCTGCCTCGGTATCGTGCTCCGCCTGAGCGAGCATGTCGGCGGCCAGCACCGCCGGGTTTCCCTCTTCGGCCAGAATCAAAATCTCGGTGGGACCGGCCACAAAGTCGATGCCCACCTCTCCGGCGAGCAGTTTCTTGGCCGCAGCGACGTAGGCATTGCCCGGGCCGACGATGCGCTCGACCTTGGGGACCGTCTCCGTGCCGAAAGCGAAAGCGGCAATGGCGTGCGCACCTCCCATGCGGAAGAACTCCCGGACGCCCAGCCAGCCGGCCGTGCCAAGGATCTCCAGCGAGGGCCGCGGAGAGGCGACGCAGACTCGGCCCACTCCGCCAATCTGCGCCGGGATGACCGTCATCAGAAGCGTCGAGGGCAGCGGATAGCGCCCGGAGGGGATGTAAGCGGCGGCGGCATCGAGGGGACGCACGATCTGCCCGGCCTTAAGGCCGCCGGCAAGCTGTTCCATCCAGGGCTTGGGCAATTGCTTGCGCGCGAAAGCGCGGATGTTCTTTGATGCGGTCTTCAGCGCCCGCCGGAACTCCGGCGCCAGCTGCCGGGAGGCGCGAACCAACTGGCCGGGATCGAGGGCGACGGTCCTGGCCCGGCGGTCCAGCCCGTCCAGCCGCTTGGCGTACCGCAGCAGAGCGGCGTCCCCTTGCTTGCGGACTGCCTCCAGAATGGGGGCCACAACCCGCTCGGCTTCGTTGAGGCGCACGGCGCGCCGCCGCAGGAACGAGTCCGCCTGGCGATACTCGAGAATGCGCAGCATAGCTCCCTCAGAATACGATTTTGTTCAGCGGGTACTCCACGATTCCTTCAGCGCCCGCTTCCTTCAGCCGCGGAATGATGACCCGTACGGTGGACTCGTCCAGCACGGTGTTGACCGCCAGCCATTCCTCGTCGCTGAGGTGGCTGATGGTGGGCTTCTTGAGCGCGGGGAGCACGGCGAGAACCTTGGGCAGGTCTGCCTTGCTGACGTTCAACATCAAGCCGACCTTACCCAGGGCCGCAATTGCACCCTCCAGCAGCATGCGGATGTCCTCCAGTTTGCGGCGCTTGGCGGGGTCCGCCCAGGAGTCCAGGTTGGCGATGAGCTGGGTATTGGACTCCAGCACCGTGTCCAGGATCCGCAGCTTGTTGGCGCGCAGCGAGGAGCCGGTTTCGGTCACCTCGACGATGGCGTCGGCGAGCACGGGCGGCTTCACCTCGGTGGCGCCCCAACTGAACTCGACCTTGGCGCGGACGCCGTGCTTTTCCAGATAGCGCCGGGTGACGCCCACCAGCTCGGTGGCGATGATCTTCCCTTCCAGGTCCTTGACGGTCTGAAACGGGCTGGCCTCGGGCGCGGCCAGCACCCAGCGCACCTTGCCGAAGCTCTGCTTGGCGTAGATCAGATCGGCGACCGTTTGCACCCGGGCCTCGGTTTCCAGCACCCAGTCCAGGCCGGTGAGCCCCGCGTCGAGCACGCCGTCCTCGACGTACCGCGCCATCTCCTGAGCGCGGATCATCATACATTCAATCTCCGGGTCGTCGATGGAGGGGAAGTAAGACCGGGAACTGGTGGAGATATGGAAGCCGGCCCTGCGGAACAAGTCGATCGTGGCTTGTTCCAGACTGCCCTTGGGAATGCCCAGTTTCACTTTCATTGCGCGCCTCCATAGGTCTGGGCGGGATCGTAGGTCCTTTCCTCACTCACTACCCACTGGCCGTCCCGTAGAGTGCGGAAAAAGCAGCTCCGGTAGCCTTCATGGCAAACGCCCGGCCCATGCGCACGGACACGTAAGAGCACCGCGTCCTCGTCGCAGTCCACTTGAATCTCCTGAACTTCCAGCCGGTGGCCGGAGGTCTCGCCCTTCATCCAGAGCTTGTTTCGGGAGCGGCTGTAGAAAGTGGCGTAGCCGCTCTCCACCGTGCGCCGGAAGGCCTCCTCGTTCATGAAGCCGACCATGAGCACCCGGCCCGTCTCCGCGTCCTGAACGATGGCGGGGGCCAAACCGCCGAATTTGTCGAAATTGAGCTTCATCGTATGCACCAACAAAAATGCCCGCCGGAACTGCGGCGGGCCTGCTTTCTAAAATCCTGGGAATTGCTCAGAAATCAGCCCGTCGCGCTCGATGCGCCCGGATGGTGGTGATGGTGGCGTGCGACGGACATTCCGAATGTGAAATCGTAGTATACCAAATCGGAGACGCCGACGAGGGCGGAGCCGGCCGGAGTGCAGCCCGTGCCGGGAGGGGAGCAGAACTCTGGCCGGCCGGAACGAATCATGCTTCTTCTACCGGACGAGTCCCGCAGATTTGGTGGCGAAGTTCAGGACCAAAGAGGGGAAGACTCCTAACAAAAGCGTGCCCAACGCCGACGCATACACCGCGGCCTTGAGAGCCCCGCGCAGCGGAGGCAGATCCGAAGTGGCTTCCGACGGCGGGTGCATGTACATGACGACCAAAATGCGCAGGTAGTAATAAGCCGCCACGGCGCTGTTGAGGAGGCCGAGCACCGTGAGCCAGATCAAGTTCGCGTCGAGCGCGGCCTTGAATATGTAGAACTTGCCGAAGAAGCCCGCAGTCAGCGGAATGCCCACCAAGGAAAGCAGGAACAAGGAGAACAGCGCGGCCGTCGCCGGCTGGCGCTCGGCCAGGCCGCTGAAGTCGTGGACCTGCACGAACTGTTCGCCCTTCCGGCACACGTGGATCACCACGGCAAACGCGCCGACGTTCATCAGCGTGTAGGCCGCCAGGTAGAACAATACGGCCGCCACGCCGGTCTCGGAAGCCGCCGTGATGGCCACCAGCATGTAACCCGCGTGGGCGATCGAACTGTAAGCGAGCAGACGCTTGATGTTGGTTTGGGTCAAAGCCGCGAAATTGCCGATGACCATAGTGACGAGCGCCGTGAGCCACAGCAGCGGCTCCCAGCGGGCGCTCATCGGCTCGAAGGCGGTCATAAAAATCCGGATGAGGACCGCGAAGGCCGCGGCTTTGGGGCCGGCCGCCAGGAAGGCAGCCACCGGAGCCGGGGCCCCCTGATAGACGTCCGGGGTCCAGGCTTGGAACGGCCAAGCCGAGATCTTGAACGCCAGCCCGACGAAGACCAGCGCCGCGGCCATCGCCAGCAGGATTGGGGAAAGCTCGGGGCCCGCATCGCTCAACCCCGCCCGGATATCTTCCAGGAACGTCGAGCCCGTCAAACCGTAGGTCCAGGCAATCCCGAAAAGGAGAAAACCGGTGGCGAATGAGCCCAGCAAGAAATACTTCAGGGCGGCTTCATTGGCCCGGCGGTCGTCTCGCAAATAGCCGGCCAGGACGTAGCTGGCCAGAGAAGAGATTTCCAGACCGATGAACAGCATGATCAGCTCCGAAGAGCTGGCCATGATGCACTGGCCGGCGGCGGAGAGCAGGATCAGGGCATAATACTCGCCAGCCTCGCTTCGTTCGCGCCGCAGGTATTGGCCGGAGACCAGGACCGTGAGCGCCGCCGCCGCGATGACCAAGACTCGGAAGTAGGCGGCGAAACCGTCGGCCGAGATCATCTCCCGGAAGGCCGGCCCCGGATCGCGTTGCGCGGCCACTGAGGCCGCAGCCGCCGCCAGCAACAACAACAAGGACAGGGGGACGAAGCGCCCGGCGGCATGGTTGCGCCAAAACACCGATAGGACCATGAGCAGCGCACCGCCCACGATCAGGATCGTCTCCGGAAGGAACCGCAGAATCTCAGCGGAGGAGGGCGCAAACTCAGCGGGCACGGGCCACCTCCTGCCGCGGCGGGAATTCGGCGTTTTGCACGTGATAAATCAGGCCCCGCGTCGACCGCTCCAGGATGCGCGCGTTGGCCGCGGCAATCGGGACAAGGAATGTCCGGCTGGCCACGCCCATCCAGACCATGAGCACGACCAGCGGCAGCACGCCGGCCCACTCGCGCGGCGTCAAATCGGTCACATGGGCCTTCACCGCCTCGGCCGCCTGGCCAAGGAAGGCCCTCTGATACAGCCACAGCAGGTAGCAAGCGGAGAGCACCACGCCCAGGGCCGCAAACACCGCCCATTTGAAATTCACCATCGCCGCGCCCTGAAGCACCAGGAACTCGCCCACGAAATTGTTCAACAGGGGCAGTCCCAGGCTGGCCAGGGAAGTGATCAGGAAGACGGCGGCGAGCCACGGGGCCGGGTTGGCCACGCCGCCGTAGCCCGCGATCTCAAGCGTATGTCGCCGCTCGTAGAGATAGCCGACCAAGATGAACAGTGCGCCGGTCGAGATGCCGTGGTTCAACATTTGGTAGACCGCGCCATCGAGGGCAATGGGATTGAAAGAGAAGATTCCGAGCACCACAAATCCGAGATGGCTCACCGAGGAGTAGGCCACCAGCTTCTTCATGTTGGGCTGCACCATCGCCACGAGCGCGCCGTAAAGGATGCCGATAATGGCCAGGGTCACGATCCATGGGGCATGTTCCCGGGAGGCGGAGGGGAACAACGGCAGGCAGAAGCGGACCAAGCCATACGTCCCCATCTTCAACATGACGGAAGCCAGGATGACCGACCCGGCCGTGGGCGCCTCCACGTGGGCATCCGGCAGCCAGGTATGCAGCGGGAACAGCGGCACCTTGATCGCGAAGGCGAGGAAGAAGGCCAGAAACAGCAGACTCTCGGCGGTTGGGTCCAGGGCCATGCCCCGCCCCGCGAGCCGTTCGGACAATGCCACGTAGTCGAAGGTCCCGGTCAGGTTGTAGAGGTAGATGAACGCCGCCAGCATGAGCACCGAGCCGGCCATCGTAAACAAGAAAAACTTGACCGCGGCGTAAATGCGGCGTTCGTGTCCCCAGACGCCGATCAGGAAGTACATCGGGACCAGCGAGACCTCCCAAAAGACGTAGAACAGGAACAGGTCCAGGGCCACGAAGACCCCGATCAGCCCGAACTCCAGCAGCAACAGCAGGACGTGGAACTCCTTGACGCGGTGCGCGATGTGTTTCCAGGAAATGACAACCGCCAGCGGCGTAAGCAGCGTGCTGAGGATCACCAGCCAGAGGCTGAGGCCATCCACAGCGATGTGGTAGCGGATGGCGGGCGAGGAGATCCACGGGATATCGGTCGCGAACTGGAAGCCTCCGCTGGCGCGGTTGAAGCGGACGGCCAGCAGGAGGGAAACGACGAACACGGCCAGCGAAGCCGCGAGCGAAAAGATCCGGATGAGGCGGTGGCGATGGCCGGGGATGAACAGCAACAACAGCGAGGCGACCAGCGGCAGAGCGAGGCAGAGATTCAACACGGCGCTCATCGCAGACCTCCCGCCGCCACGAACCCCAGCAAAGCCACCAGCGAGCCCCAGACCACCCAAGCGGCATAGCTGCGGATGTTGCCGCTCTGAACCATCCGCAGAACCGCGCCCGTGCCTCTGGCCCAGCTCCCGATGCCGTTCACGGCGCCGTCGATCAGCCCTACGTCCACGCCGCGCCAGAGCACCGCATGGGAGCCGTCCACCACGGGCCGGACCACGGTGCGGTCGTAGATCTCATCTACGAAGTATTTGTTGTAGACCAGGCGGTACAGCGCGCCCAGCCGGTCCGCGATCTCACCGGCCAGCCCGGGCCGAGCCACATACGACCCGTAGGCCGCCAGGATTCCGATCAGGCCCGCGGCTACCGAGACATAGACCAGCCAAGGCTCGTGAGCCGCTTCCGCCGCCGGAAACAGCGGGTGGAGCCAGCGCGACACGTCGAAATAGCCCCCGCCGAGCGACAACAGCGCCAAGGCCGCCAGCGGCAGGGTCATCACCTTGGGCGATTCATGAGGATGCGCCTGCCCCCGGTAGCTGCCGAAAAATGCAAGGAACACCGCCCGGAAGACATAGAACGCCGTGAGGCCGGCGGTAATCACTCCGATCCAGTACATGAGCGGCGAATGGTGATAGGCCGCGATTAGGATGGCGTCCTTGCTGTGGAAGCCGGAGAACGGAGGCAAGCCGGCGATCGCCACCGCGGCGCACAGGATGGTGAAGAACGTGACCGGAATGTGCTTCCGCAGGCCGCCCATGTTGCGCAGATCCTGCTCGCCGCCCAGCGCATGGATCACACTGCCCGCCCCGAGGAAGAGCAGCGCCTTGAAGAACGCGTGGGTCACCAGATGGAAGATCCCTGCCGAGAATGCTCCGGCCCCCAGTCCAAGAAACATGTAGCCGAGCTGCGAAACCGTGGAGTAGGCGAAGACCTTCTTGATGTCGTTCTGCGCCAGGCCGATGGTGGCGGAGAAAAACGCCGTGGCCAGCCCAACCCAGGCCACCGCTTCCAGCGCCAGCGGAGCTTGCAGATAGATGGGAGCGCAGCGAGCCACCATGTAGACCCCGGCGGTCACCATCGTCGCCGCATGGATCAGAGCCGAGACCGGCGTGGGGCCCTCCATGGCGTCCGGCAGCCACACGTACAAGGGGATTTGCGCGGACTTTCCGGTTGCGCCGACCAGCAGAAGCAGCCCGATGGCGGTCAGGGCAGCGGTAGTGACGCCTGTGGGATTCGTGGCCAGGCCGGCGAAGACCGTCTGGAAATCCAGTGAATGGAAATGGATGAAGACCAACAGGATGGCCAGCGTGAATCCCACATCGCCGATGCGGTTCACGATAAAGGCCTTGTTGCCGGCCGTGGTGGCGCTCTTGCGGTGGAAGTAGAAGCCGATCAGCAAGTAGCTGCACAGCCCCACCCCCTCCCAGCCGACGAACATCAGCAGGAAGTTCGCCGCCATCACCAGCGTCAGCATGAAGAACATGAAAAGGTTGAGGAAGGCGAAGAAGCGGTAGTAGCCGCCTTCGTGCGCCATGTAGCCGATCGAGTAGATGTGAATGAGCAGGCCCACGCCGGTCACCACCAGCATCATCACAGCCGTGAGGCGGTCCACCATCAGATCGAAGCCTGCCCGCAGGGCCCCGCTCTGGATCCAGGTGAAGTAGGATTCCAGGTGCGGTTGCTCCAACGTCCCCAGGGCGCTGAGGGCCCTCAGCACCCACAAGAAGCTCAACAGCACCGAGCCCACGGCCACCGTGTTGATCAGGGGCTTGGACATGCGCCGCCCCGCCAGCCCAAGCGTCAAAAAGCCGGCCAGCGGGAAGGCGGGGATGAGCCACAAATGCATCGTGTCAGCCTTTCATCGAATCCACTTCGTCGATCTGCAAGGTGGCGCGGTTCTTGAACACCGTCAGGATAATGGCCAGTCCCACGGCGGCCTCGGCGGCGGCGACCACCATGACGAAAAAGGCGTACAGATGGCCGTCAATCTGTTTGAGCTGATAGGAGAACGCCACGAAGCTGAGGTTGACCGCGTTCAGCATCAGCTCGATGCACATGAACACCGTAATGATGTTGCGGCGCAGCAGGAAGCCGGCCACGCCCAGGCCGAACAGAACCGCGCTCAGGATCAAATACCAGCTCAGGGGCACGCTATGCACGTCAGTCGATCTCCTTGTGCGCCAGAACAATCGCGCCAATGATCGCCACCAAAATCAATGCTGAGGTCACCTCGAACGGCAGCAGGTAGCCGGTGAACAGGCTCCGGCCGATGTTTTCCGCCGTGCCTCCCATGAAATCACCGAAACGAACCGATTCCGGAGCAGGCGCCAGCCGCCGGATCAGCATTCCCACGAGCAAAAGCAGCGCGGCCAGCGAAGGGAAGCCGATCAGCCGAACCACCGCTGAGCGCCCTGTGCGCTGCTCGGCCTCCGCGTTGAGCAGCATGATGACGAAGACGAACAGCACCATGATCGCGCCCGCGTAAACGATCACCTGCACGGCGGCGATGAACTCCGCGCCCAACTGGAGGTAGAGCACCGCCAGCGAGCCCATCACTCCGATCAGCGAAATGGCGCCGTTGATGGGATGGCGTTGGATGACGAGGTTCACGGCGCAGCCTACGGAGACGATCGCAAAGGCCCAGAAGATCAGCATCTCCGTCATCGGTCTATCCTCCGTACACCGCCACCAGCAGACCGGTGGCCAGCATGTTCAGCATGGCGACCGGGAACAGGAACTTCCAGGTGAATGCCATGAGCTGGTCATAGCGGAAGCGGGGCAGCGTTCCCCGCACCCACATGAAGACAAAAAGCAGGGATCCCGTCTTGAAGCCGAACCAGAACATGGGAATTAGGATCTGTTTCAGCAGAGGGGCCTGGAAAAGAAAGGCCAGCAGCCAGAACGCCACGGCGACTGCGGGCAGGGTGCGGCGGTCCCGGGGCCGGGCCGGATGAAGGCCGTGATACATGGCGACGGCGCCGCCGGCCAGAAACAGCGCCGTGGGGAATAGATCCGAGCCCTTCTCGGCCGGCCACAGCGGCAAATACCCGCCCAAAAACAGCACCGTGGCGAAGGCGCAACTGGTGATCATGTTGGCGTATTCGGCCATGAAGAACGAGGCGAACTTAAGGCTGCTGTACTCGGTGTGGAAGCCGGCCACCAGCTCGTTTTCGGCCTCCGGAAGGTCAAAGGGTATGCGGTTGGTCTCCGCAAAAGCCGCCATCAGGAAGATCAGGTAGCTGATGACCTGAGGGGCCGGGAGCTTGAAAAAGTTCCACTGGGGAATCCAGCCGGCGTAATACCCGCTCTGGGTGAGCACCAGCTCCTGGAGGCTGAGTGTATTGGAAAGCAGCAGCGGCGAGGCCACCGCCAGGGCCATCGGCAGCTCGTAGCTGACCATCTGGGCGGAGGCGCGCAGCCCGCCGAGCAAAGCATACTTGCTGTTGGACGACCAGCCGGCCAGGGCGATCCCGTAGACGCTCAGCGAGGAAATCGCCAGCAGGAACAATACACCGATGTCCAGGTCCGTGAGCTGGATCGCGGTGCGGATTCCGAAGATCTCCACCTCGGGTCCAAATGGCAACACGGCCACCGGCAACAGGGCCAGCGCCACCGAAAAGAACGGCGCAAACACGAACAGGAGTTTGTTGGCCTGCGGCGGCGTCAGGTCCTCCTTGGTGAGCAGCTTGATGACGTCGGCCAGCGGTTGCAGCAAACCGTGGGGGCCCACGCGCGAAGGACCCAGCCGGAGCTGGATGTGGGCGATCACCTTACGCTCGACCCATTGCAGATAGGCCAGAGTCGTCAGGATGATCACGGCCCACAGGGCCGCCTTGACCAGCGTCAGAATTACGAAGTCCATCGGTACAATTCGCCCGGCGCTTCCCTTAGCGAGTTCAAGATCTTCGAATAACGCCCCAACGTGCCGGCAGTGAACAGTGTATCGTTTGCCGGATCCATCAGGCCGGCATGCGTGAGACCAGGTGCGGCCGCAATTCCCCGCCGGCTCATGTTCTCGTAGACCTCAGCGGGAGCGGGCGCCGCGATCTCGACCCCCATCATCACGGCCAGGTTTCGGAAGATAGCCAGATCCGTTTTGGCGCCCATGGTGGAAACGGCCCGTTTCAGCCCGATCAATTCGCCGCAGGTATTGGTCACCGTGCCCGTTTTTTCGTAAGCGCTCGCGGCCGGCAGAACGACATTCGCCCTTTGAGCCGTCTCGGTGAGAAACAGATCTTGGACCACCACGAATGCGCCGGCGGCCGCCAGCTCGCGGTTGCGCAGCGGGTTGGCACCCACGATCCAGAGCGCGTCCAGATCGGGCGAGTCCAACATCTCAGGTAACGTCCGGCCCGGCGCCAGTCCCGCCTCCTGGACGGGCCGGTAGCCTGGAAGGAAATCCGGCATCAAGCCCATGTCCATCGCGCCCCGCGAATTAGAACGCTCGACCAGGCACACGTACTTCACCGGGATGCCGAGCGATGCGCCGAATTCCACCAGCCGATAGACCGCTTCGCCGCAGATGGAGTCCCCGAAAAGGATCACCAGCTCCGGCTCGTTTTTCAGCGTCTCCCGCAAACCCTCCAACGCCGCCAGTTCGTTGCCAGGCTCGGCGCGCACGCTGAGAGCGGCGTAGGAATCCTCCCGCACCGGACCGCGCGTCACCACGTAGACCCGCGCCTGGTGATGCCGCCAGTTGGCGCGGAGCTGGAAGGCCAACAGCGGATGCTGCTGCGCCAGGTCGGCGCCAATCACCACCGCCGCCTGCCGGTGATACAAGTCCTCCGTCCGGGCAAGCGCCTCTGCCCTGCCCCCTACCGCCGCCAGCAATGCCGCCACATCCCCGCTGCGCCGGTGGTCGATGTCGTTGGTCCCCAGTCCGCGCCGCACCAGCTCCTGCAAGTACAAATTCTCTTCATTGGTTGTGTGCGTGGAACCGATCACGCCGAGCTTGCCGCCGCGCGCGCGGATCTGCTCGAACTGTTTCGCCACGGCGCGCAGGGCCTCCGACCAGGAGACTTCCTCGAAACGGCCGTCTTTCTTGATCACCATGACCGGACTTCCACCCAGAACCGGGTAGCACGCGTACTGCTTGTTCAACGACCCCGTGGTATTGCCGAAGGTCACGTGGAACGTGAGATCTTCGATTTTCGCTGGACTTCCGGCCGTGATCTTCCAGGTACCCCTCTCGCCAGGGAGCAAGGTCCCCGGTACCTTGAGAGTCGTCGGAGGAGTGAGCGTGACGGTGCCTCCGCTGGCCGACGTGGCCGTCAGTTTGAAATTGATCAACTGATAGCCCCAGTGATTCTCCACATACAGCTCTTTGGGCGAGGTATCGCTGTCCGCCCGCAAGATGATGTTGTAGGCTGAGCTCCAGAGATCGTCACACCAATGGGCCCACGCGTTGGTCGAAGCCAGGGTCATACAAACCGTTAAACCGAGAACGATGGTTCTTCTCGTGGATCTCATCTTCGACCTCCTGTTGGTACCGAAACGATGGCACTTCTTTCGAACCATGTCTGCCGCCCTGTCTCGCCCCAAACAGAATTGCATATTAGCACCAGGTTTAGTCAAAAGGGGTAGTCAAAACATCCCCAGAATTCGATCGGGCTACTGCGGAGGGGATCGTGTTGCCCACGCCTCATGAGTGGCCGTCGAATTTCGGGCGCGCTTGGAGACTCGGAAAACAGACTGAAACGACAGGTCATGCGAAGACTCTGACGCGCGGCCTTATTTATCTCCGTGGATGGCACCATCGAGGCGGAGATAGTTCGCCCCATAGGAGCAACAAGTCGCTAGACTGGACTGAGACCGTGCATACCGGCCCTACACCCCTTGTGACTCTTTTGGCCATGTTCATCGTCGTGGCGCTTTGCG
>Ga0101944_10001552_pt1:10000-46358 | contig 46358 bp, 38 predicted proteins | sample DewCreD2012metaG_FD_75245 | JGI IMG/M metagenome (GOLD analysis project Ga0101944, IMG submission 75245) | Hot spring sediment bacterial and archeal communities from British Columbia, Canada, to study Microbial Dark Matter (Phase II) - Dewar... ... | reverse complement strand
CTGGTTGATGAGCAAATAGACAGTAGGGGGAAAGGGAAGCAGGTAAAGCTGAAAGAGCAAAGCGAACTGGCAAGCAGCTGTCTGCAATCACCATATGATCCTGACGCAACCTATCGGAAAAAAGGAAACCATGCATATCAGGGGTATTCTGTAACAATAGCAGAAACATGCGATCCTGATAATGAGGTACAGATAATTACAGACGTGATTACCGAAGAAAATAATGTGGACGACAGTACAATTCTTGAAGATAACATAGAAAGTGTAATGGGGGAAGAAACAGAGGAGATTATTGCCGATGGGGCTTATGCGAACAAAAATGTACAGGAAAAGCTTACAGAGTCAAAGAGATGTATTGTTACAACTGCAATACGAGGGAGGATGCCTGATAGTGACAAAGTACGTAGCACCGATTTTAAGATTGAAAACAACCGCATCCTACGATGTCCATATGGAATGATCCCGATACATCAGGAATTTGTGAATGATAAAATTGTAGCAAGGTTTTCCCATGAAAGTTGTGAAGCGTGTCCAATGAATTGCTTCATTCGAAAAAATAAACGTAAACCGCATGTGTTAGAAATTACAAAAGAAAGACTACAGATTGACATACAGCGTGAAAGATACAATGACAGTGAATACGTGAAAAAATGCAAGCTTCGTCCAGCTATAGAAGGTACAATGTTCCAGATGAAACTGCATTTGAGAAATGGAAAGAGCAAGTACAGGGGAAAGATTAAGGTAAAATGCAGTTCCATTGTGAGATCAATGGCAATAAATTTCAAAAGGATGCATGCATACAGGCTTAAAAATGCTTTGTGTTATTTTATTTTGAAAAATATTTCGCTTATCAGGGCTATTTTGCTTAGAAAAAATAGTTTCATTTTGTGCAATGCTTGATATAGCATGTTTGTGCAGGAGAATCATATATGAAATTATTTTTAAGGAATAAATACTGAAAATTATAAGTTTTTCAGCAAAAAATTTTTTTATTGATTTACAAAGGAAATAGCGTTGCGTAATCAAATAATCATTATTATAAACCAATAGTGTAGCTGAAAGAATATTATTTATAGGAATATGTTTATGAGATCAAATGGCCTTGCACTGTATATTGAATCTTTGCAAAAATATCCAATAGATCAGTATGCAACTATAGCTGAGGATTATAAAAGAATTTTAGTTGAAAAGCATGGATTTAATGTAGGCCAACCTGATAGTTGGCAAAAAGCTATTGAGGCCGACCTGAAAATGCAACAAAAAGAAATAGGTGTTTCGTGTGGATTTATTGCAAGCTTTTTGCAATATATGGCTAATAATGAAGTGGAAGTAGAATTTGTACATTTGATTGAAAAAATAGGATTAACTCAAAACCATGTTCAAAAGATTTTACAGGCAAAGCCGGACAAAAGAATTTCTCAGGAATTGGAACTGCTGGTAATGTATTATATTTTGGATTTTTACCAGTCTAAAGGATATTCCTATGAAATGCAGTTAGATCTCCTTACTAATGTTTCAATTGGGTCAATATCGTTTATGCATGATCCAGACATAAAGCCAAGTATTGCAATGAAATTACCGTTAAGCATCATTGTTAATTTTATGGAAAGTACAGCACAGGAATATTGCAATACAAATGATTTTATTGTTAAGGTTTCTTCAAATTCAAAATTACATGGTATGATTGCTGGAAATGTTGAAATTGTGTATAACAAAATGCCAAAAATCCGAAACCATGTTGAATTGCAACGCCCCGAAAAGGCACTAATAGAAGGTAAACAGTATGACAATGTTCAATATCAAAACTTTTTGGGTTATGGATTAACCAGCTGGATTACGGAAATGACAGTGTTGGCTACACTATCTGGTCTTTATATTTTAAAAGGAATTGTTTTTAACCGGCACTCAAAGATGAAAAAATATAATTTATGTTTAGACCAGTGGCCACGTTTTTTTGATGGCAACAATTACAGAATGAAAGAAAATGGTGAGTTTTATAATAGTAATGATCCCAACAAAACTTCTGTAAAAGATTCAGAAGGGAATATTGTACGCTATGACAAACCTGCTTATTTTGTGTTACGGAAAAATGAACACGATTACTGGTATATGATAATTCCTGCGCGGGATAAAAAAGAAACTGATTTAGACATTTTGATTAATGCTAGTAAGGTTGAGTTTGAATTTGCCTGGGAAAAATTATGGCCATGGAGAAAACTCAAATCTATGGTTGCAGAGGATTATAAAGATGAAATTGAAGAGTTTAAAAATGAAAAAGTGCATAAATTAACATATAAACAAGGAAGTAAAATATTGCAAACAAAGAAACCTGATGCAATACTAATGTACCGCAAAAAATACAGGTATGGCAGGTATGCAGGTTTGGCTACAGGTTTGATAACAAGTAGTGTCGTAATGGCTGTTTTTGGGCTGACAGGCATACATGTTGTTTTAGCTGCAGCAGTATTGGTAATTGCGTACATAGTAGGTTTGTATAGAGATTCAAAAAATTTGGAGACAAGAAGAGTGGTGCGCATCTTTGATAAAAAATTACATGATACGCATAAAGTACAAAATCAGCTATATCAAAAACTACAAAAATTACTTGAACAGATAGTAAAAGAATCAGAAAAAATTTCTGTAGTGAAAAATCTATTAAGTGAAACATTTGAAAGTATAACACCCGCCACCAGCCAGATTATTGGCCAGATGCAACATTTAACACAGGAAGTGGAAAAAAATACCAGAGGCCAGCTTGTGTTGCAATCATATTTTGAAAAGCTTGAAAATGTTATCAACACTGCTATTAAAGAAACTGTAACACAAATGACAGAAGCAATTACGAATGATGTTGTTGAAATTCAAAAACAGCTAATGAAAATAGTGGAAGATAACAATGAATCAACAAAAGATTTATCTGGCATAATGAATAAAGTTTTGGAAGCTCTCAGTGGTATTGGAGAACTGGCAGATCAGACTAATTTACTGAGTCTTAATGCTGCCATTGAGGCTGCTCGTGCAGGTTTCTCGGGTAGAGGTTTTGCAGTAGTTGCTGAAGAAATTGGAAAATTGGCTCAGCGGACTGCTGATAAGGTTAATGAAATTTATGCAATAAAGGATTTATTTGAAAAAGATATTGATATAATTGCTGGCAGATTTGGGCATGCAAATGATGTGATAGTATCAATGTATGATACCATTGCAAAAAAAATAGCTTCCATAGAAAAAACTGTACATAATAAATTTGTTCCATTGATAAACGAAATTAATGAAATAAGTAAGGTAATTCAGTCAAATTCTGAAATGCTCGATGCATTGGCAGCAATGAGTGAAGAGGTGGCCACAGCAGGGGAAGAGATTGAGGCACAGTTGAAATCGGTTCAAGATACTGTTGCGGTAATTGAACAAAAATAGGTGCATATGGGGTCAGAGCATAGAGCTCTCTACGAGTCGTTATGTGGCGGGGCAAGTGTTTTCCACAGAATATCAAAAAAAGCAGGAATGCGGTCAACAAGCTTAGTTGTCATGCCATTGAAATACCACAGATGTATCTGCCGGTAGCAGTGCATGTAATATTGGTCAAGAATCTGTGAGGTTCGTATCGATGAGTCAATGTCACCCCGCTCACGGGCGCGCTTGACTACTTCTTGAATAATAGCTGATGCATCATCACGCCGGTAAGATTGCTCCTTCATCCATGTACGCATAGGTACTGTAATGAACGCTGTAACAGCTACACCTGGATTGCGATCATAATAGTCCATTGTTACCCAGAATATTTTTCTGAGGATCTCCCTGGTGCTCTCAATACCCTTGATGTGCTCTCGTACCAGAACGCCAATCTCGGAAATCTTTTCATCCAGGATGGCGAACAGCAAATCCTCCTTTGATGGGAAATACCGGTAAATGGTGCTGGGGCTGACGCCGGACTTCCGGTATATTTCGCGTATATTGACGTGATGGAAGTCATTTTCAGCAAAGAGTTCAAGAACAGCGGGGTAAAGCCGTTGCTTGAGCTTATCAGGTAAAGGAGAAGGGGGCTTGCGTGAAAGCTGCCCCCGTGTGTTTTTTTTCACGACTCTTTTCATGTGTACTCACTTTTTGCCCATCAAAGAAAATCTTAATATATTTTTACTCCGAAGTCAAAATTTTTAAAAGAGTTTAGCCGCTTATGCGTGCATAGCCGTTTGAAAGAACGCGTCCATCTTTGCCGTGGACTTCAAAAAAGAGGGCAGTTCCGTTGTCATGCTCCCGACGCTGTATAAGCTGTACACGGATGTCTTCCGGTGGCACTACCATGCCCGTAAACCTGCAGGAAAGTTCCTTCAAACGCTGTGGATCTCCTTGAGCCTCATTATCAGTTAGTTCGCGTGCAGCAAATGCAAGCGTTGCTGTGCCCTGGAGGATGATATCCGGCAGCCCCACCATTTTGGCAAAGCCAACAGACGTGTGAATTGGGAAGTGTATATTTGAGCAGCCGTCATAGATGAATGGCTGCATACGGTCAATGTGAATGACTTGCTCCCATTTTATACCACCCTCACTGCTAACTGATGGAATGCAGGGTAAATCTTCCTGGCCACGGGATTTACCAACGCATTCCACCCCCCGCATCATAGCGCCAATGTGTTCAGTGAAGACAGCATTCCCATCATGGTCTATTGCGTCAAAACGGATAACAGTCACCGTCCCCGCACGGTGTGGCATTATGGCTGCAACCCGCCCCTTTATTGTAAGTATATCGCCCGGGCGCACCGGCCTGTGGAAGGCAAGGTGCTCGGTGTAATGAACCTGTGTCTTGATGATATCAACAGGGAAATTCTTGTCATCGATGTACTCCCCGATATGCTCTGAGACTGGCCATGTTAATGCTACAGCAAACATGGGTGGTGCAATAATTGTTTTCCCGCCATCATCATCAAAGTAGACAGGATTGGCATCACCCACAGCCGCAGCATAGTTCATGGTTGCACGCCAGGTGACAGTTGTGGTATAATCCTTAAGAGGGGTGCCTACAAACGATGAATCGATTTTCATTTTATTACTCCCTTTGTTTGGCTTGAAATAACCAGACATCGTACCCATTATTTTTTCAACATCTGATTAATCTCTTCTCTCAATGCAAGCTTATTTACCTTGCCGTTTGCTAATAATGGCAGAAGTGGGCGGATGAAGTACTTCTTTGGTTGCTTGTAATTAGCAAGTTTTGGCTTCACATATTCACGTAGTTCATCCTCGGTGACTGTTTTTCCCGGTGTAGGCATCACGAATGCCCAGCCAACTTCCTGATATAAGTCATCCGGAACTCCCATGACTGCGGCAAAAAGCACAGCGTCATGGGATTCAATCACCTCTTCAACCTCGCGGGGATAAACATTTTCACCGCCGGTCTTAAACATCTCCGACTTTCTGCCAGTGATGTGAATATATCCCTTCTTGTCCTTAAATGCAAGGTCACTGGTATAGTACCAGCCGTCAGCATCCAGTACCTGTGCCGTGGCCTCTGGATTGTTAAAATACTCCTTGAACATGAATGCACCACGCACTGCAATCTCACCAACTTGGCCATCGGGAAGCTCTTTTCGTTCATCGTCCACGATCTTAAGCTCAAACGGAGGTGCAATTTTGCCTGCAGTAGTGAGCAGCGTTTCTTCGTCATCGCCTTTCTCTGTGTAAGTGACAAATCCACAGACTTCAGTACTGCCATAGCCTGTGATAAGATTTGCTCCTGTCTTTTTACATATAGCGGAAAGTGTGTCAATCATTGCCTTTGGTGCTGCGGAGCCAGCCCATGCAAAAAGTTCCACGTTTGACCAGTCTATGTCCTTAAAATTGGGTTGCATCATTTGTAGCAGAAACATTACTGGAACCTGACCAATAACATTCAGCTTTTCTTTCTCAACCATTGCAAGCGATGCTGCAGGATCAAAGCGGTCCATACATATAATGCATCCTCCTACCATTATAGCAGCAAAGCCTATCTCAACGTCTGCTGCTACGTGATTGATTGGGAAATGCAAAAGCGCTCTTCCACCCTGGTGGAAATAGAATTTTTTTATCTCAACTTTGATGTTTTCAATAATGCTGTAGTGCGTATGCACCACACCTTTGGGTTTTCCAGTTGAGCCTGAGGTATACATGAGCAAGGCACTGTCTTTTTGATTAACGGCAGAAGCTCGTTTTTCAAGTTCTGTATCGAGGTTTTCACGTGGTTTATTGATAAATGCAGCATAGTCCTCAGCTCCAGGAACATTGCCGCCAATTACCAGGAGCTTCTTAATAAAAGGGCACTCCTTGGTAAGTGTACGTATTGTTTCAGAAAGATCATTCCCGGCAAAATCCTTCACGGCTACAAGCACTGTAGGCTTTGAATCATTTACCTGGAAACGTAGTTCATCCAGAGTGAATTTGGGATTAAGCCCAAGCCATATTGCTCCTATTTTGTTGGCGGCCATGTAGGTCACTGGAAATTCAGTGCGTGCCATGGAGAGTAAGGCAACACGGTCTCCCTTTTTTACTCCTGCTTCAATAAAAGCCTTTGCGGCCAAATCCATGTTTTTCTTGAAATCAGCCCATGTGAGCCGCGTGTCCTCAAAAACAAGTGCCTCCGCATTCGGTGTTTCTGCTGCCCACTTTTCAACGTAATGCCATGTAAGCTCAAGTCTTTTCCAGTCCATACCGTCCTCCTTTTATTTGTGATGTGCATTGCAGACAGATTGGTCGTCTCTTCCACCTTTGCCGTAAAACCCATTTTTAGTATTGGATGAAAGGCAGAAATAAATTCTATCAAAATTTACGAAAAGCAATGCATATGGTTATGCTATGACATAAGTACAACAAAGTCAATACAAAAACATTGTTACGATAAAATTTATTTATAGTAACAATGTTACGATAGGCAATTTTCCGGTAACTATCGCCTAAAAAATTTTACATTAATTTAATATAATTGATATAATTTTAGTTGCATTTGTACAGCCACTCTTTATATAGCGCACTAACATATAAATTTTGATACAAAGGTTAAAAACTCATGAAACTCATTGTTCAGAAATATGGCGGAACATCAGTTGGGACTGTTGAACGCATTAAGGCCGTAGCTGCACGTATTAAACGCTACGTTGAAAATGGTTATGCTGTGGTTGTGGTTGTTTCGGCCATGGGGAAAACCACCGATCAGCTTATTGATTTGGCAAAACAGATTACTAAAACCCCCGACAAGCGTGAAATGGATATGCTGCTTTCCACAGGTGAACAGGTTTCTATTGCGTTACTAGCCATGGCGCTGCATGAAATTGGCATTAATGCCATATCCTATACCGGTTCACAGGTGAAAGTAATTACTGATGGCAATTTTTCAAATGCACGTATCCAAAGCATTGCAACTGACAGGATACAAAAATCCTTAGAGGAAAACAAGGTGGTCATTGTTGCCGGATTTCAGGGGATTGACCAGGAAGAAAATATTACCACATTGGGTAGGGGTGGTTCGGATACTTCGGCGGTTGCACTTGCAACGGTACTGGGAACACGCGATTGTGAAATATATACTGATGTTGATGGGGTGTTTACTGCTGACCCGCGGATAGTGCCCAATACTAAAAAGCTTAAAGAAATTAGTTACGAAGAAATGTTAGAGCTTGCACGGCTGGGTGCAGGCGTGTTGCATTCACGGTCGGTAGAGTTTGCCAAAAAGTATAATATCAGGTTACATGTCAGGTCAAGTTTTAACGATAATGAAGGAACAATAGTAATGCCACGGGAGGAGATGATGGAAAAATTTGTAATTAGCGGCGTAACATCAAAAGATGATGAAGCTAAGATAACCATACGTGATATACCCGACAGGCCGGGTGTTGCTTCACTTCTATTTGGTGAGTTAGGGAAGCAGAAAGTATATGTAAATATGATTGTTCAGTCAACAGGCAAGGATGGCAAAGCATCAATATCCTTTACTGTGTTGAAGAATGACCTGGATAAAGCATTAAAAATTTGCGAATCGTTAAAAGAAAAGTTAGGTGCTTCAGGTATTGATTATAAAGAAAATATTGCAATCGTTTCGGCAGTTGGTGTTGGCATGCTCTCGTCGTGGGGTGTTGCAGGACGCATGTTTGATGTACTGTCAAAGCACAATATAAACATTGAGATGATTTCAACATCTGAGATAGGTATTTCCTGTGTGATTGATGAAATGTATACCGAATTAGCTGTCAAGGCCATTCATAAGGAATTTATTGAAAGCAATGAATAAAAAAAGTGGTGGCAGTAGTTCTGCAAAAACATCCAAAAGCAGGAAACTTTGTCTTGGCATTATTTATGGTGGCAAAAGTGGTGAACATGACGTTTCACGCTGTTCGGCTGCCTCGGTAGCGCTGATTGCATCAAAAAAATACAATGTGATATGCATTGGCATAACGCGCCAGGGCCTGTGGTATGTTCAGGATGGCATACAGATAGAGGCACATCCGGCATTTGGTCAGGTGTTGTCGTTAAAAGAAACGGGAACATGGCTTATCAATATGCATGCCACCACTGATACGTTGGAGCTATATAATAAAAAAACAGGCAAATCAGTAGCCATTGATATAGTATTCCCGCTGGTACATGGCACATACGGCGAGGATGGAACACTGCAGGGTTTGCTTGACATGGTGGGCGTGCCGTATGTTGGCCCGGGTGTGCTTGGGTCGGCTGTGGGCATGGATAAGGATATAGCCAAGCGGGTGGTACAAAATTCAGGTACGGTGGCGATAGTTCCTTTTGAAACAGTTCGCCTTGCTGATATGGCTTCACTAAACGATACACTGTTACAAAAGATTGCTGCGATGCTACCGGTTTTTGTAAAGCCAGCCAATGCTGGTTCATCTGTTGGCATATCAAAGATAACAACCATAACCGATCTACAGAAAGCTTTACAGAAGGCTTTTGCCTTTGATACTAAGGTGGTAGTGGAAAAAGCTGTTGACTGCCATGAATTTGAGGTTGCAGTCATGGGCAATGAAAAGCCACTTGCCTCAGCAGTAGGTGAGGTTATCCCTCAGCATGACTATTATTCATATGAAGCAAAATATGTTGATAAAGATGGTGCAAAATTAGCTATACCAGCACACATTCCTGATTCACTGGCACTAACGTTGCGTCAGGCAGCATGTTCTGTATATACAATGTTAGAATGCGAAGGTATGGCGCGGGTAGATTTTTTTGTGGATAAGCATGATGGGACAATTTACTTTAATGAAGTAAATACACTGCCGGGATTTACCAGCATAAGCATGTATCCAAAGCTGTGGGAATATTCAGGCGTGTCATACCCCAAACTTATTGATACTCTCATTGCGTATGCATTCAGGCGCCACCGTGTAAAGAAAAAGATGGTGAAGGCCTTCCTTTCATTGAAGAAATAACCGCCTGTGAATTGTTACTATGAACTATCGCCAAAAAAATAAAACAGTTCAAAACTGTGAGGCTGTATGTTTTGATATGGATGGCGTTGTTGCTGATTCCATGCATGCCCATGCACAATGCTGGATTGATGTATTTAAGGAGCATGGTGTCCATTTAGATAAACTTGATATTTTCAAGCGTGAAGGCATGACAGGGCTTGAGTCAATAGCTGATATTTTTATAGACAAAGGATTTGCAATGCCACCTGAACATATACTGCGTGACTTGCAAAAGAAGAAATTGCAATTGTTTTCAAACTATCAGATTGAAGTGTATCCGCAAATGTTTTCAATTTTTCCATTATTAAAATCAAAAGGCAAAAAGATTGGCATTGTAACCGGTTCATTTCGCTATCTTGTTACAGAGCTTATCCCTGAAAAACTTTTGCAATATGTGGATGTTATTGTGAGTGTTGATGATGTAAGAGAAGGGAAACCCAATCCCGCACCCTATTTGAAAGCTGTAGAACAATTGCAGGTAAAGCCTGAGCAAACAATTGTGGTGGAAAATGCACCAATGGGAATAAAAGCTGCTAAAGCCGCTGGTTTATTTTGCATTGCTATCAGTACCACACTGGGCACTGAATTTCTTAAAGAAGCTGATGTTGTTGTACAGGATCATAATGAATTAACTGCCTACTTGCAGCATTGCCTTTCATGAAAGCTGTTTTTTCATTGACAGGCAGGCAAACAGTCATATAATAGTAACATTGTCTGGTCTTGAAAAATACTATAATGTACAGGTGTGATATGAGTGTTGCATGGATTCCAAATACCTTAACATTGGGTAATCTGACGTTAGGTTTTATCTCAATAATTTTTGCAAGCATGAATATTCCGCATCATCTGACAATAGCAGGAATTTTGATTTTAGCTGCTGCGCTTCTGGATGGCTTAGATGGGCAGGTTGCACGGATGTTGGGAGTGGCAAGCGAGTTGGGCAAGGAGTTGGATTCACTGGCAGATTGTGTAACCTTTGGCGTGGCGCCTGGCTTTTTAGCATACAAGGGTTATTTGCAGGGTACATGGATACAGGTTTTTGGGCAGTCAATTGATGGTGGTATTTTTATTGCAGCAATATTTCCCGTATGTGCTGCATACCGGTTAGCACGGTTTAATGTTACGCATGTTCCCAATGCATTTGATGGTTTACCTTCACCAATAGCAGGCATTATTGTTGCACTGGTTCCGTTATGCTTTTTAAATATACATATTCCTAAAATAGTATTTATTATAAGCTTTGTGGTTGTTGCGTTACTTATGGTTTCAACCGTACGATATTCCAAACCGCAGTCATATCTTTTGGAAAAAATTACAGGTATTAAATTATTCCTGTTTATTATTGTGTTTATTACCCTTATAGTTATATTTAAACAGTGGGTTATACTGGCAATTATTGCCCTGTATATACTTTCAGGGATATTGAGCTTTATTATACAGGTAATTCAGGATTACCGGTATTAATTACTACCATTGTGTTATATTGATAATGAGTAGTTATTTGTTTAAAAATTACGTATATTTGAACTATAAAAATTCACTGTTAATTCCTAAATGTATTTTTGTGTACAAAAAATAATTAATGTACGCTCCCGCCGCCGAAGGCGGCAGTGTACAAGTATTTATGTTAAATTATTTTTAGGAATAAATACTGATAAGAATTTGTTTTTCACTTACTTTGGAGGCGATCGTAAAATATGAAAAAAATAATTATCATTGTTATTATTTTGGTAACATACAATGCTTTTGTTTTTGCAAAAGATTTTTTGTCTAATCAAGATACCAGAGATAGGTTTATACGTTTAGAAGTAGTTGTGGATGAAGGTTTTAAATCTACCAATTTAAGAATAGATAATTTGCGTGATGATATAAAAGATTTGAAAACGTTTATGTTATGGGGTTTTGGTATCCTTTTCAGTGGAATGGGAATACTTATAGGATTTGTTTTGTGGGATAGACGCACGGCTTTGGCACCTGTTATAAAAAAATATGAAGAATTGGAAGAAAGACAGGGGAAAATTGAGAATTCGTTAAAGGCATTGGCACAACAAGATAAAAAAGTGGGTGATCAATTGAGGAAGGTTGGGCTTTTGTAATTATAAACAATAATTATGGATTTTACGCATTATACAGATGGTAAACCGGTAATGGTTGATGTTGGTGGCAAGCAGGTTACTACCCGCATTGCCCGTGCAACCGGCTGTGTGTACATGCAAAAAGAAACCATTGAAAAAATCCGGAACAACCTTATCCCCAAAGGGAATCCGTTTGATGTGGCCAGAGTAGCAGGGATACTTGCTGCAAAAAAGACGCATGAACTTATACCCATGTGCCATCCACTTATGATAAACCATGTTGATATTGCAATCACGTGTGATAGCAGTCATTCATGTGTTACCATAGAGGCGATAGTTAGATGTGATGGGAAAACCGGTGTGGAAATGGAAGCATTGTCTGCAGTCAGCGTTGCAGCTTTAACTATCTATGATATGTGTAAAGCTGTAGATAAACAAATGGTTATTGGCGATATACGGCTAGTTGAAAAGCGTGGCGGCAAAAGTGATTTTATTGCAACAAAATAGTTCTGAATTAGAACGATATTTTGATAAATTAGTTCTAATTTAGAACTATAATTATTAAATATTGATTTTATATTTAATATTTTGTTGAAATTATTCGATATTAGTTCTATAATGGAACTATGAAAGCAATAGTTGATCAACTTGAGCAAACCTATCAACGCATTAAGCTTTTTTTGCCAGAAAGGAAGCGTCCTTACTTTAGTACTATACAAATTAACAATATTAGGGCATTTCTGATTTATGGCCCTAGAGGTGTGGGTAAAACCACGTTTTTAATAGATTCTATTAAAAATAGAAATTTTCTATACTTTTCTGCTGATAATATAGCAATACAACCCTATCCGTTATATGATGTAGTTAAAGAAATATTTTTGCGTGGTTATGATGGAGTTGTTATTGACGAAGTGCATTTTAGCAATAACTGGAGTTTGCATGTCAAAAATTTATATGATGATTATCCGGACAAGTATATCTGGATAAGCGATAGTAGCAATATAATTCTACAAAAAGGGGTAGCAGATTTATCCAGGAGATTTGTCCAGTTTAGAATGCCTATGCTGTCATTTAGAGAGTATCTTTATCTAACTGAGGGTGAATACTTAGATCCGGTGGATGTTTTTAATAGTTATGAACCATTAGCAATGATCATTAGCAAGTATAATGTCTTGAAGTTATTTAAGGAATATGTTTCAAATGGTATAAGGCCTATTTTTTTTGAAGGGCAATATTGCAATAGATTAAAGTCGGTTTTAGAAAAATCACTATATAATGATATTCCATTTTATGTTGCTTCAATTCAGGAAAATCATCTTCAACTTATGAATGCTGTTATTAGCCATTTATTAACTTCTCCTATTCCTACAATTAATATTTCAGGAATGTGCAGTGATTGGGGAGTTAGTAAAGAAAAATTTTATTCATTGTTATATGTTATGAATAAGTCAGAATTAATAAGAATAGTACAGAAAAAAGGGGATAAACATATATATTCAAAAGGTGCCAAAATGTTTCTTGGCGATCCTTCAATGTATTATTGTTTTGATGGTAATATTGGAAGTGCACGGGAGGCATTTATAGTGTTTTCATTGAGTGAAAAGTACCCTGTATATGCATCTGATAATGAAAAAGAATATGATTACCTGGTGGGCAATTATTCCATTGAAGTTGGGGGGAAGCATAAGAACAATAAAAAGGCTGATTATGTGATAAAAGATGATATTGATGTCCCTTATAAAAATAATATCCCCATGTGGATGGCTGGTTTTTGTTTTTAAATTTTTTTAATTAATCCCAATATTTTTTTGTTTCCGATAGTTTGCTATCATATTTTTAAATAAAAGTCTATAAAAAGAAATAATTCTGAATAATTATCCATAATTAAAATTGTTAGAAAAATTTTTTTTGCTATATTAATAATTGTTAGCACTCAATAAAAAGAGTGCTAACAATTATTATCAACACTTCAGATTATCTCAGCAATTTTGGATTAAAAAAGAATCATTATTCAGTTTTTTTTGATTACAATTATCACACTAAATTTAAATCAAGGTTAAGGAGGAGTACCGTGGGAATCAAACCATTAGGAGATCGAGTTCTCATTGAAGTGATGGAAGAGGAGCTTCCAAAGCAGGGGAGCCTTTACATCCCGGATACGGCAAAGGAAAAACCACAGCAGGGTAAGGTTCTGGCTGTTGGCAAAGGCCGTTATGAGGATGGCAAATGGATTCCATTAGATGTTAAGGTTGGTGATACTGTGCTGTTTGGCAAATATGCTGGCACAGAGGTTAAGTATGGTGGGAAGGAGTATTTGATTGTTCGGGAAAATGATATTCTGGCTATTTTTGAGTAAAAATAACATTGTTGAAAAAGGAAGGTGAAAAACATGGCAAAGATTTTACAGTACAATGATGAAGCACGGCGATCAATCTATCAGGGTGTGATTAAGTTATCAGATGCAGTGAAGGTAACACTTGGTCCCCGTGGTAGAAATGTTGTTATAGACAAGAAGTTTGGCTCGCCAACGATTACTAAAGACGGTGTAACAGTAGCAAAAGAAATTGAGCTTGAAGACCCATTTGAAAATATGGGTGCACAGCTTGTGAAAGAAGTTGCCACCAAGACCAATGATGTTGCCGGTGATGGAACAACCACTGCAACAATTTTAGCTGCTGCTATCTACCATGAATCATTAAAGAATGTAACTGCCGGTGCAAACCCAATGAGCCTCAAACGTGGAATTGATAAGGCAGTTGAAGCAGCAGTAAAATTTATTGGCGATACATCTCGCGAAATCAAGGACAAAAAAGAGATAGCTCAGGTTGCAGCTATTTCTGCTAACAATGATATGGAAATTGGCGAGTTGATCGCAGAAGCAATGGACAAGGTTGGCAAGGACGGTGTTATTACCGTTGAAGAAGCAAAGTCCATTGAAACACATTTAGAAGTTGTGGAAGGTATGCAGTTTGACCGCGGTTACATTTCTCCCTATATGGTAACCGATCCAGAGAATATGGAAGCAGTACTTGAGGATGCTTTTATTTTAATCAACGAAAAGAAGATCTCTACCATGAAAGACCTGCTTCCTGTTCTTGAAAAAGTTGCTCAGGCAGGGCGTCCATTGCTCATTATTGCCGAAGATGTTGAAGGCGAAGCTTTAGCAACTATCGTTGTTAACACATTGCGTAAGGTTATCCAGTGTGTTGCAGTTAAAGCTCCGGGTTTTGGTGACCGCAGAAAAGCAATGCTGGAAGACATTGCAATTCTCACCAAGGGCCAGGTAATTTCTGAAGATTTAGGCTTGAAGCTGGAAAATGCTACACTTGACATGCTTGGCCGCGCAAAAAAGGTTATTGTTGACAAAGAAAATACTACAATAATTGAAGGTGCTGGCAGCCAGGCTGATGTACAGGCAAGAATAAAAGTTATCAAAAAGCAGATTGAAGAAACCACATCAGACTATGACCGAGAAAAATTACAGGAGCGCTTGGCAAAATTGGCTGGTGGCGTAGCAGTAATCAACGTTGGTGCTGCAACCGAGGTTGAATTGAAAGAAAAGAAAGCCCGTGTTGAAGACGCACTTTCAGCTACCCGCGCAGCAGTTGAAGAAGGCATAGTCCCAGGTGGTGGATTGACATTACTCTATGCACAGAAGGCTGTTGCTGAGTTAGAAAAGAAATTGGAAGGCGATGAAAAGATAGGCGCACGCATTGTTGTGAAAGCTATGGAAGAGCCAATGAAGATGATAGCATTCAATGCTGGCGTGGAAGGCTCTGTTATTGTTGAAAAAGCAAAGCAGGAAAAACAGGGTATTGGATTCAATGCTGCAACAATGGAATGGGAAGACCTCATGAAAGCCGGTATCATTGACCCGGCAAAGGTTGTACGTTCAGCATTACAGAATGCAGCATCTGTAGCTGGCATGCTGGCAACAACGGAAGTGCTCATTACCGAAAAGAAGGAAGAAGAAAAAGCAGGAATGCCTGGTGGAATGCCTCCAGGAGGAATGTACTAAGATAAATAAAAACGGCGGGGTTAACCCCGCCGTTTTTATTATAAATACCGTTTTACACGGTAAGGTGGCAATTTCTGTGATTCATGGTATATTCTGATCATTATTTCCGCTAATATGCCAAGTAATATAAACATTATTCCCAGTATAATGAGCATAACCGTTAAAAGTAAAAGTGGATTGCGTATCATAGAATGATGTAAAAACAATTTCATGCCAATGACAGTGATTCCGCTTAAGCAGCTTATAAAAAGCAATATCATGCCAATACCACCAAATATATAGTTTGGCTTGGTGGAATATGAACCCATAAACTTAACCGTGGCTAAGTCAATCAAAACCTTAAACGTGCGCTTAATGCCGTATTTTGACTTCCCAAATTTACGTGGATGGTGATGCACAGGTACCTCAACGATGGAAGCACCAATCCATGAAGCATGAACCGGTATAAAACGGTGCATTTCGCCATACAGATTAACCTGGCGGATTATCTCCCCGCGGTAGGCTTTGAGTGAGCACCCCAGATCATGCAGATATACTCCGGTTACTTTTGCGATGAGCCAGTTAGCAATACGTGAAGGGATTTTACGCGACAGCAGCTTATCCTGCCTGTTTTTACGCCAGCCGCTGACTACATCATAGCCTTCTTCAATCTTTTGTACCAGTAATGGGATATCATTGGCATCATTCTGCAAATCAGAATCCATGAAGATGATAATATCGCCATGTGCATAATCAATGCCTGCTGACATAGCTGCTGTCTGTCCAAAATTGCGCCTGAATTGAACCACATGCACGTTTTTGTCTTTTTTTGCTATTGATTCAAGGAGCCTGAAAGAATTATCAGTGCTGCCATCGTCTACAAAAATTATCTCATACGTGTATGGTGTCTTTTTCATAGCATCAACAATATGCTCGTATTGTGGTACAATATTTTCTTCCTCATTGTAAACAGGTAACACAATAGAAAGATAGGGTTTTTTTGCACGGCGTGCTTTCATAATTGCTTCTCCAGAATGAAAAGTATGTTTTTAGGCCTGTATGCCAATATAATGAACTATCGCACAAAAATTATTCTTTTGACAAGAAAATTATTATAAAAATAATGTGGTTTTATAAGGGCGATAGTAACCATGGAAAAATCAACCGTTATTACAACAATACAGCAGGCACTAGAAAACCTTTTTACCCAATATGCCGAGATGAAAAACATTGGTAAAAAAATTATTTTTACCCAGTGCGATATTGTGCCGTATGAAGTGTTTGCTGCACATGGTTTTGTTGTAAGTAAATTACCACGCTGGGTTATGACAGCATTGCAACTGCCTGACAGCTCATTATATCACCAGGCTGTGAAATATTGTAGCTTGGCTGATCTACTTATTGTGCCACAGTATTGTACCATCATCCCCCATGAGGTGTCAGGGCAACTGCCAATACGTAGCATACCGCGTTATGAAGGCTTTGCAGAAGATGCAGTGGTCAATCTTCACACAATACTGTGTTCACTGTTGCAAGATTTGGGAGTAACACAGGAATACCCCGACGATAGCAGTTTGCAGCAGGCAGTTGGTGTGTATGAAGAAATACGAAAAATAATGCGGGTGCTAACTACCATGTATGCGGGTGCATTCACCATTGGCCAGTTACAGTTACTATGTGATGCAGCGTTTTCACTAATGCCGCAGCAGAGTTTGCAGCTGTTAGGGCAGTTGTACCATGCACTTGAATCATCAACCCATGGTGACAATGAATCTGGCAAAAAAGCACTTGTTTACAATGATTTTGGTAATTGGGATAGCGTTGATGCATTTAAGGAATATGGTATTGTCATAGCTGAGGATGACAGTTGCAATGGAAGGCGGCAGTTTGATATTTCATGCCATACTTCCTCACAGAATATATATTATGAGTTGTTGTATGCATACTCATTTAAATCATGGTGCCCTGGCATGCGCACAGTGCAGGAACGCAGTGAATTGATATATAAAGCGTTGCCAAACTATGACATAACGCTTGTTGTATTTATACGGTCTTTTCTGAAGTCACGCAATGAACACCTTCAAAGCTTGTATGAGCAGTGTTTACTGCAGGGTACAGATGCAGTAATACTTCAACCGGATACAATTATGCCACAATTTAAAAGCTACATCACCGCGTTAAAAGAAAGGCAGCATTTTGATATAACAGTTGACCTGTGAAAATCAGTGCAATGCTTTCATATAATCAGCAGTGATACGGAATGCTTCCTGCAAGAACAAATCATTTTCCAGGTCAATAAGTTTTTCTTTTTTTCCTTTTTTAATTGAGCTTTCTAAATCCTTTTTGCGCTGCTCAATGCTACTTTCATCTTTAAGATTGATTTCCTTTGACTGCAGTTTTTGCTTTAAATCTTTGATCTCCTGTAAAAGTTTTGCGTACTGTGCATCATTCTGTAAACGGCTGTCGGATTGGTTTTTCAACATAGCAACAACATCAGCACTAAGGTAATTTCTGTAAGGTGTGTAAGCTGCAGGCGGAATCTGTTTCCACTGCAATGGATATTTGAGTTTGTTTTCACCAATGTCCCAGATTGTAGTAATATCAGGTACCGTTATATCAGGCTTTATTCCATTTAACTGGTTTGATGTTCCCGAAGGCTGGTAAAAAATAGCATTGGTAATCTTGATGGCACCTTTTTTCTGATACAGTTCCTTATACGATTGCACGGTTCCTTTGCCAAAGGTTGCATCGGTACCAATGATAAGGCCACGGCGGTAATCACGTATTGCTCCTGCAAAGATCTCTGATGCACTGGCACTGAATTTGTCAATCAGCACAACAAGCGGTCCACTGTAATATACACCAGGGATTGGATCATCTAATGGTTGTATATTGCCGGAGCTATCGTACACCTGCATAACAGGCCCAGCGTCAATAAAAAGGCCTGCTAATTTTAATGCCTCACTCAATGCACCGCCGGGGTTGCCTCGCAGGTCAACTACTATGCATGAAACATTTTTTTTCAACAGGCTATTAATCTGCATGATGGTATCAGCAGTTGAGCTTCTGCCTTCGCCAAATCCCTGCTGCGACATATCCACATAGAATGAAGGTATTTTAATATAGCCAATGGAACGGCCAGTCTCAGGCTGGAAGACCTCGGATTTTACAGCGCTATCTTCTAAGTTTATTTCCTCGCGGACAATGGGCACAACCATTCTTTTTTGTTCCTTGCTAATGGGGTTAATCCGTATGATGGTAAGCTTGACCAGTGTGCCTTTTTTGCCGCGTATCATCTTCACCACATCGCGCAGTTCCATATCAACTACATCAACAGGCTCATCATTGCCTTGAGCTACTGCAACAATACGGTCATTGGGCTGCAGTTGTAGTTCTTTTGGAAGCTTATCAGCCGCTCCGCCCGGGATAATACGGTCCACAATGGTATAGCCGTCTTCTGAGCGTAGCTGAACGCCAATGCCTTCAAGCTTCAGGTTATTGGAAATCATGAAGTCTTCATGTTCTTCCTGGGTCAGATAGTTGGTGTGTGGATCAAGTGCCATTGAAAATGCATTAAGAAAAACAGAAAACTGTTTTGCCTTGTCAAATTCCTGAATACGCTTGTTATTAAGGTAAAATTTACGTTTTAATTTCTCTTTTGCCTGTTCTTCATTTAAGCTTTCTGAAGTTTGGTAGTTTAAAAGCTGCAGTTTTACATTTTTGCGCCACCGTTCCTGTAATTCCTTTTTGTCCTTGGCATACGGAATTTTATCACTGTCTAAATTTATTGTCTCATCTTCGGTAAAGGTATAGTGCTGCTTAAGTAATGCGTCAATAATACTATTTACTTCATCAACACGCTTCTTGTATGTGCCAAAAATATCATCAAGAAACGTAAAATCTTCTTTTTTGGATAAATCATCAATAAGGGTATCGTACCGTGTGGTGAATTCATCAACATCGCTTTTATAAAAATAATATTTTCCCGGGTCAATGGTTGAAAGCAGGTTATTCAATGTGCGCTGTGAGATGGTATCGTCAAATTCATGGTACAGTACATGCTCGTTTAAAAAAGTGCTGATAATATAATGAATATCGTTAGGGCTAAGGACAACTGATTTTTTATAGCAGCCAAAAAATAGCAGTAAAGCTACTATATACAGTACAATATGCTTTTTCATAATTAAACCTGTTCTTGTGATGAAGTTTACAATTTTTTATTATTGAACTAATATATACTATACTGTGATTTTAGTCAAATAAATATCAGTAATCACCATATTTTGCCCAATGAGCAAGAAATCATCTATAAAAATAAGTGAATATCCCATTTTTTATGCCAGGAATATACAAATATATATTCATACTGCTTATTGAGTAATGTTATTAAAACAATAGTTACATTGTATCATCAATAAATTAATTTGACATTATTATATGCTTACCAACAATGTATTATGTTTTGAACTATTATTCTGACAATAGATTTGCTGTTATTAGGGTTGTAGCCACGGGAATTATTGGAAATAATTTCAACCTTATCTTCAATCTTTTTCCTTAACATAATGAAGGGATAATACCCCCTTCTCCTTACAAAGGAGAGGGGTTGGGGGTGAGGTGATATAATTCTACTTACAAGGGAGTTGCACTATGGCAATGAAAACCGTAAGCCAGTTGGTACAGATGCTCGAGAGCGGAGAAACCACTTCTGTTGAAATAGTACAATCGTACCTACAGGAAATTGAGGCACACAGCGATATTAATGCATATATTACCGTAACACGTGACGTAGCGTTGCAGCAGGCACAGGAATCAGATAAACGCCGAAAAGAAGGTAAACCAAAATCAAAATTTGACGGCATACCTGTTGCTGTAAAGGATAATATCTGCACAAAGGGAGTATTAACCACCTGTGCTTCAGGGATTTTGCAAAATTTTATTCCGCCGTATAATGCCACAGCATATCAAAAACTGCTTGATGCGGGGTTTGTGCTTTTGGGAAAAACAAATTTAGATGAATTTGCCATGGGCTCTACCACTGAAACATCGTTCTTTGGGCCAACAAAAAATCCCGTTGATACAACAAAAGTTCCCGGCGGAAGCAGTGGAGGTTCGGCTGCAGCGGTTGCAGCAGGCCTTGCACCGGTAGCGTTAGGCTCTGACACCGGAGGCTCTATACGTCAGCCGGCATCATTCTGCGGTGTTGTGGGAATAAAACCAACATACGGCAGGGTATCGCGTTATGGGCTTGTGGCGTATGCATCGTCGCTTGACCAGATTGGCACCTTTGCTAACACCGTAAAAGATGCAGCCGATGTGCTTGCAGTCATTTCAGGAATTGATGAACGTGATGCAACATCTATTAATAAACCGGTTGATTTTGATGGGGCCACCATCACCGGCACTATAAAGGGATTGCGGATAGGTGTTCCTCAGGAATATTTTAACGGCGTACAGGGGGCGATAGTTACCGCAGTCAAAGACATGTTAACAAAACTGGAAGCTAAGGGAGCAATTATTCAGGAGATATCTCTGCAATATACCGATTATGCTGTGCCTATCTACTATCTCATAGCAACAGCGGAGGCTTCATCCAATTTAGCACGATATGATGGTGTGCGCTACGGCTATCGCTCAAAGAATATCCAAAAGCTAAAAGACCTGTATGTGAAGACACGGCAGGAAGGTTTTGGCAAAGAGGTAAAGCGGCGCATCATATTGGGAACATTTGCCTTAAGTTCCGGTTACTACGATGCTTACTATCTCAAAGCATTGAAGGGCAGGCGCCTTATCATAGATGATTTTACCAAAGCATTTGAAACATGCGATTGCATCGTTGCGCCGGTTACCACCACCACTGCATTTGGCATTGGCGAAAAGATTTCTGATCCGCTGTCACTGTATATGGCTGATATCTTAACTATACAGGCAAATTTAGCCGGCATACCCGGTATGTCGGTACCTATAGGCAAGGATTCGCAGGGCTTGCCAATAGGCATGCAGATTATGGCAAAGCATTTTAATGAAAAGGTTATGCTTAATGTGGCGCAGGCAATTGAAGATAGCGTTATATTGTAATATAGCACTTATTGTATGTGCGTGCAGCTACCAGTACCATACAATACGATGTGTACGTACCCTAACAATACCAAAGGCTGATAGCGATGTCATTACCGTAACAGTGAATTTTACTGCATATGTAGCATACATACACAATAAAAGTGATGTTGCCCGTACCAATAATGATGCTGTTAGCCGCATAGTAAATGGCAATGTTGATGGTGCTTTGGCGCTGTTACAAACCGGTATTACTTCAAATGAACCAGTGGTGCTCAATAATTATGGTGTGGCACTAATCCTTAAAGGTGACTTTGACACAGGATACCAGTATATTTATAAAGCAGCAATGTTGCAGCCTGATAATCCTTATTTTAGAAAAAACTACCTGTACCTGCATGAACTTAAATATTAAAAGCATTGTATTTTTTTTGGCGATAGCATTGGTAACCGGTTGCCTGCACGAACCCGTTGATGAAGAATACTACAACGACCTTTCCAAAGTCAAAGGTGGACAAAAACCAACACCGCCGGTGATTGTATCATTGACCGTGAGTGATCACACACTGGAATTGAAATTTAATACTGATCAAACTGAAAATGGCAATTTGATAACCTATGATCCTGATACCGGCAGCAATGAAAATCTGTATTATCTGGTATATATATCAGCAACAGATCCAGCCAATTTCACCGATCCAAAGCTATATTATGATGTACGGTATTACGTGGGATATGTTGCTGAAACTGATTTTGAACCAGGAGTTGATCCAAAGGTTGTTACTATAAAAATTTCTTCATCGTATCATGGCACGGTGTTCTTATGGATGACATCGCATGATGGTGGCAGGGAAAGTGATCATACTGATGTATTGGAAGGTTCTATTCTGTAGAGTCATGTACGGTTGATTTACAGCAGGGATGATATTATGTAAATATGGATTATTTTGTATGAACTATCGCATAGTATATATTATTATTTTTATAATTCTTTGTGCCCACACATCATTTGCCCAGCAACCATTTACATTTGCAAGAACAGATGAGCCTGTAAGTGTATGGAAAGCGCTTGCATGGGATATTCTTCCCGGAGGAGGGCACATATATACCGGGCACTATGAATATGCTTTAGTTTTTGCCAGTTTAAAAATTTCAGGTGTATATGCCATCTATTACTATTATAATTACTGGCATTATCGTGGTTCACTATACCGTTCAGCAAAAAAGGCAAACCAGGCAATTGATCCAGAACATGATTTGCTATTCAAGGACCCGGAAGGTGGCTATAAAACCGTCAAAGAATTTGGCTATGCGTATGACAGGGCAGCGCACTATTTTACCTTGAGTATTATTGCAAATACTGCTATATATGTAACATCATGGCTTTTTACCTGGTATCATGTTCAAAAGATAAATGAAAGCAGGCAGCCAACGTATGTAGGTTTTAATGAGTTTACATTTACAACAGATGAAAATGGGACAATGTGGGCTGCATATGCTATGAGGTGGTAACGATGCTTGTTGATAGCTTTGGCAGAACTATAGATTATGTGCGCATTTCGGTAACGGATCACTGCAATCTGCGGTGTGTATATTGTATGCCCACAGACATAGAGTGGTTACCACATGAGGAGATATTGCGCAATGAGGAGATAGTAGAGCTTGTGAATATATTTGTTTCTATGGGAATTAAAAAAGTGCGTTTTACTGGTGGAGAACCGTTACTACGCAAAGGCTTTTTTGATATTGTTAAACAGGTACGAAGCAACTACCATGATCTGGAGATATGTATTACTACTAATGGTGTTTTACTTGAACACTATATTGAAGCCATAAAAGAATGCAAGGTGCAGAAGGTCAATGTAAGTTGTGATTCTCTAAACCCAAGCACCTTTGCAAAGATCACCGGTGTTAATGCATTGGACAAGGTTATTCAGGGAATTAAACAAGTTTCAGCATTAGAAGGTGTTGAATGCAAAATTAATGCTGTTATTATGGATTCAACGCTTGATGAACTGGAAAATATGGTTAGCTTTGCAGCTCATGTTCATGCAATTCGTTTTATTGAGCGTATGCCGTTGAATAATGATCCGGTACCATTTGTCAGCGCTGATATGTTAATTGAAAAGTTGAAATCCTTTGGTACATTGCAGCGTAAGACAAAAAACGATACACGCGTTGCCGCCATGTACAGGTTTAAGCCGTTGTGGGATAAAAGCACAACAATTAATGTTGGGATTATACCTGCAGTGTCACACAGGTTTTGTTCCAAGTGCAACCGTTTACGGGTAACACCGGATGGTATGCTCAGGGCATGCCTGCATGATACAACCCAATACAATTTAAAAAAAATACTAAGACGTCAGGTAAAAAATGACATACGTGAGGTCATTGCCAATGCGGTGAAGCATAAAAATAAAGAGCATACTTTGACACAATGTGATGATACAGCATTTAATTGTTGCGGCATGGCCATGAATTCCATGTCAAGAATAGGGGGATAAATATTTTAGGCGATAGTTACTGTTAAAATGAATGTATGTGTTACAAGGATCATAGACTTTAAATAGAAAAGGCTGCAATATATGGCAGCCTTTTGTATCATCGGGGTGTACGAGACTTGAACTCGCGACCTCCTGCGTGACAGGCAGGCACTCTAACCAAGCTGAGCTAACACCCCTTTAACTAAAACTATACTACAATAGGTTAATCACGTCAACATCTGTCAATAAAAAAAATCACATTTTTTTTATTATCACAAAAAAAAAATAAAAAACGCTTTTATTTTTTTGATATTTATGATGCTTTATTTTTGTGTTTTTTATTTTTGGGTATAATAAAAGGTTGTGAAATGAGTTTAACAATATTTGATGATATTTATAATGAAATCCGTAAACGCAATGCTGCAGGTGGATTTAAGGGTGTTCCCTATTCAGATGAATTTATTAAATACGCTGCAGGGTATTATGGGCTTTCCATTGACCTTGTTAAGCGCATAATTCAGATACTCATAAATGCACATAAGATATTTTCTATTGAAATAATAGCCGAAGATAAATCCCGTGATATAGCAAGGGTGGAAGGATATGTTGTTTCAGATCTGGTTGTGATACGAAAATTAAAATCATTTTATCAAAGTGAGCTCATTATACAGTATGAAAATGAGTTCCATAAACGGTTGATGGTTCACCAGATAATTAAAGAGATATTTCCTATGTTGCGCAGCCTCAACAACACAGATATTGGCAAAGTTGCCAATTTAGCCATTATGCTTGAAGAGCTTGAGCGGTATATGGAAAAGCATTATGAAGAGTTTACTGAAGAATGGAAAGCTAAGCGTTTGGCTTATGAGATAAGTATATCCAATATTGATTTACAGTTAGAAAGAAAACAATCGCAGAAAGGGAAAGATGATAGCCCGCAGTCTGGCTCCATTAAAGACAGAAGAAAAAAGCGAGTTGTAGATGCACCCCAGTATAAAGAGTTTATTGATAAAAGTAAAAGTTATCCATTAGAAAGGATTTTTCAAATCTATGGCATAGAGTTTTTTTTACGCGTTCAGCTACGTAATTATAAATTTGATTATTTGAAAGAGTTGGTTCAGGGAAGAAAAATAAAACGGCGCTCAGATTTGCTGTTACTTAAAAATATGCTCAATGCAGTTATCCATAATCGTGATAAGGATCAGGAATTAATAAAGTATGAAGATGCAATATATTCACTCATGCAGACAGTAAATCATTATCTATTTGTAGAAAAGGAGTATTAAATTATTTTTCGGTGCGGTTTCTTCCTAATTTTTTAGCGCGGTATAGCTTATTATCGGCTTTTTCAATTATGAGTTGTGGATCATCGCCATGATGTGGATATGTAGTTGTACATCCCAAACTTATAGATAGGAATTTTGATGCAGCTATATATGCAGCAGGTATTTTAAGGCCAGTAACTTTTTTTCTTATTTTTTCAGCAATTCTATATGCTCCAATATCATCAGTTTCAGGGAGGATGACAATAAATTCTTCTCCTCCATATCGCGCAACCATATCAGCAGGTCGGTGAATACAACTTTTAATTGTTTCGGCTACTTTTTTAAGTATTATATCACCTAAAGGATGACCAAATTTATCATTAAATTTTTTAAAATAATCTATATCAATAAGGACAATGGAAAGAGGGGTTTGATTGCGTATTGCCCTATGCCATTCAACCTGATAATATTCTTCAAATCTCCTGCGGTTAGGAATTTCGGTCAGTTGGTCAATGAAAGCAAGATTTTGAAGAGTTGAAGCTGTGTGTTCTAATTTTAAATTTTCTTGAAATAACTTTTCAAGTTTAATATGAAGTTTTGCATACTGTTTTGCTAATATTAAGGATTGGAAAATAATAAAAAGAGTAAATCCAAAGGGAATAAAATACGTTGAATTTATGAAATGATAAAAGTGTAATATGTCATTTATTATGCATAAAAGATAGATGCTAAAAGCAAGTAAAAATAATACAGCATCTTCACGTTTATTGATAGTAGCTTTTATTAATATTTGAGTTGCTAATATCCCGCCTGTTAAAAGTATAAGAAGAAAAGGTGTTAGGAGATTTGAAAAATGTTGTACAGGTAGCAGGATAATGACAATTGAATAAAGGAATCCTATAATAATGTATATAGTTAATAATGATTTATTACTATCATCTGGATAAAGTGATGTGCCAAAGAGAGCAAAAAAAGATAAGCCAAGCGACATTATTAAATACGTTATACGGACCAAAACACTCCAAGGCATTTCAGGAAATAAAATCATAATGTGGAATTCGCCAAAAATTATTGAGAATAATGCCATAAGGAAACTAAAGATGCTAAAGTAAAGGGCTTGTTTATTGTATTTTCTAAAGATATATAATACTAAATGATATATTGATATCATTAAAAGAAGGCCAAATATAAAAAATTTGATAGCTACACTTTTACTATAATATGATATAACTGATTGTTTATCTCCTAAGATTATTGATGATGTTATACCCGCTTTAGAATAATAAAAATTAGATATATGAAAAATGATTTCAATAGTATTGTTTTTTTGTGGTAAATCTACTATAACCTGTTTCCACATTGGTATATAAAATTCATAGGTTTGACCAATTTTGCCAATAGTTTTTACTAAATTTTTGTTTATATATAGACTATATGCGCTATCAATTTTTGGAATAAGCAAGGCCATGTTTTTTGGAGCATTATGGCCAAAATATATTTGCAAGCGATATGTTGCGTATCCTGTTTTTGGGAGTATACTATTTTGAATAACATTACCTTTCCATGATAATGGAACTGTAATGTAGTCTTTTTGTATTATTTTTGCTTTAACAAAATATTCAGGAGTATAAAAATGATTATAATAGAATTCCCATTCCCCATCCAAAGAAATACATCCCTGACTAAAGTTATAATTATGCAAATCAAGAAATCCCTTTTGAACCAATGGCAAAGAGTTGATTTGTGTAGAATAAATCAAAGCAAGAATGTAAATTGGGGTATATAATAAATATTTCTTCATTTTGTGAACATATATTAGTACAACTTTTTATACATTATACTACAAAATATTTGAAAAATTGATATCATTAATAAAATTTATCAAAATTGATGCAAGAATTATTTTTGCAAACAACTATCTCATCCAATAAACAACTATAGTAAAAGCGATTACAGGGATGGCTTCAACGCAAGGGTGGGTTGGTAAAAGTAGATGTGTCATTATCATAGTTGCTGATTTACATGCACTCCCCTTTTATGTTGGCTCAAAGGAAGAAAAGATTCGTTTGTCTAACACAACTGCTGGATGTATTGCACAGAATGTGTATCTGGTTCCATTTGCATTACATATTGGCACATGTTTAGTTGCAGGTGTTAATGAAGCCGGATGCCGTAAAGCGTTGAAACTGAATGATAACTAGATGCCATTATACATTATGCCTGTGGGGTATTTATCACATAAATAGTCATATTATAGTATGCTAAAAAATTGCGATAAGCACTGGCATAATTATACCTGAAAAAACAACCGTATTGACAACAAACATACTGGTTGCCATTTCCTTATCTAAGTTAAACAGTATAGATGTAATGACCGAGTAAATTGCTGCAGGCATAAATGCTTGCAACTGCACTACGGTTTTAATGTCCTGTGAAAGCTGCGGCAATAAAAGCAAAAAAAACATAAACATTGGCACAATAATGAATTTTATTACAGCTAAACTTATATGTGCCTTCCAGAAGACTTTGATATGTTTGAATTTAAAATAAATGCCCATTGAAAAATAATATATAGCAAGAGAGATAGCAAGCATAACATCCAGTGGTATGTTAATGAGGGGCCTTTTTACATCAAAATAGTGGAGAAGCAGTGCTGCAAATACTGCATACAGTGGCATATTCTGAGGAGTAAGGATATAGCGCTTAAGAGAAAATGGAGTGCGGTTGCCAACATACCGTGCGTATGAAAATATCACTATTATAACATAGGGCATAAAGTAAATAATAAAGATAAATGATAGTGCAAGCCCCTTTTCCCCCAAAAACAGATAACACAAAAATCCACCCATGGTAAATCCATGATTTGCAAGGGATGAACTGATAATAAAGGTATGTTTTTGTATGCCTTTGAATTGCACAAGGGCACCTGCTATTATACCAGCCACAAGGCCAATACCAACCTCAACAAAACCAGCAATCGGGAGCACTATACAATCAGAGGTAAGTTTAAGACCCCATATCGTCCAGAGTACAATGAATGATTCAAGGCTTATCAGGTTTATTGTAATCAGGCGTTGAGACAATGCTTGTACATTAATATATTTTTTGTCTGAAAAGTATGCTCCTGCAATAATTGGCACCCAGATGCATAGCTGAAATATGATAAATTTTGTTATAATAGTATTCATACTCCCAATAAGTATTTTATTAATAATGATGATGTTTCTCCGCTTTTCAGGGCAGGAGTGTACATTATTCCATATTATGCCATTTTTTGACTTAAAGTATAAGGTCATTATGACATATATCATAATACCGTCAAATCAAATACATTCTCCTTGTATTTAAAGATCCTTTTATCATTATTCCCCATCTCTTCGTGAAGAGCTTACTACTACCCACATTTTTAAGGGAAAAAAGGTATATAGCGAATATTATCAACTGATTTTGTAATATAAGTATAAACCATTAGTTAAAGATTAAAAAATGTGATAAGAAATGAGCCTTGCAAAGGAGAATGTTGCTAAGTCAATTAAAGCAGATGGAAAGGGTTTTGATGAATACATTTTATTTTTGAGAAAATTGTGAAAGAGTAGCTACATGAGTAGAGCGAAAAAAATGTTATATAAAATTGTATTTCAACCGATTGTGTAAATGAGGTCAGCTAACCTGTTCAAGGAGGGACAGGTGACCAAGAAAAGGGGTAACGATATGAAACGTCTCATGAACAAGGAGGATCGTGAGATAAAGAAGAAAATTGCTAAAGATGTAACACCAAAGATCCTGGAATATCGGAAAAAGATTTCCGATGAGGCATATTTAGAACATGCCATTAACCGAATTGCAACGGATTTATCACATTATCTCACGAAGTAGTATTGTAGGTTAGCTGATGTATCAGCTGGTATCGGCCTGCTGTTGCAGGCCGATATATTTCAATTTCATGAACTATCGCTTACCTTTAAAGAAGGATTTTAAAAAGCATGATACCCCGTGATTCATACAAGATAGTGGTTCAGAGTAAAAGGTTAACAACAATATTCTGGGTAATATTTCTTGGGCTTATTGCCGGTATTGCATATATTTACCGGTATTATTTCTGGCCTTTCTTGTTTGCCATAATATTTTATATCGGATTGAAGCCTCTTTACACATGGGTATTACAGTATGTAAAAAGCAAAGTGCTTGCAAGCTTTGCTATGGTGGGGTTAATCATCATTACGATACTCATTCCTACATTTATTCTGCTTATAAGCCTTAGTGATCAGGTTATGGAGTTTTATAATTTTCTACAGCTACAATTTGACCCCAAGGTTTTCAAGCAATACCTGATGCACAGCAAACTTTTGAAAGAAACCTTGAAATACTTTAATATAACGCAGGATGAGCTTTTCCAGCGTATCGTGCGCTACATGCAGGATATGTCACTTACACTATTTTCTAACCTTACCGGGTTACTCACATTTTCCATACGCTTTTTCATCAACTTTTTCTTTATGTTACTCATACTCTTCTTTCTTTTCAAGGATAGCGAGCGGTTTGAAAAAAGCATTTATACAATATTGCCGTTTCCCAACGACATAGAGCGCGATATGGTTGATACGCTGAAAGTGGTGGTGCGGATTCTTTTAGCTGGTAACTTCTTTATAATGATTTTACAGGGACTCCTTGTTGGGATTGGGTTTGTGATAGTGGGATTGTCAACTCCAGTGTTGTGGGGAAGCATTGCAGCTATTTTTTCACTCATACCGGTTATTGGCACAAGTTTTGTATGGCTTCCTGCATCGTTGTATTTACTGGCGATAGGTAGCCCCGTCAAAGCCTTAATAATAGCCCTGTGGTGTTTGGGATGGTATCTATTGCTTGAGAACGTGCTGAAACCAGTGGTATTTGGCGAAAAGTTAAAGTTTCATCCTCTTATACTATTCTTCCTGCTTTTGGGAAGTTTGCAGACGTTTGGATTACCGGGAATAATCATTGGCCCCATTATGCTAACGCTTTTCTTTTCATTCTGGGAGATGTACAAAATTCTAGATAGCTACACCACTGCATCAAATAAATAAACCAATAAACTTATTTGACAAAATACCGCCCTGCGTATTATTCTTGACAACCTATAGTGAATTGTTTTGTAAGTCCCTATTGCCATTTACATTTTCAAAGGAGCATGTGATGAATATTAATAAATATATTATTGTGGCATTAATACTTTGTACTGGTTGCACATCAATGAAGTTCTGGATTCCGTCATATTCATTTGATGAAGTAATAGCAATAAAAAATCAAATTGATGCAGCTGAAAATCCTGCCCAAGGATTTTTGCTTTTAAAGCAGTTGGAAAGAAAGCGAGTAAAAGTGAATAATGCTATCGTAAAACAAATTAGTAATTCTATAAATATTGATTATACATTCAGTGTGATAGCAACTGTGGAACGCTCCTCGGGCACTATAGATTGCTATATTTATACAAGAAACTGGCGCAATGATGAAGATTACATGTCAGTTGCCCAGTTAAAACCTGGTGATACAATATATGTTATTGGCCGCTTTAGTAGATTTTTAAAATTTCCAGGTAATAAATATGCAGTTGAGTTGGTAGAATCTAATATTTCAACATTGAAATAAGAATGCCATAATGTAAAGGAGAAATATCTATGGAGTCGTATATTCAGCAGTTATTTGCCGAACGAATAGGTGGCAGTAAGTTTGGAAAAGTTGATAAGATCTACAAATTTGAAAAAATTAAAATGGCAAAGCGCGAGGCACTTAAGAATAATCCCGGCAAGGAGCTTATTGATTTGGGCGTTGGCGAACCTGATGAAAAAGCATTTGATATAGTTATTGAATCCCTTTGCAAAGAAGCCTATAAACATGAAAACCGTGGATATGCAGATAATGGTATTCCTGAATTCAAATATGCAGCTGCAGAATATTTACAAAAAGTATTTGGAGTTGATGGGATAGACCCTGAAACAGAGGTCAATCACTCAATAGGCTCAAAGCCGGCATTGGCTATGCTGCCTTCTGCATTTATTAATCCCGGTGATGTATGTTTAATGACAGTTCCCGGCTATCCTGTTTTTGGCACGCATACCGAGTGGTATGGCGGGCAGGTGTATAATATACCATTATTAAAGCAAAATAATTTTTTGCCTGATTTAGATTCCATCCCCACAGATATTGTCAAAAATGCAAAAGTTCTTGTGATTAACTATCCCAATAACCCCACCGGTGCCGTGGCTACTGAGGATTTTTATAAAAGAGTCATTGAATTTGCACTTAAACATAAAATTGTAGTGGTACAGGATGCGGCGTATGCAGCATTGGCCTATAATGGGAAACCACTATCATTTTTAAGCATACCTGGTGCAAAAGAAGTTGGTGTTGAAATACATTCACTATCAAAGGCGTTTAATATGACAGGATGGCGTATGGCTTTTGTTGCAGGAAATCATCTTGTTGTCAAAGCATTTGCTAATGTCAAAGATAATTATGACTCAGGTCAATTCAAGGCCATTCAGAAAGCTGCAATAACTGCTTTACAACATCCTGAGCTAACTGAAATAATAAAGGAAAAGTATAAAAGAAGGCTATCCTCGCTGGTTACTACATTAAAACGATTAGGCTTTGATGCACAGATGCCGGGAGGAACATTTTACCTGTATGTGCAGGCACCAAAGAAAACAAAAAGTGGAATTGTTTTTGACAATGCAGAAAGTTTTTCGCAATATTTAATAAAGGAGTGCCTGATTTCAAGTGTGCCATGGGATGATGTGGGTAGTTTTGTCCGCTTTTCAGCAACATTTGAAGCCAAGGACCAGAATGATGAACAGCGTATTTTGAAAGAGGTGGAAAATAGACTTGGGGCACTGGCATTTGAATTTTAATGTGTGGTATTGCCTATGACCAGAAAAACTATATTAGTTATTATAGGTGCTGCTGTTGCTGGTATTATACTGGCAATCGGCATCTACCGATTTTATTTTTTATCTGTATCGTATCATGATACGATAACAGAAGGCGTGGCTTTCCCCGTAGCAATTTACCGCCTTGATAAAGGCTATCCGCTGATTATAGCAGAAAACCGTGATGATGCATTATATGCATTAGGCCTGGTCCATGCCCAGGATAGATTGCAACAGATGGAGTTTTTGCGAAGCCTTGCAACCGGGAACAGTGTTCAGTATGGATTGTCTCAATACGAAAGGATCGACAGGATGGTTAAAGCTATAGGGTTGCCATTAAAAGCAAAGGCTCTATTATCGGAACTATCGCCCCAATATATTCAGGCTTTGCAACAGTATGTACGTGGCATTAATACCTATATATTTAAAATAAAGCATGCTGGAAAAAATAAAATACAATGGGATGCTCTGGATATAGTGAGTATTTCCCTGTTTTTAGAATTTTGCAATGCGTTTGTTTCAAATAGTGAGCTTTTCTTTCCGGTTGAGGATAAAGATTTTTCACTGTTAAACCGTGAATTAACCAATAAAAAAATTGTATGTAGCTACAAACAACAAGATTATAGTGTCATCAAAGAGATAAAACAACTGCAACAGCTGGTTGCATCAATTTTTGGTATGTATGGTTCATATTGCCGGGGCTTTGCTGTTGCCATTCCTCCACGTATGATGTATACTGATGCTGCTACACTGTGTTCAAGCTATGAGCATAGTGTTTCCATATATCCACTGATATATCCTGTTAATTTTCAGGTTGGTGGCAAAGTCATTGAAGGGTATACATATGCCGGATTGCCTTATGTTGTTGCGGGAAAAACAAATGCTTTTCGCTACGCTTCATTCTCATTGCTTGCTGACAGCCAGCTATTGTGCAAATATCAGACACAGATGCGCAATAATGTACTATTCTATAATAGTCCTTTGGGGTATAAAGAATTACAATGCCAGCAAGATTCACAATGCATGACAAGGTTAACCGATAGTGGCCCGGTTATATCTGATGCTTTTGAACATAATCTTAAAGATGCCATTGTTGCAATTGCCTTTGTATCCCCGTCAAAAGGGTATATTGAGTCCATGATTGATATTGCTTTTGCAAGCTCAATAAACGATGTAGTACAGATAGCTCAAAAATATAAAGGGCAGCCGCGCGTATTTGTTGTGCAGGATGATACCAGGGCATATCAGATTGTTGCTGGGAATAGTATGCCTGATAATGAAACCAGTGTACTGGTGAGCCCGGATAAGGCAATCCTTGCAAAAAATCCTCCTTTCATATTCGAAATGAGGCAGTCTGATATGTGTATTGCAGGGAGTGAATTTGTTGAGAAACCATCGCCAACTTTGCAGCGAGTTATGACCTTTAACAATACTGGCCGATTGTCCTCACTGTACCATGAGTTGTCACAGTACAGTGAAATGCAGTATCGGGATATTGAAAAAATTCTTTTTAGTGACACATACCCTGATGCAAGGGAATATCTTATCATTATAAATAATTTGCTGGATAAAATGCCTATTACGTCTGCTAAATTAGCAAAGGTCTATTTTAGGGATTGGGATTTAACAATGAAAAGCGTCCAGGTGGCTCCCACGCTTTTCAATGCCATGATTGCTGCACTGATACAAGAAACATTTGCCGATGAATTGCCCTATGCTGTGGATGATATAGTTAGGCATTATGTAATTTTTGAGCCTGAGTTTTTAAGGATTTTTAAAGAAGATAAATCACTCTATTTTGATGATATAACAACTCTGGAGAAGACAGAATCACGGGATATGATTTTTGACAGGGCATTTTTACATTCATTGAAGTTTTTTAATTATACGATTGGCCCATATATTGATGAATGGAAGTGGGGCAAGGTCCATAACGCTACAATCAATCATCTTGATTCAGGTTCGCTGGTAAAGAATGTGATGGGGAAGAACAAAGCAATTGCCTTTGATGGGTGTAATACTACTGTTTATCGGGCGCTCTCCGGGGAAACAAACTTTATGGTTGATACAGCAACAGTATGCTGTTTTTATATGGATAAAACGATTCACAGAGCCTCAGTATCAACAGGCATAACCAGCAATACAGCATCCCACTATTATAGTGAGTTTATAGCTAAAGATTCGTTTATGGATATTAATCTGAGCAAGAGGAATGAGTTGTTCTTGATAAAACCGTTGAAAGAAGCCCAAAAACAATAGTATAACAAAATGTGGAGCTGATCGGGTTCGAACCGACGGCCTCTAGAGTGCGATTCTAGCGCTCTCCCAGCTGAGCTACAGCCCCGTTGCATACATGTTGTTACAGTCAATGTAAGGGTACATCGGTGTTTACGTCAAATGATTTTTTAATAATGCACAAGATGATTGTAAAGATAATTATACAAGAAGGACTAACAGTATGCTGGATGTGATTTTAGATTTTATAGCAAAGATGATATCGTATATAATGTCGTTTATTAATTGGGCAGCTGATATTTTGCTGCGATTAATGGAGTATTGTGTTAGCATTTTTCGGGAACTGGAAATACCGGAAAAAATAATTGTTTTACTTTCAATAGTATCGGTTATTATAACCATTTTGCCTATTGCACGGTTTTATATTTTTGAAAACTGGTATTACGTTAATAACCCGCTGGCTGTTTATTTTATTGGTATCATCATATTAATGGTAATTTCAAGTCTGGTACAAAAACCCTGGATATTAATAGCACGACTTATCATCATTGTGTATTATTTGATATGGATGATATACCTGCCAATAGGGAATTTAATCACTAAGGCAAAGCCGTATGAATTGGTGTATGGGTATTATATTAATATCGTGGTTTCAATTGTATATATCGGTTTATGCGGGTTTTCGCTTTTCAATATGCGCCGATAGGTGTATTTAATTTTCTATATCATCAATTTTAGGCAAAGGCAATACAGGAATTCCCTCGTCAATCAACTCTTTCATCTCATCTTTAGATGCATTGCCATAGATATTGCGCTCTTCTTCAATACCATAGTATATTGCACGGGCAACCTCGGGGAACCTATCGCCAACATTTTCAAAATGTTGTTTTATGTAAGACTCAACCATACGGACCATTTCAAAAAAGGTGGGTTGTTTTTTTTCAAGTAAAGAGCCCTTGGCCTGGATTGAGCATCCGGTAAAAAGCCTTTTAATTTCACGCGAATTGCACACAGGGCATTCAACAAGTCCTGCGTTCATCTGCTCATCAAAGGCGTTGTAATCCTTAAAAAAGCCTTCAAATTTATGCCCGTTGCTACATTCCAGGTCAAAACTGATCATGATAAAAACTCTTAATCGAATTAATGTATTATGGCCATGTATTAATAATTGTAATAGTCTGGCAAACATATTTCAAAAAAATTATATTTTGGGCGATAGTAAGTGTTGAAAAAGCAGCCACTTGTTTGTACAAGATGCAATTGGTTGGGAAATAGCGAGATGCTCAAAGCATAGGACAAAAGTCAGGAAAAACGTCCTTAAAGCACGCTAGCAAAGATTGATATTAAGCAATAAAAAAGTCTTTTTCTTTGGCACTTTGTTTATATTCGTTATGACAAAAAGTAGATGATTGGGGCAAAATAGATTGCGTGTCAAGCACGCAATGACAATTAAATACTTATGGTAATCAGGCATCAGAGTATCGCTAACCGTTTTTTTTCAATTTCACTAACAAGGTGGGGATTTTCCAGGAAGTTTTCCGTCAACAGGTCAATCTGCCGGTTAAGAACCTCTTCAAGGGAAAATAGATATTGTCAAAACAAGTATAATTTAGGATAATAAAGGGGTTAATAGCAAATTTTTCTAAGTAATTTTAATAATTTTTATTGACAATTACATAGTTAATTTTGTATGGTCACAGAACATTCAATAGTAATAGTACATCACCGCATTTATTGTAGCGGGATGGGATGGAATTAAAAATTTTTTTATTTTCAAAGAAATTTTTTCTTTAAAAAGCTTGACAGTACAGTAGTGTTTAACTATATGTACATATCGCTTAACGGTAGAAGCTGACGTGTTCTTTTTAACCATAGTACAAAAAATTTCTTAAAGAAAG
>Ga0101944_10001552_pt1:0-7500 | contig 46358 bp, 38 predicted proteins | sample DewCreD2012metaG_FD_75245 | JGI IMG/M metagenome (GOLD analysis project Ga0101944, IMG submission 75245) | Hot spring sediment bacterial and archeal communities from British Columbia, Canada, to study Microbial Dark Matter (Phase II) - Dewar... ... | reverse complement strand
AACCGGTCTATACGTTACAGGTCAGGACCGCTGTAAGATCGGTGTAATAGGGGCTGAGCGGAGAGTATCCTGATGCTCTCGGGAAGTTACAAAATCTCATCTTAACCGAACCCGCTGGAAAGAGGGCCAAAGAGGGTGATAGCCCCGTAGGTGAAAAGATTGAGATCTTCCTGGTTCAGCTACCTGAGTACCGCGGGACACGTGAAATCCTGTGGGAATTTGCGAGGACCACCTCGTAAGGCTAAATACTTGCCAGTGACCGATAGTGGACCAGTACCGTGAGGGAAAGGTGAAAAGAACCCCGGGAGGGGAGTGAAATAGAACCTGAAACCGTATGCTTACAAGGTGTGGGAGTCTCGATTTATCGGGATGACCGCGTGCCTTTTGTAGAATGAGCCGGCGAGTTACTTAGTATAGCAAGGTTAAGTGATAGTAATCATGAAGCCGTAGCGAAAGCGAGTCCGAATAGGGCGATTAGTTATACTGAGTAGACCCGAAACCGAGTGATCTATCCATGGCCAGGCTGAAAGTTCGGTAAAACGAACTGGAGGGCCGAACCGATGTAGGTTGAAAACTGCTCGGATGAGCTGTGGATAGGAGTGAAAGGCTAAACAAACTCGGCAATAGCTGGTTCTCCTCGAAATAGCTTTAGGGCTAGCCTGGTGCGTTCAGTTATGGAGGTAGGGCTCTGATCGGGGTAGGGGGTCTACAAACCTACCGAACCCTTTCAAACCACAAATGCCATAACTTTAGAGCACTGGAGTCAGACTACGGGGGATAAGCTTCGTGGTCAAAAGGGAAACAGCCCAGACCAACAGCTAAGGTCCCTAAATGCATGCTAAGTGATAAAGGATGTGAAATTGCTAAGACAGCCAGGAGGTTGGCTTAGAAGCAGCCACTCCTTTAAAGAGTGCGTAATAGCTCACTGGTCGAGTGATTTTGCGCCAAAAATGATTGGGACTAAGCATGCTACCGAAGCTTTGGATTCCGACGTAAGTCGGAGTGGTAGAGGAGCGTTCTATACGGGTTGAAGGTTAATCGTGAGGTTAACTGGACTGTATGGAAGTGAGAATGCCGGCATGAGTAGCGAAAATCCTGGTGAAAAACCAGGACGCCGTAAGCCTAAGGTTTTCTGGGCAATGCTAATCAACTCAGAGTTAGTCGGCCCCTAAGGCGAGGCCGAAAGGCGTAGTCGATGGGAAGCAGGTTCATATTCCTGCACCACCTGGTGGAGGCTATCGTGATGGGGTGACGTAGAAGGATAAGGGCGCAGGGTGTTGGTTATCCCTGTTCTTATGCGTAGGCTTGAATCCCAGGAAAATCCGGGATTCTTTAAGGCTGAGGCTGTAGGGGAGCTCCCCGCAAGGGGAGTGAAGGTCCTGACTCCAAGCTACCAAGAAAAACCTCTAAACGCAATACTAGGTGACCGTACCGCAAACCGACACAGGTAGGCGGGGAGAGAATCCCAAGGCGCTCGTGAGAACCCTCGTTAAGGAACTCGGCAAATTAGTCCCGTAACTTCGGAAGAAGGGACGCCTCATTAGTGTGAAGCCCCCGCGGGTGGAGCATGAAGAGGCCGCAGGGAAACGGGCCAAGCGACTGTTTACCAAAAACACAGGGCTCTGCAAAATCGTAAGATGAAGTATAGGGCCTGACACCTGCCCGGTGCCGGAAGGTTAAAAGGAGGGGTTAGTCCCGATTTAATCGGGACGAAGCTCTGAATTGAAGCCCCGGTAAACGGCGGCCGTAACTATGACGGTCCTAAGGTAGCGAAATTCCTTGTCGGGTAAGTTCCGACCTGCACGAATGGTGTAACGACTTGGTCACTGTCTCAACGAGGGACACGGTGAAATTGTAATGTTTGTGAAGATGCAGACTACCTGCAGAAGGACGGAAAGACCCCGTGGACCTTTACTGCATCCTGACATTGTAATTTGGTGCGGTATGTGTAGGATAGGTGGGAGACTGGGAAGTCTCGACGCTAGTCGGGATGGAGTCGCCCTTGAAATACCACCCTTATCGTATCGGGTTACTAACTGATTCCTGTTGATCCAGGATCAGAACAGTGTCTGGTGGGCAGTTTGACTGGGGCGGTCGCCTCCCAAAGAGTAACGGAGGCGCCCAAAGGTTCCCTCAGCACGGACGGAAATCGTGCATAGAGCGCAAACGCATAAGGGAGCTTAACTGCGAGACCTACAAGTCGAGCAGATACGAAAGTAGGGGTTAGTGATCCGGTGGTCCCGCGTGGAAGGGCCATCGCTCAACGGATAAAAGGTACCCCGGGGATAACAGGCTGATAGTGCCCAAGAGTTCATATCGACGGCACTGTTTGGCACCTCGATGTCGGCTCTTCGCATCCTGGGGCTGGAGAAGGTCCCAAGGGTTCGGCTGTTCGCCGATTAAAGCGGAACGCGAGCTGGGTTCAGAACGTCGTGAGACAGTTCGGTCCCTATCCTCTGCAGGCGTTGGAAATTTGAGGGGATCTGTTCCTAGTACGAGAGGACCGGAATGGACGAACCTCTGGTGTACCAGCTGTCGTGCCAACGGCACCGCTGGGTAGCTATGTTCGGAAAGGATAACCGCTGAAAGCATCTAAGCGGGAAGCCAACCCCAAGATTAGATTTCCCCTGACCCTTGAGGTCACTGAAGACTCCTCGAAGATTACGAGGTTGATAGGCTGGAGGTGTAAGCGCAGCAATGTGTTCAGCCAACCAGTACTAATCAGTCGTGAGGCTTGACCATATTATAAAAAGCCCCTCTTTTTGTTACAAGAGGGGCTTTTTTATTATATACTTTCGTTAACAAAAATCATTTTAAAAATTATGGTTTTATTGTATCAATTAGTTTCAATGTTTCTTTATCTAGTACCATAATAGTTTTATCAACCCTGTTAATATATACAAAATTATCCCAAAAGCTTATAAATGTGTTTTCATTAACTTCTTCTGATGATTTTGATACCATTTTCAGATTTGTATCGAAACGTCCAAGATAGAATTTGCCATTTTCAATTACTATCGCATAAATGAATCCATCTTTTATTATTACAAAGCTTCGCCAAAATATATTATCAATACCATGAATTTTTGGTTCTAATGTATTACGATCAAGTAACGTAAGCCTGTGCCCTATTGAATGACTGCCCTTATGTGTAATGACAACAACACCCCCAGAAAATATATCGTATCGGCTACCACAAATGTTTTTTTCAGATGATTTAAATAAAATTTTGCGCGATGAAGGATCTATCATAACCATTTCGTTGTTATAATGGCCCTCCTGAAGGTATTCCTTTATTTTAAGATAATACAGTTTGTTGGCATAAATATTTTGATCAATTTCTTTTGAACGCAGCTTATCTTCCCTCTCATCTAATTCTTTTTCTTTTTTTTCTAGCTTTTTGACTATTTCTTTATCTTTTGCTGGTGCTTTTTTAATTTCATCGTCAGCTATCTCTTCCTTTTCTTTTTCAAGTGCTTTTTCTTTTTCAGCCAAAAGTTTTTCTTTTTCTGAAATTTTATTCTTTTTATCAGCAATTTCTGATTCCTTTTTTGCTATCTCCTGTTCTTTCTTTTTTATATCGTCTTTTTCTTTTTCCAGTTGCTGTCCCTTTGTTTCAATATCTTTCTGCATTGCCTTTTGTTTTTCAGAATCTGATTCTTTTTTTATTTCTTCTTTAGCTTTGCTTAGTTCTTTTTCTGTTTGCTGCAGTTGTTCTTTTTTTTCTTCAATAGACTTTTTATATTCATCTAATTTAAGAGCATCCTGTATCACATTATTTTTGCTTTTTTCAAGACCAACCTTTTCCTGCGTTATGATCTTTTCCTTTATTTCCACAAGATCTTTACGAGCCTGTATATTCTTATCATCTTTTTTTATTTCTTTTATTATTTTTTTATCTGATATGACATCTATGAGGACAGAGTCAAGTTTCCCCTTTTGTGGTTGTTCAGTCAAGGGGATGAGCATTTTTGTAGCTCCAGGCCATTCATAATATTTTGTTGAAATGCCAGCATTATTTTTGGTTATATATTGTATAACGATGCTTTTATATTTTGAAGAAAAATAATCGATGTTACCTCTGTATATGGCATTATAATAGGTTAAAAATAGGGCGATAGCTTTAGCGTGTTGTTTTGAGTAACCATATCTTTCCTGCAAATAGGCAGACAGGATTTTACGAATTATATCAATATGACCAACCCTTGCTTTTTTATCTATGGAAAATATTGTGGCAGAAAATTTTTCGGGTTCATGTTCTGAAATTGCATTTATTATTGAATATTTCATCCCAAAACGGATTATTCCATTATTGTTAGTATCACGTGCCAGCATTTTCCCAATATTTTCTATTTCCTGTAATGAATCTACTTTTCTATATGTACCCTGATAATTTATAAAAATTACTGGTTTTGTCCGAATTTCATCGATGGCAACTTCAAGTGCAAAAGCGTTTGGATGTATGAAAGAAATGCAAAATATCACAATTATTAATAATAGTACTTTATATGGGTTTCCCATACCAACCCCCAATGGCATGTATATCACATGATTAAAAAATAGTATAACTGAATTATTGGGGTGGTCAATTTAAAAATTTCAAATATATAAAGAATATTTTTTTATTTTAACAATGAAAACTTAATGGTAAAAATACTACCTTCATCCGGTACTGACTCAATTGAAATTTCCCCATTATGATCATTAATTATTTTTTTGCTGATTGACAATCCTATGCCTAAACTCTGGCTATATTTTTTTGTTGTGAAAAAGGGTGACCATATATGTTTTTGAATGTCTGGCTGGATTCCAATCCCATTATCCTCAACAGTTATCATAACGTAATCATCTGAAAAATCAGTTTTAATAGTTATCTTCCCTGTATAATCAGATTGCACTTTTTTTGCCTTTTCAATAATTGCATCACGTGCATTGGTAATGAGATTCAAAAGAATTTGTTCTATACTTATTGAATTTCCATAAATTTTTGGTATTGAATCATTCAGTAAAAGTAATATTTCAATATTATGCTTTTGCAATTGATTATGCGTTAGTGTAACTGCATTCATTATAATTGAATTAATATCTATAAGCTTGAAAATGTGGTTGTTGGTGGTAAAACTACGGATGTGGTCAATAATGTAGGTTGCCTTGTCCACCATGGTACAAATCTTTTGTAGTTCTGATAATGCTTCTAAATAATTAAAATCATCTAAGTTAATATCATCCATCATATTCTGGGCAATGCTTTTAATGCCTGTTAGCGGTTGGGCTATCTCGTGGGCTATGCTTGCAGTAATTTCTGCCATGGTAGAATATTTTGAAAGCAACTGGATGTCATTGTCTTTTTTATTGAGCATTGCGATGTATTGGTCATTTCTTTGCTTTAAAAGCCTGTTTAACTTAGTCAGGGTTGTGTTCATGCGCGCAAGTGCCCGTATTTTTAATAGAGCAGTTTGGGAGCGTTTCAGTGTATCATATATCATGATAGTTAAAAAAACCGTAATGAATCCTGTAAGAGTAACAATAAGGATGTACATGTTTTGTGTGTAGGACGTAAAGCCTAAAATAACCGATTCAATGATAAGCATCCCCTGAAATAGTTTTGTGCCATATTTAAATGAAATTGTTTTATGTATAGTAATTGCTGTATATATATGCATGCATGCTAAGATTGCAGGTGTGATGGAAAAAGGCAAAAATAAAGAAAGAATAATTATTAACTGGGTTAGTGTATAGGTAAATCTATCAGCGGTAGTTAATGGTTTGATGATAGCGTGTATAAATAGTGCAAATACCAGAGGGTATATTGTTACGATTGAAGCAATGAATATATTGGATGGATTTACATGCACTATCGCACCTGATAGTGTTGCCCATAATAAAATAGGAACTGAGTAGCGCCCTTCCCTAAAGGTAATGTTAGCAAGTGCTACACACAGAAAAAGAAATGATAGTAGTGTTAATGATAATAAAAATGATTCAGCCATAATACTGTTTGATTTTTTTTAAATATACTGTATCATTGCCATACAGTGGTCCATATTACTTACATCACGCTATTCAATTGTTGATATGTCAACATATTTCATATAATTTTTGTTTTTAAAAGGTGATAGTTATGGGATTTACCTGCGGTATTATAGGTTTGCCAAATGTTGGGAAGTCAACCATATTCAATGCATTAACGGGAGCACATGCCCCTATGGAAAACTACCCGTTTTGCACTATAGAACCTAATAAAGGAATTGTGCCCGTTCCTGATCAGCGATTATATACAATTGCAAATATATTGGAAAAACACGATCCTATCCCAACAAGAATTGAATTTGTTGATGTTGCAGGGCTTGTTAAAGGTGCTTCCAAAGGCGAGGGGCTGGGAAACATGTTTTTGAGCCATATACGTACAGTTGATGCAATAGTGCATGTAGTTCGCTGTTTTACAGATAGTGATGTTGTCCATGTTGAGGGGGAAATACAGCCATTGCGTGATATTGAAATCATAAATACGGAACTTCTGTTGGCAGATATGGAGGTATTACTGCGAGCAAAAGAAAAGATTGAAAAAAAGGCCCGGTCAGGAGATAAAGAAAATGCACACAAGCTAGAAGTCATAAACAGATTGTTTCATTATATTAATGAGGGCAACATGCTGAATAGAATGCAGCTTAATTCAGAAGAACTCATAGTATGCAATGAATATGGGCTTATTACCGCTAAACCAATGATTATATGTGCCAATGTGGATGAACAGGGGAAGGCGCATGACGCATATACAACATTACAGGATTTTGCCCAAAACAATGGGTTTGGGATAGTTGCAATAAGCGCAAAGATTGAAGAAGAAATTGTGGAATTGCCGGCAGAGGAGCAGCGTGAGTACCGGCAGGCGTTGGGCGTGGATAAATCTGCATTAGAACGGCTTATTATAACAGCTTATTCCATGCTGGAGCTTATCACATATTATACTATAACAACACAATTGCAGGCATGGACTATTAAGCGGGGAACAACCGCACAAAAAGCCAGCGGAATTATTCACAGTGATTTTGAAAAAGGCTTTATACGTGCTGAAGTATTTCATTATGACGACTTAATCACATACAAATCTTTGCATGCCATTAAAGAGCATGGATTGCTGCGAAGCGAAGGGCGTGACTACATTGTTAAAGATGGTGATATCATTCATTTTTTGTTTAGTGTATAATGATACTATTTATTCCTGAATGTAAATGTATGAACACAATAACAAATGGCGTATGCTTCCTTAACTTTGGACACGGTATAAGCATAATTAACCATAATGTAATTGTATGCATTTATTTAAATATTTATTCCTAAAAAATAATTTATCTTAAATACATGTACACTCCCGCTGCCGAACGCGGCGGGAGTGTACATTAATTGTTTTTTTGTACATCAAAATACATTTAGGAATTAACAGTGGATTTATTTAAAAAATATATAACAATATTTGGATTAAAGAGTACATTTACGCTT
>Ga0101944_10001549_pt1 | contig 46537 bp, 23 predicted proteins | sample DewCreD2012metaG_FD_75245 | JGI IMG/M metagenome (GOLD analysis project Ga0101944, IMG submission 75245) | Hot spring sediment bacterial and archeal communities from British Columbia, Canada, to study Microbial Dark Matter (Phase II) - Dewar... ... | reverse complement strand
CGGGGTTATCGGGAGCCTCACGTTCCGGCTAAAGCCGGGACAACAAACAACGCCGGGACAACAAGCGGCGTGGTTCGTTGTCCCGCCTTTAGGCGGAAAGAGGGACGTGGGGTTATCGGAAGCCTTTCGTTCCGGCTAAAGCCGGGACAACAAACAAGGCCGGGACAACAAGCTTCCGCCGGATGTGACAGGAGTCGCAAAAGCCCGGAGAATTCACACTTCTGTCTCCCAGCTTCAGACTCCTTCCGTGTGCCTTGTGGCTTGCCTCCTTTACCCCACCACCAGATTGAGCATTTTGCGCGGGATATAGATGGTCTTTTTAATGGGCTTGCCAGCCAGAAAAGGCTGCAAAGCCGGGGCTTCCAAGGCGGCCTTTTCGATCTCCGCAGCCTGGCTCTCGGCGGGCACGGTGATGCGTCCGCGCAGTTTGCCGTTCACCTGCACGGGAATTTCAACGATGGCTTCCACCAGCAGGGCCGGATCGAACGCCGGCCAGGGCGCGTAGGCCAGGCTGGGTGGCTCGCCCTCGCCGCGCGCCCGGTGCAGCTTGGACCAAAGCTCCTCCGCCAGGTGCGGCGCAAACGGCTGCAGCAGCGCAAGAAAATCGCGCATGACCGCCCAGGGCCGAACTTCCCATCCTTGGGCTTCGTTGACGAAAACCATCATAGCGGAAATCGCCGTGTTAAAGCGCAGGTTTTCCAAATCGTCAGTCACCTTGCGAATGCAGACGTGCAGGGCCTTGAGCTGCGCGGGCGAAGGCGCGACCTCCTTGATGCTCGTGTGCAACTTGATCCGCCCCAACAAGTCCTCGGCCTGCTCGGGCGCGGCGGTCATCTCCTGCTCACAGTCGGTGAAGCTCTGCTCGTCCACAAACAAGCGCCAAACGCGCCCCAGGAAGCGGTAAGGCCCCTCGACGCCCTTGGTGCTCCACGGCTTGACCATCTCGAGCGGGCCCATGAACATTTCGTAAAGCCGAAAAGCATCGGCGCCAAAGTCCGCCAGTATCTGGTCGGGATTGACAACGTTGCCGCGCGATTTGGACATCTTGAAGCTGCGCGCATCCACCAGGATGCCGGGCTCACCCTTGAGCGCGAAGCCGTGCCCGGCCTTTTCCACGTCGTCCTCCGTGAGCCGGCGGCCCACGAGCTTCTCGCCGGTCTCGACATGAATGCCAACCATCTGCGGGCCGGCGGGAGTGGCTTCCTCGGCGATGTCCTTGATGCGGGCGGCGCTGACCGGCCGGCCTTGCTTGTCCTGGAACAGCGTGTATTCCATCTCGCCCAGGATGAGCCCCTGGTTGACGAGCTTGAAAAAGGGCTCGGGAGTGGAGACGTGGCCGAGGTCATACAGCACCTTGTGCCAGAAACGGGCATAAAGCAGATGGAGTACCGCGTGCTCGGTGCCGCCGACATAAAGGTTGACGCCTGGAATCGGTTTGGGCGCCAGGTTGGCGTCTGTCCGCACGGCGGAAGTGTCGGTGCCCATCCAGTAACCTTCGACCGCCGGGGCGCAAAAGGCCTTATCGTTGCGGGCATCGAGGTAGCGCAGGTAATACCAGCAACTGCCGGCCCATTGGGGCATGGTGTTGGTTTCGCGCGTCGCCCCGCCGGGCAAGCTCAGCCATTCCGTGGCCCGGGCCAGCGGCGGCTGGCCGTCCCGGGTGGGCTTGAAATCATCGAGCGTTGGCGGCAGCACCGGCAAGGCTGTCGCGGGCAGGGCTTCGTGATGGCCCTCTTTCCACACGATCGGAAACGGCTCGCCCCAATAGCGCTGGCGGCTAAACAGCCAGTCGCGCAGTTTGTAGTTGACCATCTTTTTGCCGAGGCCCTTTTCCTCCAGCCAGGCGGTGATTTTCCTTTTGGCTTCGGGCGTCGGCAGGCCGGTGATGGATATTTCGGGCCCGGTCGAATTGACCGACGTGCCGTCGTCCACAAACCCGCGCCAGTCGGTCTGGGGATCGGGCGGCTGCACCACCTGCACAATGGGCAGATTGAACTTGGTGGCGAACTCGAAGTCGCGGGTGTCGTGGGCCGGCACCGCCATGATGGCCCCGGTGCCGTAGCTGATCAGCACATAGTCGGCTATCCAGATGGGGATTTTAGCGCCGTTCACCGGATTGATGGCGTGCGCGCCGGTAAAGACACCGGTCTTTTCCTTCGCCAGTTCGGTGCGCTCCAGGTCGCTCTTGGTGGCGGCGTAATCCTTGTATTTCTGCACTGCTTCGCGCTGTTCCGGCGCGGTAATGAGGTCCACCAGCTTATGCTCGGGCGAAAGGACCATATAGGTTGCGCCAAACAGCGTGTCGGGCCTCGTCGTGAACACCCGAATCACCCCGGCTTGTCCCTCGTCCCCCGACCCTCTGCCTTCGACGACTCTGAAATCCACTTCGGCGCCTTCGCTGCGGCCGATCCAGTTGCGCTGCATTTCCTTTAGCGAGTCGGTCCAGTCTATGATGTCGAGGTCGTTCAGCAGCTTCTCCGCGTAGGCGGTGATGCGCAGCATCCATTGGCGCATCGGCCGGCGAATGACGGGGAAACCGCCGACCTCGCTCTTGCCGTCAATGACTTCCTCATTGGCCAGCACGGTGCCGAGCTCGGGGCACCAATTCACCGGCGCTTCGCTGACGTAGGCCAGCCGCTTCGAATCGCGGTAGGCGCGCTTTTGCTCTTCGGTTTGCAGCTCCCTCGGGTAGCTCAGCGTTTCAATGGGCTCGGCCTTGTTTGTGGCCGGATTGAACCAGGAATTATACAACTGCAGGAAAATCCACTGGGTCCATTTGACGTAGCCGGGGTTGGTGGTGTCCACCTCGCGGCTCCAATCGTAGCTGAAGCCGAGCGCTTTGATCTGGCGCTTGAAATTGGCGATGTTCTGCTCGGTGGTGATGCGGGGATGCTGGCCGGTCTTGATGGCGTATTGCTCGGCCGGCAGTCCGAAGGCGTCCCAGCCCATTGGGTGCAGGACGTTATATCCACACGCCCGCCGGTAGCGGGACAGGATGTCGGTGGCGGTGTAACCCTCCGGATGCCCCACATGCAGCCCGGCGCCGGAGGGGTAAGGAAACATGTCCAGAATGTAATGCTTGGGCGGCAGCTTGCCCCCCGCCAGCGTTTGTGCATGGCGCACTGCAAACGGATGGCCCGCCGGAACCGGCTCCCCTGGATTCCAGGCCCGGAATGTCTCCTGCTGTTCCCAAAACCGCTGCCATTTCGGCTCGATCAAGTTGAACGGATACTGTCTGCGACTCGACATAAAGCCGCGATAATGGACATTCCCCGCGCGCGCCGCAAGGGGGAAGCGGGGCTTCCCAATTTCATCTTCGAGCCTCAAGCTTCATCTCTGGCGTTTTTCTTTGCGCCTTGATCATTGATCATTGAGACTTTGGACGCTCCCCTTCCCTACTGCGAGTTCCCCGGCCTTCACCAAGTTAGGTTAGGCGCGGTCCCGGCCTTGAGACTAGATTCCGCAGTTAGAAAAGAGCGGGGAAGTTGTAAACCAAGGATGAACAAAGATGAACACCGATGCTGAAGCAGAAATGGTCTTCACCCGCCAGGTGCCAGCCTCTGCTTTCGCAAGTCTTTGGTATCCGTGTCCATCCGTGTTTATCCGTGGTTGAACTGCGATTTTTAGGTTGAGGGGACAGGGTCTCGAGGATCGCGGCGCTGAGCCTGGGCGCAGCCGCAGGATTAAGAAAACCGGACGGCTTTCGCTCCAGTAATTTCAAACGGGGATGAGTTCACGTCCGATGGTGCCTTGCAGTTCGTCGAGGTAAGCCGGGGATTGCACGCGGGCGGAATGGCGGCGCAAGGACTCCAAGCGCCGGCGTATCCCGAGGCGCTCGGCCTCCTGCGCGTAGGTTTCGCGGGCGAGGAAGCTTTCCAAGTAGCGGATGCCTCGTTGGCAAAGGGCCTGCTCGAAAGACTGGCGGGATTGCAGGCGGGCGCGATACCAATCGCTGGCCAGAAGTTGCTCGTGGGTGAACAGCGTCCGGATTTCCGGCGCCTCCAGCCCGCGGCCTTCGTATTGGTCATGGGCCATGATGTGCAACAGGGCTTTGAGCGGCGGGCAGGCCTGTTCGACGCTGCCGTCGTTGAAATAATGGGCGGCGACACGCCTTTGGGTGGCGATGATGTTGTCCACCCCTTCCGCAAAGAGGGCGGGGTCCTGCGTCTCGGGCCGCAGCATTTCGTCGGAGATGACGATGTGCGGATGGTTGAAGACGCGGCCAAAGAAATGGTGGACAAATTCGCGGGTGATGCGCCAGCCGAGGCGGCTGGCCAAGACCGGCGCCCCCTCGTGCGTGGTGTCCCGGCAGCGTTCCAGGTAGCCATGCGAGATAAGCCAGCGCGGATTGCGCTCCTGCGCCGTCATCCGGGCCAGGATTTCCGGCACCAACAGGCTGATGTCATGGTCCACGCGCCCCTTGGGGCCGACGTACGCGGCGGCGGTGACAAACGCCTCATAGCCGGTGAGCAGGTAGCCGACGAGGGCGTTGTTCAGATCGTAGATGGGCGGCAGGGCGTTGAAGGGCCCCTTGGTGAGCGCCCCCTCGGACCCCGCGCCGGTGGTCGAGGGTGACTTGCCGGTCATGCTGCAAATAAATTCCATGAACAGCTCGGGCAGTTCGAGGTAATGAATAGGATTGAAAACCGCCAGGCAACGAATCCCGGCGGCGCGCTCTGGGGGATTGTTGCGGCGTCCGGGGACCACCACCGTAACGGGAGTGTGCAGTGGGCGGTCCATCGGAACCCGGCGGAACAGCCGCGCGCAGATGTCGGCCAGATAGACTTCGCGCGGCATCAGCAAGTCGGGCCGGGTTTGCAGGTAGCGCGGGTTTTTTGAGGGTTTGCCATCCACCAAGCGGGGATTGGCGGAGCAGGCGAAATAGGATGGCGTGCCGGCCGCCGCGTAGTCGCGGATAAAATCCTGCATCGGCTTGGTGAATTGATCGAAGCCGATGGTGTCCTCGATCATCTCGCGGGCCGCCGCGGGGGTCAACGGCTCGAAATTCGACAGGAAATTGCCGGGGCGCGTGAAATCGAGCTCTGTTTGGCGATCGTAGCCGCGATGAATCGCGTCGTCGGGCCGCTGAAACAGGCGATACTCGCAATTTTGCACAAACTTGACGGAGGGATGCGCGCACTCGGGCGGCAGGTTGGCCAGACGGCGGGCGGGGGCGACCACCGAGGCGGTGATGTCGTCTTCAACCTGGATTTTGTGGGCGGGGTGGAAATCCTTGCGCAGGCCGAAAACGCGCCACGCGCCGTGGGCGTCGAAGCCGACCCGCAGGAAGTGGGCCTGGAGTTTGCGGTTGAGGAATTTCAGTTCGTTGCCGGGCAGGCCGTTGATAATATCCACGCTGAATTTTTTTTCCCAGTGCTCGCCCCAGTTGGGCTGATAAAAGCGTTTGACCACGAAGAGGAGTTCCTTGACGTGTTGGGGGATGCTCTCCAGCCAGTCGTTGTATTCGGCGGAAAACTCCTTGGCATCGGGGGTGAGCAGCTTGATGACCGAGCCGAGGGACCGCTCCGGGCTGAGAATGGGCCGGCGGTCCTTGCCCCGGCGGTTGGGGTTGGCAAAGCGGTCCGAGTAATCCTTGCGGATCAATTGCTTTAACAAATCAAATTCGGCCTGAAAATCGGCGACATAAATCGGCCCTTGGATGATGGCGTCGCTGATGGGTTTGGAGATTTCCGATTTGCCGCCGCCCGAGACCGTGCAGGGTTTGTGGCAGAGGGTGCCTTCGGCCACCGTGCCAATCAACTGCCACGGGCCGTGGGAGCGGGATTTAACCATGCGGACCTGGTAGCCGGACGGGCGCACATAGACCTTGTCCGGCAGCAGTTTGATGAGGCGCAGACCGTCGGGCATCAGCCAGGAGACGCTCTGCTTCTGCAGATCAAACAGGGAATCCTCCGGCACGTAGATAATGTCCGGATAATGGCGGTCCACGGCGTGGCCTTCGGGTTGCGGCGCCATGATGTCGGGAAAGAGGGCAACGGCCTCCGGGAGCGTGTGGCCGAGGGATTTGACATGCAACTGACCGCTGAATTCCTCGCCCAAATCGTAACTGGGAAACACCAGCGCCCCGCCGGCGTGCTCTTCCTCGACCAGGCCAAACAAGTTGGCGGCGTAGCTGAGCTGGGTTTTGACCTCTTTTTTGCAGTAGCCGAAATAGTTGTCGGCGATGATGGTCACGATCACCCCGCGCTCGTCGCGGGCGGTGAGTTTGAAGGCGCTGCCGTCGTTGTATAGTTCGCCGGGATCGCGCCAGCACATGCCGTCCCGTTTTTGGCGGTCGGTGGCCTGGTCCCAAGACGGCAGGCCCAGCTCCCGCTTGGTGGCTCGCATGGTGTGCGGCGCCAGGATCACGCAGCCGGTGTGACCCGACCAATGCTCGACGTCGAGTCCGGCGTCGTTTTCCGGCAGAAAGGGATCGCCCGCGTTGCCGAAAATGCTTTCGATAAAATCCAGGTTGCCCACCAGGTTGCCGGGCACGAAAAAGCGGATTTCCATGGTTTTCTCGCCAATGAAACCGGCGACTTCCGGGCAGAGCAAAGGCCGGATCAAGAGGGAGACAAAACACTCGGCCTGCCGGGGCTGGGTGGAGGTAAAGGGCAGGCGCAGATATTCCGCCGGCGGCGCCAGCGCCAGGCGCAGCAGCCGGCCAAACACTTCCTTCGGCACCGCTTTTTTGTCGTCCGGTATCGGCAGGCCGCCTTCGGCGACATGGAAGATGCCGGCAGTGGTGCGCCGGTCGCTTTTGGGATTGTGCAGGATGCCCTGGCGCAACCGGTAGGAATTGACGATTTCCGAGGAAAACTGGTCCGCATCCGGCGGCAGCGAAAGGGCGCGGGCCAGGCCGTAATGATCCAGCACCAGCGTTTGGCGAGGCAGCCGAGGCACTTCGGCGCCGCCCAGGTAGGCATTGAGGAAATCCTGGATGCGCTGGTCGGCGGGGCAGAGGTAATCGGCCAGCAGCCGCTCGGATTCCCGGCTGCGGGAAAGCAAGGAGGCGGCCATTTCCTCGAAAATCGTGCTGTCGGCGGTCTTCACGCCGGGCAAACCAAGGGCCGCGAGCTTAAGGTTGAGGTAGTGGATTAATTTGGCGTGGGTTTCCGGCGACTCTTGCCGATGAAGGCCAATCCGCTGGGCGCATTGCGAATCCATAAGAGCTCCTGACTAATCGTTATTTCTCATTTTGCAACCGCCGGCAGCCTTTGGCAAACCCTATTTGCAAAAACTCTCCAACTTGCCGGGGATAAGGTTAAGGGCGGCCAATAACTCGCTCCGAACGGCCTTTGGCTTGTTCCGTAGGCCCTTTTACCCGCTCCGAACCCGCTTTTTGTCCTCCCCATTGGGCGTTTGCCGTTGGCCGGTTCGGTCCGCGCTAAATGATTGCATGAGAACGGCGCAGCCGATACAAATTCGCCCGTGAACAAACCTGTTGCACCCGCGACCGTTTCCGCTGTGGGAGCGGTGACCGAGGCCGCCCTCCCCAAGAGCGTGCGCCTTTATTTATATTTTTCCGCCGCCGTTACCGGGGCGGCCATCCTGATCGTGGAAATTTTGGGCGCCAATATGCTCAAGCCGTATTTTGGCTCGTCCCACTTTGTCTGGACCGCGCAGATTGCGGTGACGCTGGTGTCGCTGGCGGCCGGGTATTATTTGGGCGGGATACTGGCCGACCGTTCGCCCGCGCTCGGGCGGATGTATGCCGCCATACTGGCGGCCGCGATATATCTGTGCGTCACGGTGCCGCTGACGCCGCCGGTGGCTTTTGCCTGCCTCAAGTTAGGCGTGGCGCCGGGGTCGCTGGTGGCGGCCATTTTCCTTTTCTTTCCGCCGTTGACCTTGCTGGCGGTGGTGGGGCCCTTCCTGGTGCGCAATTTCACGCGCAGCGTCGGAACAGTCGGCGGGCAGGTCGGACGAATTTCCGCCCTCAGCACCTTGGGCAGCGTCGCCGGCACCCTGCTGATCGGCTACGCCGTCATCCCTTTCCTGCCCAACTCCATCACGATGTATCTGACGGCGGTGGCGCTGATGGTGGTGTCGGTGATTTATTTTTTTCTGCTGACCAAGAAATCGCCGGGCCCCCGCGCCACCGCAGTGGTGGCGGCCAACCTGCTCCTCGGGTTGGGCGCCGGCTACGCGGGCATCCGGCAGGACCTCGAATTGAAAATCCCGCACTTCGAGGAGCTCGAACGCCGCAATTCGTATTTTGGGCAGATGCTGGTGATCCAACACACCAACCGCCTGCAACGCTATTATCTCAACGACCTGCTGACCCAGAACACCTACGATCCCGGCCAGAAGAAGAGCACCTCGATGTTCACTTGCATGCTGCACGGGCTGGCCCATGCTTACACCCCAAAAATCGAGGACGCCCTCTGCATCGGCCTCGGCATCGGCATCGTCCCGATGGACCTCGCCCGCGATGGCGCGCGGGTGGATGTCGTTGAGATCAACCCCGCCATGCCGGGCTTGGCGCAAAGGCACTTTCATTTCGCGCCCGAAAAGATGCGGGTGCTGATTGACGATGGCCGCCACTACCTCAACGAATGCGAAAAACGCTACGACACGGTGGTGCTCGACGCCTTCCTGGGCGATTCCTCCCCCTCGCACCTGATGACCCGCGAGGCCTTCGCGGCCATGCGCCGGGTGCTCCGGCCCAACGGCACGCTCGTCATTAACAGCTTCGGCGACCTCGACCAAGGCCGTAATTTTTTCACCGCCTCCCTCGAACGCACCCTGGGCGCGGTCTTCAAATCCGTCGTCATCCACGCCGCCCCCGGCGGTGGCAACATCCTCTTTGTCGCCTCGGACAATCCGGACCTGAAAATTCTGCGCGAGCCCGATTACGAAAGGATGCACCCCTACCCGCGCCTCGCCGCCGAGGCCGCCTTCGGCAACGTGGTCAGCACCCCGCCCGGAACAGGCCGGGTCTTGACCGACGATTACAACCCGGTGGAATTTTACGATGCCGCCAACCGCGAGCGCGTGCGCTTGAACCTGCTCAGCTTTTGGCGCGGGCTCGAAACCGAATGAGCGGCGCGCGACGCGCGCCCGGCCGCCGCCCCGGAAGCGAACGACCGCGCGGATTTAGCGCAGCAGGGACTTTTCCAGGTGGCCGACGGTCTTGCGCACGTTGGGGTCCACCTCCATGCGGTCCTTGACCAGCCGGCAGGCGTGCAGCACGGTGCCGTGATCACGCCCGCCAAAGGCCTCGCCGATGCAGTTGAGCGAGCTTTCGGTCAGATGCCGGGCCAAATACATGGCGATCTGGCGCGGGAAAGCGATATTCTCGGGCCGGCGCCGGCCGGTCATGTCCGCCAGGCGCAAATCAAAATGCTCGGCCACCTTTTTCTGGATCAGGTCAATGCTGATCGCCATCCGGCCTTCCTCGTGCAGCACCTCCTGCAAAAGCGACTCCACCGACTCGACCGTCAGCTTCTTGCCGGTGAGCGAGGCATAGGCCGCCACGCGGGTCAGCGCGCCCTCCAGGCGCCGGATGTTGGTGCGGATGCGGGCTGCCAGAAACTCGATCACCTCGTCCGGCAACTTGAGGTTCATCAGCTCCTGCTTCTTGCGCAGAATGGCCAGACGGGTTTCGACATCGGGCGGCTGCAAGTCGCTGACCATGCCCCATTCGAAGCGGGTAATGAGACGGTCCTCGAGCCCCTGGATTTCGTTCGCGGGCCGGTCGCAGGTGAGCACGATCTGTTTGTGGGACTCGTGCAGCGCGTTGAAGGTGTGAAAAAACTCCTCCTGGATGCGCTCCTTGCCGCTGAGAAACTGGATGTCGTCTATCAGCAGCGCGTCCATCTGCCGGTATTTCTTGCGAAAGCGGGCCAGATTGTTGGTTTGGATGGCGTCAATGAACTCGTTGGTGAATTTTTCGCAGGATAGAAAAGCAATGCGCGCGTTTCGCCGATGGCTGACGATGTATTGCCCAATGGCGTGCAGCAGGTGCGTCTTGCCCAACCCCACGCCGCTGTAAAGGAACAGCGGGTTGTAGGATTTGCCGGGATTCTGCGCCACCGCCATCGAGGCGCCGTGCGCCAGCACGTTGTTGTTGCCAACCACAAAGGTTTCAAACGTGTTTTTGGGGTTGAACTGCACCTCCCGCTGCGCGGCGGCGCGTTCGGCGGCGGGCGGCTCCGGGCGGGTTTTGGCCCGGCCCGGCGCGGGCGCGGCGGGCGCGGCGGTCCTGGCCGAATGTTGTTGCGCCTGGAACTTGATGCCCACGTCTTGGCCGGCGTTGGTAGCCAAGGCGCTCTTGAGCACCGGCAGGTAATTGTCCTTCAGCCACACCTCGCAAAAATCGTTCGGCACCTCCAGGGTGATGGTGTGATCCCTAAGTTCGGTTGCCCGCACCGGCGCGAACCATAGGTTGTAGATGTCCGCATTCAGCGCTCCGCGCAAGGTTTCCTGCGCCGAAGCCCATAATTTTTCGGCTGTCGCCTGCATGTTTATAACCCCGTTAATCCTGCGTTTTCAGGAGTTTATTCACCCCGCCCAGTCATGCTTTTGCCACATGGCAGACGCGACCAAAAAAAATCCGGTCAAATGGGCTGCAACCTTCCGTCCAGCCGCAAACAAAATATCGCGCGTGCCCGCATTAAAAAACATAACCAATTACCGTATAACTACTTAGGTTCAGATTGAGTCGTTGTGTTTCGTTCGCCTTCCGGCTCGTCAAATTGTGGCGTTCTTGTAACGCGCCAGAAGATTTAGGTTAATTGTTTAAGCCTGACCAGCAGAATATGTTAAAACTTGTTCCCAGGTTATTCACAGGGCTTTCCGGCCCATAAAATAAGGCTTTTTTCATCGCGACAGCCCTTCTCCCGGCAACTGACGGGCTTTTCCCAAGGATGCGAGCAAAAAATCCCAATTTTACAGCCTGTTTTTCCGTATCACGGTCCTCGCGGTTGGCCAGGTTGTTCATCATATCCACCCTTATTACCGTGTGGTCTTTGGGATGCAATACACCTTTTGTCGCCGTGGGCGACGTTCTCCCTCTCCCTCTTGGGGGGAGAGGGAAGGTTGAGGGGGCGCGTGTCGTTTATGCCAAGCACTCATCAGTAAATAATCATCCCGCGCTGGACGCCGCCCGACCTGAGTGATTCAAACCGCCTTTTCGCCTGCTTCGCCGGTGCGGATGCGCACCGCGTTTTCGATCGGCAAAACAAAAACCTTGCCGTCCCCGATCTTGCCGGTCTTGGCCGCTTTTACGATGGCCTCGACCGCGGCATTGACCAGGTTGTCCGGCAGCACAATTTCCACGCGAATTTTCGGCAGAAAATCCACCGTGTATTCGGAGCCGCGATAAATTTCCGTATGTCCTTTCTGCCGGCCGAAGCCCTTGACTTCGCTGACCGTCATCCCCTCGATATTGATGGCGGTCAGGGCCTCTTTGACGTCCTCCAGCTTGAACGGCTTGATGATTGCTTCAATTTTTTTCATCTTCAAAATTAGGTAACAGGTTCAAATCGCGCCTTGATACTAACAGCGCATCCGTTTCTGTCCACAGGATTCTGCGGGGCGGGCGGCGAGCCGGCGAGCGCCTCGAGCCAGCGCGCCGGGTCGGCGAAGCCAGGTGGGCAATAGCCAGTGTAACATTCCGTTGACCCGGGTCGTCTGAAGCGATAATATGTTTCGTATACGAAACACATAGGCAATGAAGACGCAAGCTAAGCGCAGCCAAGTGCGGCATCTGCGGCCCGCCCCTCCGGGCAAGTCCGCCACGCCGATGGCCCTGCTCAGCCAGGCCCGCCTGCTCCACGCTGTGGTGCTCGAAAAACTGCTAAGGGCTGAGGGTATCGAGAAGCTGGTGAAACCAGGCATGGGACCCGCGCTCTTCGCGATGTTCGAGGAAGATGGCATGCTCGCAAAGAGCCTGGTCGCGCGCACGGGAATGGCCGCGTCAACCGTCACGGAGCTCGTGCAGCGGATGGAGAAGAGCGGGTTGGTGCGGCGCGTGCGCGACGCCGCAGACAGCCGGGCAGTGCGGCTGCATTTGACGGCCCAAGGGCACGCGGTGAAGCCACACGTCCTGAAAGTGGCGCGGCAGTTTGAGAAAATCATTCAGCGCGGGCTGAGTCCAGCGGATGTCACGCGTCTGGCCAGCTTGCTCCGCCACGTGATCGGCAATTGGCAGGCCCACCTGCAAAAGACCGCAGAACAATCTTTGGTACTATGAAGCCCATGAAAGCAAAAGCGACACTTCTTCCACGGATAGCCACCCTGCGGCAGCAGGCTTGGGGAACCTTGACCATGAGTTTGCTGGTCCTTCCCCTCGGCGCCAATGCCGGCGGCAATTACGCGCAGATCAGCGTGGGCCTCGTTCCCCTGACCTAATTGGGGACAAACCAATATCTTGGATTCACCGGTGGCTTGTATCCGGGAGGGGTCAATGAAATGCCGGCTGCTCACTACGCGGACGGCCTGGCGCAGGCGGCGCAGATTCAACCGCGGAATGCGGCAGGCCAGCCGAGCGCCAACGGCAGAATCGGGGTGGTCGCCATCGGCATGTCCAATAGCGCGAATACCTTCGACAAGCTGGACGAACTATTGACGGGGCTTTGTGCCAGCAATGTCGTGTTGGTGAATGCCGCGCAGGGGATGATGGATGCCGCGATATGGGCGGATCCCAACAGTTCGGCGTGGGGCACAGCACTGCAACGCGTCGCCTCTGCCGGTCTAACGAGCAACCAAGTGCAGGTCGTGCTGAACTATCACGCGGTGGCGCACATTCAAACGCCGCCACAGCCCTGGCCCAAAACCCCGCAGGACTTGCAGGCGTTTTCCGAGGGGATCGCCGGCAACATCCTGGCCAAGTTCCCACAGACCCGGATCACCTTCTGGGGCACACGGGAATATGGCGGCTACTCGACCAGCCAGAACAATCCCGAACCGTATGCTTACCGGTCAGGCTTTGGTGTGAAATGGATGATCGAGAAGCAAATCAGCGGGCACGCGGACTTGAATTTTGATCCCGGTCGCGGTCCGGTCAAGGCGGCGTGGATGGCGTGGGGGCCTTACACCTGGGCTGACGGCATGAGCCCGCGCGCCGACGGTTTGATCTGGGAATGCCGTGATTTTGCCTCGGACGGCACGCACCCGCGGCACCGCGGGCGGGCCAAGCTGGCTGGCCCGTGGGCCGCGCTGCTGAGAACCAGCCCGCTGACGGCTCCGTGGTTCAATCCACCGGGGAACCTCTCGCCTCTCGTTACGCTGGCATTCCCGCAAGGCAACTCGACCTTGACGAGCGACCGTCCGATTGCCCTCGAGGCGCACGCACAAGACGATGATGGGGCGGTGCAGCGGGTGAAATTCAGAGTGGGCGGCGCACTCCTGGGCGAAGATGCCAACGCACCTTGGTCGCAGCTATGGCAACCGCCGGGCGCCGGCGATTACTCTTTGAGCGCGGTGGCTTATGACAACCTCGGGCTGGCACGCACAAGCGCTGCTGTCGTCGTTAAAATTCTCGCTCCCACCAACCTGGACAGCACGACATTGGCCAGCGACAGTTTCGAGAGCACCGATTTTCTCGGGGGCGGCGGCTGGAACCAATCGGCGTGGATCATTGCCGGCAGCCCGTGGACGACGAATAACGGCATGGCGTCGGATGGCGAGTGGCATGCCGTGCTGCCTTCCGCCGCAACACTATCGCGATCCTTGAATCTGCCGACTCCCGACACGGCGCGGCTTGAATTTGCCTGGCGGGGCGCGCTGCCGGCGGGAACCGCATTGGTGGTGGAAGTCAACGATGGCAGTTGGCGGCCGGCATTCAATTCCGGGAGCATCACGCAATTGAGTTTCCAGGCGGTCCCGCTGCCGCTGGAGGCCTACGCGGCCGCAAGCAACTTCGGCGTGCGTTTTCGCGTGACCGGCAGCGGTGGTCAAGCGGCGCTGGACGACATCAAAATCAACTCGGTGTCCACCACGACGAATGCCGCCTCTCTGCAATTGAAGGCGGCGCGTTTGGGGCCGCAGGGATTTGGATTCTCCTGGTCCGGCCAAGCTTCCGGGACTTACTTGATTCACCAAAGTAGTGACCTGACAGAGTGGCAGCTACTCCATGAAACCACCACGGAGGACGACGGCGCGTTGGCGTGGCTGGATTTGGCACGCACGCCACACCGCTTCTTTCGTGTCGAACGACTCAGCCCATAGCTTGATGCACTTTACCGCGCTGCCCACGGCGTGGGTCAGTGGTTTCGACAAGGCGGCGACGTTGCGGATTGGTTCCAGCACGGCGTGGGTTACGGACACGCCGGGCGCGTCGGCCGGGTTCCTGGAAAACACGGGGCAAGGGCTGACCACTTTCGAGCGGGCGATGGATCGCGACGAAAAGCTGATGGCGATTCTGGGGGCGCGGTTGCTCGAATCGCAGAAGCGCGTCGGGGAAACGGCGGAGGCCATCGAACTGCGGGTAAGCGGGGAGAACAGCGTCCTGGGGGCGATGGCGCAGGCGATGAGCAAGTCGCTGACGGATGTGCTGCGGTGGGCGTATTGGTGGAACTGCACGGAAGCGTGGCCGGATGACGTGAGCAACGAGCAGGCCGTGATCGAGTTGAACACGGATTACAGCACGAAGGGGCTCTCGGCCAACGAACTCACGGCGATTGTCCAGGCGTGGCAGAGCCTGCCTGCCGCGTCAGCGCGAAACGCGGCGCAGGCAGGCGGCGCACTGAGCCGGGATTCGATGTTGGACATTTTCCGGCGTGGCGAAGTTCTCCCGGAAGGTCGGACCAACGAAGAGGAGGTCCGGTTGATCGCCATCGGGAAACCGGTTGAGGCTGGAGGGCAACGGACTGAGGATTGATGGAAGAGGGCGGCAGGCTTGGATCAGACGTTGCCGCGACGGTGATGTAGGCGCGGATTTATTCCGCGTTCTTCTCGATAATCGCCTCAACCAATTCCTCGCCGCCGACAATGTTCTCGGTCCCCGGAAAGCGCGACACTTCCATGTGACCATCTTCGAAGACATCTATCTCCACTCTTTCACCAACAAGGGTGAGCGTTATGAGAATGGTGTCCTCGCGATGTCGCGCCACGGTAAAGTGAATATGCGCGGCCTCGAGCCGCCTGAGCAAAGTGTAAAGCGGGTGTGACATACTACGCACGGGTCTGCAATTCGTGCGACAATCCTACCCTCAATGCTGTGAATGCAGCAAGGCAATAGCGCCACTGTTGGCTCAGACAAAACCCCGTCAAGCGGTTTGTGAAAAATTATCGTTCAGCGTCCAGCAGGGTCGTGCGACGTGCCGCAGCATGGCGCAGCGGCGAAAGAGGCAAGAGGCTGCAGGTTGGAGGCTGGAGGAAAAACAGGGTGTAAAAATGGGGCGTGCGGGCGGTGGTGGCGGTGCCACTTCCCCATGCGGCAACGGCTCCGGTGGGGTCGGGAATCGGTCCGTAAAAAACCCCTTCCGCAAGGAAAGTAGTGTTTATACAAGCAAATGATCGCGGCAGCCAAACTGCCGGGCGGTTTGGGCGGCCAATTCCGCCAGCCAGCGAGCGGCCTCGCCGCGGGCGTTTTCCGGTGAAGTGATTTCCAGCAAGCCGGCCAGGCGCATAAACAACCGCCGCATTTTTTCGGAATGAACCACCACGCCGCCCAGGCCAACGCACGGCACCTTGAGGTTCCGGCACCAGGTGGCCAGTTCGCCCACCCCTTTGCCCATCAGGGTCGAGTTGTCAATTGCGCCCTCGCCAGTGATAACGAGGCTGGCCCGCCGCAAGCGCCGCCGCAGTCCAGCCTGCCGCGCAAATAATTCAAAGCCCGGGGCGAGACGCGCCCCGGCAAAAGTCACCAGTCCAAAACCCAGCCCGCCGGCCGCGCCGGCGCCGGGCTGGCGGGCGGCGTCCGGGAGGCCGGCGCGCTTGGCGACCGCGGCGAGACGGCACAGCGCGGCTTCGGCCGCGGGAAAATCTTCCGGGCGGAGGCCTTTTTGCGGCCCGTAAACACGGGAACAGCCGCGCGCCCCAAGCAGACGGTTTTGCACGTCCACCGCCACGATCAACTCCGGAAAGAGCCGCCGGCGGCGCGGCGGCAGCAGGCGGGCCAGCCGGTCGAGCTGCGGCCAAGCCTCAATCGAGCGCCCCCGGTCATCCAGGAATTGCCAGCCCAAAGCGCGGGCCACCCCGAAGCCGCCATCATTGGTGGCGCTGCCGCCGAGACCGAGGATGCAGCGGCGCGCGCCCAATTGCGCCGCCGCCAGCAAAGCCGCCCCCAAGCCATAAGAATCAAGCGCAAACGGATGATGGCGTCCGGCGGGCAGGCGGGCCAGGCCGATGATGCGGGCGGATTCAATAATGGCCAGCCGGCGGCGCGGGTCCCACCACCATTCTGCCCGGATGGGCCGATGAGCCGCGTCCAGCGTTTTCACCGTGCGCGCGCGCGCCTCCAGCAGCACGCTGAGGGTTTCGCCGAACCCGTCGCCGCCATCACTGATGGGCAGCAGTTCCAAGCGATCCGCCGGACGCGCCCGCCGCCAGCCTCTCGCGATGGCCTGGGCGGCGGCCATCGCGGTCAAGGTTCCCTTGAACTTGTCGGGGGCAATCAGGATGCGCGGCGTCATGGGTTCTTTTTAACCTTCCGCCGGCCCGCTGTCGAGCCGCGGAAAAACCGCAACGGCATCCCCGAATCCGGCTGCGCCAGGCGTGACGCAAGCCCGCAGATTTAATCAGGCGGCGCCCAAAAGCAGATCGGCACCTTACTGATGAGTGCTTGAGATAGACGACACGCGCCCCCTCACCCTGCCCTCTCCCCCCAAGGGGGAGAGGGAGAACGTCGCCCATGGTGACCAGTTTTGTATTGCATCCCGGAGACCATACAGTACGGTAATGATGCTTTGCCGGCCATTACGGACTGGCCACGGCACGGTAGTAGCGCTGGCTTCGGCTTGCCGGGTCGCGAATGATGAGCAAAGTGTTCGTGGCGGTGAGGGACGGCGCGAGCGGCGACCAGTTCGTGACCCCCAGGGTGTCCCGATACTCCACCGTGTAGCGCAAACCGGGCTTCGCGGCCAGACCGAAGGAAAATTCTCCCGCGCGCGCCTCGATCCCTTGCAGGATCGGCGAGGGAATAATCAGGCTGTTGGTGGCAAGAGGAGTCGGATGGTCGAGGAACACAATGGCCGCGCCACCATCAGGGAATCGTCCCTGGGCCCGGTTGGTGGTTTGCGGGCCGAAAACCACCGCGTCCATCAGCCGGCCATCCGGGGCAAACAAACCAATGGCCTCCCCTTCCCCGCTCAACTTGAAGTTGACATGCATCTCGGGATGGTCGGGTTGGTTGTTTTCCGGCAAACCGTCGGCCCAGACCAACAAAAAGCCTCGTGGCGGCACCACGTAGCCCGCCGGAACGCGAAACTGCTGGGGATTGCCCAGATTGTCCGTCAGGTAACAACCGCTCAAATCCGCCGGGACGGTGCCGGGATTATAGAGTTCAAACCAGTCATCATAGTGGCCGGAGACAGGATTTATCAGCGTTGCGTTATTGAGCGCCAGCCATTCGTTGATAAGCACGGTCAATGGCGGATAAGTGCTGTCGTTCGTGCCGCCCGGAGTGGCCTGAGGCATAAGCTGCCGATAAAAAGGCTGGCCATCCGGCACGTCGCCATAGCTCCAACCGGCGGGAGCCTGCTGATAGTTCAAATAATCCACCACCTGCGGCGTCCCGCCCACCAATCGGGTCAGCGCGACGGCGCCGTTCGTTCCCGCTAGGCGGAAGGAGGCGTGGACATGGCCCGGGGCCGTTTCGTTTTCCTGGGCATCGAGCCAAATCACCAGGAATTCCCCGGCATTGAGACTGAGGCCCGCCGGGAAGGCCCAGTTGGTGAGATTAAGGTAATTGTCGGTCAGATACAGCCCATCCAAACTGACGGCGGACGGCCCGGAATTGTAAATTTCCAACCAAGGCTCGCGGGCGACCATATTATCAACAGGACCGCTGGTGTTTACCGGTTGGACTTCGTTCAGCCAGAGGGTTGGGAAAGCGGGCAGCACGGCGTTGGTGGCATTGGCGCGGGTGGGAGTGGGCGGCAAGGCGGCCCAGTTGCCAACGCGGCTGTTGTCCTGCGCCGGGTCGATCAACTGCAACGAAGCCCCGAGGCCCCAGGGCCAGGGCGCCGCCGCCTCGTAGCGAACCCGGTCAACGACCAGGTCAGCGTTGGTGGTTTCGCCCGGAATCAGCAGGGTGAGCGTTTCCCCGTCGCTTTGCAGGTTGCCGTCAAAAGTGTCGAACACGGTGTTCGTAGCGCCATAGGCGGCGGCAAAAACCGCCCGGCTGCGGGCGAGGACCAGCCGGCTGTTGGGGGCCAGGCAAGCCCCGGCCGGGAACGCATACGACAACCCGTTGACCCGCCAGCCGCTCAGATCAAAGGCCGTGCCGGACGAACGGTTCTGGATTTCCACAAACTCGGCGTCGGCGTTGCCGGCGCCGGCCATCATCTCGCTGAACACCACGTTCCCAACCGGCGATTCCGGCACACTGGGATTCGCCACGGTGACGAGACTGGGTTCGCCCACGGCTTGACCGTGGCGGCCCGCGGCGGCGACCGCCAACTGATTGGTGCCTGCCGGGGCCGGCATCACCACCGACCAATTGGAAAGGCTGGTCCAGGTGACCGGCCAAGGTTTGCCGCCGATTAAAATCTCCGTCGCCTCCAAAGGCGCCACGCCGGAAACGGTGACCATGTTGCTGGCCGCCGTCACCTGGCTGGCGGCAAGGGCAAAGGCGTTGCAATCACGCGTCGCCACCTGGGCGGCAATACTGGCGCGGGCCTGGGCAATCCACGACTTGATGGGGTCCGGGCTGGCAGCGGCAATGCCGCTGGCGCGGAAGGCGGCGTATTTGGCGTCGAGCAATGGATCGGCGGCCTGCGACTGCATCGGCCCGTTGGCCAGTTCTTTCAGCGCGCGCCAATACATCCGCCGGAAGGCGGGATGGCCGGTGGACGGGCCGTAGATGCGCTGCCAGAAATCGCCGGTGACGTTTTCCAGATTGGCGCCGGGCGCCCAGGAGATGCGGTTGCCCAAGACGATGCTGAAATCGAACATGAAAAGCTGCCACCGTTGGCGCGGACTGGCGTAGCCGTAAATGTTCTGGCCGTTTTGGATGCCCCAGCAATCCCAGTTGCCGGCGGCATGATTGGCCGCCACCAGCCGCAGCCAATTCTCCATGTCGGCAAGGCTCTCCATCGTCGCCGCCCAGCCGGGGTTGCCATAACCGCGACCGGCGTCAATCAACGCAAAAAGGCCGGCATAGTTGTTAAGGAAGTCCGGTGATTGGCGCGACTGATACACCCAGCGGTAACGGGCCTGTTTGTAGGCGCCGCCGGTCGTCGTGTAGGCATCGTAATAGGACCAGGATTTATTCTGCCAGGGCCAGAAGCCGCCGGCCTGCATCGCCGCGCCACCTTCAAACCAAGGCTGGAATTTGTAAAGGACGCCTCCCTCGTCATCCGGGAAATAAGCGTCCGGCACGCTGACGCTGGGCCGCAGGGCATCCTCCATCAATTGTCCGCGGCGGACACCGTTGACATACACCGCCACGAAACGGCGGTAAACCCAAGGCTGGCCCAATCCCCGCAGCAGCGCGAAGGCGGCCTGCTCGCGCTGAAGCGTAGGGTCGTTGTTGTTGGCGGTGGCCGTGTCATCCTGGATGTCATTGCCGATCCAATGGATTTTATTGAACGACGAGTGCCCCAGCAGTTTGTCGTCCTTGGGCAGGTTCCAGGAATAGTGGCAGGCGCGATTACCGGCCGGTCCGTCAAATGCCTGGTGATAAGGGCTGCCGGCGTAGCGCGCGCCCACATTGTAAATCACCCGGTTGTTATAAACCAAGGTTCCGTCCAGTTCCTCGTTGCTTAACACGGGCAGGTTCGTCCACCGGTTGACATTGCTCGCCGTCAGCCACAAATGATAGGCCCCGAAAGAGCTGACCGGGTTGGGCTCGCCCCAACGGACGACGCACTCGCGCTCGGGGCCGTTGTGGTTCAGCAGTTCCGGAAACCGGGAGGCGACCGAGAGACTGTCGGCGGCGGCAATAATGAAAGCGACCGTCGCCCCCGCGCTCTGGCCCGGCACCGTGGCGCTATAAACCCCGTCACCCGCGAGCTCATCACCGCCCGCGCCATCGTCACGCATCGGGACAGCCGTATAAGCCGAGGCCGGCTCGACGCGGTATTGGAGGGTCGCTTGGGCAAGGCCATCCGGATCCTCAATCCGGGCGCAAACCACCACCGGCTGCTGCGCGAGCGGCAGCGGCGGATAATGAGCCACCTCATGGATGGCGGGCGGGGCATTGTTCAGGGCGCGGCTGTTGCGCGCGCCGGGCGTTCCCAAGTTGGACGGCACCGTCATGGAGCCGGCGGCCTCCAGCCAGTTGCCGGCCAGCCGCATCAGAATTTCCCGCGAGCCTCGCAGCCAGCGCGCCTTAAAACGCAAGGTGGCGGTCTGGCCGGCCGCCAAATTGGTGTTGCCCAAGGCTCCCTGCGCCGAATTCGCCAGTGTAAAAACGCTGTCGCTGGCGCGCAACCGAAGGGCGTTGCCCCCGCCGAAACCGCCGGCGGTTTCAAGGTCCGAACGGCTAAAACAACCCAGCAGCTCCCAGTAATTCAAACCGGCGGTGAAATCGGGATTGGCCAGCAAATTGGCGCCGCCAAGGGAGGCCGAAAGAACCTCAACCTCATCTATGAGACACTCTCCCGCGCCCAACTGACCAAGTTGCACAAAGCTGATGGGGTCCGTGCCGTAATTGGCGCCGTGATCGAGCACGCCCGCGGCCTCGATGATGGTCCACGGCGCCTTGGCGGACTCGTCGCTATCCGCCCAATTGGCGGCCAGGCGCCCATTGGCCCGCGGATCAATCCGTTCCAGGGAACTACCGCCCCCATCCGCCCATTGGCCCCAACGCCCGCCGTCGCGGTAGGCGACCTCGTCCACGACCACCATCAACAGATTGGTAATCGGCTGGCCGCCGCTATTGGTGGTGATGTTGGGGTGGGGCTTGGCCAACGCCAGGCGCTCGCCGCCGTGTGAAAGCCGTCCGGAAAAGTTGCCGACGCTGTTTGCCGCGTTGAGGTTTGGGTAATTGGTCATCAGCCGGGCAAGATTCCGCGCCACCACCAAGTAGCCATCCGGCGCCAGCAGGACATTGGGCGGGAAGGTAAATTCGACGCCATCCACAAATTGCCAGCCCCCCAGGTCCACAACGTTGGAACCGCGGTTGTAAAGCTCGATGAACTGGTCGTCGTCATCCTGGGAAATCGGGTGATACATGATTTCATTGATCACAATGTCGGAGCGCCAGGCGGCGGTGTTGCTCGTTCCCGGAGTTTGCCCGGCAAGCAGGCAAAATTCGCCCAATCCATCGGGAACGCGCCCCAGCGCGATGCCTTCGGCCTGCGGCCCAAAACGCACCGCGTCCAGCACCCGCAAGAGATCGCGGCTCTTCAAATACACGGTGTCGCCGCCGGCCTTAAGGCCAAAACCCAACTGGTTTTGCGCAAAAACCACGCGTCCGCCCGGCGGGAGGATGGTGGGGGTGGGAATGATGAATTTGTTGGTGGCGGGGTTGTCCGTCAGGATGCAGCCGGAGATGTCATTGCTGGTTTCCGCGCGATTGAGGAGTTCAAGGTAATCCTGCGCGGGAGCCGGGCCGGCGTTCGCCAAAATCTCGTTAATTACCACCTGGCACAAAGGGTCGTCAGCGAACGCGTCGGGAAAACCGGGCGATCCGCCGATGGTGTCGCTTTGAGCCCAGGCCCGGGGGTCGTTTTCCCCATAACTCGGCCGCGCCAAAACAATGGAATGACCGGTCCCGTCCGCGCCCATGGGCCAGGGATGTTCGTTCGCGTATTGAATCTCGAGCAATACCGTGTTCTGCTCGTCCCGCAGCCGCAAGGTGCCGGCGGTGGGCAGGGAATTGGTGTAAGGGCCGAAAACTCCGCGCAGTCCATAGACGGTTTCCATATCCGCGGGATTTGCGGCCACGACCAGAAATCCTCCGCCGGGGATCACGGCGCCCGCCGGAAAAGTGTAATCAACCAACCCGGATAGCTTGTGGCCGCCTATGTCATGAAAGAAGGGATTGGCGTTGAATATCTCGATAAACTCCAGGTTTCGGCCATCCGCGCGCGGCGCGGGGCGGTACATGATTTCCGTAATCGCCAAGCCTGTGCGCCGGCTCGAGGGGCCAAGCGGCTCGCGCAGGTCACGAACCCCGCCCACCTTGGCGCTAACCGTGTCGCCAACCTGGCGAAACTGAGCCGTGACCGCTTTGTCGCTGACCGCGCTGGACAGCGCCAGGCCGACATGCATGGTGTTGCTGGCGGGCAGGCTGACCGAACCCAACACCGTCCAGGTCAAGCCGTCAAAACTTGAATAGCCGGCAAACTGATTGCCGACGCGTTGCAAGCGCAACCACATATAAGGATAGTTGACGGTGGCGGAGCCGATGCGGTTGGCGGGCATGCCCGCCGTGGAACGATATTCAAAGAACGCCCCCGCCAGGGTGGGAGTAGCCAGGCTGGCCACATAGCGACTTTCCGGCGCCAGCGTTTCCCGAGCCATCAAACCCGCTTTGGCCCAAATATCGGTCAACCCAAGGGTCTGAAGCCGGACTTGAACATCGAAATCGCCGGTGCGCGGGTGGCTGGCGAAAGAGCACTGGTCGGCGGCGCCCCCAATTCCCCCGCCGCCCGCCGTAAAATTGGCGCCGCCCGGCACCCCCGAAAAAAGCCCGGCCAATCCGGGCGCGCCAATATCCCGCAGGTAATAAGGGGAGGCCGTAAAAGTAATAAGCGTCGGATTCGGACGGAGCACGTTGGCTGAGGACGCGCGATCGGTCAGGTTGCTGACGGCAAGGGTGTAGGTCTGGCCGATTTCGAGCATAGCCGTGTCCAGGCGCAATACGCTGCCGGAGGCATCCAGCGCGGCCCCTGACAAAGCCAACGGCGCTTCGCCGGCCTGCAGAACGAAATGAAGCAGGTTGGTGGCGGTGGCGGCGGCCATAGGCTTGCTGAAACGAATTTCCACCGCATTGGTTCCCTCGTTGCGGGCGGCCAGGATCACCGGTCCGTTGGTGTCTTCCAGCACGGTCAAAATGGCGTCGCCGCTGAGCGCAAAAAAGCTGGCGCCTTCCACCACATTGGTGGCCCGCATCTGAATCACGGCGTTATGATCGCCCAGCGTCGGGACAAACGTGAACGCCAGATTGGTGGCGCCGGGAACCGCCTCGCCGTTTTTGAACCATTGGAGGATGATCGGGGTTCGTCCCACCACCCCGGCGGTGAAAGTGATGGGGTTCATTTCCAAGGTGACAGCATTCGTGGGATGCTTCCATATCATCACCGGCCCGTTGCTGGGCGGCAGGTCCGGGCCCATCTCAAAATTCTTTTGAATGATGGAGGCCGGCAACGCCGCATTATAGGCGCGAAACTCGGCGATGCTGCCGTGGAAATAAGCGTCGGAGGAAAACTGCGAGCGCCCCAGCCAGTCGTTGAATGCGGCGCCCAGGGCGGCTGGCGTAAGCGTGAAGCCGCCGTCCATGCGGGCCGCCAGCACCCCGTTCAGGTAGAGCTTGGCGGACTGCGACGCGGCGTCCTGGGACACGGCGATATGGTGCAGGACGTTCTGGGCGGGGCGCGCGGGATAATCCACGTATTGTTCGCCAGTGGTGCCAATGCGGCTGCCGGCGCGCAGGCTGCCCGCGCTCGAGTTCATGGTGAGAAAAGTGTAATTGGTTCCGGTGCCGGTGGCGCCTTCGCCGCCGGTGCTGTTGCCGAAATCCCAGACCCGCGCCCAGGGGCCGCTGCCGGCATCGGTCACCCAGGCCTCAAAAGTCACCGAGGTATAACTCAGAAAAAGATCGTTGGGCAGGTCCACATACTGGCCCGCGGTGCTGCTGGCCGGGTTGCCGGGATTGTTTAACACCACCGCGCCACCGCTGATGGCCGCGCCGTTCATGAGCGTTCCATGCGCGCCGCCCACAACATCATTGGCGTCGGCATCGAACGGCCAGCGATGGGCAAGTGTGGCGGCAACGTCAATGACCGATAAAGCGGCGACGCTGCTGGTGGCGCTGTGCCAGACGCCTCCCACCACGTTGGAAGCAACGCAGAAAAATTGCCCGCCATGATCCGCCGCGCTCACCGTCGCCAGGGTGTAAGCCGCGTTGGTGGCGCCGCCGATCGGCTGCCCGCCGCGATACCACTGGTAGAAAATCGGTTCCGCGCCGATGGCGGAGATGGAAAAGACCGTGGATTCTCCTTCCGTCGCCACCCGGTTTTGCGGCTGCTGGCTGATATGGACCGGCCCGGGCGGATTCACCGCTCCCGGGCCGGCTTCGTAGTTGTTGGCCACTTGATTGGCGGTAAGCGCCTTGGCGTGCGCGCGGAGGCTGATCAGCGAGCCGGAGAACGGCACACTCTCATAAACCAACGCGCTGGATAACGCCCATCCCAACGTCACCGGGTCGCCATCCCAAATGTTAAGCGACTTGGCTTCCTGGGCGTTGAGCACCCCGTCCACATAAGCCCGCTCGGTCACCCCATCATAGGTCACGACCAGGTGATGCCAGACCCCGGCCGCCGGCGTGGAAGCCAGCCCGGGGATGGAAACCCCTTCGCCAAACGCCATGTCTGGTGTGGCCCAATGAGCCGCCACGCCCCAAACGGCATTGCTGCCATAGCCCACCCCGGCAAAACGCGGCGAGGTCCCCCGCCGTGACCAATTGAAAATCCATTCCTGCTCCGCAATGACCGGGTTGAGCACCCAATACTCGATCGTATAATCCTCCGGCTGGCTTTGGGCGTTAACCCCGGTGATGCTCTTGGGCGCCGCAAAGCTGGCCCGCAAACGGTCCCCGCCGTCAAAACTGACAGCGGGCAATCCAGCTTGATCGGCAATAACCGGCCAGGTGGTGGAGGCGCCATCGTTAGTGAAGCTGCCGCCAACGGTCCCGTGGTTATTCCATGCCATGACCGCGCCGCCGGGCGTGGTCTGCAGACCTCGTGATACATTAAGGTCAATCAGCAGATCACCCGCCACCTCGATTAGAGCGGCATTGGCCGTCAACTGACTGCCTGTGGCTGGCGAGTCCTCCTGGTAATTGATGAGTTCGCCTGTGCCCGCGTAAGCAAACACGGCCACATGGAAAGGAGTATTCTTGGGCAAATCCCACACCTCCACGCTGGTGCCCGCGCCGGAATAAACCACATAGTTGCCATTGCCCAAATGCGCCCCCGCTCCCAATTGGGTGCTGGCGGCGTAGGCGACGCCATCGGCGGGCGCGGCATTGACGGCGCCGCCTATTCTCACGACCACCAGGCTGCCGCCACTCCCCAGCCCTGCGGTCCAGGAAATAACCGCGCTGCGATTCGACACATTGCTGAAGCCAACGCCGGTGGCCGCTTCCGGCTCGGTGTAAAATTCGGCGTCGGTGGAATAAACCACCCCCTCGATGCCATTGCTGGCCCAGGCGCGGGCGTAATAATGCCCCCCGGGCGCCAGCCCCCCGCTCTCCAGCGCAAACTCCAGCGGCGCGTTCGTCGCCCCCGCCACCCCCTGCGCATTCCCCGTCGGCGACGGACTCGTCCCCCACGCCGTCCCCCAGCTCTCCACCCCGTTGCCCCCGTCCGCCACCACCCGGCCCCGCACCCACGCCGCCGTCGTCCCCACGTTCGTCACCACCGCCGGCCCCAGCGTCAGCGGCAACGGCAGCGCCGTCACCGCGCTCAGCCGCCCAAACTGCCCCGGCGCCGACTGGTTCAGGTAACTCGCCCGTATCCACGCCGGCGACCGGCTCACCCACTCCGCCCGGCACTCGTCCAGCTTCCCGTTGTGCAGCCGCCCCGCCTGCTTCAACGACCCCGCCAATTGAAATGCGTTCGCGTTCTGCCCCGGCGCCGTCGCCTTCCACCAACTGCCCGCCAAGACCCCGTTGGTGTAAAATGACTGCCGCACCCCGTCCGACGTCGCCGCCAAATGCAGCCACGTCTCCGTCCCCCCGCCCCCCGTGTTCGCCAGCGGCACCGTCACATCCTGCCCCCAGTTGAACGTCTCAAACCGCAGATTCGCGTTCTGCTGCCAGAAATACAGGTCCCCGTAGCCCAGCGCCGGCGTCCCGTCCTTGCACATGAAAACCCCCGTCCGGCTCCCGTCCCGGCACCACACCCACGCCGACAGCGTCAGGTTGGTGAAATTTATCGCCCCCACCGTCGTATAGGCGTTGCCCGCCGCCGCGTTGTAATCCTGCCCCACCCCAATCACCCCCGCCGTGTCGCTCACCGCCCCGGGCGCGTTCACATAGCTGGCGTCATAGCCCCGCCGCGCCGCGTCTTTCACATACTTCTCCGTCATGTGCCACACCCCCGCAAACCCGTCCCCCCACACCGCCCCGTTGGTCGTGTAGTCCGGCGCCGCCTGCCCCGGCTTGCCCCAATACAACCGCACCGCCGTCCCGTTGGTCAGCTCCGGCACCCGCACCCACACATAACTCCGGCCCGCCGGGTCCCACCGCTCCACCTCATACGCCAATTCGCCCCCCTCCGGCCCCACCACCCGCAGGTCCGCCCCGTTCACCGACAAAAACTGATCGTAACTGAACCCCGCCAACGGCGGCCCCAACACCACCAGCGCCGGAAAATTCAGCAGCGTCTCCGGCTCCGTATAACCGTCCAGCACATTGGTCGTCACATACCCAAACCCCGCGTAGTTGAACAGCCCGGGCACCGTAAAGCTCGCCGCGCTCCCCGCCCAGCTCGACCCCAAAGCGTTGGTCGCGTAAAACCGGTAGTAATAAGTCGCCCCCGGCGTCAAACCCGCCAGCTTCGTCCACACCGGCCCCGGGCGCTGCGGCCCCAGCGCCACCGCTTGCTCCCAGCCTTGCGGGTCGCTCCCCCCGTCGGCGCTCCCCCAATACAGCCACACCCACGCCCCCTCGCTGCCCCCCAGCGTCCCCGCCGGCCACGCCACCCCGGGCGCCTGCCCCTTCACCGCCGCGTTGGCCATCGCCGGCCCGCTCGCCACCGCGTCCGGCCCCGCCGCATACGACGCCGCCACCTCCGCGTCCAGCAGCGCCTCCCGGTATATCCGAAATTCCTGAAACCAGCCCCGGTAATACGGATCGTTATACTGCGAGCGCCCCAGCCAGTTGTTCAAATCGTTGAGCCCGCTCAGCGGGATCGTCGTGTTGGTCAGGTTCACCCGCACCCCGTTCAAATACAGCGCCATCGTCCGCCCCGTCCCGCTATAGACCACCGCAAAATGCGCCGCCGCGTTCGTTGGCAACGCCGCCGGATTGCCCGGCTGATCCATAATCACCAGGTTCATCCCCGTGTTGGTGTGTATCTCCGTCCGCAGCCGCCCCGTGCTGGCGTTGCGCGGACACAGGAAAAACGTGTTCGTCCCCGTCCCCGAGTTCCCTTCGCCCCCCGTGCTCAGCCCAAAATCGAACAGCCGCTGCCAGTTCGGACCCGCGTCCACCCACGTCACCCACCCCTCGAGGGTCACGTTGCTCTGGCTCGATATTATCCCGTTGGGCAAATCAATATAGGTCGTCAACACCGGCGAACCGTTCGTCAGGTTGATCTGCAACTGACCCCCCGTCCGCAGATAGTTCGTCCCCAGTATCGTCCCGTGCGCCCCCCCCACCACGTCCAGCACCGCCGTCCCGCTCGCCTCGTTGAAGTTATACCGGTGCGCCAGCGCGTGCGGCGTCGCCCGCACCGTGACCTCCCGGCTCGCCGTCCGCCCCTGGAACGTCGCCGTCACCACCGCCACCCCGGGCTTGATCGCCGTCAGCCAGCCGTTGCCCTCCACCGTCACCACCGACGGATCGCTCGACCGCCACACCACCTCCGCACTGCCCGTCAAATTCACCCCCGCCACGTTCTGGTAGTCCCCCAGCAGCACCGCCGCCTGCCGATTCAGCGCCCCCGACATCTCCCCCGCCATCTCCAGCGTCACCCCCACCAGGCTCCCCGCTCCCCCCACCACCGTCTCCGGCCCCGCCCCGTAACTCCTGGCCACGTCCCCCTCCGACAGCGTCCCTTCGTAAATCCGCACCTCGTCAAAGTTCCCCTTGAAAAACGGGTCCGCGCTATACATCGAGCGCCCCAGCCAGTTGTTCAGATCGTTCAGCGCGCTCAGCGGCATCGGCGGCACCCCCGTCGCCACCAGCACCCCGTTCACATACAGCTTCGCCCGCCCCGCCGCCCCATGCACCGTGCAGGCCACATGCGTCGCCGTGTTCGCCGGAAACGCCACCCCGGCGTAGTTGACCGCCGTCTCCCCCACCCCCCCGGGCTTCAGCGCGAAACGCACCGGACTCGACGGCGCTAAAAACACGTAGTTCGACCCCGTCCCCCCGGGCGCGTCCTCCCCCGCCGTGCTCACCCCAAAATCAAATATCCGCGCCCACGCCGCCGCGTTGCTGTGCGTCACCCAAACCTCGAACGTCGCGTTGGTCAGCCGCGAGATGATCCCGTTGGGCAGGTTCACATACGCCGGATTGGCGCCGGCGTTGATCAGCGTCAACTGGCCCCCGTTCCAGAAAAAGTTCGTCTCCGCCGCCGCCGTCGGCGTGTTGGAACTGACAATCATCCCGTGCGCCCCCCCCACCGAATCGGCCACCACCGTCCCGCTCCCCTCCCCAAAACTATACCGGTGCGCCAACACCGCCCCATCCACCGCTCGCACCGTGATCAATCGCTGGTCGCTTTGCCCCTGAAACGTCGCCGTCACCACCGCCGTCCCCGGCGCCCGGCTCCGCAGCACCCCCTGCGCGTCCACCGTCACCACCCCCGGGTCGCTCGACCCATACTCCACCCCCTCCCGCGCCGTCACGTTCACGTTCGACACCCCCAAAAAATCCGCCACCACCGCCACCTGCTGCGTCCGCCAACTCCACAGCGTGTCGCTGCCGTAGGCGTTGGTCACCACCAGCCGCACCGCCACCGGCAACCCCACCGCCCCCGCCACCACCCCAGGCCCCGCCAACGCGTTCGCCGCCACCTGCGCCGCCCCCAGCGCCGTGTCGTAAATCCGAAACTCGTCATACGCCCCCACAAACCAGCCGTCCGCCCCAAACTGCGAGCGCCCCAGCCAGTTGTTGTTGTCGTTGAGCCCGCTCAGCGGCTGCGCCGCCGCCGTCCACCCCGCCTCCGCCCCGTTGACAAACAGCCGCGCCCAGCCCCGCTCCAGATCATACGTCACCACCACGTGCGCCAGCGTGTTGCTCGCCAGCGCCGGCGCGCTGATCCAGGCGCTGTCCCCCACCGCCCCCGCCCGCCGCGCGCTGAAATAGCCCGGCGTCCCCGTCAGCGCCGACCGCGGCGAATACATCACATACCCCTGCCCGCTGCCCGCATACCCCTCCCCAGCGCTGCTCGCCCCAAAGTCAAACAGCCGCGCCCACTGGTGCAACCCCGCCCAGTTCACCCACGCCTCGAAGGTCGCGTTGGTCAGCCGCGAGATGATCCCGTTCGGCAAATCCACATACGCGGGATTGGCGCCGGCGTTGATCAGCGTCAACACCCCGCCGCCCCACGCAAAATTGGTCGCCGCCCCCACCCCGGGCGCGTTCGACGCCACCACCAGCCCATGCGCGCCCCCCACCGCATCCCCCACCACCACGCCCCCGCCCTCGTCGAAACTGTAACGATGCACCAACGCCCCCCATCCCGCCTCCACTCCGGCCAACAGCAGGAGAGCAATAATCCAAGCGGCGCCGATCGGGGGGGCTGAGAATTCCTTTTTCATAGACAGATTAGTTATTGGTTGATTTGACGCATTCACTCGCAAAAGCCGCCTTTTGTCACGCAAAAAACCGCGGCCATCACATTTAATAAATATAGTTTAGTAATAGCTTTGAGCGAAGTCAACTTTATATTTGCGCAATTTATGCGCCTGTCGGAAAACATCAATTTGTCTATCAACAAGCGGGTTAAGGAGGATAATGGGTTCTTCGCTGTTTTCGGTGGAATAACGCCGCCAGCCCGGCAGGGCGGTAGAAAATAGCCCACCCTTTCAAGGGTGGGATGCGGAGGCAGGAAGGCCCAAAGTCCCGGAGGGACGAAAGCAGATCTTCGGAGGGGCGGCGGCGGTAGTTGGCGGCGAACGCGCGGATTTCTTTCGCCCCTGGCGGGGCTTGGGGACTCAGGCGGGGCGTCGTTCCCAGCGATGAATCGCTGGGCTATTACCTGCCGCCCCTGGCGGGGCTGAGCACAACGATGCCTCCCAAACCAGGCGATCTCCTCGCGAAAGATACACTTGGCATTCCACTGAAAATAGCGAGGAACCTGAAAATGAGGCGTTTATTTTTGCGGCGGCGCTTGGCGATCGCCTTTTCCGCGGCAGGGCGGGAGGGTGGGAGGGGATTTTATCAGGAGTGGCGCGGTGCGGGCATCCGGGGAATGGTCAGCAGCACCAGCAGCGCCAGCGGGTAAAGGAAAGAAGTGCCGATAAAAATTGGGGTGAAACCGTGGGCGTCCACAATTGGCCCGGTGACCAGGTTGGCGATGATGCCGGCGGCACCGCCCACCGTGCCCGTCAAGCCGAACATCGTCGCCATAATGCGGGAGGGAAAATGGTCGCTGACCAACGCGACGTAGTTGCAAATCCACAAACCGTGGGCGGCCATGAGCAGGGCCATAAGCGCGACCGCCCAGGCGGGATTGGGGGTGAAGATGACACCGCAGGACACCGGCGTCACCAGCGCCGCGACGGCCAGCAGGGTGTGGCGGGCGCGGCGAGCGGGCCAGCCGCGCCGGATCAGGAAATCGCCAAGGTGCCCGCTGGCGATATTGCTGAGGCCCAAGGCAAGGAAGGGAATCCAATAATACCGGCCAATCTGATCCAGCGAGAAGCCCCGTTCGCGAGCGAGGTATTGCGGGATCCAAAACATGTAGAAATAAAACACTGGATCAAAGCAGAACCGCGCCAGCAACAAGCGTCCGGCGGCGGGTTGTTGAATGATCTCCCGCCAGGAGGGCTTGGCCGGATTTTGCGCGGCGGGGCCGTCGCTAAACGGGGCGGGCGCGAAACGCCCGGCGACCAGCCAAGCCACCACCCAAACGGCGCCCAGGAGGCCGGTGGCAACAAACGCGCCGCGCCAACCGAAGCTCCCGGCCATCCAGGCGGTCAGCGGCGGGGCGACCACCGAGCCGAAAGCCGAGCCGCCGATGGCGATGCCAATGGCCAGACCGCGCTTGTGGGGCGGAAACCACTCGACCGCCCCTTTGGTCGCCGCCGGGAAACAGGCGCCTTCGCCCAGCCCGAGGACGAACCGCGCGAGACCCAGGCTAAATACGCCCGCGGCTAGGGCGTGGCCCGCGCTGGCCAGCGACCAAATTGCGACCGACAAGGCGAGCCCGCGCACGGTGCCCAGACGGTCCACAAGCCAGCCACCGGCTGCAAACATGATCGTATAGGCAAAGACGAAGGCCGACACGACGCGGGAGTAGTCGGTGTTGCTCATGTTGAGGTCCTTGGTGAGGGAGGGGGCCAGCACCGAGAGCACCTGGCGGTCAAGGAAGCTCAAAGCGGTGGCCAGGAACAGCAGGCCGCAGAGCATCCAGGAAAGGCGCGGGACCAAGGGTAAACGGGCGGAGTCCATGGCGGAACGTCACTTCACTGCGAGTGCCGTCGCACCACGACCGCCTCGATTCCGAGACAATCGGCGACCAATGCCAGGGTGTCGGCGTGATGGCCAACGCCGAGCGCGAAATGATGAGTCGGGCCCTCGCGGACCCAGTCGCGAAGGAATTTACGGATATTCCTGCCGAAACGGCCATGGGTGTTGGTGTTGCCGGTGGGCGGGATGGGCCGGCGCTCGGACATTCCTTCGGCGATGACAAACTTGAAGCGGCCCTGGGCGGTCTGGCCGATGCTCATCATGGTGATGGGGCCTTCCTTGATCTGGAACTCCACGCTCGCCCCGCTCCCAGGCTTGCCGTGGTATTTCTTGAGGCTGCGCAGCACAGGACGGCCCTCGGCGATGTTGATATGGTGAGGCCCGTCGTGCCCCACGAGCACCGTGTCGGCGGTGAAATCCACCGGATGAAATTCCGCGAAGCTGCCGCCGATGCCCAGGCGGTCAAAGATGAGCATGGCCACGCAGTTTTTGAGGTCATACTCGCCGCACATCGGAAAACCGCCGCCGGTCAGGAGCGAGTTGCCGACGGTGAGATTGGTGACCAACGCGCGCATCTCGCTGCCGGGGTCGGCCTCGTAGTAATAGGCGAGTCCGGTCAGATCCTTTTCCGCGATGAGGCCGTCAAGCGCGACGGCCGCGCGGGCGGCGGTTTCCAGGTCTTGAGCCGTCAGTTTCTCGGTGATGGGATCGCTTTTAGGGTCCGGGGTGTCGAAGAATTCGAGGATGGCCTTTTTCTTTGCCTCGATGGCCGGCTGCTCCGCGCGTTGGTAATGGCGCAGCAGATCGTGCGGCTCAATCAGCGGCACATGACAGCCGAACGTTGCCGTCACCGCGGTCGGATCGGCGTGCATGTCATACATGGATTCCAGCACGTGCCCCATCAGGCCAATGCGGCCATGGCGCAGGCTGTGCAGCACTTTGGCGATGTCGCACCAGCGGGCCAAGTCGGCTTCTGCTTGGGGGTCGCCGTTTTCATGGCCAAGGATGACCTGCGGCGGCGGCTTTCCGAAACGAATGGCCACACCGGTGAATTCCGGGACGCTGCAGAAATCATCATTGGCCAACTGCATCCGGGTGGTGCCGTTGGGGTAATCCATGGCGGCCAGCGGCTGCAAGGCCACCAGCACGATCGGCACGTTCACCTCGCGGCAAATGATGCCGAAAGTGGAGGAAGTGGCGTAGGTGGCCATGTCCACGAACAGCAAATCAATGTCCGCGCCTTTCACCCGGGGCAGCGCGGCCCAGGCGCTTTGGGCGTTGTCCACCAAGCCGAAATCCTCAACCTCGAGGCCGTGCGCCCGAAGACGTCCGGCCAGCACACCGAGTTTGCGCCGCATTTCCTCCAGCAGGCCGGGAAACTGCGGCCAATAAGTATGATGCCCGACTCCGAGCAATCCCGCCCGCGCGGTCAGCGTGCGCAACCGCTTGACTTTGCCGGTCGCCGGAATTGTGGCGGCTTTGACTTTGGTCTTTTTCATAAAGGCATTTTCCACTTCCATCCCCTGCGGGTTCCTCGGGGAATTTGAGGCGGAATTGGCCGCTCGGTCAAGGAATCGCCGAGAGCCGCGCCGAGAGCGGGCCGGTGCCAGCTTGCGCGCTCGGCTAGGGCGGGTGGGGTTCGGCCACGGGCGGACGGACAGGCTTATTCCTGGGCGCCGGCTTGCTTGAGAAGCTCGGCGATGGCGACGAAACCTTTTTGATTGGCCAAGGCAAGCGGGGTGGAGCCCTCGGTGGTTTTGGCGTTGAGGTCGGGCTTGCGGGAGAGCAGAAGCTCGACAAAGGCGCGGTCGCCGTTGCGGACGGCAAAGTGCAAAGCAGTGGCGTCCTTGTCGCCGCGAGCGTTAATTTGGGCGCCGTGGTCAAGCAGGATTTTGGCGGCATCCATCTGGTTGCGGTCGGCGGCGACAATGAGCGGAGTGACCCCGGCTTTGCTTTTGGCCATCACGTCCGCTTTGTGGTCGAGGAGGAGCTTGATGACCTCGAGGTTGCCGCGGTCGCAGGCGAGGTGGAGGGGGGTCAGGCCAAGTTCGGAGGCGGCGTTGGGGGGCACACCGGCCTTGAGAAGCATTTCGACGGCTTCCTTGCGGCCGAGGTAGGCGGCGGCGTGGAGGGGAGTATTGCCTTCCTTGTTGCGGGCGTCGGGACGGGATTTTTGATCAAGGAGGTAACGAATAAGCTCCAGGTTGCCGGTGAAGGCGGCCAAGTGCAGGGCGATGTTATCCTGGCGGTCCTTGGCGTTGACGAGGTCAAGAGTGGGGTTGGCGGTGATGATGGACTTGGCTTTGTCTATTTGGCCCTTGGCGATTGCTTCGTGCAGGGAGTCGCGCAAGACGTTGAATTTGTCCTGCGCGTCGGGGTTGTTGGCGAGGAGGAGGTCCACGATTTGTTGTTGACCGCGCGCGCGGGCCATCTGCAAGGCGGTAAAGCCGGCGCGATTGGTGGCGTTGATGTCGGCCTTGGCGGCGAGCAGGGCTTCGACAATGGCTTTGTGGCCAAGGCGGGCGGCGACATGGAGGGGTGTGCTGCCGTCGGCTTCGCGGTCTTCGAGCAAGGACGGGGTAGTCTGGAGCAACTGCCGGACTTTCGCGAGGTCGCCGGCGCCGGCGGCGTCGTGAAGGTCGCCGGCGGCGAGCGGCCGAGCGCCGAGCCCCAGAAGAGCCAGCGCGGCGAGCGCCAGGAGGGTCAGGGCCGGGCGTCCGCGCCGGCGGTTCGATGAGCGGTCCGCGCGGACGCGCTGTTGGGCGATCAAGTTATCCATAGCGAATTTGCACTGATATTCTCATTCCCGGACGACGGCGGGAAGCGCCTTTTTCAAATGCTCAACCAATTGGGCGTGCGCGGCGTTGACCTCGGTGTCAGTGAGGGTGCGGTCGGGGTGGCGGTAGGTGAAGGCACAGGCCATGCTTTTTTGGCCGGGGGGCACGTGCCGTCCGCGAAACACGTCGAAGAGTTCAATATTTTCCAGATGCGCGGGCTTGGCCTGGCGGGCGCTGGCGAGGATGGCCTCGAAGGTGACAGGCTCCTCGACCAGCAGCGCAAGGTCGCGGCGCACGGCGGGGAACGCGGGCAGCGGCTTGAAGGATTTGACCGGATTGCGGCGGGCCAGCAGCTCGTCCAGGCGCAGTTCGGCCAGCACGACGGCGTCGCGCAAGTCGTAGCGGCGAAGGAGGGCTGGCAGGAGCAGGCCGAATTCGCCCAGAACCAGCTTGCCGGCGAGCCGGATTTCAGCGGATTCAAGCAGCAGCCCAGTGGGTTGGACGCGCTTGGCGAAAGTGAGGGGCCGAAGGCCGAGCTGGGCCAGGAACTCTTCGAGGATGCCTTTCAGATCATGGAGGTCGGCCTTGGCGTCGCGCTCACCGCCCGACCAAAAGGCAGGATGTCGGTTACCGGTCAGGGCCAGGGCGACCCGGCGTTCTTCGACGAGCCGGCCTTCCATTTGCCGAAATACGCGCCCAATCTCAAAAAGGGCGACGTTGTCATTCTTATGGCGGAGATTGTGCCGCAAGGAATGCAGCAAGCCGGTCAGCAGCGTGGGACGCAAGGTGTTCATGTCGCTGCTAAGCGGATTGGCAAGGCGGACCAGTGTTTCCTGGGGCTGGTCGTGGCATTCCCCGCCCGGCACCAAGGTTTGACCTTGCGCCTCATCCAGGCCGAGTCCGGACAGGATGCGGCGGACTTCGGCGATCTGGTCGTGCAGCCGATCGAAAGGATTAGCGCCCAGCGCGACGCGCGGCGGGGTGGCGGGAATTTTGTCCACGCCGTAAAGGCGCGCGATTTCCTCGATCAAATCCACCTCGCGTTTCAAGTCCACACGGAAAGAGGGAATGCGTACGGCCAACGGGGACGGGGCGGGGGGCGCATCCACAGGCTGAGGGACACGGTTGACGGTCTTGAGCCCCAGACAGCCCAGCAACGATTCGCAGGCGGGGCGGTCCAACGGGATTCCGAGCAGCGCGGCGGCTTTTTCCGGACGCAAGGTGATCGTCCTGGGGGTGACCGGCTGCGGATAGGCGTCCACAGCGCCTTTAGCGGCGCGTCCGCCACTGGTTTCAACGATCAATTGGGCGGCGCGGGCGCTGGCCCAATCGGTCTGGCCGATATCCGCGCCCCGCTCGAAGCGGTAAGAGGCATCGGTGCGCAAGCCGAGGGCTTTGGAAGTGCGGCGGATGCTGGCCGGCTGGAAATAGGCGCTCTCCAGCAGCACGTCGGTGGTAGATTGGTTAATTTCGGAATTTTGTCCGCCCATTACGCCGGCCAGGGCGACCGCCTTCACGGGATCGGCGATGAGCAGCATTTCGCCGTTGAGCGTGTGCTGCTGGCCGTCAAGCGTGACGAAGCGTTCGCCGGGGTTGGCGCGGCGCACGATGATCTCGGGAAGGCCGGCGTTGTTTCTTGCCAAAAGCCGCAGATCGAAGGCATGGAGTGGCTGACCCGTTTCGAGCATTACGAAATTGGTTACGTCCACGACGTTGTTAATGCTGCGCAGCCCGACGGCTTCAAGGCGCTGCCGGAGCCAGTCGGGACTAGGGCCGATTTTGACCCCTCGGATGACGCGGGCGACATAGCGCGGACAGAGTTCGACGTCGTCAAGGCGGACAGCGGCCAGATCAGTGGCGGCGGGGGAGTCGTCTTCCCACCCGGACGCCAGAGCCGGCAGCCGCACGGGCTGGCCGGTGATGGCGCCAATTTCGCGGGCAATGCCGAGATGGCTGTTCAAATCCGGGCGGTTTGGGGTGATTTCCAGATCAAGGGTCACGTCGCCGGCGGCGCGGCCCAGGTGCTCGGCGAACGGCTGGCCGACCTTGGCGTCGGCGGGCAGAATCAGCAAGCCGTCGGCCTCCGCCGCCAGGCCCAATTCCTTGGGCGAGCACAGCATCCCGTGAGATTCAACCCCGCGGATTTTGCCGACCTTGATGGTTAATGGCGGCTCGCCGGGTTTGGCGGGCAGGGAGGCTCCGGGCAGGATCAGGGGAACTTTGTCCCCGGCTTGGAAATTTTGCGCGCCACAAACGATTTGCCGCACCCCCCGGCCGTCGTTGACCCGGCAGAGGGAAAGCTTGTCCGCGTTTGGGTGCTTGTCCCGGGTGAGCACCTCGGCGACGACGATGCCCTCGAATTCGCCGGCGACCTTGTGGATGCCCTCGACCTCGAGTCCCAGCATGGTCAGGCGGTCGGCCAATTCCTCGGGCGACCAGTCGAAATCCACGTATTGCTTCAACCAATTGAGCGTAACTTTCATGATCGGAAGAGGGATTTTCGCCGGGAGCCAAAATCAGAACTGTTGGAGGAACCGGGTGTCGTTTTCGTAGAACAAGCGGATGTCGCTGATGCCGTACCGCAACATGGCGATGCGCTCTATGCCGAAGCCAAAGGCCCAGCCGGTCCAAATTTCCGGGTCATACCCCACGTTTTCAAACACCTGCGGATGCACCATGCCGCAGCCGGCGATTTCGAGCCAATCCTTGCCCATTTTCCGCACGAGCGTGTTGCTGAAATCTATCTCGAAGCTGGGCTCGGTGTAGCTGAAATAGTGGGGGCGGAAACGGATTTTGACATCCTCCCCGAGGACCTCCTGGAAGACGAAATGCACGGTGCCTTTGAGGTCGCCCACGGTGACGTCGCGATCCACGTAGAGGCCCTCGATTTGGTGGAAAGTGGGGTTATGGGTCGCGTCGGCGTTGTCGCGCCGATAGACGCGCCCCGGCACCACGATGCGGATGGGCGGCGGCATTTTTTCCATCACCCGAATTTGCACCGAGGAAGTGTGGGTGCGCAAAAGCGGACGGCTGGGGGTATCCAAGTAAAAGGTGTCCTGGGTGTCGCGGGCTGGGTGGTCGGCGGGAGTGTTAAGGGCGTCGAAACAGTGATAGTCATCCTCGACCTCCGGGCCGTCGGCCACCACAAACCCCAATTTGCGGAAGCTGCGGACAATGTCCTCGGTGACTTGGCTTAGGGGATGGAGCCGCCCAAGGTGGCGGCGTCGCCCGGGCAGCGTGAAATCGGTGGGTTCGGCGGGCAAGGCGGCTTTTAGCTGCAATTCGGCGCGGCGTTGCGCCAAGGCGGCTTCCAGTTCGACCTTGGCCAGGTTGATGGCCTTGCCGGCGGCGGGTTTCTCTTCCTTGGAAAGCGCGCTTAACTGCTTGAGCAGTGCGGTGAATTTGCCGTTGCCGCCCAGAAAGCGGGCTTTGCTCTGTTCCAGGGCCGGCAGGTCGGCGGCGGCCGCCAACTCGGCGAGCGCCTCCTGCTTGAGCGGTTCGACTTGATCAATCAGGGGCATATTTTTTTTGCAACATTCAGCGCTTTTCCTCAGCCGCGTTTGCTTTTCCAACCATCGCCGCTTTGGCCGGCGCCCATCGGTTCAAAGCAGAAACGGGCTTCCACTGCTGGTCGCCCGTCTCCTTGCTATCCGGTGCGTGCTGACTTTCAGGCCTTGGCGGCTTTGGTCTGGAGCGCATTTTGGGCGACTTTGATTAGTTCGCCAAACGCGGTTCCGTCGGTTGCCGCCAAGTCCGCCAAAACTTTGCGGTCCAAGGCGACTTGGGCGGCTTTTAGGCCCTCCATGAAACGGCTGTAAGTCAATCCGGCGGCGCGGACCGCGGCGTTGATCCGGACTTGCCACAGGTAGCGGAATTCGCGCTTCTTGCGGCGGCGGTCCCGGTAAGCGTATTGCCGGCCGTGATCAAGGGCATCGGCGGCGTAGCGGTAGAGTTTGGAGCGTTTCAGGCGGAAGCCTTTGGCCGCTTGAAGTGTGCGCCCGCGGCGCTTCCGTGAGGCTGGTGCGTTGGTAACTCGCATGGTGGTATAATAATTAAATAGTGTTTGGGTTGGTGTTCAATTTAGCCGCGATGGCTGAACGGCATGCTGTCAAGAATGCGATGGGCATCCGTGGGCCCCACCACTTGGGCCTTGCCCAAGGCGCGGCGACGTTTCGGGCTCTTCGCTTGCAACAGGTGCCGACGGCCGGCGCTGCGGCGCAGCACTTTCCCGGTCCCGGTTATCTTAAATCGTTTTGCCACCGACTTTTTTGTTTTTATCCCTTTCGGACGACGCATAAATAAATATCTTTCTATTAAAAAGAACGAAAAATCTAGTGGTTCAACACCGGGGAAGCAAGTGCTATTTGCAGGGCAGGGGTATTACGCCGGCGATTGTGCAAAATGTTGATATTCAGGCATTAACATGCAGGTCGGCGCATGGATCGGCGTTGGCAGGGGAAAATAATTGATAGAATTTTGATTTGTCTTCGTTCCCTCATGTTCAATTCTTTGGTTTCCATGCTGAAATGCTCCCCAAATTTAAGACCAGTGGTTAAGTTAGGGAGATCACGGTCATGAAGAGGCAAACGACGAACAAGCGGCGACGGCACAGTGCGGAATTCAAGACGAAAGTGGTCCTGGCGGCACTGCGCGAGGACAAGACGCAAAGTCAATTGGCGAGCGAGTATGGGGTTCACCCTTTGCAGATTGCGCAATGGAAGCGGGTGGCGGTGGAGAGCCTGCCCGAAGTCTTTGGGTTGCAGCGGAGTCGAACGGCTGCGGAGCAAGAGGAATTGGAGCGGCAGCTTTACGAACGGATCGGGCGACTGGAGACCGAGTTGACCTGGCTTAAAAAAAAACTCGGCCCTTGGTCTTGAGGCCCGGCGGGAACTGATTGAACCAGGTGCGGAATTATCGATCCGGCGCCAGTGCGAATTACTCGGGATTCACCGCAGCGGGGTGTATTACGCGCCGGTGCCTGTGGGGATCCGGGAACTGGAGTTGCGTCGACGATTGGACCGGATCTACACGGCGCATCCGGAGTATGGGGTGCGGCGCATGGTCTTGGGGATGAGGGAAGAAGGACTGGTGGTAAACCCCAAATGCGTGCGGCGGTTGTTGCGGGAGATGGGATTGGAAGCGGTGTATCCGAAGCCGCGGCTGAGGCAGCCGGGCGCAGGGGCGGGCCGTTTTCCCTATTTATTGCGGGGCGTAAGGATCGAGCGGCCTGGGCGACGGACATCACCTACATTGCGTTGGCGCGGGGATGGGCTTATCTGGTGGCGATTTTGGAGTGGTACAGTCGCTACGTGCTGGCCTGGGGAGTGAGCGGGAGCCGGGAGAGCGACTTTTGTGTGCGGGCGAGGCCGAGCGCCGGAGATCATGAACAGCGATCAGGGGGCGGAGTTTTGCAGCGAGGCCTGGGTGGCGGCGGTGCAGGGGACAGGGGCGCGGATCAGTCAGGATGGGCGCGGGCGAGCGTTGGACAATGTGATGGTGGAGCGGTTGTGGCGGACGGTCAAACACGAGCACGTGTATCTGCACGACTACCAGGGGATACCGGAGCTGCGCGGTGGGCTGGGCGGATTTTTTCCGTATTACAATGATCGTCGTTGGCATCAAGGGCTTGACAACCGAACCCCGCGGCAGTTATTGTACGGTTAGCCGAAAGACGAACCGGAGGGGAGCCGGTCATGACCTTGGGTCCCTGGCTCTCCTCGGTTCAATGAAGGGTCAGAAGAGAGATGGAAAATGCTAACATAACATCAACCTCCACTGGTCCTAATGATGGGGAGCGTCTCACCGCGCCGTCGCCGAGGTTCGTGGCGAACTGGCGGGTGACCAGGCCGAAGGATTCGGACCAGGACTCGGCCCGGGCGACGGCGGCATGGTAACCGATAACGGCCCGGAGTTGGTTTAAAAATGAACAATACTATGGTTTGACACTTCCACTTCTTGGCATCCCGCGTGCTATGGTTGGCGTGCAAGATTCAATAGCTTTAACCGCTCTTCCACTATTTGCAATTTAAAATGTTTGACCGAGTAATTTGTTCCCAACGTAGCAATACCATCAATATTTGCTTGCGGCCATAAATGTGATTTCTGATAAAGAACAATGTCAATCTCACGCCCGTGTTCTCCTAAGTACACAAAAGCTCCAACATCCCTAATATGCTTGCGGACATCACCAGAAGATAAGTATTGGTTTCTATGCGATGAATGAAAAAAAACGAATGTGTTGGAAAAGGACACATATTCGGGAACAAGATCTGCCAATTCAACAGGTAGATGTCCGTGATTATGCTCATAGCGGCTAAGCGCATTACCAATTAAAGTCATATTCTTGATTGATTGGACATGAGGTGGCAATGCTATATTTGCCGGTCTAAATGTGAATAATAATGTGCCTGCTATAACCGCAATATAACAAAATACCCTTATTAGCATGATCGCACGTTGAGCCATAACCATATCCCGCCAGGATATTAGAAATTTACGGTGTCATTCTTTCTTAAACACCCAAAGCATTTCCCGTCAAGAAAACTTCCGACCTGAGCACGATATTCCGCAGGTGGGCTGATATGCTTCTCGAATGCAGAAGAATCAAGATCAAGATCACCCCCAGTCATGGGAAAGTGGAACACACGACAGGGTCCGGCGCTTACCACCTTCCAGCCTGATTGGCAAGATTTTACCCTGTGACCCGGTTTGTAGTAAGTGAACTTTCCTTCACATGGTTCAAGACAGACTCGGCAGACAATAAACTTAATTCCAGAAGCAGGCAGAAAAGGACTCCATCCTATCGCAGATCCAGGGGTGTCCTCGAACCAATTTTTATTTGAAGCCGGGTATAACGGAGGGCAAATGGGCGAGGCGCTAAGAGGGCAGTGTGTTCCATCATCAACAAAAGCACCCTTTGAGGAAAAACCTACTTGGATAAACGCTGTCTTTTGGCTCCCTGGACACAAAGCCGCAGACCAGTAAAATAACGTTGGTCTAGGTATAGAAAAACCCTGTGATGGAGGCTTTGGCCCTTGTATCCCTAGAAGCTGACCTGCATTTGGTCCGAGCGCCGCGATTGGCGATAAACCTACAGAATCTAACCTGTTAAGACTATCATTATGAATGAATCCATACAGGTTCAATCCTCCCTTTTCCTCAATCGGATCTCTGGATAACCACCGATCATCCTGCAAATAACGTTGGCCGTAGTAGCGCAGGCGGGTTTCGTTGTCCTGGTATTTGGTCGAGAAACGGAAGGGATTGATTTTGGCCAATGGTCCTTGCTGACGCAAATCCTCCGCAAACGGGCCGTATTCGTAGATTGCCGACGGCGTGGCGGCTTGGGCGTCAATCTGGGCAATAATGTTGTGGTTTCCATCGTAAGCCGGAAAATAGGAGGAAACCGAGTTTGTCGAATGGAAATTCCCAATCAACAAACCGCCCACTCCCCCAGCCCCTTGCATCGTGCCGCTGGCGTCCAAGCCCCAAGCGTAAGAGGCCGCCAGGCCATTGGTGGCGTCCAACTCCGCCAGCAGATTCCAGCCGTCATACAGGAACTTGCGCTGATATTCCAGAGCCCAAGCCCCGCCTGTCCAATTGGACACCGTTTTGGAGATACGCCGGCTTTGCCAGTCATTCGCAAACACCAGTTTCTGGCGCGGCGCTCCCGCCGCCAGGGCGTTTGTGTGGGTTTCCATTTCCACCAGCCGCAGTTCTCCGTCGAACACATAGTTCCAAAGCCCATCCGATGCCAACGTGCCGTCGCTGGAATAGATGCGCTCCTGGCTGGCTGCGGGAACCATCAGATTTCCGGTTTCCTTGGTGAAAAGCTCCGAAGTTGAATTGGTCGAGATGATCGCCACATTGGTCACCGACAGCCAAACGGGTCCGGAGGTGTTGTTCGTGTAGTTTGCGGTATTGCCGCTAGCCCAGGCGTGTGTTCTCAATCGCCTGCTTGCGGTGTATGCAAGAACATGTTTGACACTATGGTTCACTGTCGTTAGACTGCGTAAGCGTCCATATCACTGGCAACTCGCGTGCTATGGTTGACGTGTATAGTTCCTCCTAATATCATCAGAGTCTGCACCTGCTGGAAACCATAGCGAAAGATACCAATCTAGCGTATCATTCACCCATGGTATTTGTGTGCGGCATAGAGGTCTGTAAAACACCTCGCCCCATTTAGGCAGCCTTCCAGTCATTTTAGGGTCAAATACTCTCCATACCGGGCCAATACTTAAAACGTATATGAATAAGGTGCCAACAATAGTTAGAAACAATGCGTTAATCGCCTTTGGAATACGAATTATTTGTCGCCGCATAATCAGCAATAAATCTACCAGTTGCTTATGTCTAACGTGACAGTAGCACTTCCCTCTTTCTGCCAATTGTTTACTCGGCGAAAGTCAGCATTATAAGTAACGTCATAGGACCAAACAATACTGTAAACTTCGATGTTGTCACAATAAAGGTGAAGATAGTATGTTGCTCCATAATTATAATTCAATCCTGGGAAGCGAACAACACCTCCAGGAAAATCGATAGCTTTATTACCGTTGGCCGTATAATCGTGACTGGGTTCTGCAGGGGACCACCAAGGCCATGCATACCATTTCAGTTTTTCTTGGCGCCATTTGATTTTCTTGCAGTAGCACTTTTCCGAAGGAATAAACTCAGCGGCAAAACCAGCGCCTAAATAATTTATCTGCCTGTATTTCGAGATATTCAGATTCGAGATATTTAGATTTTCATTTAAAAAGTCATCAAGCTTTGTATCTTCGGATCTAATGGATTCCTCGATCACGGCTTTTGCATAAAGGTGATCGATCTTGATCTTACCTATCTCAATCTGCGCCCCAAATGCTCCAGCACCAAGAATGCGTTTTTGCGGCAGGATAGGTGGTGATAAAACCAGCATGTCATCTGTCACTGTATATGTAACGAGTCCCAGTGGGTCAAACTCCCCAATTGCATTGTTTCGCACAAAACCATGTAGGTTCACCCATCCTCTTTCCCCGATGAGGTCTCTGGAAAGCCACCGCTGGTGGTCCGTGGACAGTGCACGATACTCGTAGAGAACGAGACCGGTTCTGAGATCAAGGCGTTTGGTGGAGAATTGGAATGGGTTCTCCTGCGCCATTAGGCCAGTGGCGCGGAGTTTGGCACCGAACGGTTCGTATTCGTAGCGGGCGCTTTCCGTTCCGTCGGTGGCGTTAATTAGGGCGGAGACGTTACCGTTGCCATCATAGGCGTAGAATTGAGCGGAATTGGTAAAGACAGCCATCAGCAAGCCGCCCACTCCGCCAGCACCCGTGAGGGTGCCGCTGAGGTCCAAGCCCCAGGAAAACGATTTCCGCAGCGAGTGTGCAGTGTTCAATTCGGCCAGAAGCTGCCAGCCGTCATATACAAAGCAAAGATTGGTGGACAGGACGTAGGCGCTCGAATTCGTGTTCCAAGTGTAGGTCGTTTCGCCAATCCGCCGTCCAAGGCTGTCAAAAACCCATTCCACCCTGGCTTTGGCCGTGACGGGGACCCCTGCCGCGCTTTCCGCCCGGATTAAACGATTTTCCGCGTCCCAAGTGTATTGCCAGAGGCTGTCGTTCGTCAGGTTGCCGTTGGCATCGTAGGCCAGGGATTCGCCGGCCACCGGCACCAAAACACGCCCGGTGTTGACGGTGTAAATCTCGTTGGTTGCGTAGGTCAGGATGGCCAGGTTGGTTATCCCTTGCCAAACCGGGCCGGCAGTGTTGTCCACGGACACTTCTTTCCGGTAATACCCTCCTTTTCGCTCAGCCTCTTGCGCGTTGACCTTGACCGTGGCGTTGGTGGCGGCCTCACCCAGAATATTCACGTAGCCGGGATTGACCCGGCTGGAGTATTGGTTCAGCAAATTGGCGGAATAAAAAGCTTCCCGACCATCGCGGATGGATGAACGCCGGTTGCCAATGTCATCGAAATCGAAGGCAAACTGTTGCCCGGCCACCAGGGAATCATCGGCCCAACGGCGCGTGGCATTGGTGACCTGACCCAAGCGGTCGTAACCGTATTCCCAACGGGCATTATCCGCATTGGTTACCGCCGTTCTTTGATTGGCGGCATTGTAGGCGTAGGCGAAACTGATCGCGGATGACGCGGAGGGCACGGATGAAATCGCGGTCAACCGGTTCAACCCGTCAAATTGTCGGCTCGTGGTCATGCGCTCTGCCGTTCCGTTTCTGAATACTACATTACTCAACAACGACGAGTTTGGCCAGTAGGAATATGTGGCCGAATTGGTCCCGCTGGTGACGGTCTTGAGCCGTCCGTTCTCGTATTCGTAACCGGTCTCGACCGTTCCTCCGGGTATGCCGAGTACCGAGACAGCAATCCGTTGCTGTAGGTCGTTGAAGCGGTTGGAGACCGTCAGACCGTTCAGCGGGCCGCCAGTATAAGTCTCGGACACCACCTGCCCAGCGCTGTTGTAGGTCAGCGTGAAGACGTTGCTCCCGCCTTGGGTAATAGTTTTGGTGCGCCCAAGGTAATCGTAGGTGAAAGCCACGGAGGGAGTGCTGTCCGAATAGGTGATGCCTTGCAGCAAACCGGCGGTGTTGTTCGTGTAGGTAGCGGTGACGCCGCCGGCCCAGGTGCGGGTCCTCAGCCGTCCAGCCGGGGTGTAGGTGTAATCGGGCCCCGTATCGTCCTGGTAGCGTTTGTTGCTCAGCCAACCGCGGTATTGGTCATAGTTCCAAGTGGTGATGGCCGCGCCAGCCCAGCCAGTGTCGTTGGTGTAGATGCGAGGATCAGCCGCGAAGGCACGCAAAGAACGCAAGACGAAAAGGAGGAATGGCCTCCACCTGCCGGGGGCAACCCGCTGCTTCCGCAAGCCCTTGGTATCCGTGTCCATCCGCGTTTATCCGTGGTTGAACTGCGGTTTTCAGGCTCAATTGGCGGGCGGGATAATGCGGTAAAAGCGGTTCATATTCGTGCCCATCGGGTCGGTGAAGCGGTAGCCGGACATTTGGTTGAGTTGAAATTTGCTGAGGTGAGTCCAGTTGGTCGGCGGCGTGGTATCGCAATACTCGACCCGAAACCAGACACTCGTCTGCCCCACAATCAGCAGGGAGAAGCCGTTGATTTCGCGGTTGGGCTTGAGCACCATGATATAAGCGCCGCCGGAGGTCTGGCTGCCCGCGGCATTGGAGACCTCCACCGTGTAATAGCCAGCCATGCTGGCTTGCACGTTGGAAAGCACCAGGGCGCAATTGGTGGACATCAGCGAGATATTGGTCTGCCAGGTGGTATAGAAGCCTTTTTTGCAGCGCCAAAGATAATTGATGGGCAACTGCCCGGCGGCGGTGCATTCCAGGCGCAAGTCCGAGCCTTCACAGACGGTCTGGCTGATGGGTTTCTGGACCACGGTGGCAGGCTGCCCCCAAGCAGGCAAAGCGGCGAGCATGACCAGTGCCAGGCCCAAGGCCGGCAGCGCCGGGTGGTTTTTTCGGTTTGTATTCATGGTTTGTTCCTTTCGTTTTTTCACGGGTGTTGGTCCCGCAATTTCATTTCAACGGCGTATAGACCCGCAGTGGGGTGTTGACCAGCGGGATCGGGAGAAATCGACCTCGCGATGATGCGGCCCGCGGGCGACGACGGAGGAGTTGAGTGGTTGCGCGGGCAGCGAGGCGGTCATGGCCCCCATGACGGCGAAGAGCGGCAGGCTTTTTTTCATATCAACCCCAGGCCAATGGTTACACTTAATGAAAAACGGCTAATTCCACCTAGGCACTTTGCGCCACCCCCCCCCCATTTTTTCAAGAATTATTTTACAATAAAATAAGATTTCATCTCTGCGTATACTGTTTATAATATAAACGTATTCATGCGGGTTTGGCGGGGCGCAAGCCGGCCCGACCGGGTGGCGGGAGAAACGGTTAAAACCGTTGCGATGCTTTAGTGGCCCGGCTCACCCCTGGCTAAAGCCAGGGGTTAATGGAATCGCGACGGCCCCGCCAAGATGCTGGCGCACGCCAAAGCCACGCCCCCAAGCAAAGCGGTAGAGGACGACCGCACTCCAAGACCTCGCGGACTTCGCACGGGACCTGCGAGATAGCGCCAGCGTCCGCACAGGTTCAGCGTG
>Ga0101944_10001548_pt1 | contig 46563 bp, 35 predicted proteins | sample DewCreD2012metaG_FD_75245 | JGI IMG/M metagenome (GOLD analysis project Ga0101944, IMG submission 75245) | Hot spring sediment bacterial and archeal communities from British Columbia, Canada, to study Microbial Dark Matter (Phase II) - Dewar... ... | reverse complement strand
GCGATGGTGACCTAGGATTCACCGCGCTCCGTCTGCTGGGCCCCCACAGTCAGGCACCAGCAACTTCATCTTCAGGATAATACCCTGTGTCAAGAAAAATGGCGGTGAAAACGGAGGGGAGTGTTTGCAACCTATTGATTTGATTGGAGGAGGGCTGGTTGGAGTGGGTTGTGACTGGGGTGCGGGCGCCCCTACGGCGGGGGGGGAAACGGAATTGGGGCCGCTCGCGAGCGGCCCCTACAGAGCGGCCGTTGGACAGCGGGGACGCGAACCAAGATCGTTCGTCCCACTTGTGAGGCGCTGCTGGCATAATCAAGAGCGGAGGATCGGCGACCGTGGGAACGAACTTGACACTGGAGCAGGAATTGAATCCCTGGCTGGCGGCGGAGGCCAGGTTTGACGAGGCGTCCGCGCGGCTTGGGCTGGACAACGGGCTCTGCAAGGTGCTGCGTCTTCCCTCCAAAGAAATCATCGTCCACATCCCGGTGCAGCTCGATGACGGGAGGCTTGAGGTTTTTACGGGCTATCGCGTGCAGCACTCGATCGCGCGAGGACCGGCCAAAGGGGGGATCCGCTTCGCCCCGGACGTGACGCTGGACGAGGTCCGGGCGCTGGCTGCCTGGATGACCTGGAAGTGCGCTGTCGTCAATATCCCCTTCGGCGGCGGCAAGGGCGGGGTGATCTGCGACCCGTCAATGCTGTCTCCGGGCGAACTGGAGCGCATCACCCGCAGGTACACGGCCGAACTGATCGACTTTCTCGGGCCAGAACGGGATGTCCCCGCCCCGGACATGAACACGAACGAGCAGACCATGGCTTGGGTGATGGATACCTACTCGATGCATCTGCGTCACACTGTCACCGCGGTCGTGACCGGCAAGCCTCTGGACCTGGGGGGATCGCGCGGCCGGACTGAAGCCACGGGGCGGGGCTGCATGATCGTGTCCATGGAAGCGCTGAAGCTGTTCGGCGTGGAGCCGGGTTCGGCGCGCGTAGTCGTGCAGGGTTTCGGCAACGTAGGCGGCATGGCCGCGCGCCTGATGCACGAGATGGGATTCAAGATCATCGCCGTGATTGAAGTCGACGGCGCCATTTACAACGCGGCGGGGATCGATATCCCGAAGCTGATGGAGCACCGGCGTGAGACCGGATCGATCACCGGCTTTCCGCAGAGCGAGCCGATCGGGCGGGACGAGGCCATGTTTCTGGACTGCGAAGTATTGCTGCCGGCCGCGAAGGAGAACGTGATCACCTCAAAGAATGCGGGACGCATTCGCGCCAGGATCCTCTGCGAAGGCGCCAATGGGCCAACTTCTCCGGTGGCGGATGAAATCCTGGCCGACAAGGGGGTCTTCGTGATTCCGGACATCCTGGCAAACGCGGGAGGGGTGACGGTCTCCTATTTCGAATGGGTGCAGGACCGGCAGGGTTTTTTCTGGAACGAGAACCTGGTGAACACGCGCCTGGAAGAACTGATGGTCTCGAACTTCAGCGAAGTAGTGGCTTACGCCAACAAGCATTCCGTAAACAACCGGATCGCCGCTTACATGCTGGCGATTGACCGGGTGGCGTTCGCCATCAAGCTGCGCGGCATCTACGCATGAGCTCCGATGCCTCCACGCCGCTGATGCGGCAGTACCACACGATCAAACAACAGGTTCCCGGCGCGCTGCTGCTGTTCCGCCTGGGAGATTTCTATGAGCTGTTTTACGAAGACGCGGTGACGGCCGCGCGGGAGCTGGAGATCACCCTCACCTCGCGCAACAAGGAAAAGGGCCAGCCGATCCCCATGTGCGGGGTGCCGTACCACGCCGCGGAGGGCTATATCGCCCGGCTCATCCAGCGCGGCTACCGCGTGGCCATCTGCGACCAAGTGGAAGATCCGCGCTTCGCCAAGAAGCTGGTGAAGCGGGAAATCACCCGGGTGGTGACGCCGGGGACGGCGACCGATTCCGCTCTGCTTCGATCCCGTGAGAACAACTACCTGGCCGCGCTCGCCACAGGGGGGACACGCGCCGGCCTGGCCTACGTGGACGTGTCCACGGGCGAGTTCCGGGCAACGGAACTCGACAGCGCCGACGCAGCGGCGGCGATCGAACAGCTCGGCGCCCGCGAGGTGCTCGTTCCCGACAACGCGCCGCCGGCGGGCGCGGCAAGGGCGGCGGGCCGGCTGTACACGGAAACCGAGGCGTGGACCTTCAGCGAAGATTATTCGGACCGGTCCCTGCGGGAGCATTTCCGGCTGCTCACGCTGGATGGATGCGGACTCGCGGGACGGCGCCTGGCGGTAAGCGCGGCGGGCGCCGTCCTGCACTACCTGAAGGAGACGCAGAAGGCCGCGCTGAGTCATCTGGAAGCGCCCTCTTACTTCGAACGCAGCGAAGCGATGGTGCTGGACACCGTCACGGCGCGGAATCTCGAACTGGTGGAGCCGCTGTTTACCGCGGACGCGGACGCGCGCGAATCCACGCTGGTCAGCGTCATGGACCGGACGCTCACCGGAATGGGCGGACGGTTGCTGAGGCGCCGGCTCCTGCGGCCATCTCTCGACAAGCAAGAGATCGAGTCCCGCCTGGACGCCATTCAGGGACTGGCGAACGCCACGATAGCCCGCGGTGAGATCCGCCGCGCGCTGGGAGAAGTACAGGACCTGGAGCGGCTGCTCGCCAAAGTCACGCTCGGAACGGCGGGCCCGCGCGAACTGCGCGCTCTGGGTCTTTCCCTGGCCAAGGTTCCGGAGCTGAAACGCCTGCTCGGCGGCGCGCAGGGCGCCGCGCGGCTGGCGGATATTCAAGACCGGCTGGATGAGGTCGCCGAGGTTCGGGAGCGGGTGATGGCAGCGCTGGCCGACGATCCGCCTGCGAACCTGGCCGACGGGGGGGTCTTCCGCGAAGGTTTTCACGCCGGACTGGATGAGCTGCGAGACATCAGCCGTAACAGCCGGCAATACATCGCCGCCATCGAAGCGCGGGAAAGAGAACGCACCGGGATTCAATCCTTGAAGGTCCGGTTCAACAACATCTTCGGGTACTACATCGAAATCTCGAAGGCGAACCTGCACCTGGCGCCGGCCGACTACGAGCGGAAGCAGACCCTGGTCAACGCGGAGCGCTTCACGACACCCGAGCTGAAGGGACTGGAAGAGAAGATTCTGGCGGCGGAGGAGAAGATTCTGGAGCTGGAGCGCAGCCTGTTCAGCGAACTGCGGGCGTTCGCCTCGGAACATGCGGCCCGCATCCGCGGGACTGCGGCGGCGATCGCGGAACTGGACTGGAGCGCGGCGCTCGCCCTGCTGGCGGTGGAGGGCCGGTACTGCCGCCCGCGGTTCTCGGAGTCCGGCGAGATGGAGATTGTGGGCGGCCGGCATCCCGTGGTGGAAAGGCTGACGGAGCGCGAGGCGCAGCGGTTCATTCCCAATGATCTGTATCTGAAACCCTCCTCCAGTTTCATCGCCATCATCACCGGCCCGAACATGGGCGGCAAGTCGACTTATCTGCGTCAGGCGGCATTGATTTCGGTGCTGGCGCAGATGGGGTCGTTTGTGCCGGCGGAGTCGGCCGTGCTGCCGCTTGTCGATCGCGTGTTCACGCGAATCGGCGCCTCGGACAACCTGGCGCGCGGGCGCTCCACATTCATGGTGGAGATGACCGAAACGGCCGTGATCCTGAACACAGCCACGGAGAACAGCCTGATCATCCTGGACGAAATCGGACGGGGGACGGCGACGTACGACGGCTTGGCCCTGGCGTGGGCGGTGATCGAGCATATCCATCGGAAGATCCGGGCCAAGACGCTCTTTGCCACGCACTACCACGAATTGACCGAACTGGCGGAACAGATGGACGGCGTCCAGAACCTGCACGTTTCCGTGAAGGAGTCCGGCGACAATATTGTCTTCCTGCGAAAGGTTGAGCCGGGGAGCGCCGACCGCAGTTACGGAATTGAGGTGGCGCGGCTGGCGGGGCTGCCGATGGGAGTGGTGGAGCGGGCGCGGGAGATCCTGGCTCTGCACGAGAAGACCGAACACGAGGTTACCGGCGAGCTGGTTCCGCATCCTTCCGCGCCGGTGCAAATCCGGCTCTTTGAGCCTTTGCACTATGGACTTGCGGAGCGGATCCGGAGCCTGCGTCTGGACGAACTGCGTCCGATTGAAGCCTTGCAGCTTCTTCACGAGATTCAGCAGGAGTTGAAGCGGTCATGAAGGTCGCGGGCGTGATGAGCGGCACATCGCTGGATGGGATCGACGTGGCCATCGTTGAGATTCGGGGACGGCGATTCCAAATGGAAGCTTTCCGGTGCTTTCCATATCCCGCCCGTGTCCGCAAGGCGATCCTGGGGCTGGAATCCGTGCCGGATCTCGCCCGCCTGCATTTTCTGCTGGGGGAGTCGTACGCGGAGGCAGTTCTGGAGACCTGCCGGGGCGCGGGGGTCCGGCCGGACTTGATCGCCTGCCACGGCCAGACCGTATATCACCAGGGACGCCCCGCGCAATTCCTGGGGCGCCCCATCGCATGCACGCTTCAGATCGGTGAGGCCGCCGTGATCGCCGAGCGCACGGGCATCCCGGTTGTCTCCGATTTCCGGCCGAATGACGTCGCGGCCGGAGGGCAAGGCGCGCCGCTGGTGCCCTTTGTCGACGCCTGGCTGTTCCGGCATCCGAGGCGCTGCCGCGCGGCGGTCAACATCGGGGGCATCGCCAACGTGACGATACTGCCAGCCGGCGCAAGAGTGGACGATGTGATCGCCTTCGATACCGGGCCCGGCAACATGGTGATCGACGCTCTGGTGGAGCGCCACACTTCGGGAAAGCAGAAATACGACCGCAACGGCCGTCTGGCGGCCAGCGGGGAGGCCGATCGGGAACTGCTCGACAAGCTTCTGAAGGACGATTACTACCGCAGACCGCCGCCGAAATCGGCGGGACGGGAGCAATACGGGGCCGGATTCCTCCGCCGCCTCCGTGCCAGGAAGGCGTCCGGATGCGACCTCATCGCAACCGCGACGGCGCTGACGGCCGCCACAATTGCCAAGGGAATCCTGGCCTTTTCCCCGCAGCCCGTGGGGGAGGTGATCCTCTCCGGGGGCGGCGCCCATAACCGGCGGATTCTCGAGTACCTGGCGGCGTTCCTGCCCGGCGCGCGTATCGCCGTTTCGTCGGAGTACGGTGTGGATCCGGATGCGAAGGAGGCGATCGCCTTCGCGATTCTGGGCTACGAAACATGGCGCGGGCGCGCCTCCAATATTCCTTCCGCCACGGGCGCGCGCCGTCCGGTGATTTTGGGCAAAATCAGCCGGTATTGAGCGCCGGGCTCCCGCGGATCCGGCGGCCGACCGCGCGGGCTGGCTGTCAGCGAACCAACTGCGGCGGGAAATCGGAGACCGGCGAACCGGACTTGCGGCGCAAATTCTGTTGCCGCCCGCTGTCGGGATAGAGCGGGATCTGCATGCCGCCCGTCTCCTGGAGAATGGCGAAGAGTCTCTTGTTCAGGGCCTGCACCGTGCCGGCGTGCTCCTGGCTGAAGATCAGGTTGTTGGACTCGAGAGGATCCGCCCGCAAATCGTACAACTCGTCGATGTCCCAAAGACCGTGGATATGGATGTACTTGTAGCGGTCCGTCCGCAAGGCGTGGATGGTCGGGGTCTGAGGGAAATTACGCTCCCAGTAGTACTCGTAGAGGAGTTCGCTGCGCCAGCCGGAGGTCTCTCCGCGCAGGAGCGGCAGGAAACTGGCGCCGTCCAGGCCGGCGGGCGGTTTGAGACCGGCCGCCTCCATGACCGTTGGCATGATATCCAGGTTGGCGACCATTTGCTCAACGGTCTTTCCACGCCCGAACAGTTCAGGGCAGCGCGCGAGCAGGGGAACCCGCATCGACTCCTCGTAAGCCGTGCGCTTGTCGATGAGGCCGTGCTCACCGAAGGCGAATCCGTTGTCGCCCATGTAGACGATCAGAGTTGAATCGAGCTCGTTGCGCTGTCGCAGAGCGTCCATGACGCGCCCCAGGCTTTCGTCTACGGCCATGAGGGTCTCGGCATATTGCTTGTAGTATTCGGCGATGTTGAGGGCGGAGTGGTATGGGAAGTCGACGCCGTGCCAGCTATTGCGCTGGTTCTGAACCCAGACGGGACGATTGCGGGCCATCTCGCCGGAGCCGGCCATCGTGGGCGGGTAGACAAACTTCTCCGCGGCATACTTTCCCTTGTGGCGTTCGGCGGGGATGAATTCGGAGTGAACGGCCTTGTGCGACAGATAGAGGAAATACGGCTGTCCGGGTTTCAACTGCTTCAGCCAGTCGAGAGCGTAACCTGTCAGTTCATCGGTGATGTAGCCTTTCTGCGGGACACGCCTGCCGTCGATGTTCAGACCGCTCTTGCTGGGGAGGTAGGTTCCCTGCCCCAAGAAACTCACCCAGCGGTCGAAGCCAGGCTGGGGGTCGTCACTGGCGTTGCCCATATGCCACTTGCCGAAGAAACCGGTTTTGTAGCCGGCCTTCTGGAGGTGCTGCGGGAAGAAGGTCGTGTTCTTGGGGATCGGCGTGTTGTTGTCGACGATCTTGTGGCGGTGGGCGTAGACCCCAGTCAGGATGGTGGCGCGGCTTGGCGAGCAGAGCGCCGTCGTTACGAACGCGTTCTTGAAGTGGACACCCTCCCTCGCCAGGGAATCCATATAGGGAGTCTCCAGCCACGGCTGGCCCTTGAGAAAACCCAGGGCGTCGTAGCGGTGATCGTCGGTGAGGATGAAGACGACGTTGCGCGGTTTGCCGGATGCAGCGCGCAGGGCGGTTCTGGAAGCGGCGGCCAGGCCAAGGCCTGCCTTGAGCACGGTTCGCCTGTTCATGCAGGACAGTATAGTCCCGCGACCCCGGCGCTGTTGAAGGCAACGATTACTGGAGAGCGTCCAGGTCAGCGGCTTCGCCGAACTTCAGGCCTTGCGCCTCGGGATGGATGCTCTTCAGCAGTCCGGTGAGAACCGATCCTGGGCCGACTTCGACGAAGCGCGTTACTCCCTGCGCGGCCAGGTAGCGGATCGTTTCCGTCCAGCGGACGGGGTTCGGAACCTGCTCGAACAAGCCCTGGCGCGCCTCGTCTCCCGTGCGAATCTCCCGGGCCTGCCAGTTGTTCACCAGGGGAACGCTGAGATTCCGGAACGGCGTCGCGTCCAAATCCAGCCGGAGCCGCTCCTGAGCGGGTTTCATGAGGGGACAGTGGAACGGCGCGCTGACCGGCAACGCGACGGCGCGCCTGGCGCCGGCGGACCTGGCCAGTTCCATGGCGCGGGCCACGGCAGCGGCGTGACCCGCGATTACCACCTGGTCGGGGGAGTTCAGGTTTGCCGCGGCAACAACTTCTCCCTGGGCGGCCTGGTTCAGGATCTCCTCCAGTCTTCCCTCCGGCAGCCTCAGGATGGCGGCCATCGCTCCGACGCCGACGGGCACAGCTTCCTGCATGTACCGCCCCCGGTTCCGGACCAGTCGCACGGCATCCGGGAAGTGGAGGCTTCCCGCGGCCACCAGCGCGGAGTATTCGCCCAGACTGTGGCCGGCCACGAAATCGGGCTCGATTCCGTGTTCCCGGAGAACCGCGAAGGCGGCTGAAGAAACCGTAAGCAAGGCCGGCTGGGTGTTTTCCGTCAGCTTCAGTTGGTCCTCAGGCCCCTCGAAACAAAGTTGCGAAAGAGCGAAACCTAGAACCTGGTCCGCTTCGTCGAACAGACGACGGGCTGCGGGGAAAGCGCCGGCAAGAGACCGGCCCATGCCCGGGGCTTGAGAACCCTGTCCTGGGAAAATAAATGCAGTCTTGTTCATAGATTCCGGCACGTGGTTGAAATTAACAGCGTAGCAGGGATCACTTGAAAATTCTTCGATCCGCGCGGGTCTGATTCGCGTCATATGCAGTGAGAGCACAGATTGATCCTGGAGGCAGGAAATGAAAAACGCTACTGAGACAAAGAAGACGCTCCGAGGCTCTGTGTACTGCCTGGTTTGCACTCACAGGGTCGACGCGGACCTTGTACCAAACGGGCGCCGGCTGTTCGTGCGCGCCGGCCAGAAATGCCCGCGGTGCTCCTCTTCCCTGGATGCCGCGTACGTGCTGGTGCAATTGCAAGCCGCCTGAGGGCATGTCCGGCAGGGGGCGATGTGCGGGGCGGACAAACCGCCCGCCCGACAGTATTTCGGCCTGCGGTCAGGGTGCATCGGGGCGCCGGCGCCAGTCACTGACTTTCAAGAAGCGCTTAAGTCGGTTTAGCTTGCCCAGGGAGCATGATTCTGGTTTATAGTACAGGTAGGGACACGGATGAAACGCAAACCAAGCACGAGCCCGGAGACGGTGGTTCCGGAAGAGATTCTGGAACGAGCCAAGGCGGCATCGCTGGCGGCCGGCCCCAGGCCGAACACGAAGTGTGTGGTGTGCGGTTCTCCTGTGGCTCCGAAGTCATCCGAAGACCTGTGCTGGGTTTGCCGCCGGCTCAAGATCAGCGCGTGGCGGGACTCAGATCAGCAGATTCCCCTTCAGGATTGACGGAAAACCGATAATCGGACAGTTCGCGGGAGAGTTTGTCCACTTTCCAGACGATCGTTTCAGGCGGCTTGCCCGCGCAGAGGAGCACTGCGCCCTGAGCCACGGCGAGGGGAAAGGGGAATCTCTCCACGATGATGGGTCCGCCGGTATGCCGGGCGAGACGGATGAGCGCTTCCGTCGATGCGGCGCGCTCCAGGAACTGTGAGCGTTTCCGGGTCCAGACATAGCCCACATTCAGGGAGATGATCGCCGCGCCGGCGAGAGCCAGCAGGGCCTTGCGAGTCGAGGCGCGCTCCCAGAGCGACAGGAACGCCGCTGCGACAATCCAACCGAGGCCGATGCTGGCGACATAGGTCTGGCGGCTGGGCACGCGAGGCATGTAGAGCAGGAAACAGTAGGGGGCCAGGGCTACGGAGATCCAGGCAGCCGCCAGCAGAAGCAACTTTCCGGCGCCTCTGGCGCGCAGCACCAGCAAAGCGAGCAGGCCGAGCGCGCCGTAAGGCCACAACATGCGCCCAAGACTGTTGACCCAGGTAACGGCGAACGGCGCGCGGAACGAAAAGCTCCCGTCCCCGAGCCGCGGATAGGGGATGGGACCAAGAAACATCCAGCCGTACCAGATCAGCGCCAGGAGCAGAAAGGCGGGGAGACTGCAAAATCCCCGTCGCCGGTTCACGCGCTCTGTCCACAGAGGCAACAGGAGCAGCGGAATCAGCATGACGGCCGATTCTTTGGAGGCCAGGGCCAGCAGGAACGCAGCCAGAGCGGCTGCGAGCATCGGCCATCGGGGCTGGGGCGCGGCGAGCCATTTTATCCAGGCCAGCAAGCTGAGCAGCAGGAACGCGGCCAGGAACGGCTCGTAGACGGCTGAAAACCACATCACGGCCTCCTGGTGCCCTTCCTGAACCGCAAAGAATGCGGCCGCCAGGGCGGAGACACGCCAGCCCAAGGCTTTCCAGGAGCCGAGGCTGAAGATCAGCCATGTGACGCAAACATGGAGCAGAATGCTGAGCGCATAGAATGCCGGGGGCCAGGGGCCGAAGGCGCGGAGGATCCAAGCAGCGGGAAAGATCAGCACGGGACGGAAGAGATGGACCGGATCCTCGCGCAGAGCTTTCCAGCCTGAGGAAGTGGCGTAATCACGCGCCTTCCAGATGTTCACAAAGTCGTCGGCGATGAAGGGCTGACCGGCGAGCGTGGGCAGATAGGGCAAGATCGCCAGGGCCGCGAGGCCCGCGAGAATCAGCCCGGTCCGCACTTAGCTCCCGGCGGGGCGGGTTGCGCCAGCCTTGCGGTAGTCGAGGACAACGTCCTGAATGCGCGCGCCGATCACTTCAAACCTTCGAAGATCGCGGGTCCCGACGCCGTGCAATTCGGCCAGGCGCAGTGTGCTGTCGCAGGTCTCGAAGGGGGCCGCGCCGCGGTCGGCCATGGGATCGAATCCCATGACAGCCGTACCCACCGCGTCGACGCACACCGGGTTCGTGCCCGCGATCAGCACGCGGGGCTGCACGTGACGGTTTCTGGCGCCGGCGGTTTCGCCTCCGGTCATCGATTCGATGCCGTCCACGATGGCCAAATGGATGGGCCGGGCGGCGGCCAGGTCCGCAACGCAACGCGGCACCCGGTACCCCGCCTGTCTCGGACTGCCGGGATCGATTTCCTGGGGCGAGGTCTTCGACGGCTGCCGGTTGCCTGAGTGAATCGGCCCGCGTCCGCCCTGGGGGACCAGGCCCGGTTCGTCGACACCGGCTCCGTCTCCATAGATCGTACAAGGCGTAATCCCAAAGCAATTCTTCAGGGAGAGCGTGACGCCGGCGGTGCGGTGCTCCTTGAGTTTCCCGATCGAAACGAAGACGTCCAGGTCCCGGTAGGAGTGATTCAGGTCAAAGGCGGGGAACAGATGCCCGCGGCCGGGCACGGGGAATCGCACGTACTCCTTCCCCCGCCCGAGATAGTTGGTGTTTTCAAACTCCACGAGCCTGGCCGCATTGGCGAAGTCTTGCGGCTCCCATCCCGCCGAGATCATATACTCTTCCAGCGGCTCCGCGGATTTCCAGGGGCTCTCGAGAATTCGGATCCTGGAGGCGCCGGCCAAGCCCAGCAGATGAACGGTCGCGCCCAGGACGGCGGGGTGAGTCCAGGTTGTCCGCCCGATGGGCAAGTAGCCCAGCCGGGAGTCCGGATTGCCGGTCAGATTCACCTTGATCGCGACGGTCTTGCCCTGGACCAGCCGCCCCAGGCCTCCCAGTTGGTCGAACATCCGGCGGAGCGTTGGGACCAATTCGGCGCCGTAGGAGTCGCAACGCGCCAAGGCCACCGGCGCAGCCGGGGCTTCGGCCGCCCGAAGACGCGGCGGCAGAACTGCGGAACCAGCGGCCAGCCCTGCGCCCGCGAGCACTTGCCTGCGTGTCATGGAAGCGTCTTGCCGCTTCATGCGCTCACCTCCAATGCAGCATAGATTGAGAATGCCGGCAAATAGTATTCTTTGATGTCTTCAATCAGTTCCGGTTTCAGAGGGACTGGTCCGCCGTTCTCGAGTGTGTGGATGGCCACCGATTTATGAGGGAATTGGATGCGCAGACTGACGGAACTGGCCGGGCGGCCTGTAAAATTGACGAGCTGAATGAGGCCGCCGGAGGCCGGACGAGGCGGAACGGAGTAATGTACCCATAGCGAGGAGGCGTTGAACATGCGCACCGGATCGTGACGGCGACTGACGAGATTGTGCGCGTCCATGGCCAGCCAGTAAGGGTCGTCCCACTCACGCAACGGCACGGCGACGGAACCTTTGCCCAGTGAGCGAAGCTCGTACCCGGAGACCGGGCAATCCAGCGCACGCTCGCCCTTGAACGGCTGGGCGGCGTTGCGGTGGACGATGAGCAAACCGCCCTGACGGGCGAAGCCGCTGAGCTTGGCGGCCAGGGTTTGAGGGGGGCGTTCGGGGTCGACCCAGAGCAAGGCCCTCAAGCCTCCGAAGCCGGCCTGGTCCGCAACGGAACGGTCGATGATGCGGTAGAGCAGGTTGCGGCGGGCCGCGAGGTTCAGCACCTCCGTGCCCAGAAACTCGTTCGTGCCCGAGAAGGTCGAGATCACGCCCAGGGGGCCGTCGTGCGCGTACGTCTTCCATTCGCGGCGCTTTTCGAAGAACGCCAGGGTTTCCACGATGGAAGACCAAGTCTGGCGCGCATCGGAGTTTCCGGATGAAAGGCCCGCAAGCAGTTTCTGGCCGGGATCGATTACCCAGCGCGCGCCGCTGGCGGAGCAGTCGGTGATGGCCAGGCGGTAGGCGCCGTCCGCTGGAGGGAAGTCCTCCGGAGGGGCAAATCCGAGCCAGACCGGTTTGCCGGGCGCCCGGGAAGCCGCCAGCTTGGCCATCCAGGAAGTCGATTCAATCCACGGAGCACCGGTCGGCCCGGAGATCCCCTGGTCGCCGCCGGCACGGGCCGCCGGTTTGAGGTGAGGCCAGTGGGCCTCACTGACCACCGTGACGGGCCGCCGGGGGTCCGGGCGTACTTCCTGAATGGGAACCGCTTGCAGCGCTTTCCAATCGCGAATGGCGAATCCGGCCATCCGGGCCGCCTCGGCGGCCGCGGGTTGCGCACCATCAAATACCAGGCAGTTAATGGGACTGCCTTCCAAGAGCGAAAGCAGTCTGCTGTCGTTCCAGGTGGCGGGCCAGCGGAATGGAACCAATTGCCCGGCGGGCGGTTCAGACGCCATAACGATTTACTCCTCAGACCCTGGCAGGGCCGGCGGACTCTCTATCGATTCCCAGTTTAGCGATCCCATCGCGCGCCTTGGCCGCGTCCAAGAGGCCGCTTCTGGCCAAGGAGGCCAGCGCGGCGGCGGCGATGGATTCGCCGCAGACCTCAAAGTGCCGCCGCAGGTGCTGCCGGTTGTCACTGCGCCCGAACCCGTCGGTGCCGAGCGAGGTCAGCCTTTCGGGGAGCCAAGGCGAGATCTGATCGGCCACGATCTTCATATAGTCCGTGGCGGCGACGACAGGGCCTGCGGCTTCATCCAGAGCCTGCAAGAGGTACGGGCGGCGGGGCGGCTGGTCCGGGTGGAGGCGGTTCCAACGCTCGATCTCCAAAGCCTCCCGGCGCAGTTCGTTGTAGCTGGTGACGCTCCAGACGTCCGCTTGCACGCCGAATTGCTCCGCGAGGATCGTCTGAGCGCGGAGGGCCTCGTTCAAGATGGACCCGCTGCCGAAAAGCTGGAGCACGGCCGGGCCGGCCGGCGCCGGACGGAAGCGGTAGATCCCTTTGAGGATACCCTCCTGGCAGCCATCCGGCATGGGCGGCTGGGGATAATTCTCATTGCCGACGGTCAGGTAGTAAAAGAGATTCTCGTGATCCTGGTACATGCGCCGGATACCCTCCCGCACAATCACGGCGATCTCATAGGCATAGGCGGGGTCGTAAGCGGCGCAGGTCGGGACGGTGCTGGCGAGGACATGGCTGTGTCCGTCCTGATGCTGCAATCCTTCGCCGGCAAGCGTCGTGCGCCCGGCCGTGGCGCCTACCATGAATCCTTTGCCGCGCGAATCGCCGAACGCCCAGATCAGGTCTCCCACGCGCTGGAAGCCGAACATGGAGTAGTAAATGAAGAAAGGAATCATCGGCACGCCGTAGTTTGCGTAAGATGTGCCCGCGGCGGTGAAAGAGGCCATGGAGCCGGCTTCCGTGATGCCCTCTTCGAGGATCTGCCCATCCCTGGCTTCCTTGTAGTACAGGAACATCTCTTTGTCCACGGGATCGTAGAGCTGCCCCCGGCTGGCGTAGATGCCCACCTGACGGAAGAGGGATTCCATGCCGAAGGTCCGGCCTTCATCGGGGATGATCGGCACTACGTAGCGGCCGAGTTCCGGGTGCTTGAGCAGCAGGGTCAGGACACGGACGAAGGCCATGGTGGTGGAGACTTCCCTGCCCTCCGAGCCGGCGAGCGCTTCCGCGAAAGTTTCGAGCGGAGGCGCGGCAAGCTGGAATGGCTTCACGTCCCGGGCCGGCAGATATCCGCCCAGTTTCTCTCTTCGCTCCCTCAGGTAGCGGATTTCCGGGCTGTCTTCCGGCGGGCGGTAAAACGAGACCGTATGGACCGTCTCATCCGGAATCGGGATATTGAAGCGGCGGCGGAACTCGTCGAGTTCCTGCTCGTTGAGTTTCTTCTGCTGGTGGGTGATGTTGCGGCCTTCGCCGGCTTCGCCCATGCCGTAGCCCTTGACTGTCTTGGCCAGGATGACCGTCGGCCCGCCGGTGTGTTCCACGGCGCGCTTGTACGCGTTGTAGACCTTCACCGGGTCGTGACCGCCGCGGGGCAGGCGCGCCAGGTCGTCGTCGCTGAGGTCTTCGACGAGCTTGAGCAGTTCGGGGTACTTGCCAAAGAAGACCTTGCGGACGTAAGCGCCGCCGCGGACGGCGAAGTTCTGGTATTCACCGTCGACGCACTCCTGCATGCGCTTGACGAGCAGACCGCTGGTGTCGCGCGCCAGCAGCCGGTCCCACATTCCGCCCCAGATGACCTTGATTACGTTCCAGCCGGCGCCGCGAAACGCGGATTCGAGTTCCTGGATGATCTTGCCGTTGCCGCGAACGGGCCCATCGAGGCGCTGAAGATTGCAATTGATTACGAAGATGAGGTTATCCAGATGCTCGCGGGGCGGTAGCGTGATGGCGCCCAGCGATTCCGGTTCATCGGTCTCACCGTCGCCGAGGAAGGCCCAGATCTTCCGGGGCGTTGGAGGCAGGATGCCACGATTTTCGAGGTACCGCATGAAGCGGGCCTGGTAGATGGCGTTGATCGGCCCGATGCCCATGGACACAGTCGGAAACTGCCAGAAGTCTGGCATGAGCCAGGGATGGGGATAGCTGGAGAGCCCGGGATGGTCACGCAATTCGTGACGGAAGTTCTCCAGGTGCCTCTCAGTCAAGCGCCCTTCCACGAAGGCCCGGGCGTACATACCGGGGGAAGCATGTCCCTGGAAGTAGATCAGATCGCCGGGCTGGTCGCCGTAGGAGGCGTGGAAGAAATGGTTGAAGCCGATCTCCACGAGCGTGGCCAGCGAAGCGTAGGTCGAGATGTGTCCGCCGATACCGGGATCGTACTTGTTGGCGCGCACGACCATGGCCATGGCGTTCCAGCGGATGAAGCTCTTGATCTTCCGCTCGAGCGCGCGGTCGCCCGGGAACGGGACCTCGTCTTCGGCGCTGATGGTGTTCACGTACGGGGTGTTCAGGGTTTGGGGAACGACTACGCCCGCTCTGCGCGCGCGCTCAATGAGCCGGTCGAGCAGGTAGGAAGCGCGGTCAAGACCGGCCGCGTCGACGACCAGGTCCAGGGCTTCCAGCCACTCTGCGGTCTCTTGCGGATTCAGGTCCTCGGAGGCTGGCGATCTCATTTTCAGCATGAAAGGCTCAGTGGCAAGGTGCTAATTTCAAAATAGCATTGCGAGGCGGGTTCGCGCGAGGTGGTCTTCCGCAACATATTGAAGGCGGGACATTTAAGAGTTTATTCGTCCGATTCTCCGGATCTCCGGCGACCGGCCGGGGCCGGGGTGATGAACCAATTGGCGGCCTCGAGCGTCTTAGTGAATATGGCGAACGGGCAGGAAGTCTTGCAGTCTGAATACCAGCGCTTGCGGGCGCAGTACGATGAGGCATTTGCCCGCTTGCGCTCGGCGGAAGAGAAATTGCTTCAGATCCAACAAGTTTCGACCGGCGGGGAGACTGAGCGCGAAGCCGCGCGCAAGGCGGAGGAGGCGATGAACGAATACCGCGAGTGCCGCGACCGCCTCGTGCAATACCTGGCCACGTTGCCCGAAAGCGGCCGGCACACCGATACCGTCCACCCCGGGATCGATCAGGTCAGGGACCTCGCTTACCGTTTGTGGGAGGAAGCGGGGCGGCCGCCCGGAGCCAGCGAAGATTACTGGTATCGCGCGGAGAGGATGCTACGCCATCACTCCTGAGGGACAAGCAGCAGCAGGCATCGAGGCCGGCCCGGACTACTTTCGGGGCTTTGGTTCCGGCCCGACCCTAAAAATCTCAACGTTCTCCAGCACAACCTTTTCTTTGGGCCGGTCCTCGGAATCACGCGGCACGCCGGAAATTGCGCTCACGACCCGGCTGCCGTCCACAACTTGCCCGAAGATGGTGTAGCCCTCATCCAGGCTGACAGAGGGGCGCTCGGTGATGAAGAACTGGCTGGAAGCCGTGCCGGGGCCAAAATTGGCCATGGCCACCCGGCCGGGCATGTTGAACAACATCGAGGAGCGGTTCCACTCATCGGGGATCGTGAATCCTGGATTTCCAACACCCGTGCCGGAGGGATCTCCTCCCTGAATCAAGTAGCCGGGGATGACGCGGTGGAAGATCGTCCCATTGTACAGAGGAGTCTGCTTGACCTGCTTGGTCGCGGGGTCACGCCATTGTTTCTGGCCCAAGGCGAGCTGGACAAAATTCCGCACCGTTTCCGGCGCGTCGCGCTCGAAGAGCTGGACTGTGATCGCGCCCTTGGAAGTATTCAGGACCGCGTAGAGGCCGTTCTTTCTTTTCTTGGCCTGTTCCGGAGTGGCTTCCGGCGCTGAAATTGGCGCCTGCGCATAGAGTCCCAACGCAAGCAAAAAAAGCCCAATTATTCTTCTCATCTTCAATCGTCCTTGAAATGCCTCAATAACTCGCAGTTTGCGCCATGCGGGAGGCGAATGTCAAGTTTGGCGGAGGCCGGGCCCGGCGCGGGCGAAGGAACCGAAATACTCCATCCGCCAGAACTCGCGAGGTATGCTGGTGAACAGATCCCTTCGTATGAGCACTCTGAGATTTCGGAAGGTCCGTCTGTGCGTGGTCCTGAGCGTGGCCATTTTCTGGGGATGTTCAAAACCCCAGCCGGTGGAACCGCAAGTGGGAGAGGACGTTGCGCCCGGAGACCGGGCCGCGGATGACACGGCGCGGTTTCTTGCCGGTTTGCCTGGGAGGAACGGCTCGCCGTTCGCCGCACTTGAAGCGACCCCCGCCTGGCGCCGGCACCGGCGGGAGATTGAGGGACTGTGGAATCCGGTGGAGCGGCAATGGCTTCCCAAGATGCGCGAGTTTCGGGCGGCCGAATTGAGTTCCATCGAGAAGAAGAACCCGGTGGTCTTCTACCCGTTCAGCGGCCCCGATGTGCTGGCGGTCAACGCCTTTTTTCCAAATGCTCAGATCTACGTCCTGGCGGGGCTGGAGCCTTCGGGGACCCTTCCAAGCCCGAAGCAGATCGAGAAGAGGGAACTGGATCCCTACCTGAGCGGCATTCGGGAGAGCATCTACTCAGAATTGCACCGCAGCTTCTTCATCACCAGAGAAATGGACAGCGACTTCCGAGGCCAGGCCACCGACGGGCTTCTGCAACCCATCCTGATGCTGCTGGCGCTCACGAATCACACGATCCTCGACGCTCGCTACGTTCGCATCGACGAACAGGGGAGGATTGCCGGGCGGGCTCCCAATTACAAGGCCCCGGGGAAGATCGGCAACAAGGGTGTGGCGGTGTCCTTCCGCGGCGGCGATCGAGGCCCCCGGCAGGTCCTGTACTACTTCACAGTGAACTTGTCCGACGAACGATTGAAGATCAATCCGCAATTCCTCAGGTACCTTCAAAGCCTGGGAAGCGTCGCGACATTTCTGAAGGCCACCTCCTACATGCCCCACCACGAGGGATTCGGCATCATCCGGGAGGAGATACTCAGCCGCAGCGCCGCGATCTTGCAGGACGATTCGGGGATCCCATTCCGGTATTTCCAGCAGCCGCAGTGGGTCGTGCAACTGTATGGCCAGTACGACCGTCCCTACGGGAGTTTCCGCTATCTCGAGCAGCCGGCCCTGAGAGCCGCCTATGCCGCGCCCGGGGTGAAGCCGCTCACTTTCCGGATCGGCTACGGGTTCGGGAAGGTTCCGTCCAACTTGCTGCTTGCCACAAGGCGTGAGACAATTGCCGCGGCCGGACATTGACCATGATGAGACTCTTACTGATGATCTGTTCCCTCTGCCTTTGCGTGGCGGCTGCCGCGCCGCCGCCGGTGATTTTCGACACCGACATGGGCAACGACGTGGACGACGCCATCGCGTTGGCCCTGCTGCACGCGCTGGAGAGCCGCGGCGAATGCCGCATTGCCGCGGTCACAATTACCAAGGACAATCCGTGGGCGCCTCCGTTCGTCAGCTTGGTGAACACGTTCTACGGGCGCCCGGGAATCCCGATCGGCACAGTCAAGCAGGGCGTGACGCCGGAACAGGGGAACTACAACCGGCAGGTGGCCGAACGGCGCGGCGCCGGCGGCGCGGCGCTATATCCCCGCGGCTTGAGTGAAACGGCGAACGTTCCCGATGCGATCGAGGTGTTGAGGCGCACCCTGGCAGCGGAGGCGGACGGCAGCGTGATTATCGTTCAGGTGGGCTTCAGCACCAACCTGGCCCGGCTGCTGGATTCACCCGCGGACAAGATCAGTCCGCTCACGGGGCGCGAGCTGGCCGCCCGCAAGGTTCGCCTGCTGAGCGTGATGGGGGGCCACTTCACGGATCAGAAATTTACGGAATACAACATCAAGATGGACGTGCCGTCGGCCCAGAAGCTTTTCGCGGGCTGGCCTGGGGCGATCGTGGCCGGCGGCTACGAGGTCGGAATTTCCATCCTCTACGATCCCGCCCGGCTGGAGACCGATTTCCGCTGGACGGAGCACCATCCCGTCGTGGACGCGTATCGCTTCTACCGCAAGATGCCCTACCGGGAGCCGCTCTGGGATCCGGCCTCGGCCTTGTACGCGGTCCGGCCGGAAACCGGGTATTTCACGTTGTCGCAGCCCGGCGCCGTCACATTTGCGGCGGACGGCGCCACACGGTTCACTCCGTCTCCGGAGGGCAAGCACAGGTTCTTGATCGTCAGCGACGCGCAGCGAGCGGCGGTGCGCGAGGCGATCTCGGCGCTCGTCAGCCAGCCTCGCTGAACGGCTTCAGCCTTGCCCCTCATGGACCCGCCTGCCGGGAACCGGAGACGGGCTTGCCTTCCGCGGTGTACTCTTCGACCGGTCCGAATTTCTTGAGGGCGCTTCGGAGCCTGGCCGCGTCGCCCACGGCAACGATCTGGATGTTGTCCACCGGCACGTACTTGCGGGCCACCTGGGTGATCTGTTGCGGGGTCAGTTTCATGAGCTGTTCCGGATACCTGTCCCAATAGTCGGCCGGAAAACCGTACTCCTTCAACTCCATGGCGCGGCTGAGCAGCGAGCTGGCGCTTTCCAGGGAACGCGCGAAGCCGCCGACAAGCGCGCGGCGGGCGCCGTCCAGCTCATCGGCGGGAACCGGCCGCTCGCGAATGTCCCGAAATTCCTTCAGAATTTCATCCAGCGCGGCCTCGGTGACTTCGGTGCGCACATTGGCGCTGGCCTCAAAATCGTTGAAATACCACGTGGCCGAGAACCCGCTGGAGATTCCGTAGGTGAAGCCCTTCTCTTCGCGGATGTTGCGGAACAGGCGGGAGGCCGGTCCGGATCCAAGCACCTGATTCATGAGATTGCACGCAATGTAATCCGGATCGCGGCGGCCAATGGCCCGGTTGGCCACCGTGAGATATGTTTGCACTGAATTCGGGCGGTCGACGAGCACGACACGCTTGTCTTTGATGGGCGGCTCGAGCGCGAGCTTGGGCAGCGGAGGCGGAGACCCCTTCCATCCGCTGAGGAGTTTCTCGAGCCTGGCGGCCATGTCCTTCAGGTTCACGTCGCCCGCGACACCGATCATGCCGCCCGCGGGTTTGTAGTTGGCCTGATAATACTTGACAACCTCTTCCCGGGTGAGCCGCTTCAGAGATTCGGCCGTGGGGGCCGTCACTTTTCGCGCGTCATTGGGGTAGAGCAGCGCGTAGAGCCTCTCCTCCGCCAGGAAGCCGGGCTGAGAACGAGCGGCCTGAAGCGAACTCAACTGCCGCTGAACCAAGGTGTCAAGCTCGGACTGCGGAAAGCTGGGATTAAGGAGCACGTCCGCGAAGAGCTCCAGCAGTTCGTCCAGATTGTCGGTCAGCCCGCTGACGCTGACCGTGATGTTCCGGGGGCCCGCGGACACGCCCAAGCCCCCGCCCAGCTCGGCCAGGGTCTCCGCGATCTGCTGCGCGCTTCTTGTCTTGGTTCCTTGGCGCACCAGGTACGCCACAGAGCCGGCCAGCGTCCCGGCAAGCTCGGGCGGCTCGGTCAGACTGGAGGCAGGGATGGAAAGCCGCAGCGCGAAGGACGGAGTCCGATGGTCTTCCAGGACCATCAGAGAGAGTCCGTTCTTCAGCTTGGTCTCCGACGGGCGGGGAAACTTCACGCGAAGGACTTCATTGGAAACAGGGGCGCGGTTGAGGCGCACGACTCCGGAGAGCGAAGACTGCTCCTGAGACTGCTGTGACGGGGCGGCCACAGCGAGCGAGGCGGCGACGGCCAGCCGAAGCGTCCATCGATTCAGATATGTCATAGTCTCGTCTCCTACTGCTTCACAGCGCCGGCGGGCTTCGGAGCGGCGGGTTGTCCGGCGGCCGCGGGGACCGTTAGCACGACGGTCCGGTTCTCAGGCCTGAGGTACTTCCGGGCGACTTCACGAACCTGTTCCGGCGTGACGGCTGCCCGCCGCTGCTCAACCGTATTCAGGCGCCCGGGATCGTTGAACCGGACCGCATCACTGGCCAGGCTGCCGGCCCGGCTCAGAACCGACGAACGCACCGACACGGCCATTGAACGCGCGGCGCTCCTGGCGCGGAGCATCTCTTTCGGCGTCACGCCATCGGCCTGCAAACGGGCGATTTCTTCATAAAGGAGCTTCTCGGCCTCATCGGGCTGCCTGCCCGCCTGCACCATTACGGACAACTGGTACAGGCCGGGGCCGATGCGTTCTGAAACCCCTCCGCCCACCGAAACAGCCACCCGCGATTCGCGCACCAGTTTCTGATAGAGCCGGGAGCTTTCTCCGGAGGCAAGCGCGAGGTTCATGACATTCAACGCCTCGATGTCCGGGCTGTTCCCAGCCGGGATCTTATAGACCACGGCAATCCTGGTCAGCCGGGCGAGCTTGTCCTCCAGCCGGTCCCGGCGCTCGGCTGTTTGTGGCGCCTCGCTGAAATCGACCGGCTTCGGCGCGGGCTGCCGGGGGATGTCTCCAAAGTATTTCTTGATCCTGGCCATGGCCTCCGCGGAATCGAAGTCCCCCACGAGAGCCAGGACGGCGTTGTTCGGGGCATAGTAGGTGCGGAAGAACTCCTTGACGTCCTCCAGTGTCGCCGCTTCCAGATCCGCCATGGAGCCGATCACGGAGTGCTTGTAGGCGAACGTGTCATAGGCCAGCTCGGTCAACCGTTCACTGCTCGGCCCGTAGGCCTGGTTGTCCACGCTCTGCCGCCGTTCCTCCTTGACCGTGTCCCGCTGGTTCTCCAGATTCTCCCTGGTGACGGCCAGAGATCGCATGCGGTCGGACTCCAGAAACAAACCCAGGTCGAGCTGATTTTTGGGCAGCACCTCGTAGTAGATGGTGGTGTCCGGGCTGGTGGCGCCGTTCATGGTGCCGCCATTGGTGAACACAAGGTAGAAGTGCTCGCCGGACCCGACGTTGGCTGAACCTTTGAACATCATGTGTTCGAACAGGTGGGCGAAGCCGGTGCGGCCCGGCCGCTCATCTTTGGATCCCACGCCGTAGGCGATGTAGATGGCGTAGACCGGCGCATGATGGTCTTCGCTCAAAATGACGCGAAGGCCGTTATCCAGCCTGGTGTCGGTGAATTTGACGGGCGGGATGGGCTTCGGGGCCTCGGCGGTATTCGCCGCCATCGCGCACAGCAAAATTAACATCAGAAACTTCCGCATGAAAGTCTCCCTGGCCCGTATAGGGCTGACTGAAAGTATAGGGTTTCAACAAGCACGGTTCAACATTCCAGTCGTGGGTCACCGGCATTGCGGGGGGGTGCGAGATGGCGGCAGGCGGCGGAGTTTGCGCGTATTTGAACCGGCGTGTTACTTTCGATTCTGTGAAAACACGGATCCGGCAGCTTGCTCCCCTCCTGGCGGCTTCTTTTCTCGCCATTCCTCTCCTGGCGCAGACCGAATCGCGCCAGGCCACTTACACGATCCGCGGCAGCCGCGACTGGGACAAGTGCACAATTGAGGTCGTAGTGGACGGTTCGGCCGACGTCGAAATTCGCGGCAACACCGCGCTTCTGCGGACGCTTTCCGGCATGCCGGCAGCGTGGCGGCGGTTCGAGTGCAGCGGGCCTTTGACGGCGTACCCTGGGGAATTCAAATTCAGCGGAATCGACGGGCGCGGCAACCAGCGGCTGGTGCAGGAGCCCGGGAACGGCCGCGGGACGGCGATTATCCGGATCGAGGACCCGCGGCCCGGAACCGAGGGCTACACGTTCGACATCGAGTGGCGCGGCGGCGGCAACTCTCCTTCGCCGGGCCAGATTGGCGGCCCGCCCGGCCGGATCGGCAACCCCGGGGGAACACAACCGCCCGCGGCGAGACGCGACCTCGGACGCGTCGTGAGTCTTTGCCAGAGGGCCGTTGAAGAGCGCGCCGCGCGCGAGGGAATCGCGGGTCTGGTCATCGAATCCCTCCAGGCCGACATACGCCCCGGACAGAATAACTGGATTGCGGGCGCGGCCAGCGCGCAGCAAGGGCGCGGCCCTCGCGGGGCAGCGTACAACTTCTCCTGCTCGGTCAACTTCGACACCGGCGTGATCTACTCGGTGGAACTGAATCGCCGGTAGCGCCCGGCGCGCCGCGCTCAGTAGGAGATGCAGTTGTCGCACCAGTTGCCGTCGTCGTCATAGTGCGGCCAGCCTCCGCGGTGATCCAGATAGCCGGAAGCGCCGTAGGAGTCGTACATCGGCGTGGGCTCGAAATAGCCCGGCTCCCGAAGGTGCTTGCGCACCGCCTCTTCGTTGAGTTCGATGCCCAATCCGGGAGTGTCCGGAACCCGCACGTAGCCGTCCTCGATGATCGGCTTCGAAACGCCCGTCACCAGGTCCTGCCACCAGGGCATGTCCGCCGCGTGGTGCTCACAGCAGACGAAACTGCCGAGCGTCGCCGCCAGATGCGCCATGGCGATCTGGCCGATGGGCGAACCCGGCATATGAATGACCGTCGGTATCCCGTGAACGGCGGCGTAGTCGTGTATCCGCCTGATTTCCAGAATGCCGCCGGAGGCGACGTAATCCGGATGGAGCAGATCGACGGCATGGTTATCGATCAAGGCCTGGAATCCTTCCTCCAGGCCGAACGCCTGTTCTCCGGTGAGGATGGGCGTTGTCGTGGACTCCTTGATTTCCTTGAAGCCGCGCCAGTTCAGCCAGCACTGGGGAATGAAGTCTTCGGCCCAGGCCAGTTTGTACGGCTCGAAGGCGCGGGCGTAGCGGATGGAGTCGTTCACATTGAGGTTGCCAAAATGATCCGCGGCCAGCGGCGCATCCCAACCGATCGCATCGCGCACCGCGGCGATCAACTCACAGAGGTAGCCCAAACCCTTCTCCGTCGCCACGCCTCGTTCCACGGCCCCAGGCCGTTTGGCCACCAGGCGAGTGTAGAGATCCATCTTGAAAAAGCGGAAGCCAAGTTCTTTCCGGCGCAGGGCGCGCTTCTGAAATACCTTCGGATCCTCGCTGCCCGTCGTGTCGCAGTAGATGAGAACCCGGTCGCGCAGTTTCGGCCCCAGCAGGCGCCACACCGGCGCGCCGTAGACCTTGCCGGCGATGTCGTGCAAGGCCAGATCGATGGCTCCGTAGCCGCTGTGCCAGAAGTTTTGCCCCGCGGAGTTGCGGATCCGGCGCAGGATGCCTGCGATATCGAGCGGGTTCCTGCCGACGATGTGCGCTTTCAGCGACAGAGCGCTGCCTTTCACGCCGGCCGCGAAAACCTCGCCATAGCCGTAGACGCCCTGGTTGGTGTCGATGCGGATGATGGGATAGTCGTAGTTGGCCGCCACCGTGCAGGCGCGGATATCTGTAATCTTGAGCTGGCTGGGGGCGGAGTTGCGGTTCACCGGAGGCGCTTGCTGCGCGGGGGCCGGCTGCTCCGCCAGTTTCAGGAAGGGCGCCAGGATTGGGGCGGCGGACGTTCTGAGAATGCCTCTGCGCGTGAGGAAGTCTGTCTTGGTCCAAGCCATCAGGTCGAAACTCCTTTCCGGGCAATCATACACCCATGCCGCGTGTTATGCTGCCGGGTATCATGAAACCGAGCCGAAGGGAACTGTTGTTCGGAAGCGCCGCCGGCATCGCGGCGGCGCAGGGCGTCCAGCCACTGACGCCGGCCTATCGCCTGGCGCTCTGGTATCGCAAGCCCGCTGCGAATTGGGAGAGGGAGGCCCTGCCCGTCGGGAACGGCAACCTGGGCGCGATGGTCTTCGGAGGCGTGCCGGCGGAGCGCATCCAACTCAACGAACACAGCCTTTGGTCCGGCCGGCGGGAAGATGTGGACAGTCCTCACACATTGGAGTTGCTGCCCAAAGTTCGCCAGTTGTTCTTCGAAGGCAACTACGCCGAAGGGCACCAGCTCGCGCAACAGATGATGGTGCGCACACGGCTGACGCCATCGGCCTATCAGACGCTCGGCGACCTGATCCTGGAATTCGAACACGGGGCGGAAGTGCAGGACTACCAGCGGCTGCTCGATCTGGAGACCGCCACTGTGCGGGTGAGTTACCGGGCCGCCGGCGCCACGTTCACACGCGAGGTCATCGCGTCCCAGCCCGATCAGGCGATCGTCGTCCACATCGAATGCAGCGAGCCGGATGGCCTGAACTTCACGGCGCGGCTGTCGCGTCCCGCGGATGCGAAGGCGGAATATCCCGGGCCGCAGTACGCGATTCTCCGAGGCCAGGCCGCCAACGGCGGCTCCCGTTTTGAATGCCATATGGAGGCTCGTCTGAAGGGCGGCACGGCGGGCGCGGGCGAGAACGGCTTGCGGATTCAGGGCGCCCAGGCGGTCACGCTGATTCTCGTGGCGGCGACGGACTACAAGCTGGATTACGAGAACTTCCACGGGGGCGCCGATCCCGCTGTGGTCTGCCGTGCCCGCCTTGCGAGCCTTGCCCGGCGGCAGTACGAGGACATTCGCTCCGCCCACATAGCGGAGCACAAGCGGCTATTCGGCAGCGCGCACTTGCAGATTTACGGGCCGGACCGCAACCACATGCCGACGGATGAGCGCTTGGCCGCGGTTCAAGCCGGAGCGGAAGACCCTCAACTGGCCGTTCTCTACTTCCAATATGGCCGGTACCTGCTGATCTCCAGCTCCCGGCCGGGCGGGCTGCCGGCCAATCTGCAAGGGGTTTGGGCGGACGGGCTGAACCCGCCGTGGTCGGCCGATTACCACGTCAACATCAACATCCAGATGAACTACTGGCCGGCGGAGGTCACAAATCTGGCCGAGTGCCACCGTCCGCTGTTCGACTTTGCCGACATGCTCCGCGCGCCGGGGAGAAAGACCGCGAAAACCGCCTACGGCTGCCGCGGTTTCGTCGTCCACTTCACAACCAACCTGTGGGGGCAGACCGCGCTGACAGGCCAGACCGTCTGGGGGCTCTGGCAGGGCGGATCGGGCTGGCTGGCGCGCCACTTCTGGGAGCACTATCTGTTCAGCGGGGACCTCAAGTTCCTGCGGGAACGCGCGTATCCGTTTCTGAAGGAAGCCTCCGAGTTTTACCTGGACTTCCTGGTTGAGGACCCGCGGACGAAGCTTCTGGTCGCGGGCCCTGCCTCATCTCCCGAGAATCGCTATGTGCCCCCGGGCGGGGGCAAAGCCGATGTCGACATTTCGCCGGCCATGAGCCAGCAGATCGTCTGGGACACTTTGACGAACGCGATCCGCGCGGCGGAGATTCTCAAGGTGGATGAGGAGTTCCGGCGCCGGGCGTCCGCGGCCCGCGCCCGTCTGGCGCCGGTGAAAGTTGGAAAGCACGGGCAGATTCAGGAATGGTCGCAGGACTTCGACGAGGTCGAGCCCGGCCACCGTCACGTCTCCCAGCTCTACGCGCTGCACCCCGGTGAACAGATTTCGACCGCGCGCACTCCGGATCTGGCCGCGGCGGCAAAGAAGACCCTGGAACGCCGGCTGGCGCACGGAGGCGGGCACACAGGCTGGAGCCGGGCCTGGATCATCAATTTTTGGGCGCGGCTGGGCGAAGCGGATCTGGCTTATGAGAACCTCATGGCGCTGTTCCGCAAGTCCACTCTTCCCAACCTGTTCGACACGCACCCGCCATTCCAGATCGACGGCAATTTCGGGGGCACGGCGGGCATCGCTGAGATGCTGATCCAGAGTCAGGCGGGCGAGATCGCGCTGCTGCCCGCGCTTCCCAAGGCCTGGCCCATGGGCATTTTCCGCGGCTTCCGGGCGCGAGGCGGCGTCACGGTGGATGTAGGCTGGGCGGACGGCAAACCCGTCAACGCCATGTTCCATCCGACAGTGGACGGGGTCCGCCGGATTCGCGTTCCCGCTGGAACGAAGATCAAAGAAATCGATCCGCGGCCCCGCGGCGCTGCGGTCCAACCCGGCGCAGGCGGAGTCTTCTCCCTAACGCTCCGCGCCGGCCGGAGCTGCCGAGTGACGTTCGCCTGAGCCCGTAGCGGCGGTCTGCTCGAATCGCGCGCGGGAGGCCCAAAGGCCAAGGCCCGGATTGGAGATGAAGAACACCTCCTCTCCCTCGACTATATTGAAACCCTCAGCCAGCTTTTTCGGATCGTAACGCCGCATCATCTCATCCAACTGCCCATAACGGAACCCCACGCCCTCGATCTCTTCCTTGCTCAGGCGCCCGGGACAATGCGTGACTTGGAAGCGGCCCTCGCTGGAGCCGTGGATCAAGTGGGCGGCTGTGCCAAGACTGGCGGCCAGATCGGCGTTCTTCTTCACCGCGTCCAGAACGTAAGGCGTGCCGCGGTATCCGTACTTGCGGATGAGCTTGTCGATCCCCGGGTCCTCGCCGAATTCCCGGATTCCCGGAGCGAGAACGACAACTTCGCCGCCATCCGCCATGGCCATGCGCGTACGGTAGATGGCCTTATTGCCGAGCCAGGTGCTTCGATACTCGTCTGGCTGGAGGTAAACCACGGCCTTGCGAATCTCGCGGTCGAGCAGCGTCAGATTCACCTTCACGCTCAGTTCCGCCGCGCGATGGAAACACTCCACGTCCTCGCCGATGAACAGGCCTCGTACGACAGGCTTGCCGGACACGCCGGTTCCCACCACGGTCAGGACATAGACCACGGGCAGGTGGCGGGCAAAGTGATCCGAAGCGTAGTTCAGCACGCGCCGGACGGGGTTGTCCGCGCGGCCCATCAGCCGCTCCATCCCGTAGACGCCGCCCAGGAAGTGACTTTTGTTGATGCCCTCCGCGCCGCCCGTGCCGACAAACAGATTCTTGTTGTAGCTGGCCATCCCCATCACTTCGTGCGGGACCACCTGGCCGATCGAGAGGATGAGGTCGTAACCGCCCTCCGCCACGACGCGCGAAATCTGCGCGGGCCAGGCGAAATCGACCAGCCCTTCGCTCTGCCGGCGGATAAAATCCGGAGGCACGACTCCGAGGGTGGTGAAACCGTTGCGCCAGTCGTGCGTACGGAAGAGGCCGGGCGGCAATTCGCCGAACATCCGGCGCATCTCCTCCGCCGTCATAGGCGCGTGGGTGCCGATGGCCGGCAGAACAGCGTCCAGCCGCTCTCCGTAATACTCCCAGGCATACCGTGTCAACTCGCCGGCGTGCGAGTGGAACCGTGTGATGTCCGGGGGGACACAGATCACTCTTTTCCTGGAGCCAAGATGATCCAACGCGCGGTGCAGCCCTTCGCGGAGATCCCGCGAGCCAAGCTCCGCGCTTTCGTTTCCAAGCGAGACGACGATCGCCACGCCTCCAGCCTATCACGCGCATTGCCCCCCCGCGCCGGCGGCTTGCGTGGTAGATTATGTCCCAAAGGAGGAGATTATGGCCTGCCAAACTCCGAAAAAGGCAACCAAGAAGCCCGCGCCGAAGAAGAAGTAGAGAGCGGCATTGAAAACGGTCACTTTCCCGCCGGGTTCCGGATGAAGGCCGCAATGTCATCCATGACATAGGCGGGAATGTGGCCGGGAACCGAATATTCGGCCGGCATGGGCTTCCCTTCCCCCTCCAGGAAGAGGTGATTCAGCTTCGGGTAGGTCTTGAACACAACGTCTGTTCTGCTTTTCAGCCCCTGCCTCCACATCTCAAAGTCCTTGAAGGTGACCTGGTAGTCGCGTTCGCCCTGCAACGCGAGAATGGGCGCGCGAACATTCCGCGCGCTCGCCACCGGGTCGTAGAGGTCCAGGTCCCGCCAGTAGGAATCGGGCGCCGCCGACTTCACCAGATCGAGAGTCTCCGGCCGCGCCCCGATGTACTCGATCTGCTCCTTCGCCGCTTCCAGAATGGGCCGCGCGTTCGCAGCCAGCAGGATGATGCCGGCCACCCGGCCGTCTTGCGCCGCGATCCTCGGGGCCAGATAGCCGCCCGGGGAGTGCCCCAACAGGAAGACGCGATTGGGGTCGATCCGCGTCTGGGTGCGCGCCAGCGCCAGGGCATTGACGGCATCGTCGATCACCTCTTCTTTCACGGTGGCAACCGGGCGCTGCGGGTACTGCTTGGTCCGCTTCACGTAACGCAGAGTGGCGATGCCACGCGCCGCCAGGCCCTCGGCGAGATCGCGGAACGGGGCGTTGGCTGCGATCGTTTCGTCCCGGTCATGCGGTCCGCTGCCGTGGACCAGAACCACGGCGGGAAACGGGCCGTCGCCGGCGGGAACTGTCAGCGTCGCCGGGAGCCGGAGGTCACCCGTATTGACCGTCAGTTCCCCTGGCTTCGCTTCGTCGGGAGGAGCGGGCAAAAGGCGCAAGCCGGCGATCTGGCCCTCCGCGTTAACCGCGATGACAACCTGGATCTTTCCCTTCTCAAAAACCGCAGGGAAGGTGAATACTTGCAGCCCTTGCCCCGGCGCCATTTGAGGCTGCGGCCTTGCCCCGCGGAGAGCGCCCAGCGACTGGAGCGCGGGCCCGACGGCGGAACTCAACTTCTCCGCCGGCAACGCAGCCGCCATTTGCGGAGAGAACCGCCGGGAGAGCGCGGCGTAATCCTGTCGCACCAGCTCATCGAACCCCGCCACAGCCACGGCTGTGTTGTCCGCGGCGACAACCGGCAGCAACGCAAGGGAGAACAGGAGCAACAAGCGCGGCACATAGGTCATGACTGGATTGTAGCGAGTCATGAGCTTCCGGCGATCGGCGGCCGGCCATCCGCTTTCGGCAAAGAGCGGCGGCGCAACCCGGCGGAAACGCTTCAGCCCAGAGGCCCGAAGGCGAACTGCCGGTTGACGGCCGCTATTTCCCGATCGCCCCCCTCAGAACCTCGCCCCGCCGCCGACAAACACGCCACGCAGCGTGATGCGGGCGAAATCGGGTTCGTTCTTGGCGTGCAAGTTGAAATTCCGGTAGCCGACGGTGAAGAAGCCGACCTTTGCCGGTTGAATCTTCACGCCGGCGTCACTGGAAACGAAATAGCCATACTTGCCGATCTTGATGCCGGAGACGTCGCCAAACAGATTGATCTTGCGGTGCGGATTAATATCGAGCGCCAGCCCCACGGTGGGCAGGCCGATCTTCAACTCTTCCTCGCTGTCCACGGCAGGAACGAGATTGGGCGCCCGAAGCCTTCCCCGGAAGAGAAAGCCATTGCCGGCCAGAATTGTCCCCAACTTGAATGCCCCGTTGTGGACATTTATGAATTGATAACCCCAGCTCAATTGCAGGTGCTGGATTTCGAACTCGGAGAGCACCCGCGTGGAGGCGGTGTATGGCCTGCCGCTGAAAACGAGCGTGCGGCTGACTGTCACGTCGCCCGCATACTCAATGGGCGTGTAAGAGAAGTGGATGTGACTGCGGCCCCTGCCGTAGTAGCTCAGGCGGCCCTCCGGGAAATTGGCGTCTTTAAGGCCGAGGTCCTCTTTGAGGTTGATGTCCGTGCCCCCGCTGCCGAATTGCGTGCGGGCCTTGGCGGCGGGCATCCAGTACCGGCCCTCAAATTCGACCGCCCTCTGGCCTGAGAGGACTCCGGCAGACACCAGAAGCACCGCCGCCAGAGCAGCCGGTGTTCGCATCTACTCCTCCTCCTCCTCCACGCCTTCCTTGGCGGCTTTGGCGGCGGCGATAATCTTTTCCGCCTGCTGTTGCGGCACAAAATCGTAATGGTCGAACTCCATGCTGAAGGTGGCGCGCCCCTGGGTCATGGAGATCAGGTCGTTCTGGTAGTTGAGCATTTCGGCCATGGGAACCTGGGCCCTGACGATCTGGGTGTTTCCGCGGGTGTCCATGCCCTGAATGCGCCCCCGGCGGCTGTTCAGGTCTCCCATCAGGTCGCCGGCGTATTCCACCGGCGCCTGGACTTCGACATTCATGATCGGCTCGAGCAGGGCCGGCTTGGCCTGCTGCATGGCGGCTTTGAAGGCCTTGCGCGCGGCGAGTTTGAAGGATAGCTCGGACGAGTCGACATCGTGGTAGGAGCCGTCGTAGACGGTGACCCTGAAGTCGACGACGGGGTAACCCGCCAGATAACCTTGCGCGGCGGCTTCGACGATCCCTTTTTCCACGGCGGGAATGTACTGCCTCGGGATTGAGCCGCCGAAAATATCGTTCACGAACTCGAAGTTGCCTCCGCGGGGCAGCGGCTCCATCCGAATCCAGCAGTCGCCGAATTGTCCGTGGCCGCCGGTCTGCTTCTTGTGCCGGCCTTGAACGTCGGCCGTGCCGCGGATCGTCTCCCGGTAGGGCACCTTGGGCGCTTTGAGTGTTACGTCGACCCCATAGCGATTCTTGAGGCGGCTGACAATCACTTCCACATGCTGCTGGCCGCTGCCCGCCAGGAGAAACTCCTTGGTCTGCGGGTCGCGGTAGAAGCGCAGCGACTGGTCTTCTTCCAGAATTCGCTGGAGCGCGGCTCCCATGCGGTCCTCATCCTGCCTGGTCTTGGCCTCAATGGCGAAGGCGATGGACGGCTCGGGCAGTTTCACGGGCGGGTAACTGATGAGGGAACTCTTCTCCGCGAGCGTGTCGCCGGTCAGCGTGTCTTTGAGCTTCGCCACCGCGCCGATGTCGCCCGCTTGCAATTCAGTCACAGGCTGGATGGACTTGCCCATCAGGCAGCCGATGTGCGACAAGCGCTCACCGCCGCCGGTGCGAACGTTTACGAGGTTGGCATCGTTCTTCAGCACGCCGGAGATGACTTTGAAGTAGGAAACCCGCCCGGCGAAGGGATCAGCCACGGTCTTAAACACGAATGCCGAGACCGGCTCGGAGCTCGACATCGGACGCTGGACTTCTTCCCCATTCACGTGGCCGGTCACCGGGGGCCGCTCCGCGGGCGACGGGAGGTAGTTCGTCACAAAATCCAGAACCAGATCGGCGCCGATATTGTGCAAGCCCGAAGCGCACAGCACGGGGAACAGCCGCAACTCACCCACCGCGGCGCGCAGGCCTTCCATGAGCCGCTCCGGCGGCAGAGTGCCTTTCTCGAAGAACTCTTCGAGGAGCGCGTCGTTGCCTTCGGCCACCATCTCGATCAATGTTTCCTGCGCCTTCTGAGCGGCGGCCGCCATCTCATCCGGAATCGGAACTTCTTTCCCGCGGCCGCTTCCATCGGACTCGTATGTAAAGCACTTCATCCGCACCAGGTCCACGACCCCGCGGAAATCCCGCTCGGCGCCGAGCGGCAATTGGATGGGCACCGCGCCGCGCCCAAAGTTCTCATGGACGCTCCCCAGGGCGCGCTCGAAACTGGAGTTCTCGCGGTCCAATTTGTTGATGACCACGGCGCGCGGCAGCTTGAAGTCGGCGGCGAAAGACCAGACCTTTTCGGTCTGCACTTCCACTCCCGCCACCCCGTCCACGAGGACCAGGGAAGAATCGGCGGCGGCCAGCGCGGCTTTGGTGTCGCTGACGAAGATATTGAAGCCGGGAGTGTCAAGCAGGTTGATCTTGATCTTGTTCCACTCCACGTACGCGAGGGCCGTGGAGATGGTGATTTTCCGCTGGATCTCCTCCTCGTCGAAATCCGTGACGGTATTGCCCTCATCCACGCGCGTCAGGCGGTTGGTCGCCCCGGTGAGGAACAGAATACTGGCGGCGAGCGAAGTCTTCCCGGAATTCCCGTGTCCCGTCAGACCGACATTGCGTATCTCTCTGGCTTCGTAGACCTTCACTTGATTCACTCCGTTGTACAGGCTTGGGCGGACTGAGAGCGGCTATGTCTGCCGCCGAATCCTGGATGTTAACACAATCCGCGCCCTTTCCGTTTTGCCCTGAAGATGCGGCGCATCGCGCGGCGGCGCCGCGCGCCTCAGGCGGCCGAATCCGCGGGCGCGGGGGCGACGTCTTCGAAGCTCTCCGGGGGGTTGTAGTACAGAATCCTGCCGCAGGACTCGCAAAACATCACGCCTTCCTGTGAACAGCGCAGCTCCTGAAAAAACTGGGGACGCAGCGCCAGGTGGCAGGCGGAGCAGCGCCCGTCCACCGCTTCAGCCGCGGCCTGCCCCTTCCATTTCGCGCGGATGCGTTCGTAGGCGGCGTATACGCGCGGGCCAAGATCACGCACCAGCGTTTCCCTCTGCCCTTGCAGTTCCTCCAGCGCCTTCTTGTCCTCGGCGGTACGCCGGAGCGCGGCCTTCTTCTCGGCCTCTACTCTCTCGCGCTCCTCCTTCAGCGACTTCTCAGCGGCTTTCACGTTCGCTTCCAGAGGTTCGGATTCCTCCATCAGGCTGAGAATGCGGTCTTCCGCTTTCCGGATTTCACCCTGACAGAATTCGATTTCCTTCTGAAAGGCCCGGTATTGCTCGTTCGTCTTCGCCGACATCATCTGGTCGCGAAGCCGGGAGACCTTCTGCTCCTGCGCCTGAATGTCGGCTTCGAGGCTCTTGCGCTCCCGCACATTGGCGCTCAGCGCGGCCTTGTCGGCCTCCCACTTGCGGGTGTGGCCCTCGAGAGTTCTCTCAATCGCAGCGATATGCTTGGGAAGGGCGCCGATCTCCTTCTGCAATTCGCCGATCTTGCTGTCGAGATCTTGCAGGTGGATGACCAGCTTCAGCTCTGGTGACATCTACAGTTCAGATTCTATCACGGCGGCGCGAGATCGATCGCATCGCTGGCGCGAGCAGCGCGCGCGTGGCCATCTCCAGCTCGCCCACCTTGAGGGCCTTGCAAACCAGATAGAAACTCGACGCTCCCGCGGGAACCGATACGGCCAGATTGAGCAAACGGGCCGGCTTGGAGAGCCCCAGCGCCGCCTCCAGCCCGTGGCCCGTCACGAATACCACCACGCCCATCACCAGAGAGGCGGCGCCAATGCGCGCCACGCTGCTTGCAAGTTCCCGCCCGTGGATCCCCCCCAGGCGGTTGCGAAGAAGCCAAAACAGCGCCACGAAGTTGAATAGCGCGACCAGAGACGTAGCCAGCGCGAGGCTGGCATGCCCCAATGTGCCGCTCCTCACCATGGCGGAAGCCGCCACATAGTTGATGCCGATGGAACCGAGGCTGACCAGCATCGGCGTCCGGGAATCGTTGAGGGCGTAGAAGGCCGGCGCCAGCACCTTGATGGCGGCGTAGCCAGCCAGTCCAATGGAGTAAAAGGACAGCGCCAGGGCCGTTTGCTGCGTGTCGTAGGCATGAAACTTGCCGCCCTCATAGATCACGGCGATCATCGGACCTCCCAGAACGACCAGTCCGATAGAAGATGGGACCGTCAGGAGAAAGACCATGCCCAGCGAGCGGCTGAGCGTTCGCCGGAATTCCTCCATCCTGCCGGCCGAAGCGCTCTGCGAGATCGCGGGCAGAGTCGCCGTCGCAATGGCCACGCCGAACAAACCCAGCGGCAATTGCATGAAGCGGAAAGCGTAGGTGAGCCAGCTTACCGGGCCGTTCAGCCCCGTCACCGGGTCGGAGATGCCGGAGGCGAAGTTCGTGTTGACCATTACGTTGACCTGGACCGCGGCGTTGCCCAGGATGGCGGGGCCCATCAGCGCGATGATCTGCCGCAGACCGGGGTGAGACCAGTCCATCGCAGGGCGGAATCGGAAGCCGCTTCGGTTCAGGCTTGGCAATTGCCAGAGCAGTTGGAGCGCGCCGCCCAGGACAACCCCGTAGGCCATGCCCTCGATGGGATCGATCCCCAGCAGGGGCCCCGCCCAATACCCCAGCACCAGCCCGAAGATGACCGACCCTAAGTTGAAGAATGTCGATGAAAAGGCCGGGATGGCGAATTGGCCGCACGAATTCAGCATCCCCATCGCTTGCGCCGCCAGCGCCACCAGCAGCAGGAACGGGAACATGATCCGTGTCATGTGGACGGCCAGGTCGAACTTGCCGGGCACTTTCTCAAAGCCGGGCGCCAGCAGATGCACGAGCGCCGGACTGAAGATCATCCCCGCCACGCAAACGCCGCCGACGACAAGCAGGATTGCAGTCGCCACCAGATTCGCGAGCCTGGCGGCCTCTTCACGGCTCCGTGTGGTCAAGTAGTTCGTGAACGTCGGCACGAATGCGGCGGACAACGCGCCTTCGGCGAACAGATCCCGGGTCAAGTTGGGGATGCGGAATCCGAGAAGAAAGGAGTCGTATACCGGTCCGTATCCGCCGCCGAACAACCGCGCCATCAGCATCTCGCGCAGCATGCCGCTGATGCGGCTGATCAGCACCGACAGGGAAACCAGTCCCGCAGACCGAAAGAGCCGCTCGGACCGGGCCGCAGACGGCGCGCTACCGGCCGTACTGTTCAAAGAATCGGGCAACAGTCAGGATTCCTTTGTAGAAATTCTCCAGGAGGAACTTCTCGTTGGGACCGTGCAGACCGTCATCGGGCAGGCCGAAGCCCGCCAGAACGGTCGGGATCCCCAGATGACGGGCAAATTCGCCCACGATCGGGATGGAGCCGCCGGAACGGATGAACACCGCCGGCTGGCCAAAAACGTCGCTGAACGCCTCCGACGCCGTCCGGATAGCGGGATGGTCCGGGTTCACGAGCACCGCGGGCGCGGCGCTCAGCACGCGCACCTGGGTCCGGATTCCCTTGGGCGTCTTTTTCCGGACAAACTCGCGGAACGCGGCGACCACCTTGTCCGGGTCCTGCCTGGCGACCAGCCGGATGCTCACCTTCGCGGTTGCCTTGGCCGGAATCACCGTCTTTGCCCCTGCCCCGGTGAATCCGCCGGCAATGCCGTGCACCTCGAAGGTCGGCCGCGCCCAGATCCGCTCCAGCACGGTATAGCCCCGCTCCCCGGTCAGCGATCTTGCGCCGACTTCTCGCTTTCGAAATGTTTTCTCGTCGAAGGGGAGCTTCGCCCAGCTTTCCAGCTCAGCCGGCGCCGGCGGCTCGACGTCGTCGTAAATCCCGGGAATCTGAATGACGCCCTGGCGGTTCTTCGCCTTCGACAACAACTCGATCAAGCCGAAGACCGCATTCGGAGCGGCCCCGCCGTAGTTGCCGGAATGCAGGTCCTTCGAAGGCCCCGCGGCTTCGACTTCCATGTAGACGAGGCCGCGCAGGCCGATGCACAGTGATGGCATTCCCTCGGCGTACATCGAGGTGTCGCTGACCAGGGCGACGTCCGCCCGGAGTTTCCCGGTGTTCGCCGGAACGAACTTGGAGATCGAAGCCCCGCCAATCTCCTCCTCTCCTTCCAGCAGGAACTTGACGTTCACCGGCAAGCTGCCGTGGATCGCGCGCAGCGCTTCCACGGCCTTGATGTGCGTGTAGGATTGGCCCTTGTCGTCCGCGGACCCGCGGGCGTACAGATTGCCCTTCTTGAGCACCGGCTCGAAGGGCGGCGTATCCCACTCCTCCACCGGATCCACGGGCTGCACATCATAATGGCCGTAGCAGAGCACGGTTGGCTTGCCGGGCGCATGCAGCCAGTCGGCGTATACCAGCGGATGCTTCTCGGTTGGGATGACCTCAACATTCTCCAGGCCGGCTCCCAGCATCGCCTGCGCCGCGAATTGCGCGGCCCGCTGCATGTCGGGAATGTTCTCAGGCAGGGTGCTAATGCTCGGGATGCGGAGATAGTCAATCAGCTCCGCGAGAAAACGCTCCCTGTTGTCATTGACGAACGACTCTATGTCTTGCGGCATCGGTCCCTCCGGGTGGAAGAACCATTATGCCGCAGGAGCCACCTTCCGGACCGGCGATGGTTGCGCGATGGCGCTCGAGAGAATCCGCTGCACTTCGCCGCGGTAGAAGGGCTGCGGAAGGAGGTCATACGCGCCGCCGTCAAGAACCTCGATCCAAAACCTCCCATCCGCGAAGCGATCCGTGACGACCACCGCCACCTTTCGCCCTGATTTGCGGACTCGTTGGACGACGTCCGTCCACTCCCCGTCCGGCAGACGCGCCTCCGTAACGACTACTTGAAAGGACCCGGAATTCAGGAGGGCGTCGGCCTCCTTCAGGCTGAGAGCGTGGCTCACCGAAGCCGGCAGGGCGTCCAGCATGAGGTTGAGCGTCCTGGCATCCTCGGTGGAGGGGGAAATGAAGAGGATGTTGTTCATAGTACAGCCTCCCTCCCACTACCTCTTATAATAAGGCGGGTTCGCGCAACGATCAAGCAAAATCGGCGTGAAAACACGGTGAATTTTTGGCTCGGGATATTGAGAAACGGCGACGGCCGGCATTGCCCGCGCGCCAACGAGCTCCTAAGTCATTGGCCCAACTGCTCGCACGGTCTGCGCCAGCGCGGCGCCGCCATCTTACCGCAGAATCCTAGCCCTGCTTCAGCACCGCGATGTAACCCAGATTCCGAAAATGTTGCTTGTAATCCAGTCCGAAGCCGATCACGAAGCGGTCCGGAATCTCGAAACAGCGGAATTCGACCGGCGCCTGCACAATGCGCCGGGCGGTCCTGTCCAGCAGCGTGCAAATCGCCAGCGAATTGGGACCGCGCCCGGCCAGGGTCTGCAGCAGGTACCGGGCGGTAAAACCTGTATCTACAATGTCTTCCACGAGCAGGATATCCTCCCCCTCGATGGACTCGTCGAGATCCTTGGCGATCCGCACCATCCCGGGCGCGGCGCCCCGGTTGGAAAAACTGGAGATCGCCAGAAAATCGATTTTGAGCGGGATGGTAATTTCCCGCGCGAGAGCCGTCAAGAAGAAGACCGAGCCTTTGAGAACGCCGATCAGCTTCAGGTCCTTCCCGCGGTACCGTTCCGAAATCTCCTCCGCCACCACGCGGATGCGCTCCCGGATCTGCTCTTCGGTGAACAGGATACGCTCGATCTGAGGAACCAGAGCATCACTCATACGCGCGCCAGACGCTCCGCCAGCCCGTACTTAAAGATCAGGTTCTGAAAGTCCTTCTGGTAGAAAACCTGGATGTTGATATGAGGGTATATTTCTCGCAGCAGCTTCACTTTTCTGTTCTTCTTGGTCACCAGCGTCTGTTTCATCGTGGTGAGTTCCACGTACAGGTCGAACTCGGGGAGATAGAAGTCCGGGGTGAACGATTCGAGCGCCTTCCCGTCCTTGTCCCACTGGATGGGGAAACTGTGCGGCTCGTACTCCCAGGCGATGCGGTAAAAATCCAGGAGGTTGGCAAAAATCTCCTCGCTGGGATGGGAGAAGGCGCTGCGCTTCAGCGTGGCCGCCCCGGCGGGGATGATCCCGTACCGGGAGAGCTGCAATCGGGCTTGAAACTGAAGCTGCGCGTCGGCGGCCGCGCTCAGCAGTCCCTGCTCGGCCAGCCCCCGCGTCCGCACCGCGGATTCAATCATGTCGGCCATCTGGTCCGTGCCAAAGACCTCGGCGTTGAGCACCAGGTCGAACAACTCCGGAGGTGCGGTGGCCCGCCCGAACTTCCGCTTCCGCGCGGCCCGTTCTTCCGTCTCGAGTTCCCGCAGCAGCTTGCGCGCCGACGGCCGGTCCAGCCTGCGGTCCAGCATGAGCATGCCGATGCGCCGGGCTTCCGGCGCGACAATCCGAACCCGCAGCACGCCCAGAAAATTCTGGAACACCCACTCGGCCCCCGGAGCGCTGACGACAAGGTGATGCTCCGTCGCCAGCCGGGCCAGAATCGAGAGCAACACGGGACGCTGGGCCTTCTCAAACAGTTGTGCCTCCGTCCCAAATTGCTGGGCCACCAGCACACCCAAGCGGGTGGCTGTGACCAGTTCGAAGGCGAGTTTCTGCGCGGCGACCCGGGCCACCTCTTCCTCGCGGCAACCGGGCTGCCCCGAGATCGTGATCAGGGCCATGTTGCTTCGATCCGGAGCGGGGCGGATCCCGCCCGCCGATCCTAGCTCATCATAGCGTACCCTGGTACGCAGAAAGGAACGTCACACCTCCCATGAAGTGGACTCTCCTGCTGTTGCTAGCCACCGGTTGCTTCGCGGCCCAGAAGGGCGCGGCGCCGGCCCCGGTGGCCGATACGCCAGCCAACCGGCTCTCCGCCGCAAAGCGTTACTTGAAGGTGGTGCCGCCCGAGGAGATTGTCTCCGGCACAATCGATCAGGTTGCGGCCCAACTGCCGCCGGACCGCCGCGAGGAGTTCAAGAGGGCTTTGCAAAAGGTTTTGAATACAAAGAAGATCGAAGAACTGACGGTCAACATGGTCACCCGGCACTTTACCGTGAAAGAGATCAATGCCCTCACGGCGTTCTACGGTTCGCCCGAAGGACGCTCGATTTCGAAGAAATTCGGCGCTTACATGGCGGACATCATGCCCGCCCTTCAGGAGGAACTCGAAGGGGCACTGGCTGAAATCGAGAAAGAGGTTCACTGAGCACCGGTGTACGGCGGCCGGAAGGAGAACCGGAAATCCGGGTGGTCCCGGCCCCGCAATCGGGGCCGCGTTGCCTTTGGTCGTCCGGAGCACAAACGAAGCTTCTCCATCGGTTAGACTCTGGGCAGGGGCAAACAGGCTTGATTCTCAGGCGGACGGCAATATGGGGGGCATTGCGGGAACAAGGTACTATATGCGGTATGCCACTTTACATTTGCCGGATTTCGGTTTAGCATTGGGGTATCCCCCGAGCCGCGGGCGAAGCGCGCGGAGACTCTGAAGACGAAAGAGAGTAGACGCATTGCTGAGACTGAAGCGGTTGGAATTGCAGGGCTTTAAGTCCTTTTGCGACAGGACCGAATTGCGCTTCGACGGCAGCGGGATCGTCGGCGTCGTCGGGCCTAACGGCTGCGGGAAATCCAACCTGAGTGACGCCATCAGTTGGGTGCTCGGCGAGCAGTCCGCCAAGAGCCTCCGCGGAAGCCGCATGGAGGATGTCATCTTCGCCGGCACCCGTGACCGGAAACCCCTGAGCATGGCTTCCGTCACCATGACGCTGGTCGATCCGGAAGCGCAAGCCCAGGCCGTTCCAGTGGCCGTGAAGCCGAACGGCGGGACCAACGGCACGAACGGCGTGAGCGGCGCCACCGTCACTGTGCTGGAACCTGCGGCGCAGCCGAAAAAGCGGCCTGGCGAAATCGTGGTGACCCGGCGGCTATTCCGCTCCGGCGAGAGCGAGTACCTGATCGACGGGCGCGCCGCGCGTCTGCGGGACATTCAGGACATCTTCATGGGCACCGGCCTGGGGCCCGAAAGCTACGCCATCATCGAGCAGGGACGCATTGGTCAGATTCTCAGTTCCCGGCCCCAGGATCGCCGGGCGGTCATCGAAGAGGCCGCCGGCGTCGGCAAGTTCAAGTCCAGGCGGCGACTGGCGGAGGCAAAACTCGAGGGCGCCAAGCAAAACCTCAGCCGGGTGTTCGACATCCTCGAAGAAGTGGGACGTCAGGTCAACTCCTTGAAGCGCCAGGCATCCAAAGCCCGCCGATACGAGGAACTCCGAGCGGAAATGACCGGGCACTTGCGACAGTTGCTCACCGGCCGTTACATGCGGCTGGAGCGGGAAACCAGCCAGGTGGCCCTCGACTTGAACGCGGCCATTGCGGCTGTGCAGAAGATGGCCGCCGATGTCTCCACCCAGGAGCAGGAATACAGCCGCCTGCAAACCGAAGGCTACCGCCGGGAACAGGAGTTGACCGAAGCCAGGCGCCGCCTGTCGGAACTCAACCTCGCGGCCGAACGCGCGCGCGGCCGTCTGGCGAGCCAGGCCCAGCAGATTGCCGCGATCGAACAGAGGCTGGGGCAGGGCGAGAACGAATCCCAGAATCTCGATGCTCGCGCCAAGACCCTGCAAGGGGAACTCGAAGCGCATGCCCGGAAAACCGAGGAACTGGAGAGCGAGGCCGCCGTGGCCAGGGAGCGCCTCAGCGCCAAAGCCGGCGAGCGCGAACGGCTTCAGCAGGATCTTCGGGAGCGGGAACGCCAGGTCGAATCGCATCGCCAGTCCGTGCTGCGCCTTCTGGGCGAGGCTTCCGCTCTGAAAAACCAGCTCGCCCAGATCCGCGAGTACGCCGCCTCGCTGGACCGGGAGACGTCGAAGGCCGAAAAGGAAGAGCAGGCGTCTCTTGCGGACCTGGAGTGGCTCTCGGCTTCCGCCCAGGAAGCTTCCCAGAAGCTTGCTGAACGGCGTTTGGAGCTCGAGTCGGTCAGACAGCGGAGGGCCTCAACGGAAAGCGGCCTCTCCGACCGCAGAACCAGGGCCGCGGAAGCCCGCAAGCGTCTGGACGCCCTCCGTTCGGAGTTCTCCCGCATCAAGGCCCGCAAGGATTCCCTCGAAGAGATCCTTTCTCACCGGGCCTATACGACGGAAGCCGTGAAGCGCCTGTTCACCGCCTCTTCCCAAGGCCAGGCTGGAGGTCTGCGCCCGTTGGGCGTGCTCGCCGACTACGTCGAGGTGGACGCGGCGCATGAAAGAGCGGTGGAGGAGTTTCTCCACGACGAACTGGAGTACGTGCTGGTCGAAGACTGGGAACAGGCCGAGCAGGGCATTCGCCTGCTGCGAAACGATCTCGATGGCCGCGCCACGTTCCTCGTGCATCCGGAGAAGGAGGCCGCGCTTGCGGATTCTCACGGCAATGAGCCGCCTATCGGACCCGAAACCGGCATCCTCGCCAGGCTGAGCGACACGGTCCGGCTGACAAACGGCTTGACTCACGCGCCGGCAGGGCTGATTCCCCGCCTCGCGCGGTGTTTTCTGACAGAATCCCGCGATGCGGCCCAGCGGCTGGCGCTCCAGCATCCCGCCTTCTACTTCCTGGCGCCGGACGGCGTCTGCTATTCCGGCTATGCCGTGAGCGGCGGAAAGAAAGCCGGCAGCGGCCCCCTCGCTCTGAAGCGGGAGCTCCGCGAACTCGCCGGGGTAGTGCGTGAACGCCAGAAGGAGATGGATGAGGTCTCCACCGGGCTGGAGGCGTTGGAGAATGAGGCGGCTGTTCTCGAGATGGAACTGGAGCGCCTGCGGTCGGCGCAACAGGAACAGGAGCGCCACGCGCTGGCTCTGGAGCACGAACTCCGGAAGCTCAACGAAGAGACGGCCAAGGCCGGCGCGCGCCTGTCCACCGCCCGGCTTGAATTGAGCCGCCTGGCCAAGGAAAAGGACCGGACCCTGGAGCAAACCACCGTGTCCGAATGCTCCATCGCCGAAAAGGACGCGGCGCGCGCCGAGCAGGAGCGCGCCCTGGAAGCGGCGCGCGAAGAGATTGCCCGCATTCAGGTGGAGACGATCCGCGCCGGCGAGGAGCACGCCGCATTGCGCGCCGGGCTGGCCGGCCTGGAGGAGCGAAGCCGGGCCGCGCAGGACGCCCGACAGCGCATGGTGCGCCAGTTCCAGGAAGTCGAAGCCCGTTCGCGAGACCTCGCGCAGGAACTGGAGCGGCTCGGCGTGGAGCGGGCGCGTTTGCTCGCGGACAATATCGAACTCGACCGCCAGTCGGCGGCCCTCACCGAACAGATTGCCGGCGCGGAGAAGAGCGTCGAGGAGCAGGCTGCCCAGGAGACCGCCTTGCGGGAGAGTCTGGCGGCCATGGATGAATCCTTGCGTTCGGTCCGGACCGCCTTGCAGGAAATGCAGGAGCGGCGCTCACAGGTGGAAGTGGAGCTGGTCAAGCGCCAGGCGGAATTGAAGTACCTCGATGAAACCAGCCGCAAGGAACTCGGGGAGCCCGTCGCCGGGCTGGCCCGGCAACAGGAGATCGCGCCCGGCGAGGAGGAACTGGCGGAGATCGAGCAGCGGTACGAAGACATCCGGGCTCGGATCGAGGCTATGGGGCCGGTCAATCCGCAGGCGCTCGAGGAGTACCAGGAGGCGCAGCAGCGCTACGATTTCTTGAACACGCAGCGGCAGGACTTGCTCGATTCGATCCGCGACACCGAAAAGGCCATTTACGAGATCGACACCGAGTGCCGCCGGCGCTTCTCCGAAGCCTTCGAGGCCATAAACAACAATTTCCGCGAAATGTTCCGCATCCTCTTCGGCGGCGGCTCGGCGGAAATGCGTCTCACCGACGAGGCCAACGTCGGCGAATCGGGAATTGAGCTGGTGGCCTCGCCTCCCGGAAAACGCCTTCAGAACGTCCTGCTGCTGTCCGGCGGCGAGAAGGCGCTCACGGCTCTCGCCATGCTGATGGCTGTGTTCAAGTATCAGCCCAGTCCCTTCTGCGTCCTCGATGAAGTCGATGCTCCGCTGGACGAACCGAACATCCAGCGCCTCACCCGCCTCATCAAGGAGATGTCCGCCCAAACGCAGTTTGTCCTCATTACCCACGCCAAGCGGACGATGGAAGCGGCCGAGGCGCTGTACGGAGTCACGATGCAGGAACCGGGAGTGTCGCGGCTGGTCTCCGTGCGCCTGAAGCAGAACGGCAACGGGACTCTGCCTCCCCCGGCCGAAGTTCCGGCGGCCGCGTTGCCGGCCTGAACGGCGGAACTGGTGAATCGCCCCGGCGGGGCATTCCAGTAACGGTTTGAGCTGTCCTGCCGCCTCGGTTTCGATCCGGGATGCCCTCGTAGAGCGGACGGCAAACGGTGTATACTAGCGCCAGAATTGGAGAGCGACATGTCTGAACTTACTCGCCGCGGTTTCGTGGGCGGCGCCGCCGGCCTGAGCCTCATCGGTCCGCAGGCCGTGCGCGGCACGCAGGCAAACTCGAAGGTTTCGGTGGCCCTGATCGGAGCGGGAGGCCGGGGCACTTACGACGCCGGCATCATCCACGGGGATCCGCGCGCCCAGATCACCGCTGTCTGCGACCTGTTCGAAGACCGGCTCGAAGCCGCAACTCAGAAGCTGAAGCTGGACAAGCCGGCCCTGTACAAGGATTTCGAGAAGGTTTTGGGGACCCGCGACATCGACGCCGTGCTGATCGCCACCCCGCCTTTCGAGCATCCCCGGATGCTCGAGGCGGCGGTTCAGGCGGGCAAGCACGTCTTCTGCGAGAAGCCGATGGGCGTGGACGTGGAAGGCTGCCAGCGGGTGATCCGAGCCGGGCGGCGGGCCAGCCCGAAGCAGTGCATCTCGGTGGGCTTCCAGCAGCGTTACGGGCCCGTCTACCTGGAAGCGTACAAGCGGATTCAGGCCGGACAAATCGGCGCACTGGCCAACGCCCGGGGCTTTTGGATCGCCAACGACCCCTTCACGCGCAGACCCTACGACGATCCGAAGGTGGAGAAACTGCGCAACTGGTTCTGCTATCGCGAATATTCCGGCGATATCATCGTCGAGCAGGACTGCCACAACCTGGACGTGCTGCACTGGTTCCTGGGAGCCACGCCGCTGCGCGCGGTGGGCATGGGCGGGCGGAAGGTGAGAACCAACATGGACATCCTGGACCATCTGACGCTGTCCTATGAGTTTCCCGGCGGCTTCCATGTGAACTTTGAGGCGAACCAGTTGAGTCCCGCCGGCTTCTCCAAGGTGGGCGAAGAGTTCACCGGCACGACGGGAGTGATGCTCACCTCCCGCAGCCGGACGGTCCATATCCGGAGCCGGCAGGACCAGGAGACAATTCCCGCGCCGCGTGACATTACGATCGATGCGTTGGAGCAGTTCATCGGCAGGATCCTGAGAGGCGAGGCGGAGAACGTGGCGGAGCGGTCGGCGCTCAGCACCCTGATCGCGATTTTGGGACGCACGGCGATTTACGAGAAGCGCGAAGCAAGCTGGAAAGAGTTCGGAGCATTAGCCTGAGTAACAAGAGGCGGCCCTGATGAGACGCGGGCCTGCCGGCCTGGAGGAGAGAGATGAACAGGAGAACGTTTTTCTATGGAACGGCCGCCTCAGCGGCGCTGGCGGCGGCGGGCAGGGCTCAATCCGCGACGCTGAAGGGCAACTTGAAGCAGTCGGCGACGCTGGGCTGTTTCGGCAAGATGCGGACGGACATCGAGGCTGTCTGCGCCCTGGCGGCCAAGGTCGGGCTGAAGGGCCTGGACCTGGTCGGTCCGAAGGAGTTCCCCGCGATGCGCAAGTACGGACTGGTTCCGACCATGATTTACGGGACGAGGTCCATTCCCAATGGCATCAACCGGACGGAATACCACGAGCAGTGCGAGAAGGAGGTCCGGGAAGGCATCGCCAACGCCGTGGCGGAGAAGGGACCCAACGTCATCCTCCTGGCGGGGAACCGCCGCGGAATGTCTGACGAGCAGGCCATCGAGAACTCCGTGGCGTTCGTCAAGCGCGTCATCTCCGAAGCCGAGGATAAAGGAATCACGCTCTGCCTGGAACTGCTGAACAGCAAGGTGAACCACAAGGATTACCAGGCGGACCGCACATCCTACGGGGTCGAGATCTGCAAGCGTGTGAATTCGCCGCGGATGAAACTTCTGTACGACATTTATCACATGCAGATCATGGAAGGCGACATCATCCGCACGATTCGCGAGAACATCCAGTACATCGGGCATTTCCACACCGCCGGAAATCCGGGACGCAACGAACTGGACGAGAACCAGGAGCTGTATTATCCCGCCATCGCCCGGGCCATCGTGAAGACGGGATACTCCGGCTATCTGGCGCACGAGTACGGCCCGTTGGGCGACCCGGTGCAAGGCATCGAGATGGCTGTGCGCGCCTGTGACGTCTAGCGCCTGACCCGGGTCTGCCCTGGCCGTGGAGAATCCCGGTCTGCGCCGGGCGCGGCTGGCCGCGCCGCTGGCGAAATCACTCCCCGGCCACAAAGGCGCCGGCTCCCGCAGGACGTGAATGCCGGCCTTGGTTCGGGGGACAGCCCCGCCGCGCGGAAAAACCGGCGGCGCCCTGCGAGCGCTCCCCCTTGAACAGGCGCCTCCTCATGCTCCATCGCGGGCTCAATTCTTTATACTCGCTGTGAGGGAGGACATGATTCGAGAATGCCCGCTGAACCCGCGAATCCCGCTCTGAACCCGCCGCGCTCGCCATCCGTTCCCGCATCCTGCAAGGCATTCGAACCGTTGCTGAACGGCCGCAGCCTTGCGCTCAAGGGCCTCGGACTGCTGGCGGTGCTGTGTCTGATCGCGCGCGCGCGCCTCCAGTCCATCACCATCGATGAAGCGGAGTCTTTTCTGACCTATGTGGCCAGGCCGGATCCCTGGCAGTGGGACGCAGCGGCCAACAATCATGTTCTCAACAGTCTGCTGGTCCGGTTGACAACGCTGGTGTTTGGCGTGTCGCCGTTTACCGTGCGTCTGCCCGCATTGCTGGGCGCGGTTATCTATATCGTGTCCGCTTATTATCTCTCTAAATTGTTCGCCAGACGCCTCTCTTTCCAGACGATAGTCTTTGTTTGTCTTGTGTATAATCCTTTCATTCTTGATTATCTGGTCGCGGCAAGAGGATACAGCCTTGCGCTCGGTTTCCTGCTGTGCGCGGTTGCAGCGGGAGCCTGCGCTCATGTTTTGGGCGCTTCCACGGCCGCTTATTTGCGGACATGCGTCTTCTGTTCCATCTGCCTGGCATTGTCGTTCGCAGCCAGCTTCTCCTTCGCCATTGTCTGCGCGCTGACTCTGCTGGCGGTCGGCGCCGCGGCTTTTCGCCCCGTCCGGCGTCCCGCAGACGGGGGAAACACCAGGATTCTTCCGCTTCTGGCGGCGTGCATCCTGCCAGGTCTGGGAGTCAGTCTGCTTCTCTCGATTCCCACCGTGGCGAGGTGGCCCCGCGGACAACTGGTCTTTGGAGCCAATTCCCTGGGCCAAACCATTGAGAGCGTCGTGCAGCCTTCCTTGTGGCGCCCGAATCCGCACGTTCTCAACCCCTGGGCGCTTGCCGGAATGGAGTCCCTCCGCCCGTTCCTCCTTCCCGTATTGGGGTTGCTGTGTCTCTGCGCGGCCGTGCTGTCCTTCCGGGACCGGAGACTCTGGCCCGTCGAACGGAGCCCAATGTGGCGCCTGACCCTCGCCTTGCATGCCGTCACGGCCCTCTCACTCGCCGCCCATTGGGCGCTCCACGTCTGTTTTGGAGTGCTGCTGCCAAGAGACCGGACCGCTTCGTTCCTTGTGCCCCTGGCGACGCTCTGCGCCTGCTCCTGGACGGCGCTGCCTTCCGCGCGCCGCGCAGCCGCAGCCGCCCGGGCGTCGACGGCCGCCGTGCTGGCGCTCCTGGGATTGTATTATCTTGGTTGTCTGCGTCTGACCTGCTTTCGAGAGTGGTACTGGAACTCCGATTCGCGGACAGTCTACTCCATTTTGTCGCATTATAGTCATACCCACCGGATTAGCGACATCGCCGTTTCCTGGAAATGCGTGGCCTCGCTGAATTTTTACAGATACATGTATAAGGATGAAAGCATGAAGGAGTTTCATAGCGATCCCGGAAAGTATCCCTCCGGCAAAAGTGTGTACGTATTAGACTATCCATTGGATTCCGGGGTCGTTCAGCGGGAAGGGCTGAAGATCGTTTACAGCGGGCCGCTCAGCGAGATTGTGGTGGCGGTCAAGCCTGAGCTTGAATCGTCAGGGCAATCTTAACTATAGTAACATTGGACGTCGAATGACTTTCTATGATGATAGTATTTACACATTAGCCCAACTTCCGCAGTTTGAGGAATAAAGTCTTTGTTTACAAGGGGCGCATGGCCGAGTTTCCACTACATCGCCGCTGTTTCCAGCGCGGTGGGCAATTTCAGACCGAGCCGCTGGAGCAGG
>Ga0101944_10001547_pt1 | contig 46626 bp, 43 predicted proteins | sample DewCreD2012metaG_FD_75245 | JGI IMG/M metagenome (GOLD analysis project Ga0101944, IMG submission 75245) | Hot spring sediment bacterial and archeal communities from British Columbia, Canada, to study Microbial Dark Matter (Phase II) - Dewar... ... | reverse complement strand
TAGAGAAAGAGATCCAGGATAGGGCAAAGTACCGCAATAAGTCGCATCTGATAGAGATCGCGCTCGGGAAGATGAAGGATGGTGATAGCAAGAAGAAATAATTGCATTGGCGCCTGAGAGGTGATAGCGTCAATCAAGCAATTTTGGCACCTTCGAAACACAGGTTGTGTTTTTTTGATTGTCCTGTGTCCCCGGAGGGGGCAACCCCCGACGACGGACCCGTGACCAGTACGGCAGGTGTTTCGACCTGATGGTGCCAAAATTGCATTAGCAGCAAGTGTAACAGCAAAAAAAGAGGTAAAAAAGAGGATGGCTTTGTTTGACGGGAAGAAGAAGGTGTGCGGATATGATGTTATCCGCGAAGGAGAGGAAGTAATCCTCTATATCTATTGTGATGAGTGCACCATTTCGCCCTCCATAGAGGACAATCCATTGTGCATGTCAAGGACCATCGAAAAGCTCATGGAGGTGACAGGAGTCACCAAGATAATATTCTCCCAGAAGCGAGACTATGAGTATGATACAGCCCAGACATCTATGCTCGTAGAGCTGGCCAATATATATAAGACTCTTCTCAAGCAGAAATCGCTTTTCTCGCTGCAGGCCATGAGCACAGTACCTGGCTGCAACCAATGCTCAAACAGCAGGTATTTCGAACTGCAGGAAATAATGAGGATGTTCAAGGGCGACCCGCTAGGCAGCTATGTAGAAGCAAAGAGGATACTCAGGCGGGAGAAGATAAACAGGGACAAGCTAATGGAGGACAAATGCGCTCCCTGCGTTGACAGGTACATTTCGATTGTGACATATATTGTCCAGCTTCTTGAATCGACTGCCCTTGTGAAACTCACGCAGAACCAGCTTGCCGGATTCAAGGTAGGCGACAGGACAATTTACAGGAATGTCTTTTATCCATCAATAAAGCCAGATTTCATGTTCACGAAGCTCATGGCAAACTACCCAACCAACGGGGAAGAGCTGGACAACTACACAATTGGCGACGACACTGAGGTCACAATATTCAAGTTCCCGGACTCCACACAGTACCTTTACCATCTCATGCCTCCTGAGTTCAAGCTCTCTGAGGAAAAGTACGAAATCCTAGACCTTGCAAGAAAGATAATGGCAGAGCACAAGCCAAAGCAGGAGGAGTTCGTAGACCCAGAAAGGATGAGACAGGTGTTCTTCAATGTTGGAAGGGACCTAATAGAAGAGTTATCCCAGGCAAAAAAACTTTCCCTTACAGCAAAGGAGCTTGACAAGCTCACTACAATCCTGGTAAGGTACACAGTGGGATTCGGCCTGATCGAAGTGCTTCTGCAGGATGAGAAGATACAGGACATAAGCATAAACAGCCCCATGGGAAAGATACCTATGTTTGTAGTCCACAGCGATTATGACGACTGCGTAACAAACATAATCCCAACCAAGCCAGAGGCAGAGTCATGGGCATCGAAGATGAGAATGATTTCTGGAAGGCCGCTTGACGAAGCGGACCCTATCCTTGATGCTGAACTCGAGCTTCCAGGAGCGAACACAAGAGTAGCTGTAATCACAAAACCGCTCAACCCCACAGGACTTGCCTATTCATTCAGGCGGCACAGGGACAAGCCGTGGACACTGCCGCTCTTCATTAAGCATAAGATGATAAGCCCGATAGGTGCAGGCCTCCTGAGTTTCCTTGTGGATGGGACTAGAACAATGCTCATCGCAGGGACCAGGAGCGCAGGCAAGAGCAGCCTTCTCTCTGCTATCATGATAGAGATAATGCGGCGATACAGGATTATCACTGTAGAGGATACTCTGGAACTTCCTGTAAACCAGATGAGGAACCTCGGCTTCAATATACAGTCCATGAAGGTTGCATCCGCCCTCGCTCACGGCTCTTCAGAGCTCTCTGCCGCTGACGGAATTAGGGCAACACTCAGGCTTGGGGATTCGGCGCTCATCGTAGGCGAGGTAAGGAGCGCAGAGGCAAAGGCACTATATGAGGCGATGAGGGTTGGTGCGGCAGCGAATGTCGTCGCAGGAACCATCCACGGCGACAGCCCTTACGGTGTCTATGACAGGGTGGTTAATGATATTGGAATACCGAAGACATCATTTAAGGCAACTGATGTTATCATTGTCGCAAATCCGGTTAGGTCAGCCGACGGTCTGCACAGGTTCAGAAGGGTGACCCAGATAACTGAGGTAAGGAAATTCTGGGAAGATGACCCAATAAAAGAGAAGGGCTTTGTCGACCTGATGCGTTACGACGCAAAGAAAGATGAGCTTTTGACTACAAGCGAACTGACGAACGGAGAATCGGACATACTAAAGGCAATTGCCGGAAACATCAAGGAATTTGCAGGCGACTGGGACGCTGTCTGGAACAATGTGCTTCTCAGAGCGCAGATAAAGGAGACACTCGTCAAGACTTCTATCAGCCTGAATGACCCCGATATGCTTGAGGCGCCGTTTGTCATCAAGAGCAATGACCAGTTCCACATAATATCCGACAAAGTCAAGGAAGAGATGGGAAGCCTCGACCCCAAGAGGATATTCTTCCTCTGGGAAGACTGGCTGAAACGCGAATGCAAAAAGAGGACTATACAAAGTGGATGAGATAGACCAGATACTAAAGAAATACAAGCAGAAGCTTTCGAGCGAGCTAGGCGAAGCTCCTGAGAGGACTTACGATATCCCTGAACAGACAGCTAACCAAGTGTATTCAAGAGAGTATATCCAGTTCAGGAACGACCTGATGCCAAGCAAGTATTCGTGGTACGAGAACGCATGCAACCTGGCTGAGAAAGTCCTCAAAATAAGTCCGGACAAGAAAAAAGCCAAAGATATCCAGCTCGCCATAGACACTTGCCATCTGCATATCACACCGACCGGAGCAGCAAGCCTTGCCATACTCGGACCTCTCGCCCTGATGTTCATAGGAATCATGTTAAGCATCATTGTGCCATATATATATGCGATAATACTTACACCCAACAAAATAAGCGAAGTAGCCCCATCGATGTTCTTTATAATCGCTTCACTCATATCAGGGCTCATATTAATGCTTCCCCTGCAAAGGATGCCTGAGTTCCTCGCCAACAGCTGGAGGCTACAGGCGAGCAACCAGATGGTGCTATGCATCTTCTATATAGTCACCTACATGAGGCACACCAGCAACCTTGAGCATGCTCTTGAGTTCGCATCAAACCATCTCTCAGGCCCATTATCCCTTGACCTAAAGAAAGTGCTGTGGGATGTTGAAACAGAGAAATACAGCACAGTTAAGGAGAGCCTTGACATGTACCTTGAAGGCTGGCGGGCATATAATATGGAGTTTATCGAAGCCATACACCTCATCGAGTCGAGTCTTTACGAAAGCAGTGAATCGAGAAGGCTTGACCTGCTTGACAAGTCTCTTGATGTTATACTGGAAGAGACATATGAGAAGATGATGCATTATGCGCATGACCTAAAGTCTCCGATAACGATGCTTCACATGCTCGGCATCATACTGCCTATCCTTGGCCTTGTAATACTGCCGCTTGTCGTGAATTTCATCGGCGGGGTCAAGTGGTACTATCTTGCCACCCTATACAATATTGCCTTGCCTATTGGAGTATACTATTTAGGCAAGACCATACTTGCGCAGAGACCGACTGGATACGGGGATACTGACATATCAGAGGAGAACCCTGAGCTGAAGAGATACAAGAAAGTACCTGTAAAAATAGGCAGCACAGAGATCCTAATAAGTCCATTAGTAATAGCGGTTGTGCTTGGCATCGGATTGTTTATTATAGCCCTCACACCTCTTTTTATCAAGGCTCTTGGATTTTCTGACATCTGCACCCCTGACGGCAAATACTGCCTGCTTGACTATAAGATGGACAGTGGCGAAGGCAGCCCAACAAAAGGCAAGATGCTCGGTCCATTCGGGCTAGGGGCATCAGTACTGTCATTCTTCTTCCCGCTTTCGCTCGGTATCAGCGTCGGGCTGTATTACAAGCTGAAATCCGAGAACATCATAAAGATAAGGGATGATGCAAAGAAGCTTGAGAAAGAATTCGCATCGGCTCTGTTCCAGCTCGGCAACAGGCTCGGCGACGGCTACCCGGCTGAAATCGCATTCGGAAAAGTCGCTGAGGTAATGGATGGGACAACTGCCGGGTCCTTTTTCACGCAAGTCAGCAACAACATTAGGAAGATAGGGATGAGCGTGAATGATGCCATATTCAACCCAAGGACGGGCGCAATTAACTCATTCCCATCCAAGATAATCGAGAGCTCGATGATGGTCCTTACCCAATCAATAAAGAAAGGGCCGCAGATTGCAGCCCAGGCGCTTGTCAATATCTCCAGATACATCAAGGAGATGCATAAGGTAAATGAGAGACTAAAAGACCTGCTTGCGGATGTCATATCATCAATGAAGTCACAGATATCTGTCCTTACACCTGCCATTGCGGGGATAGTGGTAGGCATTACATCCATGATTACCGGGATACTTGGAAAGCTCGGTCCTCTTCTTGAATCTCAGCAAACAGAGAATGCCAATCTAGCGGCAAGCGTGCCTCAACTTTTCGGGCTTGGAATCCCAACCTACTATTTCCAGCTGATTGTTGGAGTGTATGTAGTCCAGATTTGTTATATATTGACTATCTTATCAAATGGCATAGAGAATGGAGCTGACAAGCTGAATGAGGAATACCTGCTTGGAGAGAATATGCTGAAAAGCACAATGCTCTATGTAATAATCGCCTTGTTTGTGACTATACTCTTCACAGTTATAGCGAACCTGGTTCTGTCTTCAACGCTTTCAATTTAAAAAAAATCAAGCGGCACTGATATAGCCGCACATGAAGCCCTGCTCAACATGGCTTATCTGGTCGTTCTCAATGGAATCGAAGACGCCTGCCTCTGAATAGATGTCACGCTCTATTTCAGTCAGGATGTCCTTTGGCTCACTTGGCTTATCTTTCTTTCTTCCCATGGTCTACACCTCCAACATACTTTATGAAATTATCGCTGATATCCTACGCTCTCTTAATGTATTCCAGGTCAGTTTCTTCGTCTGCTCGAAGAAAAGGTCGCTTATGGTCTCTTTACTCAGGTCGCTTGGGTCGTACATATTTTTCACCTCATCTTTCATAGGCTATCTGCGGGGCTTTTGGTTTATATACCTCATCCGCAGTTGTCCAGTGAGCGAAGATATTGCGGAAATGGCTACGGAAGCAGAATTCAAGGTTTTTAGGGCAGTGGACAGTATAGATTGTATTGGAACGCTGAATTCACAGGCGGAATATTGACTGTTATCACTAAGACAATCCTTTGCGAAAACCATATAAATACTGCACCAACTCATAACTGAGACAGGGGGCATAGCTCAGCCTGGGAGAGCACACGGCTGAAGACCGTGGTGTCCGGGATTCAAATTCCCGTGCCCCCATTCAGTCCTCATATTCTCTTAGAATCATTTATAGGTTTATGGCTATAGGGAAACTTCCGGTTATTATGCCAAAAACAGTTATTATGCCAAAAACCATTCCATGATAAAAATAGAATGAGAGAAATTCAACTGAGAGCCAGTCAGTCCACAAACTCCTCGTCCACATCGTCGAGACTCTCATCCTCAAAGTCTTTGAGGTCCTTTGGCTCCTCAAAACTGTCCTCTATGGCTTCATTCTCCTGCTTCTTGTCCGATCCTGCAGCACCATCGCTTTTTCCTATAACCTCGAGGCTGCCAAACTTGCCCGTGGAAAGCTGAAGATCGCCTTTATACTCACTGACGTAACCGTTCTTAACCGATACGCGGTCACCGACATTCACCATATCTACCTGCTCATTCCATAGTGTGAGCTTAATCGTTCCTGTGTCGTCCTTGATTTCTGCATCACACACCCTGCCTGCCTTCCCAAACTTATTGAATTCGCGGGGGCTGGACTTTGCTATGACATCTGCCTCGATGAACACTTTGCCCTGTCTTGGTGTTAAGTCTTTTATTGCCATTTTAGACTATGAAATCAGTTTCAGTATTAAAATCTTGGGGTATTCATAAATTTCTGCAATGTATGTAATTATCAATATATGTGACCTTATTCGCAAACTGCAAGGTTTTCATATTCTCTTCTTGTATCTTATTTTTGAAAAAGATTTTTAAAGGAATAATTTATTCTATATCATTATGCTGGGTGGAGTAGATCCGAGGATGATGCGCGAAGCGATGAAGCGCATGGGGATAAAACAGACAGAGATAACTGCAAATGAGGTGCATATAATCCTCTCTGATAGGAAGATTGTCATATCAGAGCCACAGGTCACTAAGATTAATATGCAGGGTGCGGTGAGCTATCAGATAGCCGGTACTGAACATGAAGAGTCATTGTCTTCTGAACCTGATATTACTGATGATGATGTCGCGACAGTCGTATCGCAGACAGGTGTGAATGAAGATACGGCAAAAGCCGCGCTCCTGAAAAACAAAGGCGACCTCGCCAAGACTATCCTGGAGCTTTCGCAATAATGCTTCTTAGAATCAAATATCTCTTGTGATACAATATACAGACTATCCTGGGGTAACTGTTAAGCAGGCGACCTATTTCGGAGAACCTCAAACCCTTTTTATGCATGAGGTATATGAAAATTAGTTATATGACAATGGCCTGCAGCACGCCTTTATTCCTGTCAATGGAAAATCTAGTTTGAGTATTAACACAGCAAGATGCCTTCAGAATGCCGGCAAATGACAGAAGCAGCACTGAGTGGGATACTTTTCGTATCTCAACCATCGCATCACTTCATTAATGCGAAAATATCATTTCCCTACTGGAAAATCCAAGTCTTAACTTCTGTGACCCTGATGATAGACTGCGCATACCATCTTAGGATCCCTAGCCAGGAGACGCGCAATATCCGCAAATCTCATTCCTTCCTTCTCTTTCAAGTAAGTGACTACTGCAAGCAAAGTACCCATCTGCCTGTCCTGGAAGATACTTATCGGCACCATTATGTCAGAATAGATTGGCATAATCTTGCCTTTGAGCTTCGCAAGGCTCCTGTTGTAGAGAACCCAGATGTTCCTCTGGTCCCTGTTCAGGAGTCTGCCTATCTCTGAATACCGCATGCCTTTACTGTGCAGATGCGCCGAGAGACACTCAAGCGCACCAAGCTTCCTGTTTGAGAAAATAGAAAGAGGCACCATGTCTCCAGAGACATCCATCTTTCCTGTAAGCTTCTCTCTTGCAGAGTCGTATGTGCTCCAGATGGTCCGCTTGTCCCTCTTAAGAACCGCAGCTATCTCGGTTATCGTCTTCTTCTTCTCTTCCTTCAAATACTTTACAACTGCTTCAAGGATGCCAAGCTGCCTATGAGTGAACACACCCAACGGCACTGAGATATCCTTTGATTCCTTGAGCATCTCAAGGATATCCCTCTTCTCTATACGTTCCTCTCGGGAAATCTCGTCAAGAATGCTTTTCAATCGACGGAGAAGGGCAATTTTCTGCCCGTCCGCCTCCTCTTCCAGCGGAACTACAGCCATCAGTATCCTTTTTGACCTAAAATGTACACTAATTTACATACTCTAAATACATATTTTTCTGTTTCTGTGAGTATTTTTTAGCAATTTAACATAATATAAATATATATAGTGTGCTATTTAGTCTTATTATGTCAGTATTGATACATACTGTGCAGAAAATTCGCAAAAAACTGGTAAAAATTGCTAATTTTGCGGTTGTGAATAGGGCTTTGAAAAAGGTTTTGCTTAAGTTTAGCAAAAATGAACTCCCGCAGCAAGGGAAAAGACGGCAATCAAAGGCTCAATGAACGCTTACTGCATAAAATCAGAGTTTACTGATCAGGGTGGAGAATAAAACTAAGCAAATACCTTTCACATAATCAACAGAATTCAAGCAATATCTAAAGAGATTATCATTTCCTGTTGTATACGGCACATACAAGGGCTGTATCCCTGCCAAGAACCTCTCCGATTTCCCTGAACTTAAGGCCATGCGCATGCCTCAAGTATGATACTATTGGCTTCAAAGTCCCTTGCTCCTGGAACACATAGAGAGGTATTAGGATGCCTTCTTGCTCTAATTTGGCAGGCACCTTTGATTTTGCCCTGTGATAGGCTGACCAGACACTTCTTGCGTCCCTGCCAAGAGCCTTGGCAATCTGAGATAAGCCCATGCCCTTATTCTCATGCAGATACTTTACTGTAGCCTCCATGATAGCTAGCTCTCTCTGTCTGTAAATACCTGATGGCAACATCACCTTATCTGTAGATAAGAACCGAAGGACTGCTTTAGGTGACAGCCTATGGACTGTCCTTAACTCCGAAAGCAGCTTCTTTAGCTCCTGCCTATCTTCTTCTTGCATGTATCCTCCATAACAGCACTGCCAATGCAGTGATTACCAACACCACTGCGGACACCAGCAATACAGGGGGGCTCTTTCGGACCGATGGCTGTTCTTTTTCCTTCAGCACTATCTCCTGCTCAACTGCCCTGCCCCTGTAATGCAGCGTGATTTTCACTGTGCCTGCATCAGAAGTGAAGAAAAGGTCAAGCATATTCCTGCCCCTTGCTGGAACTGTGACTGTTGGACTTTTAACAATTTCACTCTCAATCTGTGACACTCCGTAGACTTCAATAGGTGCGTTCCAGTTGCTTTCCAACTCAAGCGAAAGCCTGCTTATGCCCTCACGCCTGTCAACCGAAAATTCTTTAATTGTTATCTTAGGATAGCCAACCTCAAAACCAAGATATGCTGCTAGCGTATTCCCATCATATCGTACCACTGCATCAGCATCATATTCGCCAGGGAGCAGCATGTGGTATGCCACAAGCTCCCGCATCTCTCCCTTCTTCACCTGCTTCTCATCTGTATTCAGCAAAGTTATAAGACCATCTTTTCCTTTCACGTTTACTTCTGCTCCGGCAACAGCGATGTCCAGGCTGCCCTTGTTTGTCACCTGGACCACAATCGCCATATCATCCGCTTTCATCGCAGCTGTGAGATACCTGTCAGGGTATGGAACATCAACAATAAGCCTTGAGATGACTCCTCCTGTTGCAGATATCCCAGTCCCTCCTGACTGGCCTTTCGGGACCTCTGATATGATTATCTGCGCCTGATGTTCACCTGGTGTCAGTGACGGCAACATGACTGCCAGGGAGAGCTCGCGCTCTTCCCTTGGCGCCATGTCTAGGCTGTTTTCCGCTAAAGAGATTGAATCAGCGAGCTCGCCAGCGATACTTATCATAACCATGGTTTGCTCATCCTGGTTGTTCACTACAATAATTCTCGCTGTCTGCTGTTCCTGAGTGTAGGGAAGCCTGATTGTTCCAGGCGCTACACCTACTGCAGCAACGCTTGCCGTCATGATGATGGCCAATATCATGTATACTGTCGTCTTAATTCTCACCACCCCATATTGTAATATTCGCGAATCTTGAGCCCGGAGGCTCGTCTAATGGAACACGGACAAGGATGTCAATCTCAGCAGTGTCTTTTGTTGAATTATGATTGAAACCCATCAACAAAGAGGTCATATTGGCGACAGGAGTCCAGGATGTCTGAGACAGAGCCCAATTGAAGCTGCCAAGCTCTGTTGTGTTATCCACTTTGACCTGGAAGTATGATGTGCCAAGAGGCTGCATGAGCCAAAGCTGCGTTGAGTTCAAGGAAACGTTTATATCGCAGTTGCCGTCGTTTTCAATGACGAAGGGGCCTGGAAGATTGTCTGATGTGTCGTTGGTCTCGTTCAGCTGCATGCTGCCGAAATTGATGCTGTTGTTTGTAAGCAAAATGGAGACATAGCTTAGCACAGTGAAGTTGTACTTGCTTGAGTTGGGCGACCAGGATTCGTTGTCGTAAGCTCTCACATACCAATAATACGGCTTGAACAATAGCTCGAATGAGGGTGTGTAGTTCGTGGCGTTGATGGTTATGTTTATCTCAGGATAGTCAAAGTACGGGCTGTCGTCAACAATAAGATTGTACCATAGTGAATCGTTATCTATGTCAAATGCTGTCCAGTTGAAGAAAGGCGTGCGGTTGATGATTGAGGAGTTATCGAGCGGATAGAAGAGAGTGACATTGTAAGGAGGAGAGTTGTTTATCTCGACTGTTGTGCTGTTTTTCCAGTCGCTGTGCAGCGAGCCGTCAAACGCTCTTGCAGAGCAGGTGATGTTGTAGTGCTTCAATAAGCCTGTCGGAGATACATTAGTATAGCACCAGGTGCCATTAGTACATTGGACTGTCGTGTTCCAGCTGCCGTTCAAAGTGCTATTCACGAACCAAGTGAATGAGATGTTAAAGTTGGCTGATTGGTTGTCGTATGCATATGCGCTGCAATTGATGCTGCTGTTGCGATAAATAGGTATTGGTGTTATATTTGTTTGATTAATTAGTGGCCTCGTATTGGAATTTTCTGCAGCCTGATAAGTTGTGAACCTGCTGACATTGAATGTGAATGCACCACCCGAATAGCTTAGCCAGTTGCACTGCGGAGCGATGCAGTCCTGGAAGTTGCCGTCATCAAGGTAGCTCACCTGCACCTTTGGAAGGATAAAACCAAGGTTGTACAGTGTGATGTTCGCCGTGGTGTTGAACCTAGCATCCAGCGTTGTGTTGATAAAAGCGCTGTTATTGGCGAGCTTGATGACCTGGCTGAGGTTTGAGCCTGTGGCATTCAGAGTCTGGTTGATGAAAGTTATGCTGCCTGAGCCGTTCTCCCACTTCAGGCTGAAGTTCTGCATGCTGTAGTTCCTGATGGAAGCGTTGTAAGCATAGACGTCCCAAGGGGTATCTGCAAAGGTTATGTTGATAAGGTCTATGTCCCTAGCGTTGGTAAGGTTTATCGCTGACATGCCTGTACCTGTTATCGTGATGTTTCGGAAGGTGTTGTTTATGACGAAGCCTGTGTCTGCGAGTATAGCATGCTTTGATGCGTTTATCAGCTGCAGGTTCTGGAAGGTGTTGTTACCGACACCATTGATTGTTTCATTATACAGCTGCAAAATGCTCGCATTGGAGAAGTTGAAGATGCTGTCTGAGATGATATTGCCTGTAACATTTCGCTGTAGCCCCACAAGCGGGCTTATTATATTATTAATTGTAACTTCATAAAGACTTATTCTTCTCAAAATATTTCTATGGCTTATTTCGTAGATACCTATTCCAACACCACCATATAATGTGCTGGATGAGGCATCTATTTTTTCTAAACTAATATCTGAAAGGTTGTTGTTGCTTGAGTACCATATACCAACTCCGCTAGACCCGAATATTGTAGAACTAACATTAATTGTCGCATTCTTTATTGCAATATTGTCTAGGGTATTAAGAGAAGCCCCGTTAGATAACCCTAAGACCCCGCCCCCTGTAATAGTAGGAGTATTAACTGTACTGTTTCCAATATTCACCCAGCTTAGCATATTGTTCGTAACTAACCACAAACCTAATCCGCCGCTGCCGTAGACTGCAGCAACTGCAGAAACATTGGTGTCTGTTATTGAAACATTGCTTATTATGTTGTTACTACCACCCTCTGTAAGGCCAAAGCCGCCGCCGCCATACAACTCACTTCCCACAGCAACTCTCGTGTCCACTGCGGTCACATTATTTACTCTGTTGTTTAGGTTGTACCAGTAAAATCCAAACCCGCCGCCGCCGTACAGGTTATTGCTCGCATTAACCAAGGTCCTCATAATTGTTACGCCGCTTATGGTATTATTGCTGGAGTCCCAAGCCAGTCCAAACCCGCCGCCGCCAACCATGTTGGTAACATTTACAGAAGTGTTGGTTATTATGACCCCGCTTACTGTGTTGTTGTGCGCCAACCTGTAGCCCAAACCGCCGCCGCCGTATATCTCTCCTGTTGTAGCGGTTGTGTTTGTTACATTAACCAAGCTTACATTATTCCCTGTAGCAGAATCCAGACCAAGGCCCCCGCTGCCGAAAATTTCGTTACTGGCTTTGGCATAAGTGTTTGTTATTGAAACCGTGCTTATGGTGTTATTAACTACATTTGACAACCCAAAACCGCCGCTGCCAAATATGATATTGCCTAATGTAACATTTGTGTTAGTTAGTCTTACACCGCTTATTGAGTTGTTTGTGACAGTATCATATAATCCAAACCCGCCGCCGCCAAATAGGTCTGTGCTTGCGCTAAGCGACGTATTAATTACTGTAACGCCGCTTATTATGTTATTGCTAGCTAACCAGTACAACCCAAACCCGCCGCCGCCGTACAGGTTAGGTGTGGCAATGCTTGTGTCTGTTACAGTCACTCCGCTTATTATGTTGCTTTGAACATTGCGTAAACCAAAGCCGCCGCTCGCATAAACTGCGGTGACCGCAGACAAATTAGTGTTTGTTATTGAAACATTGCTTATTATGTTGTTACTACCCCCCTCTGTAAGGCCAAAACCGCCGCCGCCATACAACTCACTTCCCACAGCAACTCTCGTGTCTACTGCGGTCACATTATTTACTCTGTTGTTTAGGTTGTACCAATAAAATCCAAACCCGCCGCCGCCGTACAGGTTATTGCTCGCATTAACCAAGGTCTTCATAATTGTTACGCCGCTTATGGTATTATTGCTGGAGTCCCAAGCCAGTCCAAAACCGCCGCCGCCAACCATGTTGGTAACATTTACAGAAGTGTTGGTTATTATGACGCCGCTTACTGTGTTGTTGTGCGCCAACCTGTAGCCAAAACCGCCGCCGCCGTATATTCTGTACGAAAAGCTTTTTGTTTCAGTCACATTCACCTCGCTTACATTATTCCCGACAGCATAATCAAGACCAAAGCCCCCGCTGCCTAGAACATCGCTATTGGCTTTAGCATAAGTGTTTGTTATTGAAACACTTCTTATGGTGTTATTAAATGCATTTGACAATCCAAACCCGCCGCTGCCGTACAGCTCATTTCCAACAAAAACTCTCGTGTCTACTGCGGTCACATTATTTACTCTGTTGTTTAGGTTGTACCAGTAAAATCCAAACCCGCCGCCGCCGTTCAGATTATTGCTCGCATTAACCAAGGTCTTCATAATTGTTACGCCGCTTATGGTATTATTGCTTGAGTCCCAAGCCAGGCCAAAACCGCCGCCGCCGTACATGTTGGTAACATTTACAGAAGTGTTGGTTATTATGACGCCGCTTACTGTGTTGTTGTGCGCCAACCTGTAGCCAAAACCGCCGCCGCCGTATATCTCTCCTGTTGTAGCGGTTGTGTTTGTTACATTAACCAAGCTTATATTATTACCTGTAGTAGAATCCAGACCAAAGCCCCCGCTGCCCAGAATACGGTTATTGGCTTTGGCATAAGTGTTTATTATTGAAACATTGCTTATGGTGTTATTAACTACATTTGACAATCCAAAACCGCCGCCGCCAAATAGATCCGTGCTTGCGATAAGCGATGTATTAATTACTGTAACGCCGCTTATTATGTTATTGCTAGTTAACCCGTCCAAACCAAACCCGCCCCCGCCGTACAGGTTAGGTGTGGCAATGCTTGTGTCTGTTACAGTCACTCCGCTTATTATGTTGCTTTGAACATTGCGTAAACCAAAGCCGCCGCTGGCAGCGATTGCATTAACCGCAGAAACATTGGTGTTTGTTATTGAAACATTGCTTATTATGTTATTTATACCGCCCTCATTAAGCCCGAAGCAGCCGCCGCCGTATATCTCATTTCCAATAAAAACTCTCGTGTCCACAACAGTAATATTATTTACTAGATTCTTGTTTGTGTACCAGTGAAAACCGAAGCAGCCGCCGCCGTCAAGATTATTGCTGGCATTAAGCATGGTTCTACTTACCGTGACATCTCTTATCGTGTTGTTGCTAGAAGACCAAGCCAGTCCAAACCCGCCGCCGCCGCTCATCTGAGTGACATTGACAGAAGTGTTAGTTATTATGACGCCGCTCACTGTGTTGTTGTGTGATAATCTATATCCAAATCCGCCGCCGCCGTATATTCCGTACGAAAAGCTCTTCGTTTCAGTCACATTCACCTCGCTTACATTATTCCCGACAGCATAATCTAGACCAAAACCCCCGCTGCCTAGAACATCGCTATTGGCTCTAGCATAAGTGTTTGTTATTGAAACACTTCTTATAGTATTGTTAACTGCATATGACAGTCCAAACCCGCCGCCATACAGCTCATCGCCTGCTGTGACATTTGTATTAATCAGTGTTATTCCACTTAGGGTGTTGTTTGTTGTATCAAACATACCAAAAATGCCACCATAAATGTCATTACTAGAGGTGACTGTTGTGTTTGTTATATTCACACTAACAAAGGTGTTTAGCCTTGAGTATGCAATGCCAAGTGCTCCGCCATATATGAAAGATGCATTCAGCCTGCTTGAGTTAATGCTTATTCGGCTAAACATATTTCCATTTGAATAGTAGAGACCTACAATACCACCATATATGTCGTATATACCGCCGCTTGTTGTTACATTCACCATTGATATATTGACATTGTAAGTGTCTGTGCTGTTGCTTATGTTTAGCCCTATTACTCCACCAGCCATCAGGTTTCCGTTACGTCTAACCCTGCTATTTACAAGTGTCAGATTGTGCAGCCTGTTGAAGTGCGACCTGTCCAGGTAAACACCGGCAGAGTAGCTCGCATTGTTATCTAACCATCTGCTGTTTGTGATGTTGTTGTAATGCGACTGCCATGCGTAGATGCCTGAGTGCTCGCCGGAGTTATTGAGAATCGTTATATTGTTTAAGACACTTATGTTAGCATTGCTTAAATTCACTGCCCTTGTAAAATTAGTTATAATACAATCCGATGCAACAAAGCTTTTCCTGCCAACGATGCTTATCCCAGAGCCTGCAAGCTTTCCAATCATGGCGTTTCCGCTGCATAAAAGAGTCACATTGTCTGATGTGACATTGAAGCAAGTGCCTGATGCTGTGACATTATTGGAGAGCATGTACACTCCAGGCGAGCTGAGGTTCTGGCAGGCTGAGAGTGCATTCGTCTTTGCCAATGGCAGGTAATCGACAGCGATGCTTGTCCCGTTGCTGAGGTTGTAGTAATTGTCGCAGATGCCGTAAGGAGCAGAGACATCCGTACAGGTCTGCGAAAAGCCGGTTCCTGTTGTATTAGCCCAGTAGTTGCCGCCGATGTAGTTGCCACCAACGATGTTTGTGCCTGATGTAAGAGATGTGTTGAGACTGTTGATATAGCTTCCTGACTGGGCGATATCAAGATTTCTGGTATTGTTGAATATGCTGTTGGATATGATGTTGCCTGAGGAGTAGATGCTAGTGTAGTTGACGATCCTCATGCCTGCTATTGTGCAGTTCCTGAAAGTCGAATTCAGGATCGTATTGTTCCTTGACCCCCATAGCAGGAAACCAGTTGTGTTGCAGGAATTGACTGTTATGTTCGTGAAGTTGCTGTTATCTGAAAGAACCACATGAAAGGCCCCGTCATTTCCCTTATCATTTGTCCGCAATAGATAAACATCTCGCCAATCAGTGAAATTGGAAAGCAGAACCTGGACAGCATCATCAGTATTATTGTGGAAGTAAAGGCCTCTTATCCTGCTCCCGTGTGAATTAACGACAACCAGCCCTGTGTCCCCGTCATTGCTGATCCATATGTCTGTAAGGTTTGTGAAGTTTGAAAGTTCCACAAAGAAATTTACCGCGGCAGAACCGGTCAGATTGATGCTGGAATACGAGTTGAACCGAGAATTGTAACTGTATATCCCGTAGTTCCCCCCTTTGACTGTGATGTTATTGAACCTGTTCCGGAGTGAGTCCTCAAGATATAATGCGCCATCACTGCTGATATCATATCTTGTGCTGATATTTACGTCGCTTATTGAGCTGTCATATAGGTTAAAAAAGGTAAGTCCTTCATCATAATTATCAGTGAGAATAAGCCCTGATAGATTGATATACTGCGAATTCTCAATCCCTACGCCTGTGATAGAATTGTTTGAAAGGTTAAAAGATATGGCTGTGACGTTTCTAGAATTTATATCTATGAGAAGTCCTCTTTCACTCTGGCTTGTCGTTAGATTGTAGACCAAGGTATCCCTAGCAAATGAGAGTCTAGGACCATTAGTATTATTTATGCATGTAACATCCCGGATTATGGATCTGCTTATGTTCTCAGCATAGAGACTGTAAGTGTTGTTTCGCACGGTTACGCCCTTTATGCTAAAATTGCTACTTTTTGAGATGAACAGACCCCTATAACCGTCAGTCAATACAAGATCACTCAAGCTGCAGTTGGTGCTATTTGCTCCAAAGGTTATGCTCCAATCACTTCGATAGGCCCTAATATTATTAAAAGTTGAATGATTAAGGTTCAGGTAAAAACCATAACCCTTATTATTTGTAAGTGAGATGTTACTTATGTTGAATGATCTCCCATCATAAGCATACATAGCAAGAAAGGTATTATTTGAGAGATTTGAATCTTTCAGAGTGATATTCTGTGCTGGATCAGCATATATTCCTGCCCACCAATTGGTGATCTTACAGTTACGGATTGTCACATTCGCAGACCCTCCACCTCCAGAATCAAGGAAAACCCCGACAGATGTGTTGGCATTATTGCCACCCACTTGATTCCCGAGGCAGTCAAAGATAATATCATCCCTGCCGTAAAAGATTATGCAGTCGCCTGCTTGGTTGGTTAGATTCGCTGTCAATCTGACTATATCTCCGGCACTTGCATTAGCGATTGCGTTAGTACAGTCTGCACAGCTCGTGCAGTTATACACATTCCCTGATTTTGCCCAGTTCTTTGCATACCCAACCTCATCGCCGAAAACAAACTCCTGCGTATGCTCGCCTGGTGTCAAGGGTGAAACAGTATGATACCCAATACCAGAGCAGTTCCAATCCAGCACAAACAGATGGCTACCGTTAAACTGGTACTGCATCGTACCACTCCCTTCAGGCAGCGCATAATCATCGCACCTTATCTGCAGCCACTTCAGGTCGTAAGGAAGGTCATCGCCGTAGGTCGTGCCGTTGCTCGCGGAAATCGTTAGATTTGCAACACCAGTCGTGTTGAACCGGACCGTCCAGTTCCCGCCAACTGTTGGGTAGCTCTGAAGGTCAATGATTGTCAGGTATGCTCCTGTGTAAGCTGAGAAGCTTTCTACTTCAAAGCTTATGTGCGTGCCGTTGTCAGCGAATGAGATGGATGTCCTTTCCCAGCTGCCACAGCTGTCTGCATCGAAGTCATAATCGCTGCACTTCAAGATTGCGTTCACGGGGCCTGTTTTCTCAAGAACAATGCTTGCTCTTTCTACTTCTGCCTCAACAGCGATAATTGAGGTGCCTAACGGATATCTCTTTCCGCGAAGCTCTGCATCTTTCTCTTCTGAGACTCGGACTTCTCTTACGTCCAATGCTCCTTTAAGGTCAAGAACAGCCCCTTCCTTTTCAAGCCTGATGTCAAGTTTTCCAAGAATGCTCTCTAATTTCTCGATTCTTACGCCAAGCTTTGCCTGCAATTCTGAAATCATCGCTGACTGGTTGACTGCTTTATCATCAGTTGAAGCAAGCACCTCCACCCTGAATATGCTTGAGACGATGCTCTCGTTATCCTCTATGAAAAGCACCACAGGGACTATCCCTGTCCTGTTCCTTGTGGTTATCTCAAGCACGCTTCCTTTTATGTAAAGACCTAAGCTATGTGTCTCGTCGAATGAGTATGACCGTGGGTCGTTCTCATTATCCTTGAAATACTGCGACAGATCAATTGTCAGGAGCATGTTCTCTTCCATGACCTGGTCAGGAACTGAGCCTTCTGGGGGAAGATTGATTGTTTTAGGCAATTCCGGAACCTGCGCTGTCTCATGTACTGGCTCTGCAGGCTCTGGGATTAATTCTGACAACTCCTTCGAAGTCTCATCCCCGATAATGCCATCAAGCTGGTCAGTTATGTTATCCAACGTTCTGTTAATAAGCACATCCTCAAAGGCCATGTTGTCAGTGACTGTATCCTCAGTTTCCGGCTCATAGCTCAGGTTCGCTGACACATTCTCTTCATCAAGGACATCAGACTCTCCGGCATCCACATTCTCCTCCATGCCATCACTGTGACTCTCATCTGCCCCATCCATGACAGGCTCTATTGTGGCCGGAGTGCGATTGCCTTGCATAACTTCGCCCTTTGGAGATACATCCGAGGCTTCCGGTTCAAACTGACTTACCTCGCTTGGTGCAGGCCTGCTCTTTATCAAGAGCTTAAGTAAGGAAGAGCCCTCGGAAAGTATCGTCACATTGCCTTTAAACGGAATTCTGCAGGCGTCAAGGCAGCCTGAAAAATTAGATGTATCAAGCGCTTTATACCTTGCACCGTTCTGCTCGATATAGACAACCGCATTTCCATCCCACAGCGCGCTTGCCTCTATATCCAAGAATACCGGCTCATCCCCAAGCTCCAGGATGTATGCAGTGCCGTTTGCAAACTCAAGGTCATGCACGACAAAGCCCGTAAAAGACGGACTGAATATGAAAACTATAAAAATAAGAGTCATAATCCCTGCAAACAGCAGGTAGGGCACTGCCCTGAAAAGAAGTTCCCTTTCGACATTCCAAAGCCTTGCTTTCGCTCTTGCTATATGCTCTCTGTAAGGATCCTTTCCAGAGCGGGCCTTGAACCTATGGTATTCCCTTATCCACTTCCGTAGTTCCGACCTTTCTTTTAAGAGACTCACTTGGCAGACCTTTTCTTCTGTGCCCTCTTATATACAGTCCATATAGTACGGTCATCCCTGTTCAGGAGTACAGCTATCTCGTGATATGTCAGGCCGTATGTCTCTTTCAGATACTCCACTATCGTCTCAAAAATCGAGACATCCCTGTCGCAGACAACAGAAAGAGGTATTGTGTATTTCCCTATGTCACTTCTTACCAAATGCCCCACCTCGATTATGGCGTTTCCAAGGCGCCCAAACAATCAATTTTATACTTACAATGTCAGTATTTTGGCTATACAAAAAGGCAATTCTGCTAATACCTACAATGTCAGTAAGCTTTTATTTATAAATCTTTCCGTGCTAAAAATTGCCCAATAATAAAGGGAATTTTTTAATACTGACAATGTAAGTAATAATAACTCATGATGTTGCAAAAAATGTTATACTCACAATGTAAGTATAACTATCATCATAACTTTTTCAAGAAAAAGCCTATCTGCAATATGGGGCAATCACCACAGAGGTACCTACTGATACCAATCGGAAGATTTCAGACATATCGCCAGAGAGAAGACCTATGCAGCCGCTAGTTGAATCCAACCCCACTTGTTCAGCCTCATGGATCATAATGCCTGAGCCTGTCCTTCCAAGCTGTCTGTCAAGGCTGTTCGGGTAGTCAAGAAGCAGTGCATAGTCTCCGAAAGCTCTTGTTCGACCCTGGATACTCATTGAGTTTAATCTCTTAAGATAATCACTTTCGAACTCCCCTGATGTGGCGAGCTTTTTTATTATCCTGTAATGCCCCTCAGGGGTCTTGAGATCTCCCTGCTTCGTCTTTGCACCATGCACTCTTCCAAGCGCGGTTTTGTATCTGGAGTGTTCCTTCCAGTTACCATCAACTAAATTCTCTAGCATAATAAGCTCATACCTTGATTTGTCAATGAGGATAACTGGAGTGCTGTTCTCTTGAATGATCGTATCAAGACATGGATTTCTATTAACTGTTTCAATAGGTTTTGTATAGACTGCTTCAACCTTTGCTTCAACCTCAGGTGCTGTAATAATTTTATAGATTGTTTGGGGATATCTGTGTACATTATGTTCTGCACAGCCAAGAAGCACTACAGCAGATCCTAAAGCTAATGCTTTTATCATAGCGGCTTCTTATAAGACCTAGGTCTAATCTTGATACCATAAGAATCAAGCATCATTGTCGCATTTGCCAGATGGATTTCTTTGCTCAATTCATCGTCTAGGTTCTTTGAAGTCTCGACACCATAAGCATCCACACCATTGGCTATGCAGAAATATGTAAGGGTGTAGGAATTAGGCTGCATAAGTACAGTAAACCTCAATCTTCCATGGAGGCCTTTATTGATTCTTGGGAGCATACCTCTTGCTTTTTCAGCCATCTGGTCCGTATCAACAATCAAGGTATGCCCTAAATGGGACGGATTAAGGCTGTTATAACCAAACGCCTCATGGAGATTTAGGACAAGTGATATCTCCTTGCTCATGATAAGTTTTTTTACATCATTAGCGATTCTGGATACATACGTGCCGCTTTGGTATTCACCGTATTCCCGGTTTGGGTCAGCACCACCCATGAAATTGTATCTTGCCTTAGCCCTGACTGCGACATTATCAAGCCATGGTACAACTATTAGGTTTCCTACAAGTACCTCATATCGCAAAAGCGCCTCTGCCGCTTTCCAAGCTCCGACCTCATCACCATGCGGAGCTAAGACCATCGCAGTTGGCCCATCCTCTCTGCCTTTGAGAAGATATGCGTTAACCTCATGCCCCGTTCCTGCGCCAAGTTTCTTCACAAGATAGTTCCCATGATTCTCAAATTTAAGCCGCTCCTCAAGGCTTGGCTCAAATTGGGATGGATGAAAATAGACTTCATGAAAGTAAGTAATATCATCCATCCTAGAGACATATATTGGCATTTCAGGAGCTATCTCATCTATCCTGTTGAGAGCGATGGGTTGCGATGAGCAGGATGCAGTAAGAATCGCAAGACCTGCTGCCAGTTTCCTCATCTTGGCCTCCAGCTTTCAGAGACTATTTTGCTTAGACCTTTTCCATCTCTAGATATGCACATTGTCTTATACCCTCTGTCACTGTATTCGTTCGAACGATAATCCTGGAGGAACTCAACACAGGTTTTATTGCTTTCGTTTGAAATTACTTTTAAGCCACTTATTGATACTTTTACTGAGCCTTTCCGCTTAGAAAGATAGCTATCTTTCCTGGACAGGTATGTTTCTATTGTTTCACCTCTGTCCGAAACGAATTTTGCGTCATAGAAGTCTTTTAAGCCAATCCCAGTCTCCCAGGCAGTCTTCCATCTGTTCAGATAACTCAAGACTGCTTCATGCGAGTTTTGCGTATTGGCATAACTAGCAACTTTTCCTGAACCCTCTTTTCGTACCTTTGCTGGTGATTTTACTGACTCTGGTAATACAGGTTTTTGGCTCTCTGTTGCCATAGCTGGCTTCAAATCAGGTATCTGCTCAGAAAGATTGGCTCTTGGCGAAACAGCATAATGTGATTCCTGGGCAATAACAGGCACCGAACTATCTTTATGGGAAAGAGTTGCTGACACCCCATGATAAAATATTACCCCTGCTCCAATCGCAGCAGCGCCAATGGCAAGCCTTTTCAGAAATTTTTTCGGCTGAGAGTTACGAAAAATATCCCTATAGCTCATGTCCGCAGCATTTATCCTGCGAGCCAACTCTTCAAGTTTTTGGTCTAGCTTATGATATTCGTTTATTACATCTTCTGTTTCCATGGGCATCACCGCATTTTGACAGGCAGAATATCAATAAAACTATTTCTATTATTTTTCCAAAAATTTTTTGCAGAAGTATAAAATATTTTCGTAAGTTCTGTGATTAACTTACGAAAGAAAAGAAGAGTATGCAAATATTCCGGGATTAGTGTAAATAAATTCCCGACACTTTCCCTACAAGGTGGGCTTTTGGCTTTGGTATGGCCTGCATTTCGCTGTAGAAGAGTGGGGCAACCGCAAAATGCAAGTAATTTTGATTGTTATTTTATTGCATTTTTTACGGAAAGTTTTCGCAAGCTGTAATCTGATTTAATCTTTTTTCCTATTTTTCCGGAATATTGAACAACTTTTCTGGCAAAAATTCAGGAGATTGCCAGCAAGAAATTTTAACAGGAATAACATATCTTGACAGCATGAAATCACCAAACATACTCAAGGCAATGGCTGATTTGTATTTTGCAGGATCCCGCGTCAATAAAGATGATATATCTAAAGCAACTGAATTTGCGGTATATGCTGTAAGCAGGCTGAAGGAGCTAGGGAAAGGCATTGATGACTACTGCAGGGCGCAGAGGTCAGAGCTGAAAAGCATTGAAGAGGAGATGATATTATACGAGTCAATGCTCGAAGGTATGGAAAATCGGCGAGACAGGAAATCTAGAAGACAGTATGCCGCCATATTGGAAAAGCTTTGCTCATGCAGGCAAAGAAAGAAATATATAATCAGTGAACTGGAGAAAAGCATGGTTCTAATGGAAAATTTGGGAGGGAGGAAATATGGTAAAGACAATTGATAGTATAATAACAGGCATAAGAAATGATCCGATTGCATGCTCAGTACTGTCAGAAAAAAAGGAAACAGCAATCTACAAGCCTGATATAACTGATATTGTCCAATCAGGGCCGAGTATCTATAAGGAATTCGAGAAAGGGAACAAAGCGATGCAGAAACTCGTATACCATATAGATTATCAGCACTCAAGCCTTTCGGGCAAGATAAAGTACCTTGTTTTCAGCCTGCTCGGAACAGAACAGAAGCTACCTCTGGACAAGGCATTCCAGAAGATGACAAGGGATCTGAAGATGCAGGCTTCTCTTGTGGCAAAGCGCAGGGATCTTTGCATACAGCTTGAAGAGGCGCTTGACAGCTATTACGAGCGTGTTCTTGACAGGCAGCAGCTTGCAGAAGAAGAAAGCATAAGGGCAGAAAATGAGATAGATTCATTCAAGCGTCACATATCTGATATAGAAGCAAGCCTTCCTTATGCACGGGATAAATACGCAGAAAAAAAACAGATGCTCCTTCTGAAAAGAAAGCTTAGGAGAAACCTTGCAGACGCCACTGTAGCTCTTGCTACATCATGCATAATACGACATGATTCAGCTTATCAGCTTAGCGTAATGGACAGCATCTCAGAGAATATAATGGCTGTTAAGATTTATATTGAATCATTTAGGACAAGGGCAGAGCTTGTGGCCGAACATATAGACCAGACTATAAAAGTATATAAAGCCATGATGGAATACCTAAAGGAAGGCATCATTACAGAGGCCAAAGTGAGAAAAGCTCAGGCAGCTTACGAGAGAGTCACTGAGATGACTGCAGGCCTTATGGAATTGCCTATAGGAAGGGTACAGGAGGCCATGAGGCTTTTTCCTTCACAATATAGGACAGAGGAGATTGCCTCATCATCCGCTAACCTAGCAAAGTATGCAATAGAAGAAAATCAGAAGAAAAGCAGGATGAGATAGGGTTAAAAAAATGGGTATTTTCAGCTGGATAAGAGACAAGTACAGGGAAAACAGGTTCTACAACAGTCTTGAGAAGGCTGTGAGGTCAAATCTTCTGCTGTATCAGCTGCGCGACCATGCAAATAATCAATCGTATGATAAGACAGACCCAATTATGAATCATAATTCCTATAGCATAGCGCGAAACCCTGTCAATAAGAGGTATCGTGAACCAAAAAAAGCAGCTGCTGATTTGCTCCGCCGAAGAATTCAAAACCGTGAAAGGGGTAATGAAATTATACGGGAGATGGAAAAGAGCATCAGAGAGAAAAACAAGTATCCTTTGAAAAGGCTGACTGATTACATTGAACAGCTAGCCGAATCTAATAAAGCAGAATTGTTTGAACAGTATGTACAAAACCCTGTGAATTTCAAAAAGGCGGCAAAGGCATTTGTTGAAAATGTTGAAAGCAAGCTCAGGGGCAGTTATGTACAGACTCTTGAGTACCGTGTCCAGCAGCTTGAAAAAAAGCTTGAAAGATATGAGAAGGCGCATAATGCTAATCAACATCTAGATTTCTACATCCCGAAATATAATGCTAATCTGGCGACTAATGCCATGAAAAAGGAGATTGTGCAATCATACTGCACAGACTACCGCAGATCACTAAAAGCAATCGCTAAAGACCTGTCGGAAAAGTATGGAATGAATGTGAGCGAAAGCACCATGCGCCGAATAGCTAGAAAGGAACTCGGTAATGTCAGCAGGCGGGACAGAAGCGCAGAAAAAGCTTATCTTAGGAAAATAGGAAAGAAGCCATTGTATGCGGAAAGGTCAGCAACAAGGCATTACAGGAAGTAGTGCTTTAAGAAATAAAGCATCAACAATTCTCTTGTTTTACCAGTATATTAAGAGTATTTTCAGAACAAGTAACATTCTTTCAGTTACGAAATTGTTGTGCTTTTCCTAATAGATATACCCAATAAATTTAATAATGTAGATATAATAAAGTGCACCACTAATCTGGATCAGCACTTGTACCTTGCTAAGGAATCCTCTATGATAATGCCTTTGGCAAAAAATAAATCAGGATTTGCCTCAATTATACTGTCCAGTGTCATCTCTTCTGACTTTCTTTGTATGAATCCTATCGTGACTTTATCATTGCAAAGGCTCTCAGCATACCTTACATCTAGCCCTAGCTTAGCTAGCTCCTGATGGATCTCGCTGAACTGCTCTTTGCTTCCTTCGTACCTGAAAATTTTCTCTTCTTTCATCTTCTCCTCCGAAATCTGAGCAAGTCCTTAAAGCTTCCCATTGAAGCTCTTGCGACAAGATTGTCTGCGCGAAGAAGTCCTGCGCCGTAAACATCCTTGTCACCCAAAGGCTCGCAGGTATCCTTGAGTAGAGCCTCAAGCTCATTAGAGCTAATCTTCGAAAGAGAGGCTGCAAGAGCGATAGAGCCCGACACATGCGGAGTTGCCATCGAAGTGCCGCTGAAAGTATTATAACCTCCAGGCACTGTTGAATATATTCCGACACCCGGCGCAGAGATGTCGTTGGTCATCCAGATATTTGAGAATTCGGCGTGTTCATTGTCCCTGTCAACAGCGGCGACAGATATGACGCCGTCATAGCTTGCAGGAAAGCTAGGCCCGAAATAACAGTTGCCTGCTGCTGCGACAAGATTAATGCCTGCTGAATACGCAGCCCATATAGCCTTCTCCTCAAGAGGATGGCCTTCGCCAGAGCCAAGGCTCATGCTTGCCACATCAGGCAAAGCTGCGATGCACCAGTCAAGAGCCCGTACTATATCTCCAAGGGTTCCAGCGCCGTTCTCATCGAGAACTTTAAGAGCGTACAGCCTGCTTTCCCTTGCAATGCCTGTTTTTATGCCTGCTGCGATTCCTGCGCAGTGGGTGCCATGCTCATTGTCATCCATTGGCTTGTCATTGTCAGAGACAAAATTATAACCTTTGTCTGCTCCAAATCTCGCCTCCAGGTCAGGATGGGTATAGTCTATTCCAGTATCAATTATGGCGATAGTTGCCCCTTGTCCAGTGGATATCTCCATTGCATCATAAGCGCCGATATTATTCAGGTTCCAAAGTCCAGATTGCGCTCTTATTCTAGGTCTTGTTTTCCTATGCCGTCCGCTTCGAGGTCTAATCCCTGCATAGTGTGTTATCAATTCAGGAGTATACCTTCCTGCAGAGGCTATTGTTCCAGTCACAATCTTCTCCAGCCCGAACTTCGAGGGTTTTAATTGGAGCGCTTCCTTGCAGTGCTTGGCATCAGTCTTTATGATAATATATGGAAGGCTCTTTAGTGCATAGTGCCTTTCAGCAGGAAGCTTTCTTTTTGCAAGATAGAGCGCCTCATCCCTGTCAGCCCCTTTCTTTAGCTCCACAAAATATTCGCTTCTCGGGGCCTTGAATACCTCATCAAGCCTCTTCATAGCTTTGCTGAATGCTTCAGTCACGTCGTTCTGAGCATATCTGCCAAGCATCCATCTGCCTGTCCGGTACATGCCTGCTATTTTCCTGTCAATAGCAAGCAAAGTGTTGTCTAATTTGCATACTGGCCTGACTAGCCGAGAGGCAATTGACGCGGCCTCTGCGATATCCTTGGCGATATCGCTTGCGCCTTTCCTGATAGGTTTTACAAACCTGTCAAGGATTCCTGACATATTCCAACCTGTGTACAGGCATCCGCTCTATCTTGTCAATCCGTTCCTCAAGTGAGCTTGTGGGCCGAACCATCCTCTCGTAGTTGTCCTGCTTAGTACAGCTATTATAGAGGTTTCCAGCAACAAATCCCACTGCAAGGTAGAAGAGAGGTCGTATTAGCCCCATTTTAATCCCTCCCGGGAAGCATGGACTTTATTTCATCGCCATAATAGCGCATCATAGCATAGATAGTCTGCTTCTGGTCTGTTCGGAGAGCCACCTCAACAATCTTCCTTATCTCTGGCTTGTTGTCGTAAGGATTTCTAACAATGTCGTCTATTACATACTGTTTTGTTGCCATGTATTTCTGAGGGAATCTCTCCCGCATCAGGTCAAGCTCCTGGCTTATACTGTACTCTATATGCGGCCTTTCCTGCGGTACTTTCTTAGCCTCATGGACAATATATCCTGTCCCTGCTCCTATGGCCGCTGCAAGGGCAGTTATTGTTATGGTCTTCCCTATCCCCATCCCAACCACCTCAGAAGAAATGAGTCGCACCATAGTTAAATGTCTTTGTCGTCTAAAAACAGAATGGTTTCAATGGTTTCGGAATCATTATGATTGCAACGGAAGAAATCCGAATTTACCAACATTGGCCGGAAATCATGCGGAGGAAGCAGGGGTAATTATTGGTGCTTTTTCAAGAGCGATAGCGTGTATAATATGGTATTCCATGAACTTTGTCACCTTGAACTCTCGCGCTTTCTCGGAGAACTCCCACAGGCTTTTCATGTCCCTGAAATATGCATCAAGAAAGAAATCAAAGTCTCCGCCGGCAGCGAACAGGTTATTTACCGCAGGGTCAGAGGACAGCCATTGCTTTATGCCATCCTTGTCTTCAGCTGCAATTGCAAATGCGATATGCAGATGCATCCCTATCTTTGAGAAATCGCAAAGGGTCGTGAACTTTGAAGCCACACCGGAAAGAACCAGATGCCTTATCCTGTCCTGCGCTAGTTCATTGGAAAGCCCAAGAATAGATATATCTCTTACATTTTTCCTGAGCGCAGAGAGCAGCCTTGAATCAATGTCGAGCATAAGATAATATCAGCAAAAGGAGCTTAATATATCTTTGCCAGAAAAAATCGGAAAATTTTTTTAAAGCATTGGGAGATTGCCGGTCAGCCTATCTATTTTGACTTCATCATCCGGCCCAATCCCTAGGCAGGTTACAGTACCAGGCTCAACCACAGTATGGCCTGCATCAGTGATGAGGGCGGTGGAAAATCCGGCATCCTTTGCCAGCTGCAAAAATTTCATGAGCTCTGAGAGCGCCTCGACCTTAAGGACAATCTTTTTCATTCCTGCAGCCCTCCATCTGTCAAGCTTATCTCTCTTCGTCCGCAGCGCAGACTCAAGAGAGGCATGCGCGACCTGTGCAGCTATCTTTCCCTTGGGAAGCTTGAGGTCATTCCTCACAATTATGACTTGCTTGAGCTCCATGAGGCATTCATTTTCATCTGTGATTATAAATATTGCCATTGGAATGGGCATTTTCATAGAAGAATCCGATATTTCAGCCAGTTCACACATAAAAATTGACAAACAATACACTAAACGGAAATCAGCTGATATAAAAGGTCAACTGAATCTTTGTATTGCAGGAAAGCACGGCTTACGCAGATTTAACATAGGGAAACATATGAGAACTCATATCGCTGCAAGGTGGCACATCCTTATACTGATTATTAAATAGCCAATATCAAAGACTTTCAGCCATGTCAGGGGACTAGTTTTTTTGGCTTCCAATTCCTTCTAGTTTATGCATCTTGCCCGACACTTGGCTGATGATGATGAAACAACCCCCCTGTCGTGGCACACATCTCTATGGTCAGAACAGTATGCATTAAGTATCCAGTTTGCTGAATTGCCTGAGATAAAACAACCTTGCTCTCCGGACCACACCTCTCCAGTATCCTCTTGGTCTCTTGCCCTTGTATACGTTAGAAAACAAAAAACATGCGGACCCATAGAAACGGAGTTAATACAATCACCATCACCCGGGTACTCTTCTGAAATATACTCATCTGTAAGAGAGATTGACAAAGTTGGGGCAGCTTGGTTGCACACAACCTGTCCGGCACTTCCTGCGCACCATTGGCCGTTGTTCACAGTACCAACCTGGGGATCATCCTCAATCGCACAGGCAGTAGAACCGTCAGCTGCTATGGTGACAAGCTTCTGCCCTGCTGGGCATGATACCTGCGGCCTGCCAGTTATCTTTGTCCATGCGACATCGTTTATCTTCGCATTGGTCACTGCGAGGTTCGCAAGGTCAACAGTAGCCACGCCGCCATCCGCGATATCAGATGAGGTTACCTGGCCGTCGTTTATCATCCCAGATGTTATTGAGTTGGCCTGGCCTTCATTGACATACCTGGCATCAAGAGCTCCAAGGTCTACATCACTAAGCGCGACTGCGCCGTCCTGAATATCTGCGCTGGTCACGGTATTATCTACTATCATAACGCTGGTTACGCTGTTCGCCTGGCCTTCGTTTACGTAATTTGTATCAGCGTAATCTCTTGTCACGACATCATCTCCTGAATTTGGAGGCTGGGCACTTATCCTGCCTGCGACTGTAAGCTGTTCAACAGGCGCGTTAGTGTTTATACCTACAAACTGGTTAGCCGAGCTTATGAACACAGATGGCATAGCCCCTCCTGCCCTGTCTATATAGAAATTTCCAGCAGTATTCCTCCCCATGCCCCAAGAGGCTGCACCGCCTGAATAAAAGTCAATAGCTGAATACTGCCCGGCACCGCCCTCTATCCTAAGCACCGCGCTTCCCGCAACAGGCGAAAACAGCCTGGAATACCCGCCTGCTGTAAGCAGGTGATTCGCTCTGTCAATTGCACCGTCATTGTTGTCATCAGCCCTAACACCATTTGCAGAGTATATATCCTGCAGCCAGTGCCATGCAGGGCCAACAGTATAAGCAGAGCCGTCGCCGTGCTGGGCGTAGACTGATGAAATCATCACCGTGCACATAAAGATGAAGATCGCAAGTTTCAGTTTACCCACCTCTTTGGAACTACCAAGAATGTTCATTATTTAAAGTTTACCATTTCTCAATCGCATCCTCAACTGCTTTGTTGAAGCCCCTGAGATTAGTGTATATCTTCTCCTTGATTATCTGCTTTGGCACTGAAGAATACACGAAATAGTATCCGCCGGAATCAATGTTTATCTGCCTTCGTCTGACAACCCCTTTAGAGAACAGCCCTGAAAGCGCCCTCTGGACAACAGTGCGGTCCTTTTTTAGCTGCCTTGAGAGCGAAGCGACATCATGCTCACCTTTGTTTGAAGTCAGATGCTTGAGCAGCCTTAGCTCTGCCCGGGAAAGCCCAAGCGAGCACCTAAGCAGCTGGTCTACGGGAAGCATCCTGCAAGCGAAAGATAGGTATGACATGAGTAAGTATTATTATCGCATATTATTTAATCGTTTGTTTTTCTAACTTGTCCAATATTCATTATTTGAAAACAAGAATATTTTCACATTTGCTGTATGCAACAGGTGGATTATATCTAGCCGACCTAATGGGCGGTGTTTCATATCTGCTGCTGTTCGCACATCTTCGATTACAGACTTGAACTCCTTTTTTTCGATTATCGAAAAAACTGGTAGAACAAGCCGCAAAGTGAGAGTTGCTTAGTTTCATTCCCATATAAGTCCCGCTCATGAGAGCGGCAATACTCCTTCTCCAGGTTGCTGTTGCCAAGAATTGGAGTTGTCCATCTGTCCTGCGTTATATATCTCATCTTGTTATTATTGGTTCAGAGTGAAACGCAATCAAGACAAACGGTTGTGCATTCTCTTGGCACACTCATGCACTACTTCATCGTTTTTATATATCCAGATACCCTCACTGCAGTTTAGGCCCAGAATGGCATAGGCAAGGGTGATATAATGTACGACGAATACAAATGCGACGAACTACAGGTGCTCGCGAAGAGCAAGAAAGGCCAGAGTAAGGCGAAGGTATGCAATGTCTTCCAGGACAAAGGCTGCTGCACAGGTGAAGACGATGAGTGCTGCTAGCCTGACAGACAAGGATTTCGCAAAGGCCATAAAAGAGAAAACCCCAATTATTGTTGATTTTTGGGCAGACTGGTGCATGCCCTGCAGGATGATGGCGCCGGTCTTCGAAAGCCTGTCAAAAGAGTATGAAGGAAGGCTTAGGTTTGCCAAGCTCCATACAGTTGACTACCCGGAGCCTGCAGAGACGCATAATGTGGACGGCATTCCCTGTCTCATCTTGTTTAGGGATGGAAAAGAGATAGGAAGGATAGTGGGCTTCATGACAAAGCCGCAGCTGAAAGCGAAGATTGATTCTCTTCTTAATTGACCTAGAAAGGTGCACACCCATGAAAGAGATGACTGCAGAGCAGCTTAAGGCAAAACTCAGCAAAAAAGACTTTATTCTCCTGGATGTCAGGACAAAGGGCGAGTATGAAGAGTTCCATATTCCAGGAAGCATCTTGATACCTTACGATCAAATCGAACGCCGCCACAGAGAGCTTGACGCAAAGAAAGACGATAAGATAATCTGCATCTGCAGGTCTGGCAATAGGTCAGGTGTGGCATGCCGCATCCTTGAGAAGTTGGGCTACACTAATACTATAAATGTAGTAGATGGGTTGCTTGGCTGGTAAAAGTACTATGGAAAAGATTTTGAGCGCTTATGTTTCCTGTACCTCCACCATATATACCCTATAGTTCCAGCATAAACGGCAAGGTTGAACGCAAGGAAAAGCCCTACCTTGAAGTTGGCGAGCGCTGCCACAGAAAGCCCGCTGGTCTTCAGAGTTTCATGCACGCTTGAGAAGAACAGCACATTTATCGCGGTCCATGGCACTATTCCAACAAGCGAAGCAAGAGCATATTTCCAGAGCCTGACTCTTCCCAGCCCGGCCAGGTAATTGAATATTTCGAAGGGCATTATTGGAAGAAGCCTCAGGAAGACGATGCTTCCGAAAGTAAGGTGGTTCAGGATATCATCGTATTTACGGTATTTCGTGTGCACACATTTCTCCACATGCTTGTGTAGGAGCCCTTTTGCCAGAAGGAAGGGCAGGATAGTGGCAAGCCAGATTCCGAAGATAGAGTACGCCATGGCATGCCAAGGCGGAAACAGGACAGATCCTGCCATCGTAAGGAGCAGCACAGGCAAGAGGAGGATGCTTGCGATAACATAAGACCCTATAAACACGATAGGAGCAAGCACCCCAAAGCCCTTTATCCTGTACCCGAGCTCATTCGAGAATTTCATCAATCCGACAGACTTGCCTGACTCAGCCAGATATATGACATAGAAACTCGCGAAAGTCGCCAGGATTATGAATACTACCATCGCGGCAATGTAGATCGCAGTGAAATCATTCCTCATAGTCTTCATCGTCAAGGATACAGATTATGTCTGTCTGGGTCACATACTTATAGACGCTGTATGCAGCAAGCACGCCCTGAGCAGCGCCTGTTATTGCCTGCTTGAAATCAGACTCTACAACATCTCCTGCTGCAAAGACACCAGGCACATTGGTCTTACCGTTCCTATCGGCTATTATCTCGCCCTTCTGGTTTACTTGGACACCTAGGGGAATCGCAAGTTCAGAGAGAGCTACATGCCCTATATCTACAAAAACCCCGTCAAGTGAAAGCTTAGTGCTGCCTTTAAATGCCATGTCAAGGATAATAGCATTCACGGCAGAATCCCCTACTATCTCCTTTACCTGTGTGTTGCTGATTATCTCTATCTTGGTATTCTTCTCGACCATCTCAAGTGTTATCGGCTCGGGCCTTATCTTTTGTCCCCTATATATTATATATACCTTTTTCGCGTATTCGGATAGAAGTAGGGCTTCCTTGGCTGCAGAATCGCTCCCGCCCACAACAGCAACAGTCTTTCCTGAATAGAAATAGCCGTCGCAAAGCGCGCAGTTATGAACTCCTCTGCCAAAAAACTCCTTTTCACCCGGCACATTTAATTCCTTCCATTTAGTGCCGGTTGCGAATATGACTGATTTCGCATGATAATGCCCCTCATTGGTGTATACTTTAAAGCACGAACCGCATCCGTCATGTATCTGAGCGCATTTCTCTATAGAGGTTACTTTATCATCGGATATCTTCGCACCGAACTTTTCTGCCTGTGCTTTTACCTTTTCGGCAAGCTCTATCCCTGAAATTATATCAAAACCCGGATAGTTCTCAACCTTGTCGGTTGTGGTAATAGTGCCCCTAGGAATATCCCCCAAGACAAGAGTCTTAAGCCTGAATCGCCCTGCATAGAGCGCAGCAGAAAGCCCGGTTATCCCTGCTCCAATTATAGCGACATCGTAATCATGGCCCGCAGATTTTGGCTTGCGCTCCATCGGGATTCAGCGTTTCTTAGAATTCGGTTTGCTGTGCCTGGATTCCCTATACCCGCATCTGTTGCAGAGCATTCTGTTGAAGTTGTCGACTTCGATCCTTTTTCCGCAGCTCTTGCAGAAAACAATCTTCTTGACCTTGTCGATCTTCTGGAAAGGTATTGGTCTTTTTACCATGTTTACCTGGTGCGCGTTCTCTCTTTTAATATTTATTGTTTAGAACGCATACATAGCAGTCACTCTCGGGATGTTTAAAAAGTTTATGAACCGAGATGTCAACCATTGAGATTTTGCTTATGGACAATGGTTTTGGTACAGACAGATTTATTTGGCCCAATAACAGCAAGGCACATCACCAACAGATGCGAATCTTTTTTGTAAGCTGATAGCCTGCAACATTGGCTATCGCCTATGAGATTTTTCTACTAATCATGTTTCAATTACTTAGAAGATGATCGGCTGAGCTTCCAATACCTATATTTTTGGATATAGTGCGTGGGTTAAGCCTTAAAAAGCATTTCTGCAAAAACACTATACATTTAGCATAAGCCTTAAATATGGGGTTTAAATTTCATCAACTTCTTACCTTTATGATGATATTTATGATGATGCTCCTTTGATACAAATGTGTTATCAAATATAATTGAGCCTGCCTGTTTTGTTGAATTTTTTGGCTAACTAACGAAAGCATAATAAACGAACCTTCCTTCCTGCTGTTCATGAAGAAATTATTCATCGAGGCAAGGCATCAGGGAAAGATATCTCTACCAAAGGATGCGATTAGTCTTCCAAAAAGAATAGCTGTAACTGCAACAGTCCAGTATGCGCACCATATACCTGATATTATGAGGGGGCTGCGGATGCTCGGGAAGAAACCTAGGGCGCCACTATCAGCAAGAGGGAGATATCCTGGTCAGGTGCTTGGCTGCAGCGGACCGCTTCCAATAGATGCAGACTGCATACTCTTCATAGGCGAGGGGTTATTCCATCCGTCGTTGCTCGGCTCCTTGGGAATACCTGTCTTCGTTCTTGATCCCTCTGGCAAGATAAGGGCTGCCGAAAACCCCGGGGCCTATCTTAGGCATCGCATGGCCGGACTTGCCAGTTATCATTCTGCTGAAAGGATTGGCATACTTGTGTCTACAAAAAAAGGGCAGAACCGCCTGCCTAAAGCGAAGCTTCTAATGAAGAAGCTGGAAGGGATGGGCAAGAAAGCATACATATTTATCTTTGACAACTTAGATTTCTCACAGCTTGAGAATTTTCCATTCATCCAGTCTTGGGTGAATACTGCTTGTCCCAGAATAGCTATTGACGATTATGATAAATTCAATGCCCCTGTAGTCAATATAGACGATGTTATTTCTTGATCAATGGAATCTTGAAAGAGAATTCGCTTCCCTTCCCTTGCTCTGACCTGACCTCTATCTTTCCACCATGCTGTGTTATGATGTGTTTCACTATCACGAGGCCAAGGCCTGTTCCTCCTCGCTGCCTTGTCATAGAGGTATCAACCTGGTAGAACTTGCTGAATAGCTTTGGCAGAGATTCTTTTGGTATTCCTATTCCTGTGTCCGTGACTGCGGCATGCACAAAGTCAGAATCCATCCATACTGAAACTGAGATGCTTCCTTTGTGGTCTGTGAATTTCACTGCATTCCCTATAAGGTTTATGAATACCTGCTTGAGAAGGTCGTGGGAGCCTAATATCTCTCCAGTCTTCACGGTTTTCAGGCTGAGCCTTATCTTTTTCTCCTGCGCTTGGGCTTTCATTGTAGCTACAGCTTCTTTAGCAATTCTATCCAGCTTTAATGGAACGAAATCAGGTTTGAATCTGCCGCTTTCAAGCTTAGACAGGTCGAGCACATCATTTATCAGCCTTGTCAGTCTTTCAGTCTCATCAGATACAATTTTGAGGCTTTCAGCCTGCTGTCTTGTAAGCGGTCCAAGCTTTCCGGTTGACAAGAGCTTTGTATAACCGCTTATGCTGGTAAGCGGAGTGCGGAGCTCATGGCTGACATTGCTTACGAAATCAGATTTCATCTGGTCCATCTTGCGCAGCTCCTGGTTTGCAGCCTTCAGGTCTTTTGTAGCTTTGTCAACCTCAACCTTCAGCTTCAGATTGAAGCTCCTTATCTCTGCATACATCCTTGAGTTCTCCAGCGCAGCGGATATGTGGCTCGTGAGAATCTCCAATGATTTCCTGTATTTCTTGAAATTATCCCTTGCTTTTCCAAGCCTCAGAACTCCTATTGCCTTGCCGTTCAGGATTATTGGTAGCGCGGCTTCGCTTATCTTATCTGTATATATTACGGGCTTAAGGCATCTGGCGCTGGCATGGGCGGATGTGTCATCTCTCTTAGCGATATCTTCTGGGTACCACTGACCCATGACCAGCCTAAGTCCAGAGTCTTCAGAGGCATAGATCGCAGCTTTTTCCGCACCTGTGTATTCACTGAGTTTTTGAAGCACAAGTTCAAGAAGCTTCTCCTCTTCAAGAGTGGAATTGAGAGCCTGGCTTATCTCTATAAGGGAGGATAGCTGTTCCTTGTCTGTCCTTATCCTTTCATAGAGCCTTGAGTTCTCGATGACAATCGCAGATTGGCTGCAGAGGCTTCTTAGGAATTCCATGTCTTCATGACTGCCGAGATTTTTCCTTTTTGAGGATACAAATATTAAACCAATCGGTGTATTCTCTATGAGCATGGGTGAGGATATGCATCTGGCTTGCATAGCGTGGGCTGTACAGAGCTTTCCATTTGCAAATCTTGCAGGAAGGTTTTTAAGCTTGATTATCTTGCCTCGGCTAGAAAAATATGACTGCGGCACTAGTGCATCTTTTGATTCATTTAGCAGGTATAAGATGCAGTATTCAGCCTTCAAAAGACGCACCGCGCGTGCGCATATTATGCTTAAGGTTTTCTGAAGGTCAAGGGTTAAAGCGAAGGTGCTGGATATCTCGTGCAGAGCCGAGAGTACTTCAACCTTGCGCTTGTTCTCCTCTAGAAGCAGGAAATTCTCTATCGCTGATGCGGCCTGGTTGACGAAAGTCATCAGGAAGTGCAGGTCCGTTTGGCGAATGGAGTTCCTGGAGAACTTATTGTCAAGGCTGATCAGGCCGATCGGTTTCTTGGCAGACAGCAGAGGCAGCGCTGCGCTTTCCTCGACATCATCTTTGTCCAATACGCTTGTGTATCTTGTTCTCTGTTCCTTGATTATCACGGGCTTTCTTGTTGCCAAAGCCGCATAGACCTTTGGGTAATCCTTGGTTATCGTAAGGACGACCTTGCTGAACACATCATCCGGAAGATGGCTGGACTTAAGACCGAAAAACCTGTCGCCTTTTTTGAGGTATATCCTAACTCTGTCATATCCAAGAGACTGGAACGCGTTTATGATAATTTTTGCGGACTTATCCAGGCTGATGCTTCGCTGAAGCTTTGCGGAGGTCTCACCAAGGCGTAGAAGCTGCCTGTTCAAACGCTTAAGTTCCGCTTCATGGAATCTCCGCATTGAGATATCCCTTGTGATATGCAGAATAAAGCGCGAGTTTTGCATAAGTGGCGCTGTAGTAATAGATATATATCTACTGTTCCTGCTGTCATATATCTCCCTGCAGGCGGCTTTGCCTGTTTTAAGTGTCTTATAAAGCATGCATCCTGTATCAGGCCTGTCATTAGCGTGATAGAAATGATGACACATTTTTCCTGCTGCCTGCCCTGGCTTTATGCCATGCCTTCTCTCAAACTGCTTGTTCGCCAGAGCAATCTTCCGGGTTTTTGTGTCAATGAGGATTATCTCATCAGGAAGCGAATCCAATATCTGCTGCGAGAGGTTCATCTGAGCAACTCCTTTACCTGCTTCTCAAGCTTCCTTGGATCAAATGGCTTTGTAATGTATGCATCTGCTCCGAGCCTGAGGCCTTCTATGATGTCTCTCTCCTCAGCTTTGGCGGATATCATCAGAACCGGGATGCTTTTCAATCTTCTGTCATTTTTCAGCATCTCGCACACCTCATAGCCGTTCCTTTTAGGCATCATGACATCGAGGATTATAAGGTCTGGCTTATCCTTCCGAGCGGATGAGAGGGCTGCGATACCATCTACTGCTTCGCTGTACGTGTGCTTGCTGCCGAGAATGAGCTTTAGGAGCTCAATCATATGCGGCTCATCATCAGCCAATAGTATTCTTGCCATTGTCTATCCTTTTCCTGTAGACCCGGCACTGCCTGCACAGCTCAATCTTGTCAAACTCCTGTTTGTTATTGCAGTACGTGCCCATGACAAGCCAGCAACGGTTGTCTTTACTTTGGTATGCAGGGCATTTCATGTTCCGGCAGCCTTTTACCTCCCAGCATTTGTCAAGCTCTGCATCGCTTGGCTGCCTGCGCGGCAGGGCAAAAGCTATGGTTGTTCCTTTTCCCGGTATGCTCTTAACGCAGATAAGGCCATGATGCAGGCCTATTATTTCCTTTACTATTGCCAGGCCAAGGCCTGTTCCAGGCTGGCTTCTGGTAAGGCTGCTTTCCACCTGATAGAATTTTGAGAAAAGCCTTGAAAGATTCTTCTTTGCAATGCCTACTCCTGTATCGCTTATTGACACCTCTACAAAATCCTGCCTTGCCTGCATCCTGACTGTGATTCGGCCGCCTGGCGGGGTGAATTTGACTGCGTTTGAGATGAGATTTGTGAATACTTGGGCTATCTTCGCACGATCAGCCTGAACAAGCGGAAGCTTCTTCTGCACCTCAATAGACAGTCGCTGCTCCTTCTTTCTTGCAAGGATGAGCGCAGGGCATGCCCTGAAGCACTCCTCAAGGCTGACATCCTCCCATTTCATCTTGGCTTTCCCAAGCTCCATCTTTGAAAGGTCAAGTATGTCGTTGATAAGTGTAGTAAGCCGTTCGGTCTCCTTGCTTATCACTGAAAGGCTTCTCTTCTGCTGCTCGTTGAGGGCTCCAAGCTTCTCATCAAGAAGGAGGGTCGAGAATCCCTTTATGCTTGTCAGGGGAGTCCTCAGTTCGTGGCTTACAGTGGAGAGGAACTCTGTCTTCATGTCCTCAATCTCCTTTGATTTAGTTATGTCCTCAAAGACAATCACTGTGCCGGCTATTCTTCTTCTCTCCTCTATAAGAGGGCCGATAGTGGCCTTTATCACCTTTTTCCTGGGCTCTTTCAGCTCTATTTCCCTGACCTTAATCTGAGGCCTATTTCTCGGAAAAAATCCCTCGCCGATATCTGGGAAATCCCTGCCCAATGCCTGAAGCCCGAACTTATGGAAAAAGTACATTATGTTTTTGCCTATGAATTTTCTGCCGCTAACATAGAAGAGGCTCTGCGCAGCCGGATTGATGAGGACAATCTTATTCTGCGCATCGGTTACAATAACGCCGTCAGCCATGCTGTCTATTATGAGGTCTGCCTTGCTCTTCTCGACCCTGGCGATAGACGAGAACCTTGTTTTCTGCTGGTTTGAGACAGAGAGCTTCTCGATCATGTCATTGAAACTGTCGACAAGCTTTCCGACCTCGTCAGAACCTCTCTTTCTTATGCGGTAATCAAGCCTGCCGTTAGCCACCAGCTGGGTGCCTATTATGAGGTCGTCAAAAGGCCTAATGAGTGTGTGGGCGAAAATGAAAGTTATGATTAGCGCCACCGCGAATGTCGTGAATATAATGGCGAATGTTTCCCTCTGAAGCCTGCCTATTCCATCCTCTCCAATAGGTCTCTGTAACTGCTCCTTGGTTATATTAAATACATAGAATCCCACAATTAGGGAGCTTGCGAGGACAAGGATAGTCACAAGCAGTATTATTTTTGACTTGATGTTCAGCATTCGAACCTGCCCTTCACTTTATACTCTTCCTTGTTAAGTATCTCCTCGTACTCTTTCTTGAATGTCTTTTTCTTTTCCCCTCTTGCGCCGGCTGAGATGGCCTTATATACAATATAGGCAACAATCACGGCAAGCGCAGCAATCATTGTTCTTTCCATTTTCAAACTCCAAGAACGGCCATTGCGTCCAAGACGTGCATCCTTCTCCTATTTATCTCCTTCGATGACAATCTATGCACTGAAAGACTAATCGCTGCCTTTGTCCTGAAATATGGAAGCATCCTATTGAAAGCTTCCCTTATCTGCTCTTCTAAGTTCTTTCTTGCAATGATGATGAAGTGGTCATTGTCTGTATGCGCCAGATAGCTGCCTTCACTTACCTTTGCCATCTCAGAGAGCATGCGGGAGAATATGACCAGCATGTCATTGCCTTTCTTGAATCCTTCCCTTTTGCAGAGCTTTTCAAAATCCTCTATACATACTGAAATTACCTCGAATTCGCTTTTTCCATGTATCCTTATCTGCAATGCTTCGCGTAGACCGGATTTTCCAGGAAGCTTTGTGAGGGAATGCCTGTCGCTTGTTCTTGTCCTTCTAAGGAGCTGGTCAACCCTGGCTTCAAGCTCCATTGGGTCGAAGGGTTTTGTGATGTAATCCTCAGCACCCAGCCTGATGCCTTTCAGCTTGTCCTTGTTTTCGCCTTTCGCAGAAAGCATGATGACCGGAATGTGCTGTGTGAGTGCATTCTCCTTTATCTTCTGGCAGACCTCATAACCATCCATCCCCGGCATCATCAGGTCAAGTATTATAATGTCCGGGGCATCCTTTTTTACCCTGTCAAGCGCATCAAGCCCTGAATATGCCTTGAATATCCTATATTTTCCAGGAAGAAGGCTTAGAGCCACCAAGTCCACTACATACGGCTCATCATCCACAATAAGCACAGACGGTCTTTCTTCCGCTTTGCAGAGGCTCCATATCTTGGCCTGAGCAATATCCTCATAAGCAATTAGCTTATGGGCGCGCATTATCTCGAGATACTTAGCAACAGTTATTCTGTTGTGTCCTGTAGCCTTTGCTATCTCGCTTGCGCTTTTCCCAATTTTCTGCTCTTTTAGGAATTCAAGAATCTTTGACTTTATCTCTGTGTTGAGATTATCCATATCGAATCGGCGCTTTATTTTGTTTATAAAGTTTATGGGATGGCCTCCCAGTATCTCTTCAATTGCCAAGACCGCCAATGTTTAGCCTTATCCTCCTATCGAGCTCCAGGGGGTCAAAAGGCTTTGTCACATAATCATCAGCGCCGACGTCTATGGCCTGCATCTTGTCCTTCATCTGTCCTTTTGCTGACAGTATTATAATAGGTGTCTTCTTTGTCTGCGGCCTGTCCCTGAGAGCCTGGCAAAGCTCGTATCCATTAACTCCAGGCATCATAAGATCCACAAGGATGACATCGGGATTGTGGTGATCCAGAAGAGCAAGAGCTTCCCTCGCCGAATATGCCCCATGAACAGTGTACTTCTGCGAATCCAGGGAGAGCCTGACCAGATTCACGATATGCGGCTCGTCATCAACTATCAGGACATTCTTCTTTGCCATGGCTACCACCTCAATTGATAATCAATTATGTATAACTATTCTGATATATATAAAAGTTGCGCTAATGCCATCTTTCATTTATATGTAAGGCTTGCGATACTATTATATAGGGGTTAATTTTCTAATCACTCGTGGAAAGCCGCATGAAGCCCATGCAATACACTGAAGAGGAGTCTTTAGAGGCCCTCCTCGTTAGCGGATATATACCTTTGAAAGGGTACTGCAAGAAGGAAAAAGGTAATGTGGTGGATTATGTCTTTCCTGCCAATTTCGGGAGCAGACCCGGCACTTTTCACTTCAGTATGCCAGATGAGCATGCAGTAATGTTCGAAAAACAGGCTGACTTTCTTTCCAATCCCCCAAAAAACAGGATGCATATTCGTGTTGCAATCGGCGCCGGAGCCTATACAGGACTGTGCCTGGCAGTAAATTCAGCATTTGGGCCAGACAGCGGTTTAGTCATGTTGGAGATGCTTGCTGCCATACCTTTCGTTCATGAATCGTATAGGATCGCAGAGGTATCAGACAAAATGGCACGGCTTGAACATCAGATTGCAACTGATTTAACCCTTATTATATGCGAGTCTGCCATAGTCAAGAGAAGCGATATGTCTTATGACAAATCAGTGATAATGAATGCCATTCAGTCATGACTCTTCATCAGCGGAAAGAACACAGTGTCCCTTATAGATTCAAGCCCTGCAGCTATCATGAAGAGCCTGTCGATTCCAGCGCCAAAACCCGCAGTAGGAGGCATACCAATCTCCAGTGCATTGATGAAGTCGTTGTCTATCCTCTGCGCTTCCTTGTCGCCTTCCTGGTACAGCTTTTCCTGCTCCAGGAATCTTGCCTTTTGGTCAACAGGGTCATTAAGCTCGCTGTAACCGTTTCCGACTTCGCTACCTGCAATAACTACCTGGAAGCGCTCGACCTTGCCTGGCTTTCTTCGGTGCTTCTTTACGAGAGGCGAGATGTCTATTGGATGGTCCACAAGGAAGCACGGTTGGATGAGTGTGGGCCGCACATAGGATTTGTACAGCTGATCTATGATCCTGCCTCTGCCCATTGTTTTGTCAATTTCAAGCTTGAGGGCCCTTTCCTCTATAGCTTTAATAAGAGATTCCTTTGTGGGATGCTCGTCAAGGTTGATTGCGGTCTTCTCAAGCACTAGCTCAGTGTAATCATAATGCGGCCATTTTCCCCTGAAATCTATCTCTTTGCCTTCGAACGCGACTGTCATCCTGCCGAACGTAGCCTGGATTATGGTTTGGTAGAAAACCTGGATGAATTCCATGAGCTCCTCATAGTCCGCATAGGTCCAGTAAAATTCAAGCAATGTGAACTCCTGCAAGTGCTCTCTGGACATGCCTTCGTTCCTGAAGACCTTGCCTATTTCGTAAATCTTGTCAAAACCGCCTACAAGCAGCCGCTTGTGTGCCAGCTCTAAAGAAATTCTAAGGAAGAAGTCTGTATTTAAGGCGTTATGGTGCGTCTTGAAAGGCTCAGCGTCAGCTCCGCCCGGGATAGCTTCCAAAATCGGTGTCTCTACCTCCAGAAAGCCTCTGTCTTCCAGGTATCTCCTGATATTCTTTACGAACTCTATCCTCTTAATAAATGCCTGCTTAACTTCAGGGTTCATTATAAGGTCGACATAACGCTGCCTGTACCGCAGCTCTTTGTCTGTCAGACCATGGAATTTTTCAGGAAGCGGCCTTATTGATTTTGATAATAATTGGACTGACTTTGCATGGACAGTGAGCTCTCCTGTCCTTGTTTTGAATACCTTGCCTTCAACCCCAATGAAATCGCCCATGTCTAGCTGCTTTAGAAGGTTGTAATTGTCCCCCATATCATCCAATTTGAGATATGACTGAATCTTGCCTGAGCCATCCATGATATGCATGAATGTCGCCTTGCCCATCCTTCTAAGCGCGACAATTCTTCCTGCGACCGACGCGTTGTCTTCAGTCAGCTCCTCTGCTTTGAGGTTATGGTACTTGTCATGCAATTCCTTAGCCTTGTGGGTGAACCTGAAAGAGTATGGGTAGGGCTCGATTCCTTTTGCCCTTAATTCCTCAATCTTCTTCAATCTCTCAGCGACTAGATGGTCATCTGTCATGTAGCCTGTGTGTTGGAATGGTTTATTTAAAGGTTGCGGGCTTAATGAGAGACTCAAGCTTCACAATCAGGTCATCATGAACCTGTTTCCTTCGCAAGGACGAAATGGTGAAAAGCTTTTTCTTAATCATCAGCCTGGTTACCGTAAATATATAGTTGGTTTTGATTACGCTATCCCTTATGGCACCTTCTCTTACAGTCAGCGGAATGCCTTTCATCGATGTGTTACTGGTAATCCCAGCCAGCACGAGATTATCATACTCTTCGAAAAGCACCAATGCCGGCCTGGTCTTCACCTCGAACGAGTCAGTGAACTGCACTCTCGCAAGGACCACATCCCCGCTACGCATCTTCCCATGCCTCGTCATCCTTGTTATCCCAGAGCTCTTTCATCTTGGCCTGCTGGACCTTGTGCAGGAAGGCGTCGTATTGGTTCCGTTTCTTCGCGGCCTCGAATGCCAGGAGCATCTTCGCTATCAGCTCGTTGTAGGTCTGCCTGGGATATTCCTTGGTCTTCTGTAACCTTGCAACAAGGTCTTTTTCCAGCTGTATTGTTGTGGATGCCATTATATATCCACTATAGTTGTTATATATTATATTTGTTTGCTTTCATATTGAATCCAGCGGACTCTTCACCCTAATCAGCTTAGGCTTGACAGCATGCAAATAGCCCATAGTGGACCTAACCTCACCATGGCCAAGCAATGCCTGCACTGTGGAAATGTCACTTCCAGATTCTAGCACATGTGTGGCAAATGAATGTCTCAATGTATGAGGATGCACTGGCTTCAGCCCAGATTTCCTTGATGCATCTTTCAATATCTCCTGCACTGATCTCGCAGTCAGATGGCCATTTCTGCCAGCAAAGACATAGTCTCCAGATTGCTTGCCAGTGATTATATTTTGCATATCCTGCATCAGGCATTCAGGAATGATGAACGGCCTGTCCTTGTCGCCCTTGCCATGCCTCACCCAACCGTTTCCTGCTTCGAAATCAAGATCCTGGACCCTAAGATTTACAGCCTCACTCACCCTAAGCCCTGCTCCATACATCAGCGAAACAAGCAATCTGTGTTTCTCATTTCCTATGGATGCTATAAGCGTCCTGATTTCATCCCTTGAGAGGCATAGCGGCTGTCTCTTTGGAACCTTAGAATACCTGATATTGACCTTCATACTTTTCCTCAGGACCTCTTCCATCATAAACTTCAGCGCATTCAGGGCAACATTCATGCTTGAGCCAGCTACATCATCCTTGCTCTTGGGCTGCCATTTAAAGCCCCTCTCCATAAATGTCATCAGAAACTCCCGGCAATCCTTCTTTGAAAACTCCTTTGGGTTCTTTGGACAGAATAATAGGAACTTGCGGACATAGAATAGGTATGTGCTGATTGTCCTCCTGCTAAGTCTCCTACGGAGCATCTCCTTTTTCATGGCTTCAAGAACATCCATGAGAATACTTCATGACCCAACCTTAACAAATCTATCATAGAAAAACCTGGAAATTTTCCGATCAGGTGGCACAGATTTCGACTATTACTAGAAATATGCCCTATCTCTCACTACTGAGTTACATCATATTTTCGAATTTGACCTGAAGAAATCCGGCATTAGGGGCTGTCTATCCCCTTTATTCGCCGATTTGCGTATATATGTTGTTAAGTCCAATAGCCAAAAACCTTAAACCCCCAACCGCCCGCCCTTATTACGAGAGGTTGCCCGCAGTCCTTCGGACAGATAGTCTCGCTTTCAGCGAGCAGAAAAACTTCTCTTAACCGACTAAACGGAACGATAAGGAAATGCTTCGCACTTTCCTCTAACATTGGTTAAGAGGTTCGTTTCACTCCCCCAAATTTTTCTGATATTATAATAGAAATAGTGGCGATAAATCAATTTTTGAGAAGTAACTACTTCACAATAATTTTTTAGGAAGTATCTACTTCCGAAAAAGCAAATATTTATAAATAACCTATACACTTATATTCCTATGAACAGAATTTTATTTGCACAGAAAATAGAAAAAATAGACCCAAAAAAAGAGATTGTTTCTATAAATATAGATAATTATTCTATTAAATATTCTGATGAAATAATACAACACAGAGCCATCACAAAAATATCTGGAGATGAAGAACTAGTAAGAGCTTATTTTGTTGTAAAATTAGTAAAAGAACTAGGCTATGATAAAAAAGACATAGAGTTAGAGAAAGAATACGAAGCAGGAAGACCTAAGAAAATAAAGCCACGTATTGATATTTTAGTCAAAGATAGACGAAATGAAAAACAGAAGACGTTTTTGTTTATAGAAGTTAAAGCCCCAGATAAATTTGAACATGATAAGGAATACATACGTTCTCAGTTGTTTGAATTGGCTAAACTTGAAGATAAAAAATCGCCAATTACATATTTAGTTTATTGTACCGCAGAAGATAAAGAGCATGAAATAAAGGAATCTAACATAATAATAGACTATTTGACATATTCAGATTATGACGATTGGGAAGAAAAAGGAAAATTGGCACTTGACGAACTTCCTAAGGAATATGGAGAGCCAAGAAAAGTAAAATATATTCGCGGAATTAATGATTTAGACACCAAAGTACCAAAATCTAAGTTTGATCTTATAAGAAAAGATTTACATAACGTTCTATGGGGTGGTGGTGGAACAAATTATAATGAAGTTTTTGTAAATCTTGTAAAAATATTTTTGGCAAAAATATATGACGAGAATAATACCAATGAAAACCAACCTTATACTTTTCAAATAGAGTATAAGGGCAAAACCCCCGAAAGCCCTCAAGAAATTTTCAAAAAAATAAATAAATTATATTTAGATGGTTGTAAAAATTATTTAGGATATAGCGAAGAAGAACTAAAAAATGAAGGATTAAACGAAAGAACAGTATCAGCAAATAAAGTACGTTATGTAGTAGAACAATTACAAGGAATTTCATTAACAAAAAATGATGCTAACCAAAACGATGTTTTAGGTGATTTCTTTGAAAGCATTGTAACTGAAGGTTTTAAGCAAGACAAGGGGCAATTTTTCACACATGGAAACATAGTAAAATTTATCATATATGCTTTGGGAATTGATGATTTTTCAGTTAATCAGGTAAATAAATATAAATCATTGCCTTTCATTATTGACCCCGCGTGTGGTTCTGGTACATTCTTAATTGATGTAATGAAAATAATTACTGCAACAATAAAAAGAAGAAGAAAGTCGGAGATCAGCACATCTAAAGACGTCCAATTATTTGTTCAATATAAATTGCCAGATATTAAAGAGAATACTTGGGCATGGGACTACTTATATGGCATAGAATTGAATCCAGATTTAGCATTAGCAACAAAAGTTAATATGGTTTTACATGGTGATGGAAGTGGTAATATTTTTGCTAGAGACGCATTACTTCCCTTTGAAAGATATGAGAACAAAATAAAAGTAAGTATTTTAGCTAAATCTAAATTAATACAAAATTATTATGACAAAGAGGTAAATGAACAATTTGATTTTGTTATTTCTAATCCTCCATTCTCAATAAAATTAGATAATGATACTAAACGCCTGCTTCCTAAGACTTTCTTTTATGCAGAGATGGGAAGTTCTGAAAATTTGTTTATAGAAAGATGGTATCAATTATTGAAAGAGGGTGGAAAACTTGGAGTGGTATTGCCTGAGAGTGTTTTTGACACTGGTGAAAATCAGTATATCCGTATGTTTTTGTTCAAATATTTTAAGATATTAAATATAATCTCTTTACCAAGTGGAAAGGACGGAGCATTTCTACCATACACTCCAATAAAAACCAGCCTTCTATTTGCTGAGAAAAAGACCAAAGCAGAGGTTAAAGAATGGGAAAAGGAGTGGAGAGAATTATCAAACGAATATGCTAAATTGAAAAGAAAAATTAATTCAATTATAGAATCAAAAGAAGATTCTAAAGAAAATAGAGAATTAATTAAAAAATATTTAAAAACTTATTTTAATGAAGGAGACTCTAAATTAACGGTTCAAGAATTATTAGAAAAACATAAAGAGGACATTAAAGAGATTGATAAAAACCAAGAATGGTGGATATTTAGTGAGATTTCTAAAAAATTTGATTACAAAATCTTTATCGCGCATACAAAAAATTTAGGTTATCATCGAACAAAAAATAGGGAATTTAAAAGAGAAAATGAACTATTTTCGCCAGATGAGAGATTTTATGTTTCTTACGATTTAAATAATCCAAAAACAATACTCGACTTTATTAAAAGCAAGAAGAATATTAATGAGCCAGATAGATTTTATATTAGATTTTCTGATATAGCAAAGAGCATAAGTTTAAGATTAGACCATCGCTTTTATAGATATAAAATTTTTGAAGAACCGCTAATTTTATCTAGTTATAAGAAAAAACCTATTCTTCTTAGAGAAGTAATACAAGATATAAGAAATGGGAAGGATGTTCAAAGAGATTCTTATTCAGTAGATGCCAATGGTTCTATAATAGAAACAGATTACAAATACATCACTGTTAATAATATCAAAGAAGAAGGTTTTGTAATGGATGAGATAATAAATTTAATGACAAAAACAGGTGAAGAATTAAGCAAGTTTAAACGGTTCTTCGTGAAATAATGGGAAATGATTATAGCTGTCAAACGCTATAAACAGCGTCATGAGGGTCTATAACCATCGTTTTGCGTTAAAAGATTTGTATGAATTTGAAGGCTTTAAATTTT
>Ga0101944_10001545_pt1 | contig 46751 bp, 36 predicted proteins | sample DewCreD2012metaG_FD_75245 | JGI IMG/M metagenome (GOLD analysis project Ga0101944, IMG submission 75245) | Hot spring sediment bacterial and archeal communities from British Columbia, Canada, to study Microbial Dark Matter (Phase II) - Dewar... ... | reverse complement strand
TATCCCGTTGATCACTTCCGCTGCCATTTCTTCCCACTGCTTGTTGTTCTCTGTTTTCATGCCTTCCTCCTTCTTTCTACCTCCTATCTTACCCCCTTCTTAAAAAAACTGAAACACACTCGAAGGCCCATAGCCTGTTCAATGCACTCAACGGCCGTTACCTGAAAGGCGGATAACGGGTCGGAAGCTAAGGCGGCCTTCAGCGGCAGCGTATCGGCAATCTGAGCTTCAACCAGCAGAACGTGAATAACGGCCTTTTCCACCCATTTTCTCCACGGTCAATGAGGATCCTGGTAATTGCAACGGTTCAGACCAAAAGGAGAGAAGTTCTGTGATGTTTCACGCACAAAATATCACAAAAAAAATCACCCCTTTATCACCTAGCTGAGCAATTACCTGTATTCTTATTATAGTGTGCGATACAGGTTGTGTTTGAATCTGTCAGGATGCTGTAAACTGCCAGCTTACACTGTGGGTGCGGATGGAAGTAAAATGATAACTGAGTGATAATTGAGAGGAGTATCTTTTTGATCCCCAATAGATATTTTCCTCATTGCTATCGAGCGCGCCTCTTGAGATAATTTTTTTATGTCAGAACCCAATCACAAATCGACAACTTGCATATTATGCGGCCGGGAGGATTCACTTCAGACCACGGCCAATGCCATGACATACCGGGTGGATTTAAACGAGGTATTCGCCTCGATCCTTGATAACCTCAGCCAAATGATCCCCAATGACGCCGCGAATATTATGCTCATTGAAGGGGAGAACGCCGTCGTCCGCGCCTGTAAGGGGTACGAGCGGTTTGGCGGGAAAAACGTGGTCTTGGGGCAGGTGCGTCGAATCGCCGATGTTCCCAACCTGATTCGGATGCAAACAACCGGCCAGCCGGTCCTGATTACCAATACGACGCTCTCACCTAATTGGATCAACTTTAAGCACTCTACCTGGATCCGCTCTTACGTGAGCGCCCCCATCTGCCGCCAGGGGCGTACCCTGGGCTTTTTGAACTTGAACAGCGCGACGCCCAACTTTTATACCGAGATCCATGCCCAACACCTGCGCGCTTTTGCGGATCAGGCCGCCATTGCCATTGAAAATTCGCGCCTGTACATGCTGGCTCAGGCGGAAATTGCCGAAAGGATCAAGGTCGAAGCCGCGCTCCAGAAGGCCAAAGATGAGCTAGAACTGCGCGTACAGGAACGCACTCAGGAACTTAACCGCGCCGTTGAAGAGCTAAAACAAGAGCTGGAGCGCCGCCAGCAGGCTGAAGCGGCCCTGGAACGCGAAAGGGCCCTGCTGGAACTGCGCATCGAAGAGCGCACCGCCGAACTGAGCAGCGCCAACGCTGAGTTAGCCAGGGCGGCCCAGATGAAAGACTCTTTTCTGGCAAACATGAGTCATGAACTCCGAACGCCGCTCAACGCCATCCTGAACATCTCTGAAACGCTGCAAGAGAACATCTTTGGCGAGCTCAACGAGAAGCAACTGCGCCTGGCCCATACTATTGAAGAAAGCGGGCGGCACCTGCTCGCGCTCATCAATGATATTCTCGACCTCTCCAAGATGGGCGCAGGCAAGTTAGAACTGGTGTGGGATACCGTTTCGGTTAAAGAGGTGTGCGAGGCCAGCCTGAAGATCATTCAGGAAGCAGCCGCCAAAAAGCATCTGACTGTATCTACCCAGTTTGACCCTGAAGTGCAGTCGGTGCGCGCTGATCAGCGCCGGTTAAAGCAAATCCTCGTCAACCTGTTGAGCAACGCGGTGAAATTTACGCCCCAGGGCAAAAACATTGGCCTGGTGGTGACCGGCGACATCGAAAAAGAGCGCGTTTTGTTCACCGTCTGGGACCAGGGGATTGGCATTTCTAAAGAAAACCTGCCCATGTTGTTCAAACCCTTCACGCAGTTAGATCACGGCCTTTCCAGGCAATTCGATGGCACGGGCCTGGGCCTGGCGTTGGTGTATCACCTCGTTGAACTGCACGGCGGCGGCGTGCAGGTAGAAACCGAACCGGGCGCAGGCAGCAAGTTCACCGTTTCTTTAAACTGGAAAGGCAACCTCAAAACGGCCACACCGCCCCAGGGAAGCGGCCCGGCGCACAACGGAATAGAAGAAAACCATCGCCAGCAGGCTACCAAGGCTGCTGATCAATTAAAAGAATACCTGGAAGAAATGGGCATTACCGTCAGCACCTTTTGGGTCGAAAACGGCCCTGACGAGGTTCCCGCTCCTGGCCCATCTACCCTGATGATCCTGGATCTGCCCTCTCAGGCCCTCGCCGCTCAATGGATTCAGGCGCTGGCCGGACAACAGGATGGGGAAAAACGTTCGCCGGTGATTATCTTAACCCAGGGCCAAGAACCCAATCTGGTGGGCATGGAATTGCCGCAGTTCGGGGTGATTTCTTATCCGTTTTCATTACAAGAACTGCGCAGTGAAATCAAGCGCATTTCGCCGTCTGGAGCCGCCAGCTTACTCAACCGCGCCATTCTGGTGCGCGCGCGCAGACTGACTACCGCGCGGACTTCTGCTACCATTTTAATTGTTGATGATAACGAGATCTCCGTGCGGACAATGTGCGACTACCTGGAAGCCAGGGGCTATCGCACGGCCAGGGCCTATAACGGCCTGGAAGCCATTCAACGCGCCAAAGAAGTGAAACCCGATCTGATCCTGATGGATATTCAAATGCCCGGCATGGATGGCCTGGAAGCCACCCGCCGCATCCGCGCCGCTGACCAGATCCACCAGACGCCGATTGTCGCGCTCACCGCGCTGGCAATGCCCGGAGACCGCGCCCGCTGCCTGGAAGCCGGCGCTGATGACTATCTGAGCAAACCCCTCAGCCTGAAAAACCTGGTCGCCATAATTGACCACTACACTCGTGACGCTCAATAAAAAAGAGGAAACAGGCCATGGATAAGGCAACCATTCTCATTGTTGATGATGAACAGGTAGGACGGGAAGCCTTAGAAGCCGTCCTCTTTCCTGAAGGATTCCAACTAATTTTCGCTGAGAACGGGCAAGAAGCCTACGAAAAGGCGCTGGCCTATCTGCCAGACGTGATTCTTTTGGACGTGATGATGCCCGGCATGGACGGCTACCAGGTCTGCCGTAAAATCCGCAAAGACCCGCTGCTTTCCGAAATCCCGGTGCTGATGGTAACAGCCCTGGATGACCGCGTCTCGCGCATCACGGGGATTGACGCCGGGGCTGATGACTTTATCACCAAGCCGTTTGATCGGGTTGAGATTCGCGTGCGTATTCGCACCATTGTGCGCCTGAACCGCTACCGCACTCTGCTGGTAGAAAGGGCACGCTTTGCCTGGGTGGTAGAACAGGCCCAAGAGGGTTACGTCATCTTGGACCCAGAGGATCATATTCTATACGCCAACCCGGCGGCGCAGCAGCTCCTCCATCTGCCGGTGCAAAGCGGGGGAATTGTCTTCCTCGACCATGTGAAGGAACAATATCACCCAGAGCCAGAAGAGATCTGGCAGAACTGGCCGAAAGTGGATGGGACCAACCTTCTGTTGGTTAAACCCGAAACCCGGCACAGCCCATCTACCTACCTGAGTGTCCAGGCGCTGGCCCTCCAGTCCGGCGACAAGCAGCGCCGTCTGCTTCGCATTACCGATGTGACGGAGAAATTCTCCCTGGAACGCGAGGTCTGGACTTTCCAGCAGATGATGTCTCATAAACTTCAGACGCCCGTCGCGCAAATTTTAATGGCCGCTGAGTTAATTCATCACCAGGCCACCAAACAAAACCTGACGGAGATGGCCGAAATCTCCACGGCGATGCTGTCTGGAGCCAGGCGTCTGGAAGGAGAGGTGCGAGAAATTCTGCACTCCATTCACATCGGCGATACCGTAAACACCGGCAGCCAGGTCTCGATGCAGGAATTGCAGAAGATCGTAACGAGCCTTTGCCGTGAAATTGGCATTGAGCAGTTCCATGTTCATTATGAACGCACACTAGACCCTTATTCACTACCTCTCTCTTACCGGGCCATGGAATCGATCTTCCGTGAAATCATCGAGAACGCCAAGAAGTTCCACCCGCGCCTGTCGCCCACCCTGGAGATTGAACTGCTGGCGTTCCCTGGCGCGCTGCCAGAAGAACCCAAGATGATTGCGCGGGTCAAAGATGATGGCATCTCCCTATCCCCTGAGCAGTTGCGCAACGTCTGGCGGCCCTATTACCAGGCGGAAAAAGATCTGACCGGCGAAGTTGCCGGCATGGGGTTGGGGCTGACGTGCGTGGCAAACCTGGTCTGGCAGGTGGGGGGAAAGTACCGCATGTATAATCGCAGCGAGCAAACCGGGATTGTGGTGGAGCTAATCTTCCCGTTAGCTTAAGCCAGTCACTCTAATCGGTGCTGAAACCCCCTGCTGGGTTCAATCGTGAACCCGGCAGGGGGTGATACGTTCCGAGCAGGGCTTCAACTCCAGCGGTAGGTGGAACGAAAAATTCAATCCTCTAAAGATGCCCGCTCTGGCCGGATGCGATTCAACTTAATTCCTTCCAGCAAGCGGAACCAAAGGTTTTCCAGGCGGATCCGCCGGGTAACCCTGACATGGCTGAGCTTGGGGTCGAGATACACGGTACCGATCACCTCTAGCAGCACCACCAACAACAGCCACACCCCCGCCGACAGCAGTAAATTAGCGCGTGTGACCGGCTGTATCAGCAGCGGATTGGCGCTCAACCACGGCAAAAAGTCTGGGATCGAGCGGCCATCGAGCCAATAATAGAGAATATCCTCTATCCCCGAAAAGGCCAGCAGGGGCAGCGCCATGAGAAACGTCAACATGCGGCGGATGTGGGGGAAAAAGAACACCGCGCCCAATGCCATAAAACCGAAGAGCGCGTAAGTCCAACCATAGTGATAGGTCCCAATCCCCAACTCCCATAATTCGTTCGTTTCAAAAATTCGCTGCCAGATGAGGATATCAACTTTCGCAAAGAAAAACAAAGCAATAGCGAGCGCAACAAAGAAGCGGAACAATGGATCACCCTCCACGAAAACAACCCAACCCGGCCGTCTGAATGCACAGGTCCCTTCCCTAAAAAAAACGAAACGCCAAACGACCACCGGCCACTGAAATTATAATCTAAGTGTACCGCAATTGGTAAATTTGTTACGCCGTGCCGCAATCAGCTTGCAGATCAGTTAACTGTGCTTGCATAATCCGCAACCGGGATAGAGAAAAGCTGCAACTTTTTCTTCAATAAGAGCGTATATGCTATTAGACCCATATAATCCGTGTATAATGATTACACTCCAATTCACAAACCACAGTCAAAGGAATTGCTATGAAAGCCCTGGTTGTATATGATTCATTCTTTGGCAACACCGAGCAGGTCGCCCGCTCGATTGGCAGCCAATTCGCCTCTGCTGAGAGCGTAGAGGTTGTACGCGTCGCCGATGTGAAACCGGAGCAGCTTGAAGGGGTGCAGGTATTCATTGTTGGCTCGCCCACGCGCGCTTTTCGTCCCTCCGATGCGACCCGCGCTTTTCTCAAGAATCTGCCCGCGGGCAGCCTGAAAGGGGTGAAGGTGGCCGCCTTCGACACCCGCATCAACGTAGAAGATACCAATTCGTCCTTTCTCCGTTTCATGGTCAGGCTGTTTGGCTACGCCGCTCAACCGATGGCAAACCTTCTGAAAAAGAAGGGCGGCGAACTGGTCCTGGCCCCCGAAGGTTTTTATGTTAAAGGAACAGAAGGCCCCCTGAAAGACGGAGAGCTGGAGCGCGCTCAGGCCTGGGTGAAACCCATCTTGTAAAATAGCGGCAGATCATTTTTGCCGCCGAAACCTTTTCGTTTTTAAAATCCGTGATATAATACGCCTGCGCTTGCGGGTGTAGTTCAGTGGTAGAACGCTTGCTTCCCAAGCAAGATATCGTGGGTTCGAATCCCATCACCCGCTCTGAGATCCATAAGCGGCCCGCTGTGCGCGGGTCGTTTTTCATTATCATTCTATATCCCAGCCTGGACCGCGTTTCTGAGCGAAAGGAGTGCCATGGCGACGCTTCAATGGGCCCACTTGTGTGGTTACTTCGTGCGCGGATCAGATGGACGCCTGTCGCTGATTGACCTGATTGATGTGATTCGCGCCCCCAAACCGCCGATTCTCCTGCCGATTTGTGTGGTCGCCTGTTGGGCGGGCATCCCCAATGAACATTTTTCGTTTGGTGTGCAGATGCGCGGGCCAGATAACTCCGTTACCCCCTTTGCTCATCAGATTGACCTGCCCTTCCCCGGCAACCAGCCCAATGTGACCGAAATCAAGGCAACCGCCACCCTATCGCCGCGTATGGTTGAGCTTAAGCAGTTTGGCGTATACAGCGTAGACCTGACCTCGCGTGATATCGTGGTTTATACCATTCCATTCCAATTTATTCCCGTGCGGTGAATCATGCAGAATATCGAAAAAATCAAACAGGCACGTTGTTTTTTGCTGGATATGGACGGCACATTCTACCTCGGAGAGCGGCTGTTACCCGGCGCGCTCGAATTTATTGCTCTGCTAGAGCAGCGGGGCACGGATTACCTGTTTTTAACCAACAACTCTTCGCGCAGCCGCGCCGATTACGCCGCCAAACTGCGCCGCCTGGGGTTGGAACTGCCAGAAAGCAAAATTTTCACGTCTGGCGAAGCCACAGCCATCTACCTTAAACGGCGTCAACCCGGCGCGCGCGTCTACCTGGTTGGCACGCCCGCGCTCGAAAATGAATTCCGGCAGCATGGCTTTGTCCTCACCGACCAACAACCCGACTTTGCCGTGCTGGGCTTCGATACCACCCTGACCTACGAAAAAATCTGGAAACTGTGCGACCTGGTCACCGCTGGAATCCCTTATATCGCCACCCATCCCGATATCAACTGTCCGACCGAAACCGGATTCATGCCCGATATCGGCTCTATGATGGCAATGGTAGCCGCTTCGACGGGCCGACAGCCCAATGTAATCATCGGCAAGCCCCATGCGCCAATTGTAGAGGCCCTGGTCGAAAAACTGCACCTGCCCGTCGAGGCCCTCTGCATGGTAGGCGACCGCCTGTACACCGATATTGCCCTGGGTCAAACAGGGCTGTCTACCGTGCTGGTCTTAACCGGCGAAACCCGGCTTACCGACCTGGCGGGCTCGCCCTTTCAGCCCGACGTGGTGCTGCCTGACCTGGCGCACCTGGCGCAGGCGCTGGCCGGGTGACGCCTTTCAAAACTGCAAGCGCCCCCGCTATCACCAGGCCGGGGTTTTATGCTCGTTTTACTGAAAACGAAACCTGGATACCGTAAATTGTAAAGGGAAACGGGAGAGCCAGGTGCTCCACGCTGATTTGCCTGTTCTCTATGCGCCAGCAGTTTGAGGGGGTCTGGAAGGCCAGCCGGCTCGTCTGGACCCGCAGCCTCTCCAAACGTGCCACGCATTCGTCTTACAAAAGTGCAAAGGTTCTAGGATCTCCAATAGGCCAACACTATAATGGTATGAGAGTAAAATACGCGTTATTATTGATTATCGTGAATTTGCGCAAACTCAGCCCTTGCAGTTTGAGGAGACCTGCTACCTATGGCCGATGAAAAAACCGTACTCCACGTGGAAGACAACTTTGATAACCGCTTGCTGGTGCGCCGTCTGCTGCAAGCCTACGGTTACAAAGTCATCGAAGCCGAAAACGCCAATATGGCGCGTCAGATGCTTGCCAATACTACCCCCGACCTGATCCTGATGGACATCAACATGCCCGACATAGACGGCTATACGCTCACTTATGAACTGAAGTCTATGCCTCACCTGATGGGCGTGCCTATCGTCGCCATCACCGCTAACGTAATGAAAGGCGACCGCGAGCGCACCCTCAGCGCTGGCTGCGATGGCTATATCGAAAAGCCCATCGATGTTGACAAGTTCATTGAACAGGTCGAACGCTTTTTAGGCTGAAATGAGCACCATGTTAAAAGATGCCATTGTTCTTGTCGTCGAAGATAACGTGTCTAACTTTGTCCTGATCGCCCGCATGTTGGGCTTTCTAGGCATTCACTGCGAATGGAAAACATCGGGCTATGAGGTGGTGGAGTACGCCGATACGCTCCCCAAAGTGGACCTGATTCTGATGGACATTCGCCTGCCCTACGAAGACGGCTATACGGCGCTGCGCAAGATCCGCATGTCTGAGCGCCTCAAAGATATTCCGGTTATTGCCGTCACCGCCGAAGCCAGCCTGGAGCAGATGAACAAAGCTCGCGAGTCAGGGTTTGATGGTTTCCTCGGTAAACCGCTCGACCCTGATCGCTTTCCAGATCAGATCCAACGCATCTTAGCCGGAGAATCGGTTTGGGAAATGAGCTATTAGTTTTCTAAGGAGAGCGCTATGTCGCGTCGCAGGGTTCTTGTGAATCAGCTTCAAAAACTGGCCGGCGCCTCACCCCAGAGAACCAGCCTGGTCCAGATCGTTTTGGTGGTTCTGCTGATCACTTCGCTGGTGCCGGTCGCGCTGATTGGAACCCTCACCTTCGCCCGCTCGCGCACCATGCTGCGCAGCCAGTTCTCCAGGCAGATGGAAAGCACCGTGACCAAGAACCTGGAGCAGGTGCGAGGATATATCCAGATCCGCGAAGAAATGATGGATCGCCTGGCGAATGACGTGCTCTTCAAACAAAACCTGGATATCCTGGTCAACACTGAAGAAGGTTCTGAAGCTTTCCAAAAAGCCCGATCTTCGCTCTTCGTCCAAATGACAATCTTTTTTGATTACCGTAGCTGGGCGCAGACCGGCACCACGGGCTTTTTTGACGAACTCATTATCATCCGCCCTGACGGGCAGTTGCTGGCTGAATCTACGAGCAACTGGGTACTGCAAAACTTTGGCAAGACGAAAATCTCCAACCCCTTTATCCTCAGCCTGGTAGGGACCAATGGGTCGGTAATGACGTTCAACGCCGTCCCCAGCATTTCGGCCAATCAAATTGCCGTCTATACAACGCGCACTTTTAAAAACATTCAGGGGGAGACGGTCGCGACGATGATCGCTACCGGCTCGAATGCGGCCCTCTACCGCGCCATGGATGATACCCGTGACTTTTTCTTTGGAGCGCGGGCCTTTTACTTTACCCCCGAAATGCAACTGATCGGCCCGGATGACACCAGCACGACACCGCGCATGATTCCCATTGCCCCAGAGCCTGCTTTTCAAAAGAACCTGGCCGCGCTGGTACAATCCGGCGGCAGACAAACGTTTTTTAGCGCTACCACGCAGGATCACCGTGATGTCCAGGTTTACGCTCAGTGGATGCCCGAATATCAGATGGGCCTGATCCTGGAACTGCCCAGCAGCGTGGTGTTCAGCCAGTTACACATTCTCGATCCATTTAATATCGCCATCCTGGTAGCCTCGCTGCTCATCTCTGGCACGCTGATTTACTACAGCACCACCCGCCTGGTTAACCCCCTGGTTCAATTGGCCCACGTCGCCGAGAGCTTCTCCAAAGGTAACTGGAATGCGCGGGCCAACATTCAGCGCAGTGACGAAATTGGTCTGCTGGCTAACGCTTTTAACCACATGGCGGATGACCTCTCACAGTTATACCGCTCGATGGAAGAGGTGATGGAGAAGCGTACCGGGCAGTTGCGCACCGCGGCTGAGGTGGCCCAACTGGCAACCTCCACCACTGATATTCAAGAAACCCTGGCCCGCGCCGTCAACCTGATCGCCGAGCGGTTTGGATATTATCATGTGGCCCTCTACCTGGTGGATGAAACCGGGCGGGCCATGTTCCTGAGCGAAGCCGGCGGCGTGGCCGCCGATGAAATCAAACAGCGCGGCAGCCGCATGGACATTGCCAGCCATTCGCTGATTGGATGGGTAGCCGCCAATAACCGCCCGCGCGTCATCACCAACGTGCAGACCGACGAAGTCTTCCGTCCCAACCCCCTGTTGCCCGATACGCGCTCCGAGGTGGGCATCCCCATCGCCAGCGGCAGCGAAGTGTTGGGCGTTCTCGATATTCAAAGCACCCAGACCGATGCTTTTGACCCAGAGACCGTCACGGTACTTCAGACGCTGGCAAACCAGATTTCAGGCTCCCTGCAAAATACACGCCTGTTGGAAGCGACCCAGGTCAGTTACCAGGAAACCTCCCTGCTCTATCGCACCACCCGCCAGGTGACTCAGGCGCGCAGCGAAGCCGAGATCATGCAGATTCTGGCCGATGCCTTCATCCAACTGCCTTACGTCACCCTCACCCTGAACGCGCAGGACGACCTGTTCCGCGTGGTTATGGTGACAGACGCCAAAACCGGGCGCGTGGACCGCAACCTGGTCAACATCACCATTCCGGCCGGCCATGTCAGCCAGATATTGGTGGAGAACCGCGTTAACCTGTTCGACATGAGCAAGCCGTCAGAGTTCGATAACATTCTATCGTTCCTCTACCGGCGCGGGTGCAAGACGGCCGCCCTGCTCTCGGTGGTCGAAAATGGCCGCCTCTCCAAAGTGCTGGCGATTGGCTCACGCGAAACAGAGGTGATCACCCACACCAGCCTTCAGCCCTATGCCAACCTGGCCGAAGTCATCGGCGCCTCGCTCGAAAAATTCCAGGTCTTGTCTACGCTCCAACAGCGCCTGGCCGAACTCCAGGCTCTTGCCAACGTCAGCCAGGCCATCTCTGGCGAAACCCAGATCAACCAACTGTTCCGCGCCCTGCACGAACAGATTATGCAGGTGATGGGGCCAGAACTCAATTTTGCCGTCGCTATCTACAACAGCCAAAAGAACCTGATCGAGTTCCCCTACAATTACGAAAACCAGCAGCTTGTGCCGCCGATCGAGCCTTTCCAGATCGGCGAAGGGCTGACTTCTTACCTGCTGCGCGAGCGCAAGCCTCTGCTCATCACCCGCGATTTTGAACAAACCGCGGCCCGGCTGGGCGGCAAGCAGATCGGTCAACCGGCCAAATCATGGCTGGGCGTGCCGCTGATCTTCGCCAATCAAGTCGTGGGAGCGATGATTCTACAAGACCTGGAACATGAGAACGCCTTTACCAACGCGGACCTGAACCTGTTTACGACCCTGGCTCCCCAGGTCGCCACGGCTATCCGCAACGCGCAGTTGTTGACCGAAACCCAAAATGCCCTCAAAGCTTATCAGTTGGAGCATTTCCTGCTCAATTCACTGCTCGACAACACCCCCGACCTGTTAGCCTTCAAAGACCGCAGCGGCAAATACATCCGCGCCAGCCGGTCCCTGGCGGATACGTACCAGGTAGAGATCGAAGCGCTGACGGGCAAGAGCGACTTTGACCTGTTCGACTCCGAAACCGCCGCCCGCCTGTGGGAACGCCAGCAGCAGGTACTGGAAACCGGGCGCATCGAAACCGAGGTCTTTGCGCAAACCCTGCCTTCCACCGGGCAGGTGGTGTGGTGGCAGTTCTCCAGCATTCCCATCTATGAGACCGATGAACAACCCTACGGCTTGCTGGTAATCCAGCGCAACATTACTGAAGTCAAAGCCGCCGAAGCCCTGGCTGAACGGCGCGCCGAACAGGTGCTGACGGCTGCCGAAATCGCCCGCGATGCCACCGGCACGCTGGATGTGCAGGTTCTCCAGCAAAAATCGGTCAACCTGGTGCGCGAGCGCTTCAATTTCTACCATGCCTCGATCTTTACGCTCGACCCGTTAGGCGAATATGCCGTTTTGCGCGAGTCCACCGGCCAGGCTGGAGAACAGATGAAACGCAGCGGCCATCGCCTGGCGGTTGGCTCCCGGTCAATTGTGGGACAGGTGACGGCGCACGGGCAGGCTTTAATCGTCAATGATGTCACCTCTGACCCCAATTACTATCCCAACCCGCTGCTGCCCGAAACCCGCAGCGAGCTGGCTATCCCGCTCAAAGTTGGCGACCGCATCTTAGGCGCGCTGGATGTGCAGAGCCAGCAGGTGAACGCCTTTAACCAGGAAGACGTGAACGTGCTACAAATTCTGGCCGACCAGATGGCCGTGGCCCTGGTCAACGCCGACCTGTTCGCCAAAACCCAGGAACTGCTGGGCAAACACCGCCTGCTGCGCCAGATTACCATTGCCGCCAGCGCCAGCACCACTTTGGAAGATGCCCTGGTGAATGTGGTCAAGGGCCTGCGCACAGCCCTGGGCGATGACCGTGTGGCCGTGATGCTGATGGATGAAGCTGGCTACCTGCGCACCCAGGCTTCCGCCGGGTACGAGGGAACGCGTCACCTGGAATTAAGATTGCGGGCAGGCGAAGGCATTGTCGGCCTGGCCGCCGCCGAAAAGCGTCCCGTGCGCGTGGATAACACCCTGCTCGACGGCCGCTATATCTCAGTAGACCCTGAAATCCGCTCCGAACTGGCGATCCCCATCCTGTTCAGTGAGGAGCTGATCGGCATCCTCAACCTGGAGAGCACGCGGATCTCGGCCTATGACGAAAACGACGAAGAAATTCTCGGCGCGCTGGGCAACAACCTGGGCGGCGTCATCGCCAACATCCGGCTGGTACAGCAGGTTCGCCAGCAGGTAGAACGCGAGCGCATGTTGTTTGAGATCACCAGCAAAATCCGCCACTCGGTGGATATGGAAACCATTCTGCAAACTTCCACTCGCGAAATCTGCCGGGTGTTAGGAGCGCGGCGCGCCAGCATCCGCATCACGGCCGGCAGCCCGCTCTACCGCGCCGCAGGGACGACCGAGAGCAACCCATCCGGAGAAATGCCGCCCGCCAGCGATGGCCCGCGCCCCGGCCAGAACGGGCGCAGCAACGGCGGCTTCCGCGACAACGGACATGACAACGGGGAGGCAAAATCATGAGATTCCTGAATCGGCTGTCTCCACGCTATACACCCCCGGCCATCGCGACACGCGGCGAACTTGCGATCCTACGCGACAGCATCTTGCAAAGCATGTTGCTGCTGTTCAGCTTTTTGGGGCTGATCGTAGTGGCGCTGGCCGCAGTTCACCTCTCCCTGCCCGCAGACATGCCTTTGCTGGCCGCTTATGTCCTGTTATATGGCCTGGCGACGATTACAGCACTGGCTCGCGGACTGCCCTACCGCCTGCGCGGGCATTTTGTGCTGTTTCTGGTGTACCTGCTGGCAGTCTCTGAATTGTTCGAGAGCGGCCAGTTGGGTGAAGTACGGATGATGTTGATTGTATTTGTCACCATCACGGCGGTGCTGTTCGGTTATCGCGGCAGCATAATAGCAATCCTGCTTAGTACAGCCACCATCGTGGCCGCCGGGGTCTTGGGGAGCCGACCAGAGGTGCTCGCCTGGTTCCCGGCGTTCGAGAATATCCACCGGGGAACCGACTGGATCACTTCGGCCTTCACGCTGTTGATGTTTTCAACGGTCGTTTCAGGCGCGATTGTGATGATTATTAACGGCCTAGAAATGAACCTGCGCAGGCAAGAGGCACTGACCCAGGCCCTTGAGAGCGAGCGCGTCTCGTTGGAAAACCGCATCGAAGAGCGCACCGCCGACCTCTCGCGGCGGCTGGCTCAACTGCGCACTGCTTCAAGCCTCACCCGCTCGATGACCTCTCTGGCTGACCCCGATGAGATGCTGCGCCAGACCGTTGAGTTGATTCGCGAGAGCTTCGACCTGTATTATGTTGGGGTTTTTCTGCTGGATGAAGCCGGACAAAACGCGGTACTGCACGCCGGGACGGGCGAAGCCGGGCGACAAATGCTGGCCGACGGTCACCGCCTGGCGGTGGGGGGAAGCTCCATGATCGGCTGGTGCATTGCCAACCGCAAAGCCCGCGTGGCGCTGGACGTAGGCGCAGAGGCCGTGCGCTTTAGCAACCCCAACCTGCCCCTCACCCGCTCTGAACTGGCGCTGCCCATTCTCGCAGGTGACAAAGTCTTGGGCGCGATGACGGTACAGTCTTCTAAACCCAACGCCTTCGACGAAGACGACATCACCGTGCTGCAAGGCATTGCCGACGGCCTGGGCGTGGCGCTGGAGAATGACCGCCTCTATAACGAAACGCGCCAGAGCCTCGAAGAAATTCGCGCCTTCAACCGTGAGTATTTGCAGCGATCCTGGGCAGAGACAATTGAGTCATACGGCGAACTGAGCTACCAATATGATAATGCCGCCCTCGCCGACCCGACCGGCCCCACCGAAGTGCTGGAGATCCCTGTGCTGCTGCGCAACGAAGAGATCGGGCAAATCATCCTCGAAACCGACCGGGCGCAGTTATCGAAAGACGAAACCAACCTGATCGAGAACATCATCAACCAGACGGCCATCGCCCTCGAAAATGCCCGCCTGCTGCGCGAAACTGAACAGCGCGCCATCCAGGAACAAAAACTCAACGAACTGACCGCGCACTTCTCTAGCGCCTTGAGCATTGATGAAATCCTGCGGGCCGCCGCGCAAGACCTGGGACAACTGCCCAGCGTGGCCGGCGTCGCGGTGCGCCTGTCACCGGCCGGCGCTCCCACTCGTCTGACCGGCGGCAACGGAAAGGAGCCAACCGCATGAGGATACTCACCCCCCTGACGCGCCTACTCCATTACCTGTCGCCTGCGCATGTGCCTGGCCGGGTGGCCCATCGTAGTCTTGCCCTCGTGCCGCGAGAAATCTTGTTGCAGTTCCTGCTCAATCTGCTGTTGGTGATCGCCTTGGCCGGCCTGCCCGCCGTCCTGCTCCTGAGTGGCAACGCTCCCTGGGCCGCGCCTTTGATAGCTTACTACGCCGCCATCTTCCTTCTGGCGGCGCTGGCACTGGCCCGCCACATGAACTATCACCTGCGCGCCGGGGTTATCACCGCGCTCTTCTACCTGGCCGGCCTGGCGCTGCTGGTGCGCGGGGGCCTCAGCGGCGTGGGAGTTCCCGTGCTGCTCTTTGCGGTGGCGCTGTCCAGTTTCCTGTTTGAGCTGACTACCGGGCTGATCTTATTCGCCGTAGCCGGGCTGGCTTTTGCCCTGATTGGCCGCTCCATGCTGCGCGGCGAAATCCCCCTGCCGGGCTTCTCCGAAATCCTCAGTTCTTCGGCCCCAACCGCCTGGTACGGGACCGGTGCGATCTTCATCGCCGCGGGGCTGGTCATCGTCCTGGCCGCCTGGGTCAACCGCCGGGGAGCGGTTCGCTCACTCGAAGCCCAGCGCCGATTGACCCGCCAGGTAGAAGAAGAGCTTGCCAACATGGAAAGCCGGCTCTCGCGTAACGCAGAGGAAGCGCGCCGGCGGCTTTCGCAGTTTGAAGTCGCCAGCCAGATTGCGCGCGACATCTCCGCCGAAACGAACCTGGAGCCACTTTTACAGAACACCGTCAACCTCATCTGCGAGCGGTTTGGCTTTTACCACGCCGGAATTTTCTTAAATGACGAAGCCAACGAATACGCCGTACTGCGCGCCGCCACTGGCGAGGCTGGACGGCAATTGTTGGAACGTAAACACCGCCTGAAAATCGGCGAGACCGGCTTTATTGGGTATGTCACGGCCAAAGGCGAAGCCCGCATTTCAGCAGACGTGGGTGCAGACAGCATCCATTACAAAAACCCGCTCCTGCCCCAAACGCGCTCCGAAATGGCGCTTCCGCTGATCCTGGCAGGGCGCACCATTGGCGCGTTGGATGTACAGAGCGTCCAGGAAAATGCCTTCACACAGGAGGATGTGCGCATTCTGCAAACGGTCGCCGACCAGCTAGCTGTCGCCGTTGCCAACGCGCGCCTCGTCGAGCAGATGAAGAAAAATGTGGAAGAGCTGGAAACCAGCCAGCAGCAGGCGGTCCGGCAGGTCTGGCAGACGCACCTGCGTAATGCGCGCCGCAAATTTGCCTACCGTTACCGCCATGCTCACCTGGATATAGGCGCTTCTGAGACCCCGCAGGCCGCCGAGGCTATGTCGAGCGGACAGCCGGTGATGAGACTGGTGGAAGGCAGCGGCGCCGGGCAGGAAAAGCCGCACACCACCCTGGCCGTGCCGATTAAGATCCGCAACCAGGTGTTGGGCGTGGTTGATGTTGAATTCGAGAGTGCGACAGTCTCGCCTGACCTGATCGAGCTGATTGAAAACACGGTTAACCGTTTGGCAATCTCACTAGAAAATGCCCGTCTGCTCGAAGAGATCCGCTACCGGGCAGAACGAGAACGCCTGGTGAGCGAAATCACCTCGAAAGTGCGGGCCTCGGCAGAGGTGGACAACATCTTAAAGATCACCGCCCAGGAACTGGGGCGCTCGCTGGGCGTCGCGGAAGTGATGGTGCAACTGCGCCCATCCGATACATAGGTGCATGGACGACAGATATTGGGTATGGAAACACCAGGCTTGGGTTGCTTAAGTAGAAGTGGGAGGCCGCATGGCAGGTCCTGACAACCGTTTTCTCGAAACCAGCCGTTCCGGGCCGTTGAAATTAAGCCAGGCGCAGTCGATTCGCACCATCTTGATGGTTGTGGCGGTCCTCTCCGGCGCCACCGGCTTGGGGATAATCATTCTGATGGTTCGCCAGCCAGCCTGGCAGTTAGCCGTTCTGGCGAGCCTGCTTATTGTGACCAGCCTGTACAGCGTTGCAGTTGCCTTAATCAGGGCCCGCCAGGAAACTATTCTGCGCGATGCTGGAATCATTGCCTTTCTGTTTGGGCTGTCCATGCTGGTGACCTCAGCGTTCCTCGCCAACCTGGGCGTCCCGGCGGCGATCATTTACCTAGTGTTCATCCTGATTCTGTCCTCCGCCATGCAAGGCGGGCAGCGAGCCAACCAGATGATCGTCTTTGGCATTCTCGCGGCGGCCCTGTGCGCCTTCCTGTCGGACTTTTCGCCCTTCCAGCAAATCGAAAGCCCGTTCATCATTATCTATACCCCGGCAGTGCTAGGGGTGCTGTTTATGGTCTACGTGGTACTGCTGGCGATGCAGTACGTCGCCGCCACACTGCGCGTCCGCCTGGTAACGGCTCTGCTGGCAATTGTCATCCTGCCTCTGTCCATCCTGTCTTTCGCGCAGTCGCGGTTTATGTTCTCTACCCTGCGCGAAGAAAAAAATAATGCCCTGCTGATGGCCTCTGGGCAGGCCGCGGCCCGCCTGGATGAATACCTGGGCCGCCTGCGCGGAGCTATCTGGCGCGTCAGCGGTCTGAACGTGTTCCATGAATACCTGGAACTGCCGCCCGCCCAGCGCCCCAACAGCGCCCTTGAAGCTGAATTACGCAAAACCCTCAAAATCATCGACATTGATGAACTCGACAACCCTATTTATATGTCCTCCTATGCCGTGCTTGATATTAACGGCATCAACGTCTTTGATACGTACAGTGACGTAGCCGGAATGCAGTTACCTTCTTCTTCTGGGAGCGCCGACCCGTTCACCCGGGGCAAAGGTGCGGATGAAAGTGACCAGGATTACTTTAGATTTCCCATGCGGACGGGCAACAGTTATATTTCCCCGGTATACGTCGACGGCCCGCAGTCTTCTTTCTTCTACGTCAGCTCGCCCATCAAAAATAAAAAGGGTGAGGTAATCGGCGTCTTGCGCATGCGCAATGACGGTTTACAGCTACAGCAGTTGATCCGCGAGTTCAGCGGACTGACCGGCGCGCACTCTTACGCAGTCTTGTTGGATGAAAACAATATTCGCCTGGCCGATGGGCTGACCCCTCAATATCTCTATCGCGCCGTGGCCCCACTGCCCAACTCCAGGATCAAGGTTCTGCAAGAGAACCACCGCTTGCCCAATCTGCCCGCCTCCATGGTGACGACCCGTTTCACCGAGTTTGCCCACGCCCTCGAAGAATCGAGAACCATGCCCACGTTCAGCGCGGACCTTGACCCCGCAAGCGGTGAGGGCGATTATCCTGAAATTGGGGCCGTCACCCACCTGGATACCATGCCCTGGAAAGTAGTCTTTCTGGAGCAAAATTTTAACGACAACGAACTGCGCAAAAGCGAGCGCAGTCTGGTGACACTCGTTGCCACCGCTATCGCCGCCGTGGTCGGCTTAATCGCTGTGGGCATTGCGCAATTGTTGAGCCGCCCCATCGTTCAACTGACAGAAACGGCCCAGAGCATCGCCGGCGGCAACCTGGCGGCCCGCGCCCCAGAAGAAAGCGCAGATGAATTTGGCCTGCTGGGCAGTGCCTTCAATTCGATGACCCACCAGATCCGCACATTAATTAGCGAACTGGAAGAGCGCGTAAAAGCCAGAACCCGCGAGGTTGAAAATCAAAACGCCATCCTCATCTCGCGCGCCCGCCAGCTACAAACCGTATCGGAAGTCGCCCGCCAGATCGTCAGCGTGCAAGAACTGGAAAGCCTGTTGTCATCGGTCGCGCAACTGATCAGTGAGCGTTTCAACTTCTACCACGTAGGTATCTTCCTGCTGGATGCCAACAAAGAGTTCGCGGTTCTGCGGGCGGCCAGCAGTGAAGGCGGCCAGCGAATGCTGGCGCGCAACCATATGCTCCCAGTGGGCCGGGTAGGGATTGTGGGGTATGTTACCGGGAGCGGTCACCCGCGCATTGCCCTCGACGTTGGCGAAGATGCCGCCTTCTTTAACAACCCCGACCTGCCTCATACGCGCTCCGAGATGGCTCTGCCTCTTAAGGTGGGCAATCAGATCATCGGTGCGCTAGACATTCAAAGCATTGAGCCAGACGCTTTCCATGAGGATGACATTGAACTGTTCAGCACCCTGGCAGATCAGGTTGCCATCGCAATTTACAACAATGAACTGTACAGTGAGACAGTCCGCGCCCTGCAAGAGGCCCAGACCCTGCACCGGCAGTACCTGCACGAAGCCTGGGAACAGGAGATTGCGGTACGCAAGGTACAGGGCTATGTGTACAATCATAAAGGAACGCAGGCACAGCGGGCGAACCTGCCGGAGTGGAAGCCGGTGTTGGAAGAAGGCGTTCCCCTGATTGAAGTCACACCGGGCGAAGGCGGCGCCCCCGACCGGGCTGTTTTGGCTGTGCCGATTCGCGTGCGCGGCGAAACGTTAGGCATTATCCACGTGCAAGACAGCGGCGAAGAGCGCTATTGGTCCGAGGATGAGATCGCCGTGGTGAACGACGTTGCCAGCCAGGTGGCGGTGGCCCTCGAAAACGCCCGCCTGTTCGAAGCTACTTCGCGCCGGGCTGAACGCGAAAAGAAGGCCCTCGAAATTACCGCCCAAATCCGTTCCACCAACGAGCCTGAACGCATGCTGCAAATTGCGGTCAGCGAATTACAACGCGCGTTAGGGGCCTCGCGGGCGCAGATTTTCGTGCGCCATGGCCCATCTCAGGCCACCGAGAAACCCGAAGGCAGCAACGGCCACAAGCCGTAACTGGTGAGGATGTCGCTGAATGATATATAGAGAGGAAGGTAGCCCAATGGCATATATCATAGCGGTCGCAAATGAAAAGGGCGGCGTTGCCAAAACCACCACCACGATCTCGCTGGGCGCAGCTCTGGTGGAAAGCGGCCTGGAAGTTCTGCTGGTTGATCTGGATGGTCAGGCGAACCTTTCCCTGGGATTAGGCATTGAAAACAGCAAAGCCAGGCTCACTATTGTAAATGTGCTGCTCGAGTCTGTTCCAGCGGCCCAAACCGTCGTCAAGACCGGCATCCCTAAGCTGGATGTGATCCCGTCCAGCAGCGAATTGACACTGGCCGAGCGCTTCCTTCCCATCCGCCAGGGATACGAAACCATCCTTGCTAAATCGCTGCGCGATGCGCCCTGGCAGTACGACTACATCCTGTTAGACTGCCCGCCTTTTTTGGGGGCCGTCACCTACAACGCTCTGATGGCCGCCGACCTGCTGATTATGCCCACCCAGGCGGAGTTTTTCTCTATCAATGCGCTGCGCAATATGATGGCCCTGGTGCGCCGGGCGCGCTCACAGGGCAACCCGCACTTAACCTACCGCTTACTGCTGACGATCTTCGACCGCCGCAACCGCATTCACCGCACGCTCTCCGAACAACTGCGAGCCACCTTCGGCAACGGCGTCTTAGACACCGTCATCGAGACCGACACCAAACTTCGCGAAAGCCCCATTGCGGGAATGCCGATTATTTACCAGTTCCCCAAAAGCCGCTCTGCCCTGCAATACCGCGCGCTGTCTCAGGAGATTTTAACGTATGCCAAAGAAACCACTGCACAGCCGACTTGAAAACCTGTTTTCTGACCTGGCGGGAAACGGTTCAGACGCGCAGGAGCCAGGCAAGAGCGCGCCAGAACAGCCGCTGATTGGCGGCGCCAACCTGCTGACCGGTTGGACTTGGGAAGTTGATGCTGACCTCCACTACACCGCCTGCGAAATGCCCTCCGGCGGCAGTATCGCACTGCGGCCAGAACAGGTCATCGGCCGGTCTTTCCTGGACGCCGCCATCCACCCCAAATACTGCGCGATCCTCGAAAAAGCCTTTGCTCAGCCCAACCTGCCGGTCGAGGTTGATGTTTTTATCAAAGGGCAGGGTGGAAAATGGGTTCCGGCCCGCGTGCACATCCTCAAGAAAACTGGGCCAGACCAGGGCGGATGGCAGGGGTTTACCCAACTACTGCCCGGCGAACCTTTTGATGACTCCACTGCTCACGTCTCTGCGGCCACGCCCGTTGCCACCCGGCCAGTTCTGCTCCCTCATAAAGATGGGGCGGCCAAAGACCAGCGGCCCGGCGGCGGAACGCAGCCCTCACCCCAGGCACAGGCTCCCTCAGACGTTCCAGCAGACGCAGAGGCCCGCTCACTGCCAGAGGAACCTTCTCCCACAGATTGGAAGCTCGACCAGTTTGGTTTTGCCCTTCAGGATGGCCGCCTGGTTCCATCCACCCACATCTGGACCAGCGCCGGAGAGCAGAGCCTGGTACGCCGGGAGCCCGCTTTTGAGGATTCGAACCCCACCCACCCGGCAACCATTGCCGTGCCTTTTCAGATGCAGGGGGTCGGTGACCTGCTGTTAGAAGTGGTTGATGACAACCACGAGCGCGAGTGGAACGAAGATGATCGCTTCCTGGTCATGGAAATTGTCAACCAGTTGACCCTGGCGCTCGATAACGCCCAGCTTTACATCTCGGCACAGCAAGAGCTGGCCGAAAGAGTACGTGCCGAACAGGTCATTCTGCGCCGCAACAAAGATCTGGCGACCCTCAACCAGATTGGACAGCAGCTCAGCCGCCTGACCACCCGCGCTGAGATCTTCGACCTGCTCGCGCACATGATCGAAGAGGTCTTAAACAGCCAGAACTACATTATCTGTACTTATCATCCAACCCGCCAGACTCTCTCCTTCCCTGTCTACTGTGAAAACCGGCAGCGCCTGGAAGTGGGCGAACTGGCCTTTGGCAAAGGCATTGCTGAGTACGTCATCCGTCACCGGACGCCGCTGTTGGTGGAGCAGAACGTCGTTAATACCCTGCTCAACATGGAAATCGAACTGCCCCGCCGCCTGCCAGCCTCACTCCTGGCAATCCCGCTGCTGACCGGCGAACGCGCCATTGGCGCCATCCTGGTGCAAGATTTCAACCAAGAGAAGGCCTTCGACCAGATTCACCTCGAACTGCTTTCCACCGCCGCCGCCCAGGCTACTACCGCCCTGGAGAACGCTGATCTGTTCCAGCAAATGCAGGATGCACTGAAAGCGCTGGAAACCCGCGAGCGTTACCAGTCGAATGTCGCTAAAGCCGCGGCCACCCTGACGGAGTTTGGCGCCAAGTCAATGCCAGAAGTCCTCAAGTTGTTGGGCCAGGCCGCCGGGTGCAGCCGCATCTATTTTGCCCAAATCAAAGAAGACGAGCGCGGAATCTACTGGTCCAGCACCTCAGAATGGCTGGATCCCTCTGTCGCCTACCTGTTCGATAAAACGCGCATCCAACACATTCCGGTGGCGAGTTACCCCGAATGGGTCAAACGGCTGACCGGCGAAGGCTGGTGCATCACCACTGCTGACGTCCACTCGCCAGAAGCCGAATTCCTCGCCAGCCAGCACATCCACACCAGCCTGCTGCTGGCCGTCCCGGCAGAAGGCAAAACCCCCAGCTTTCTGGCTTTTGATCAGATCGGCGTGGCCCGCGCCTGGCAGAGCGAGGAAATTAACGCCCTGCGCGTGGCCGCCGACGCCATCACCAACACTTTTGTGCGCGAAGACCTGCTGATGCAACTGCGCGTTTCGCTGGACGAGACTGAAAGCCTGTACAAAGCCAGCAACCGTCTGGCGCTCGCCAACGATATGCAAGAGATGGTCGCGGCGGTGCTTTCGGGCATTCGCTCGCCCAACGTCAACCGGGCGGTCTTGCTCCTGTTTGAATATGACAGCTTCGAGAAAGTCGCGCAGATTACGGTAGGGGCCAACTGGTATTCGGGGCGCGGAACACCCCCTCCGCCGGTCGGCACGGCACTGCCCCGCGCCCGCTTTGAGCGCTTCCTCCAGATCCAAAGCCCCGTTTTCTATGAAGACGTGCAAGAGGCGCAGGGAATTGATGCTGAGGTGCGCGAAAACCTGCTCCAACAGAATATCCGCGGCCTGGCTGTGCTGCCCTTGTGGACCGGCAAACGCCAGGTGGGGGCGCTGTTGATCCAATCGGAGACGAAATACCGCTTCTCTGGCCGCGAAACCCGCACCTACCCACCCCTGGCCGACCAGATGGCAATCGCCGTCGAAAACCAGACCTTGTTCGAGCAGACACAGCGCGCGCTGGCTGAGACGGAACTGCTCTATAACGTCAGCAACCGCATCGCCCAAGCCGCCGATGCCCAGGATATCCTGGCTCTGGTGGTCGAAAGCGTCCTGCCCGAAGGGGCTGACCGCGCCTCGCTTTTCTTAATTGAGGGTGACAATAAAGGCGAACTGCTGGAACTGGAAATGGTGGGCTACCACGACCTGCGGGGCGAATACACCCCCCTCGGTCAACGCATCCCGATTGACGCGCTCCCGCTCGTCCGCGGATTAACCGACCAACCTATCCTGATTCCCAGCATTGACCTGTATCCGTTAGACCCGGCCTCGCATCAGACCCTTGAGCAGTTCCAGATGATCTCAGCCTGTCTGGTGCCGCTGCGCACCTCTGGCCGGTTGATCGGCATGATCGCCGCCTCGGCGCGCAAAGCGGTTCAATATGACCTCGATCAGACCCGCCTGCTGCACATCGTCGGTAACGGTATTGCCGTATCTATGGAAAAACAGCGCCTGCTGCGTCAGGCCCAACGCCGCGCCCTCGAACTGCAAACCGCTTCTGAGATCGCCCGCGACACCACCAGCACCCTCTCGCTGGACCTGCTGCTGAACCGCATCGTCAACATGCTGTGCGAGCGGTTCAACTTCTACCATGCTTCGATCTTCCTGTTGGACGACAGCGGTTCTTACGCCGTCATCCGCGAATCCACAGGCCAGGCCGGCCAGGAAATGAAGAACCAGGGCCACCGGCTGGCTGTTGGGTCGAAATCGGTGGTAGGCACGGTGACGGCCACCGGCGAGCCGTATATCCTCAACGATGTGCTCCACAGCCCCATCTACTTCCCCAACCCGCTTCTGCCCGAAACCCGCTCCGAAATGGGGATGCCGCTGAAGATCAGCAACAAGGTCATCGGCGCGCTCGATTTGCAGTCGCGCAACCCCAACGCCTTTAACGCCGATGACGTGGCCGTACTGCAAATCCTGGCGGATCAGATTGCCATCGCCATCGAGAACGCCCGTGCCTACGAACTCTCGCAGAAAGCGATTGCCGACATGAAGGAAGTAGACCGGGTGAAGAACCAGTTCCTGGCAAACATGAGCCACGAACTGCGCACCCCGCTGAACTCCATCATCGGCTTCTCACGCGTGATCCTTAAAGGCATTGACGGCCCCATCAACGATACCCAAAAGCAAGACCTGACGGCTATCTACAACTCGGGCCAGCACCTCTTGAGCTTGATTAACGATATTCTGGACCTGGCTAAGATCGACGCTGGCAAGATGGAACTGGCCTTTGCTGACGTGAACGTAGCCGACATGGTCAACAGCGTCATGTCCACCGCCATGGGCCTGGTCAAAGACAAGCCCATCAAGCTGGTTGCCAAAGTCCCCGAAAACCTGCCCATGGTGCGCGCCGATCAGACGCGCGTGCGCCAGGTGATTATCAACTTCCTGTCTAACGCGGCCAAATTCACCGAGGAGGGCAGCATCACGGTAGAGGTTTCGCTCGTCACCTCGCCCAAGACCGGGCATCCAGAAGTGATGATCACCGTCACCGACAGCGGCCCAGGCATTGCGCCGCAGGACCAGGCCAAGCTGTTCCTGCCCTTCTCGCAGGTGGACGATTCACCCACCCGCAAGACGGGCGGCACCGGGTTGGGTCTCTCGATCTGCCGCTCGCTGATCGAAATGCACGGCGGGCGCATCGGCCTGTTATGGAGCGAGGTCGGCAAGGGCAGCACCTTCTTCTTCACCCTGCCAGCCAATCTCCCCACGCCAGCGGTTGCGCCAGCAGACCCTAACTTCTCTTCTAACGTGATACTGGCAGTTGATGACGACCTGCGCGTGATCCAACTATACGAGCGTTACCTGAAACCGCACGGCTACCAGGTGATGGCCCTCACCGACCCCAAAGAGGCCGTCAAGCGGGCCAAAGAGGTACGACCCTTTGCCATCACCCTCGATATTATGATGCCCGAAAAAGACGGCTGGCAGGTGATGCGCGATCTTAAGAACGACCCCGAAACGCGCGACCTGCCGATTATCATCCTCAGCATCCTGGAAAACCAGGAAAAGGGCTTCAGCATGGGCGCCGCCGATTATCTGGTGAAACCCTTCCTGGAAGAGGATTTGATCAACGCCATCAACCGCCTCAACCGCGACGGAACGATCAGCAAAGTGTTGGTCATTGATGATGATGCTGAAGATCTGCGCCTGGTGCAGAAGCTGCTCGACAACCACAAACAATATCATATAACTTTCGCGCAGGGCGGCCAGGCCGGTTGGGATGCCATCCAGGCCCAACGCCCCGATGCTATCATCCTCGACCTGTTCATGCCCGGTCTGAATGGGTTTACCATCCTCGAAAATCTGCGCGCCGATCCTGCCCTGCGCAGCATCCCGGTACTGGTGCTGACGGGCGCAGACCTGACTCCTGAACAACACCACCAGCTATCTGAATTTGGTCAGGGGCTGTTGGCTAAGGGCTATCTGCGCGAGAAAGAACTGCTGATGGTACTGGAAGAAGCTCTGCGCAAGTTTAAACCTACTCCGCAAAAGGAACTATAGAAGCCGAATGTCATCGCATGTGACTGTTGCCTGCCTGGACTGCGGCCGTACTTCTCCATTTGTGGCGGGAGAGGCAACCTGTCCTCACTGTGGAAGTTACTGGCGCGAAGCCAGGTATGATTACGCCGCCATTGGCCGCTATCTGCTGCCCCAATTGGCTCATCGCCCCTTCGACTTGTGGCGCTACCGCGAACTGCTGCCCCTGCGCGGTCAGAATTATGACCTGTATATGGGTGAGGGTGGAACCCCCCTGATCCGCGCAGCTAACCTGGGCATGATGTTGGGCTGTCCCAACATCTATATCAAAGATGAGCGCCAGGGGCCAACGCACTCGTTTAAAGACCGCCAGGCGGCTGTTTCCATCGCCGCGTTAAAAGAAGCGGGCATTTCAGAATTTATCATCTCGTCCACCGGCAACGTTGCCATTGCCTATTCAGCCTATGCCGCGCGCGCCAGCATCAAGCTGTGGGCCTTCCTCACCAGTACCGTGCCAGGGGCCAAGATGCGCGAGGTTGCCATTTACGGCACGCGGGTCATTAAAATCACCGGCTCCTACGACCAGGCCAAACAGGTGGCCGCCCAATTTGCCCGACAGAAGGGCATCCCCATCGACCTGGGGGCGCGCTCGATCCCGTGCATCGAGGCGATGAAAACGATTGCCTTTGAGATTGCCGAGCAGATCACCAGTTACATGGGGCCGCCGCCGGCTTCGGAATACCCCTGGCGCACGCCCGATTGGTACATCCAGGCCGTCAGCGGTGGGATGGGACCGTTGGGGGTTCTCAAAGGCTTCGAGGAAATCCAGGCGTTGGGTTGGGCCGAGAAAACCCCCAAAATCGCCGTCATCCAGGCGGAGGGCTGTGCGCCCATGGTACACGCCTGGAAGCAGAACCGCGAGACCGCCGTTCCCATCCAGTCGCCCCGCACCCTGATCACCACCCTGGCGACCGGAGACCCAGGCCGCACCTACAGCCTGCTGCGCAGTAAAATGCTCCAAGGCGCTGGCGGCGTTTTTGAAAGCGTCACCGATGAAGAAGCCTACCGCTCCATGCACTACCTGGCAAAGATGGAAGGGCTGTCGGTAGAACCGGCGGCGGCGGTAGCTTTTGCCGGGCTGGTCAAACTGGTGCGGGCGGGGATCATCAAACCGACCGAAACGGTAGTGGTCAACTGCACCGGCCACACTATGCCGGTCGAACACAGCATCCTCGGCGAAGGCTGGTCGCGCGATATTGTCCTCTCATCACAGGGCGCGGCCCTCGAAGAAAGCATGGAAGAGGGGTTGTTGGCGGCCCTCAGCAAAGTCGGCATTGACCGCTTCCCCAGAATTGCCATTGTAGACGACCACCCCGAAGTGCGCCGTCTGATCCGCCGGATTTTGCAGTCAATGGGCGATTACAAGTTGTTTGAAGCGACTAACGGCATGGAAGCCGTCCGCCTGGCGCAAGAAGAGCACCCCAACCTGATGATTCTGGATCTGATGATGCCAGAAATGGACGGGTTCGCTGTGATGGAAAAACTGCAATCAGACCCCGACACCGCCGATATCCCCATCATCGTGGTAACGGCGAAAGAACTAACCCCGGCTGAAAAAGCACGGCTTGAGGGGCATATTCAAAAACTCATGCAGAAAGGGGATTTCCTCAGCGATGAGCTGATGGATGAAGTGCGCGCGCTGATCCGCTAGAGAGGGGACGTTTGCCGGATTGTGTGTAAATTGCGGATATGCCGCATCAGACTGCGGGCCGCAATTTACACACAATTTGAAATATGAGCAGGAAGGAGAGTTATGGGAATGAAAGGGCACCGCAAAGGCATTACCGCTGCGCTTTCTTCGGCATTCCTGTTGGGCGTCGTCCCTATTTTTGGGAAATTCGCCATCAACGCCGGGTTCTCGCCTCTTGCGGTGATCGCCCTGCGCACCAGCATTGCAGCGGCTCTCATGCTCGCGCTGATCTGCCTGCGCATGCGCCCTTTCCTGTATATCTACCCCGTCGGGCTGATTGGCTGTATCCTGGCCGGTTTTATTAACGGCCTGGGGTCAATCCTGTACTATTCGGCCCTCAGCCGCTTAGAAGCCAGCCTGGCGCACATGCTCTACTCTTCTTACCCCATCTTCGTTGCCTTATGGCTCCTGATTGACCGCCAACCCATCACCCGCATGACGTTAGTGCGCCTGCTGCTCACCGTTCCGGCGGTCGTTCTGCTGATCGGCGCAGGCGCGCGGGCCGTTGACCTGACCGGCGCGCTGATGATGATCGGCTCGGCTGTTCTATATGCCCTGCACCTGCTCATCAACCAGCGCATCTTATACGAAGCCCCGGCTCAAACCGTCACCCTCTATACTTTGCTGGCAATGGCGACCACGGTGATCCTCGCCTTTGTGATCGGCGGCGCCAAATTGCCGCTGGCTGGCGCGCCGCGCGCCCCCTGGTGGCCGGTGGTGATGATGGGTATCATCACCTTTTCCTCGCGTCTCACGCTCTTTTTAGGCGTTAAGCACCTGGGAGGCTTGCAAACTGCCCTGCTGGGGCTGGCCGAACTGTTTGTGACGGTTTTCCTGGCGCAGTTGTATCTAGGAGAACGCCTGAGCGCCTCGCAGTGGGTGGGCGCCGGGCTGTTGATGGTCAGTATGCTGCTGGTCGGCTTCGACAGGCTCTCTTCACAACAAAAACGTTCTTCTTCGGGCTGGCTGGCCTGGCTCAACCGGCCCAAAATTCCTTCAACCGATCTTCCCTGGCGCTAATTCAGTTCCAGCACGTACCCTGCCCCGCGCACATTTTTAATCCGGTCGCCCCAGCCGGGGATTACGCTCATCTTCTGGCGCAGGCGGCTGACAACCGGACGCAGGATTTTTGCCGCCTCTTCTGTGTCCACCTGATAGCCCTGGATGAGAAAAACCAGCTCGGCGTGTGGAATCAATTCATTTTTTCGATCAAACAGCGCCCTTAACAGCCGGGCCTCGGTTGGCGTCAGCGATAGACTGCCCTCTTGCCATGCGATCTGGCGCTTATCCCACGCCAGTTCAGCTCCCCCTGGTAAAAACTCCACCCTCACCCGCGGACCAGCCTGCTCCGGTAACTGCGGCGTCTGACCGGCCAGGGCACTGCTGATCGACGCTAACACCTGCTCTGGGGCCGCTGGCTTGAGAATATAGTCATGTACACGGTAACGGATGGCCTGGATCGCCGAGTCCATCGTCCCGTATGCGGTTAAGACGATCACCGCCAGGTTAGGGAGCGAATCCACCACTCGACGCAGCACTTCCATGCCGCCAATCCCTGGCATTTTCAGGTCTAACACCATCACGTCGAATTGATCGGCTTGCAGCGCCCGCACCGCCGCTTCTCCACTCTCCACCGCCTGAATTTCGTAACCCTCCAGGCGCAGGATTTCGGCAAGTGTCAGGCGCGCTACTTCTTCATCGTCAACGATCAGAATTTTCGCCATTTCAATCCTTTGAACTCGCCGGAAGCACAATCTCGAAACAAGCGCCCTGCCCATACCGGGGCGGTACAATTGCTAAAGTACCCTTGTGACCCTCAATAATACCATAACTGACGGCCAACCCCAGGCCGGTTCCGTTCTTTTTGGTGCTGACAAACGGCTCGAAGATGCGCCCATGCAGGTCTTGGGCAATCCCTGGGCCAGAATCCTCAATATAAATGCGCACCTGTTCATCTTCAGGCAGCAGATCAACCCAGATATGCCGTTCGGTAGGGCTGGCTTCGAGCGCATCCATGGCGTTCAGGAACAGGTTGAAAAAGACCTGCTGAATCTGGTCCGGAACGCCCAGCACCATCACAGCGGCGTCGTGACCAGTCAGATGTACCTGAATATTCAGCGCCAGCAACTGCGAATCGAGCAGTGCCAGCACCCTGGTAACGATGGCGCGTAAGTCCAGGGGTTCCTGCTCGGCCCGGCCGGTACGGTAAAAATCTAACATGCGGCGCACCGTGGTGACCAACCGCTCTAACTCACTGCGGCTCATCTCCAGATAGCCAAAACGCTGCTCATTATCGAGCGTGCGGCGCGAAGCCAGGTGCAGGCAGTTGCGCACCGCCTGAAGAGGATTGTTGATTTCATGCGCCAGCGAGGCCATCAGGCGGCCCACCGCGGCCATTTTTTCAGCCTGAATCAGCGCCCGCTGCGACTCTTCCACCCGGCGCACGTAATCTTTCAATTCCGAGTACAGGCGGGCATTTTCCAAAGCAACGGCCGCCTGCCGCGCCAGGATGATAAACATTTCTAAATCTGGCTCGCTGAAGGGCTGGGGCAAAGGCCCATCTGGGCGGCTCGCCCGCGCAGCGTAAAAGACAAACTGCTGCTCATTGCGCTTCACCAGCGCTACCAGGGCCGCTTCCCATCCAAAAGCGCGCAGCCCGGCCTGTAGTTCAGCCTCCCCGGGCCCGCTCGCATTAATCACCTGGCACGGCACAGTGCTCACCGCATGGCGCAGCCAATCGCTCAGGGATTGCGCCGGCTGAGCGGCGCTTAAATCGTCTTCCGCCGCACGCAACGCTTCCAGGTCGCCGCCCAGGGTGCGCCGGAAGATCCCCGCCGCGCCAGCCTGAAAGAGGTTCTCAATGGCATCCAGGATCAGAATTTCAAGCGACTGTGGAGAAGTTTCGGCCAGGAGCGTCTCGCTCACGTCGAACAAAGGGCGTAAGACTTGCAGGCGGGCGGCATCCTGTCGCTGGCGGTTTTCAGCCAGCACCCGCTGGACGGCCTGTACCAGGTCGGCGGAATTTTCAAAAGGCTTTAAGATCAGCCCATCCACGCCGCGGTGGAGCGCCTGGATAGCCGTGTCTACACTGCCAAAGCCGGTCATCACCAACACGGGCAGGCCCGGTTGGAACTGCTTGGCCCGCGCGATCAGTTCAAACCCATCCATCACCGGCATGCGGATGTCAGTCAAAAGCAAGTCAACTTTTTGTTCCTCTAATATCTTCAATGCATCCACCGGCTTAAGCGCGGTGACAGCATGAAAAGATGCTTTTTCAAGCAAGCGTTGACAAAAACGGACAATCGTACGATCGTCATCGACGATCAAGATGACCGGTTCTGGCATCATCGACTCCAATGCAATTTTTTCCAACTCTAGCCTATCACGGGTATTTTACCAACCCTGTCGCTGCCAATTGGCACACGAGGACAAATTCTATTATCTCTTAAAATATTCACTTTAGCTAAAAAACACTATACAATTTTGTAAAATCGACCCCATCGGTATAATTATACAGAACAGCCGCCTTGCGGCGGCTGCCGGTGTGCGCTGGGGGGGACTTGAACCCCCACGGCTCTCGCCACATGGCCCTCAACCATGCCTGTCTGCCAATTCCAGCACCAGCGCATTGAATGAGTGTATTATAATCTGGTCTGTTCCATTGTCAAGTGTCTTTGGTTTTTCGGTAGGGGCGCGGTCAGTGCGCGCTCTTCCCGCAGAGCCGTATTTTATCCAAAAGGGAGTATGGTATGACAATCATTCTAGACGCCATGGGGAGCGATCAGTATCCCGATCCAGAGGTCGAGGCTGCCGTGCAGGCGGCTGAACAGTTCGGCGAAGAGATCATTCTGGTGGGCAATGCCGACCTGCTGCGCCCCAAACTGACTGCCCTGAACCCCCGCAACCTTCCGGTGGTCATCGAACACGCCCCCGATGTGGTAGAAATGGAAGACAAGGCCGTTGACGGCAGCAAGCGCAAGCCGAACAACTCCATGGCTGTGGGGATGAGACTGGTCAAAAATGGGCGCGGGCGGGCGTTTGTCTCGGCGGGCAACACCGGCGCGGTGATGTTCAACGCGCTCAAGGTATTGGGACGGATCAAGGGCGTACAGCGCCCGGCTCTCACTCAGCCGTTCCCTACGCGCGCTGGCAAGTGCGCGGTGCTGGATATCGGCGCTAACGCCGAATGCCGGCCCGAATTTTTGGTGCAGTTCGCCCTGATGGGCAGTCTGTACGCTCAAAAGGTGTTGAAAGTCGCCAACCCGCGCGTTGGACTGATCTCTAACGGCGAAGAGGCCGGCAAAGGCAACCAGCTCATTAAAGATACCTATCCCCTGCTGGCGCAAAGTGGGGTAAACTTCATTGGCAATATCGAGGGCAAAGAGTTATTTGGCGGTGAAGCCGATGTAGCCGTGACGGATGGCTTCACCGGCAACGTGATGCTGAAAGCCGTTGAGGCCGTCGCCAAGTTCATCAGCGACACGCTCAAGGCAGAAATCACGTCTTCTCCGATCACCGCTCTGGGCGGGGCACTGGCAAAACCGGCATTTAACAAACTGCGCAAGATGATCTCGCCTGAAGAAATCGGGGCGGCACTGCTGTTGGGCATTGATGGGCTGGTGTTTGTCGCCCATGGGCGTTCCAACGCCAGGGCCCTCTTCAGCGCCATCCGCCTCGCCAGAGAGACCGCCGACACCAACCTGCTGGAAGAACTGCGCTCCAGCATTCAAGAGTCCTTAACGCCAACCCAAGGGATCACTTTATGAGAATCATCGCCAATCACAAGAAAATCGCGCGCAACCGCAAAATCGGCCTGTACGCCTCGCTCGGCAGTCTGGTGGTCCTGATCGGCGGGTTCGTCCTTTCGCTCCAACCGGAGCGGCTGGCTCTGGCCTATGGAGCCCTGCTGGTGGGCCTGCTGCTCTCGCAGTTGGGCATTTATTTCGGAAACCGTTGGGGGCGCTCACCGCGCATAGATGAGCGCCTGAGCAGTGCGTTGAAAGGTTTAGACGACCGCTACACCCTCTACCATTACACGGCTCCCGTTCCCCACCTGTTGGCCGGCCCTAGCGGGCTGTGGGTGCTGGTTCCTCAGCACCAGCCGGGAGAAATCTCCTATGAAAACAACCGGTTTAAGCAAAAGGGGGTGTTCTTTTTATCGCGGCTCTTTGCCCAGGAAGGCATTGGACGGCCCGACCTGGAAGCCCAGGCGTACCAGCAGGACATGCAAAAGTTCCTGAAGAAATCGCTGCCCGAGGCCGACCTGCCCCCCGTACAGCCGGTGATTGTGTTCGTCAACCCCAAGGCCAGCGTTCAGGTAGCCGACTCGCCCATTCCGGCAATGCACGTAGAGAAACTCAAAGACTTTGTGCGGCGTAAAGGCAAGGAACAATCGGTTGACCTCGCCGCCATTCGCGCGGTGACGGACCTGCTGCCCGAAGAATCAATTACATAATTGGCGAGTTAACGCGGGCCGCTTTGGGGCCGCGGCGGGCGAGCGGCTTTGTAAGGTTTATTCACCTTCAGGGCGCGCACTTCATCGGGGCGCAGTTCGCGCCACTGACCGGGTTTGAGATCGCCCAACAGCAGTGAGCCGATGCGGATGCGCTGGATGCGCAGCACCGGCAGGCCCGTCAGGCGGCCCATTTCGCGAATCTGGCGCTTGCGCCCCTCGCGCAGAATGACGCGCAGCCAGACATTCTTGCCGCTGACCGACTCAATGCGCACCTGGGCCGGGGCGGTACGGTAACCGTCTTCCAGGACGACGCCGTGCCGCCAGGCCTCAAGCTGGCGCTCGTCAGGCCGCGTTCCAACCAGCACGCGGTATTCCTTCTCATGCCCATAACGCGGGTGCGTCAGTTGGTTGGCGAGTTCGCCATCGTTGGTGAGCAGGATCAGCCCTTCACTCTCCATATCCAACCGCCCAACAATAAACAGATGACCCGGCAGTGGAATCAGGTCGCGCACCGTCTGACGCGGCTCCTGGTCGCTCACTTCCGAAAGTACCCCCTGGGGCTTATTCACGGCCACATAGACCGCCTGCGCCAGCTTGGGGATCACCTGGTTATCCACCGTAATCGTATCGCGCTGAGGGTCGGCTTTGCTCCCTAACACGGCCACTTTGCCGTTTATTTTCACCCGGCCAGCCAGGATCAGTTCTTCGTTGGAACGCCGCGAGCCATACCCGGCCCGGGCCAAAATTTTTTGCACGCGCTCTTCCGCCATTGTTCAATCCTTCAAAATTTGGTTGCCCGCCTGCGCTTCTGCATCGCTTTGCGCCTCAAAGGGCGGTAGTTCGTTAATCGAAGCCAGGCCAAAGTGCTGTAAGAATTCAGCCGTAGTCCCATACAAAATGGGGCGGCCCGGCCCTTCTGAACGGCCAACCTCCTGAACCAACCCTTTGCTCAACAGGCTCTTTAATACGCCATCGCTGTTCACCCCTCGGATCGCGTCAATCCCTGGGCGAGTGATCGGCTGGCGGTAAGCAATAATCGCCAGCGTTTCCAGGGCCGCGCGGCTGAGACGCGCGTTGGCTTCCAGCCCCAAGAACTTCTCTACCAACCCGGCAGCGGTGGGGGCCGTCGTTAGCTGAACTTTGCCCGCATGCCATTGCAGGCTGAGTCCCCTGCCCCCCTGAATATATCCGCTTTCCAGCTTGCGCAGTGCCTCTTCCACCTGCCGGGGCGGGCAGCCCAGCGCCTCTGCCAGTTGCGCCACCGTCACCGGGGCGGCGGCAACAAACAAAAGCGCCTCTAACCCGGCTTCGAGTTGGATCGTAGAAGGGGTAGTCGGTTCGGTCATGTGCTCCTTTCCTGTTACCTTCAAGCGTGCCTGATTATACTGTAAATTGCATCTCCTCACAGCACTGTAAATTACAGGCGGTATTTTCCTCTGTTATAATAAGGCTGTTAAGAGCAAAGTGGGGTTGCAGGCTTTTTAAACGAGAATCCGCTCGTAAACGCCATTGACAGGGTCAATGGGTTCTAGATAAGATGTGGAAAGATTAACATGCAAAATTTTCGTTTTTTAGGGGTTTTGATCCTGGTGGTGCTGTTTGTCGCCCTGGCATGCAATTTTCCAACCGGCGCCGCGCCGACGCGCCCGCCCACGCCCATTCCCTTAAGCACCGAAGAAATCCGGGAGTTTGAAAAAGAAATCGTCGCCACCCTGGCAAATCCAGAACCTTCTGGTGATGTCACCATCACCATTACCGATCAGCAGATCAACGCTTATGTCGCCGCCCAATCCGCCGCGAACCCCGATGAGATGATCCGCGATCCACAGGTTCACTTTGCGGAGGGTCAGGTGGAGGTGTATGCCAAAATCACGCAAGGCCCGCTGACCAGCGACGCTCAGATTGTGCTGGTCCCGCGCGTCGAAACGGGCCGTCCCAAACTGGACGTTAAATCAATCACCATTGGGGTGCTGCCCGTGCCAGATGCCCTGGTAGAGCAGGTGGATCAGCGCGTCGATTCTCTGCTCGAAGATTACCTGGCAAGCATCGGCGAGAATTTTACGGTGAACAGCATCATCATCACCGAAGGAGCCATGACGATTTCAGGAGTCCGGCAGTAAGATCCAGCCCGGCCTTTCGCCAAACCCATGAGCCAGGCCCGTTCATTCCCCCCCACTACCCGCGCCATCCTTTCCCGGATCGGTTCTGTACTGCTGTCCGTTCTGGCGGTGACGTTGCTGGCCGCCTGCTCGACAACCACCCGACCGGCAGCGAGTGGCAACATTGCGGTAACTGTGGTGGCAGACGGCAAACAAACGCGCCTTGAAGTCCCTGCCGGAACAACCGCGCAAGGCGTGTTAGAGCTGGCCGGCATCACCCTGCAAGAGTTGGACCGCCTGGAGCCGCCCAGCTATACCCTGCTCGAAAACGGCGCGACCATCACCGTCACCCGCGTGCGCGAAGTTTTTTCCATCCAGGAAAAAGTAATTCCCTTCGAGCGCCAGACGGTGCGTAACGAATCACTCCCCGAAGGCCAAACCATGCTGGTACAGACCGGCGTCAACGGCGTACAGCAGATTACCTACCGCCAGGTTTTGGAAGATGGGAAAGAAGTCTCGAACACCATCTTTAAAACCGAGACGATCACCGAGCCTTTCCCTGAAATTGTCATGGTCGGGGTACAGAAGCCCTTCACTCCCATTCCCATCCCCGGCAAACTGGCCTACCTTGCCAGCGGCAATGCCTGGTTGATGGAAACGACCACCGGCAACCGCCTGCCGCTGGTCACCACCGGAGACCTGGACGGCTATATTTTTTCGCTTTCGCCCAAAGGCGATTGGCTGCTGTTCAGCCGCAAAGAGAAGAGCACCGTCACTGAAAACGAGAACGACGCCGTTCCCAACATCAACTCCCTGTGGGCCGTTAACCTGACCGAAAAATCACCCCGCCCGGTTCAACTGAAAGTCTATAACGTCATTCACTTTGCCGATTGGGTCCCCGGCCAGGGGTTGACGATTCTGTACTCTACGGTAGAGCCGCGCGCCAGCGCGCCGGGCTGGCAGGCCAATAATGATCTGCAGCGCTTAACTTTTGCCCCCACTGGAACGGTGATTAAACAAGAAGAAATCTTGCCGGCCAACGCTGGCGGCAGCATTTACGGCTGGTGGGGCATTAACTTCGCCTTTTCGCCGGATGGGAGCCGGCTGGCCTACGCCCTGCCCGACAGCGTGGGCCTGGTAGACCTGGAAGCCAAAGAACTGCGCCCCCTGACCGAAATCATCCCCCTGCGCACCGAGCGCAACTGGGCCTGGGTGCCCGGATTGGCCTGGGCCCCCAACAATACCGCGCTCTACTTTCCGATTCACGCCCCCAAAGCCGGATTGGAAGACCAGGAGCTTTCACCTTTATTTGACCTGGCCGCCATCCCCCTTTATAATGCGACTACAGACTCGGATTCTGCTGTGGATCAGCCCGGCTTTACGGCTGGACCATTAATTTCACTGGTGAATCAGGCCGGGATGTTTGCTTACCCGGCGGCTTCACCCCTTCAAAAGGATCGTGGAAGTTTTCAGGTCGCCTATTTACAGGCAATTTTCCCTGAACAAAGCGATTCCAGCCGTTACCGGCTGGTGCTGATGGACCGCGATGGGTCTAACCGCCAGACGGTTTTTCCACCCCAGGATGCTCAGGGGCTGGCCGTTGGAAAATCGCAGGTACTGTGGTCGCCGGCTCCGTTCAACAATGGCAGCCTGTGGCTGGCAGTCAATTACCAGGGAAATCTGTGGCTGGTTGATGCTCAGAATGGACAGCTTCAGCAGGTCACCGGGGATGGTTTAATCAGCCGCTTAGATTGGAAATAAGAGGGGAGGGTAAGTTTTGGTATGAGAATACTTGTTACCGGCGCGGCAGGCTTTTTAGGTTCGCATCTGTGCGAGCGATTGTTATGCGAGGGCCACCAGGTCATCGGAATGGATAATTTCATCACCGGCAGCCCGGAAAATCTGGCGCATCTGACGGGCAACCCGGCATTTTCCTTCATCCGTCACGATGTCTCTAACTTTATCTTCGTCCCCGGCAAGGTGGACGCCGTTCTGCATTTCGCCTCACCTGCCAGCCCCAACCCGGCCTCGCCCTACGGGTATACCAACCTGCCGATCCAGACCATGAAAGCCGGGGCGCTTGGCACGCATAATACCCTGGGCGTGGCCCGCGCGCACAAGGCGCGCTACCTATTGGCTTCCACCAGCGAAATCTACGGCGACCCGCTCGAACACCCCCAGAAAGAAACCTACTGGGGCCATGTGGACCCCATCGGCGTGCGCTCCGTCTACGATGAGGCCAAACGTTTTGCAGAAGCCCTGACCATGGCCTATCACGGCTATCACGGCATTGACACCCGCATCGTCCGCATTTTCAACACCTATGGCCCACGCATGCGCCTGGATGATGGCCGCGTAGTTCCCAATTTCATCCAGCAGGCCCTGCGCGGCGAGCCTCTCACCGTGTACGGCGATGGTTCGCAGACGCGCAGTTTTTGCTTCGTTGATGATCTGGTTGAGGGCATCTACCGTCTGCTGCTGTCGGATGAGCATATGCCCGTCAATATTGGCAACCCTAATGAAATCTCGATCCTGGAATTTGCCCAGGTTATTAATGAAATTGTCGGTAATCCAGCAGGGATTGTGCAAAAACCAGCCCAGCGTCTGGGAGATGACCCGCAGAGGCGCCGGCCGGATATTACTCGTGCGAGGACAATATTAGGATGGGAACCGAAAGTTTCTCTACGTCAAGGGATCATGCAAACCGTACCTTATTTCAAGCAAAAAATGGGCCTTGGGTGATCTTTACCGAACCGACAGAGCGGGGGCGCTTTATGCGCTTCGCCGTCGTGGGGGTGATCGGGTTTATCGTGGATTTTGGCGTCTTTAATCTCATGCGCCTGATCTTAACCCCTCAGCGGGCGCTCCTGGCAAGCGTCATCTCCTTTGTGGCCGCCATCATCAGCAACTTCCTCTGGAACCGCTATTGGACGTATCCCGACTCGCGCAGCAAAGCGGTGAGCAGGCAGGCGGTCCAATTTGTGGTGGTCAGCGTCATCGGGCTGGGCATCCGCGCCCTGCTGTTCTATCTGTTGGAAGAACCTCTCATCCACCTGGCGACGCTCGCCCTGCCGGGAGGGGTGTTCTTCTTTTCTCATGAATTTCTCGGCCATAACGCTACGCTGGTCATTGCCGTCTTAATCGTGATGATGTGGAACTTCTACGCCAACCGCTATTGGACTTATAACGACGTCAGCTAAGCGCGTGGGATTGCAGGCCGTGCCTGCAATCCCACGGCATTTGCCAGACTGGAGCAAGCGAGATAGAAACCATGAGCGAACAAAAACCGGGCGGAGAAACACCCTCAGAAAGTAGCCCTCAGGGAACCGTCACCAAGGTGGGTTCGCTGCGCGAGCTGCTAGACCTGGCAACCGGGCGTTCTTTTCAGTCAACCTTGAACCAGGAAGATGCTGGTCTGGCTGAGCCGCTGCCCTTCCCCTTCCTGGCTCTGGTAGGTCAGCTAGAGATGAAGATCGCCCTGCTGCTGGCGGTGATCAACCCGCTGGTTGGTGGGGTCTTGCTGGTGGGGCCGCGCGGCACGGGCAAAACTACCCTCGTCCGCAGTCTGATGCACCTGTTGCCCAAAGTCCGCCGCAGTGCGTGCTACTACGGCTGCCTGCCGGAAGATATCGAAACCGGCGGGATTGACGCCGTTTGCCCCGACTGCGCCAAGAAGTACGGCGAAGGCCGCCCGCTGACCAAAGAAGACCAGGGCCGCCTGGTGGAACTGCCGCTGAACGCCCGGCTGGAGGATGTCATCGGCGGGTGGGATGAACTGGCCGCGGCGCGCGGCCAGTTCCGCCTGAAAAGCGGGATTTTGAAACAGGCCGATCTGAACATCCTGTATATTGACGAAGTCAACCTGCTGGCCGATGACATCATCAACGCCATTTTAGACGCCGCCTCGCAGGGAACCTATACCGTGCGGCGTGGACCGGTCGCCAGTACCTACCGGGCCAGGTTTACGCTGGTGGGTTCGATGAACCCCGAAGAAGGCAACCTGCGCCCTCAGATCATGGATCGTTTTGGCCTGCGCGTGGTGGTTCGCGGACTGGAAGATGCTGATGAGCGCGTAGAGGCTTACCGCCGGGCGCGCTCTTACCGCCTTAACCCACGCGCCACGGTGGCCCAATATGCCTATGAAACGGAACTGGCCCGCAGTGAAATTGAAATGGCCCGCAATCTGCTGCCTAAAGTAGAAATCCCCCACGAAGTTCTCTGCACCGGAACTCGTATCATCCAGCAGGTCGGCATCGATTCACTGCGCGCTGAAATCACGTTGTTTGAGGCGGCCAGAGCTTACGCCGCCGCCGACGCCCGTACCACCGTCACCGTTGAAGACCTGAAAGTAGTGGTTCCAATGGCTCTGCGATTGAGACTATCCCCCTTCATGGTAAAATATTTCCATGAACAAGACAAAGAAGAGGAGCAGTTGAGGGGCATTTTAAAAGAAATGCACTCAATTACGGAGATTTTGGAAAATGGCAAGGCAAGAAGAACCGAAGACCATCAACCGCCCTCTGCTGGAAAACCCCCAAACGGGTGAAGAGTTTTACCAACGCGGCTGGCAGCACTACGCCCGCAAGGAGTTCAATCTGGCAATCGCTGATTTTAATCGGGCGCTGCAACTGACCCCCGACCACCCAGACATCCTCTACGCTCTGGGGTTGGCGCTCCAGGCCGCCGGACAGAATGAAGAGGCCGTCAATGCTTTTCAGCGCACCCTTGCCAGTTTGAAAAACCTGCAAGACAAGACCCGTGCCTCAATGCTCTCGCGCATGGCACGCGGGCATATTAACCGCATCCGCACCGGCGAATGGAATATGCAAAGCGAGGAACTGCTATGAACTCTGGAACGCAATCGCACCGCGAGCGCATGGAGAACTGCCTGGCAGGACAGCCCGTTCACCCCATCCCTACGGCGCTGTGGCGGCACTTCCCGGTTGACGATCAAAGCCCCGACGGGCTGGCGGCTGCAACCGCGGCCTTTCAAAACACGTTTGACTTCGATTTCATTAAAGTAACGCCCGCTTCTTCATTCTGCATCAAAGATTGGGACGTCGAAGACCGCTGGACAGGCAACCCAGAGGGTACGCGCGATTACACGCGCCGCCCCATCCGCCGGCCCGAAGATTGGGCCGCCCTGAAACCGCTTGACCCCACCAAAGGCCATTTGGGCGCGCAGTTAACCTGCCTGCGGCTGCTGGCGAGCCGGTTCCGCCCGCACACCCCCATTTTGCAGACCATCTTTAGCCCGCTGTCGCAGGCCAAAAACCTGGTCGGCGCTGAGACTTTGCTGGTACATATGCGCCGCTGTCCCCAGGAACTGCACGCCGGGCTGGAAACCATCACCGAGACGACTATCCGCTTCCTCGAGGAAGCCGCGCGGGTGGGCATTGATGGGGTTTTCTACGCTGTTCAGCACGCCCAGTATAGCCTCTTATCTGCGCAGGAGTTTGCGACCTTTGGCCGGGCGTATGACCTGCGCGTGATGGCCGCCGCCCGCGAGCTGTGGCTGAACCTCTTGCACCTGCACGGGGAAGAGATTATGTTCGATGTAGCGCGCGACTATCCCGTTGCTCTGGTAAACTGGCACGACCGCGAGACCGGCCCCTCTCTGGTGGAAGGACAGCAGCGCTTTGAGGGAGTGGTGTGCGGGGGCCTGCGCCAGTGGGATACGATGGTGTTGGGATCACACGAGCAGGTGCGCGCCGAAGCCGAAGATGCCATTCGGACGACGGGCGGAATCCGCTTTGTGTTGGGCACGGGCTGTGTCTTGCCGACGACTGCGCCGTATGGTAACGTGCAGGCGGCCCGGCGCGCCGCAGGCTGGGTGGTATGAGCAATCCGCGCATCATCGCCGGCACAGCGCGCGGCGCGCGGCTGGCTTCTGTCCCCGGTGATACCACCCGCCCCATCACGGATATGGTTAAGGGGGCGCTGTTTAATATCCTCGGCGCTGACGTAGTGGGGTCTAGCTGGCTCGATCTGTTCGGCGGGACCGGCAGTGTGGGCCTCGAAGCCCTCAGCCGTGGGGCGGCCTTTGTGCGCTTCATTGATCTCAATCGCGCCGCCGTTGAAACCATCAGGCACAATCTGGAGCGCACCCGCCTGAAAGACCGCGCCCAGGTCATCCAGGGAGATGCCTTTGCCATCCTCAAACGTCCTCCCGACCGCGCCTTCGATTACATCTATATCGCCCCGCCGCAGTACAAGGGTATGTGGCAGCGCGCCCTGCACGATTTAGACGAGAATACCGCCTGGCTCAACGCAGACTCTTGGGTGATCGTCCAGATTGACCCGGTAGAGTATGCAGTCCAGACCCTGGCGCATCTGGAAGAGTTCGAACAGCGCAAGTACGGCAATACCCTGCTGGTCTTCTATCAGCTCAGGCTTCCAGAAACCAGTTAAAAATAACGCCTACTCCCCAAAGCGGATTTGCAGGCGCTCCTGTTCATCGTAAAAATAACAGGCGCAAAAGGGCGCGTCTCCGGCCTGCATCTGCAATACGCGCGGCAGCAGGGTTGCCAGGTCTTCGACCAGCGGGTAATCTGACAGCGCCGCCACCGGCAGCCATTCTAACTGGCCCTCGCGCGAGGCGACCAATTCACCCCCCGCGTACTCCCCCCGAAACACGAACAGGGTAATCCCGGCGCGCTCGTGGGCATCAATAATAATACTGCCCACCAGCCGCAGATCCACCCCCGTCAGACCGGTTTCTTCGCGCAGTTCGCGCCGCGCGGCGCTTAAGGCATCCTCGCCGCGCTCGATATGCCCGCCCAGGCCATTATAGCGGTTGGCCCACACACGCTTATCTGGCGCGCCCTTAATCAGCAGTATCTCATCACCCCGCGTAATAAAAATCAGGGTGCCGGGAATGAGCATGTAGTGATCCAGAGTCACGCCCTGCTCCGATTTAGGCATCTTTTCCCCTTTTTAATCAATAAACCCCGATGGTGAATTTCGGGGTTTATTCTGGTCTGGTAAAGAAAAACTGCTTACACCTTCAGCATCTCGCGGACACTGGCAAGCTGTCCGGCACTGCCTAATTTCTGGTTTTTCTCGACAATGAATTTGGCATACTCAGCCATGAAGATCTTGCCGGGGTCGCGCAGATCGAACTTGGACGGGAAGTCGCGGAAGAACTCGCGGTGAACGCGCGTCCACACCAGGCGGCCATCGGTGTCAATGTTAATCTTGGTCACGCCCAATTGAGCCGCCCGCCGGAACTGGTTGGCATCCACGCCTTTGGCGCCCTTTAGGTTGCCGCCAGCGGCGTTAATGCGCGCTACTTCCTCTTCTGGAACCGAGCTGCTGCCGTGCATCACCAACGGGAAGCCGGGCAGTGCTTTCTGGATCTGCTCCAGAACGTCAAAGCGCAGTGCCTGCGTGCCGGAGAATTTAAATGCGCCGTGACTGGTCCCAATTGCCACTGCCAGCGAATCACAGCCGGTGCGCTCCACAAATTCACGCGCCGCGGCCGGGTCGGTCAGCATGGCGTTGGCCTCATCAACGGCGACATGCTCTTCCACCCCGCCGAGCTTGCCCAATTCCGCTTCCACCACCAGCCCTTTGGCATGGGCGGCTTCTACCACGCGCCGGGTAATGGCAATATTGGTCTCGAAATCCTCGTGGCTGGCATCAATCATCACCGAGCTGTAAAAACCGCTTTCGATGCACTCGTAGCAGGTAGCCTCATCGCCGTGATCCAGGTGGACGGCAAAGATGGCATCGGGGAAGATTTCATTGGCCGCGCGGATCATGGCCTCTAACATGCGCTTATCGGTATACGAGCGCGCGCCCTTGCTGATCTGAATGATAAAAGGCGCCTGGCTATCCATGCAGCCGCGAAACAGGCCCATGGTCTGTTCGAGGTTGTTGATATTATATGCACCGATGGCGTACTTACCATAGGCGGCTTCAAATAAACTCTTCGTCGTAACAATCATGTCAGGAAACTCCTCTAACGTATAGGGCTTGCATCTGAACCGCTTTTCGACCGGTTCTTAGCTTAAGAACATGGGAACTCCCATGAAGTCTTTAATGCGCGGCCTGTAGTTCTCAATGTCGTAATAGCTGGCTACATCTACGCGCTTCTTGCCGGCCAGCACCATTTCCACCGGGACGGTGGTATATTTGCCGCCGTGCAGGGCGACCATCTTGCCCGTCTCGTTGCGGCGGATCAGTTGGATCGCCAGGTTGCCATACGACATTGCCACCATGCGGTCGAGCGAATCGGGTGCGCCGGAGCGCATCAGGTAACCCAACTGCTGGTACATGATGTTCTGTCCCGTCAGGCGCTTAATCTCTTCCGCCACCATTAGGCCCACGCCGCCCAACTTGCGGTGACCATACGCGTCGGCCTCGCCGGTCTCTACCACATCGCCGCCTTCCATGATCGCGCCTTCTGAAATCGTCATAATGGCGTAGTTCGACGGGTTACTGCGCTTGTCTTCCATCAAGAATTCCGCCAGCTTCTTTACATTGAACGGCACTTCGCTGATGATGGCGCGGTCTACGTATGACAGATACGCGCTGATCAGGCTGGTCTCGCCCGAATTGCGGCCAAACAGTTCTACGATGCCAATGCGCTCGTGCGAACCAACCGAGGTGCGCATGTTGGTGATAAACTCCACACTGCGGGTCACGGCGGTTGAGAAGCCAATACAGTAATCGGTTCCGAACACGTCGTTATCCATCGTCTTGGGCAGAGCCACTACCGGCACGCCTTCACGGTGCAGCCGCACGCCAAAGCTCAAGGTGTCATCGCCACCGATGGGAGTCATCACATCAATGCCCAGGTGGTCAATCACCTTAAGGATATAGGCGGTGTAGTCCATCGCGCCGTCCTCCAGCGGCTTGCCCCAAGATGAGTTCTTCAAAAAGTCGGGCGTAGCGCTCTTGGTGACGTGCTGCGGGTTGGTGCGCGATGTGTGTAAGAATGTGCCGCCGGTGCGGTCAATCGTGCGCACATCCTCACGCTTTAGTTCGCGGATGTAGTAATCGTGCGTGGAGGGTTCATCCAGATTGTAATTCAACAGTCCGCCCCACCCGCGTCGGATGCCCAATACCCGATAGCCCATCTCTAAAGCGCCATAAACGACAGACTTAATGGCCGGATTCAGACCTGGAACGTCCCCGCCGCCTGTCAGAATACCAATGGTTTTCGTCATGTTCTTCTCCTCGATAATGTTTTTTGCGTACGGATCGCTTATGTTGAAATGCAGATTAAAAATCAATCACGCCATCTTACCAACACTCAAGCCCTGTGGATCACAAACCGGCTTATGAATTTGCGCTGTCACTGCGCTCCAACGTTGGAACCTGGAACGTGATACGACTGCCCCGACCAACATCCGCATCGACTTCCATCAGCCCGCCCAGCAGTTCTACCCGCTCGCGGATCAGCTTCAGTCCCACGCCTTCCGTATGTTCTAACACCGCTGGGTCGAACCCTTTGCCGTTATCCGCCACCGATACTTTGGTCACATTGTCGTCCATAAACATCTGAACGGTGATCTGTAGCTTTCCGGTCATATCCTGGTTGTGGCGGCAGGCGTTGCCCACCAATTCTTGCAGTGCGCGGAAGATCATTACCTCTAAAAAAGATTCTAGGCGGCGCTCACTGCCCTTCAGGTTCAGGTTAACTTCCACTCCGGTCTGCCCTTTGACGCTCTCCAGGTAGCGGCCCACGGTTGGGAACAGTCCCAGATCATCGAGCATCATGGGGCGCAGTTCAAAGATGAAACTGCGCACCTCTTTGAACGTTCCCATGGCCGCGTTTTTGAGGTTATCCAGCTCCTCTTTAGCCCGTGCCGCGTCAATATCCAGCAGGCGGTTGGCAATTTCTGCCTGAACGATAAAGTTCGACAGCGCCTGGGCCGGACCATCATGCATTTGGCGCGAAAGGCGCTGGCGTTCGGCTTCCTGGGCCTTTACCACCATTTCCAATGTGCGCGAAGCCGCCGCCCCGCTCTGCTTTGGCCCTGCGCTCTGTGCCATGAAATCACGGACTTTCGTCAGCAGGTTCAAGTAGCGCTGTAAGCTGTCATAATCGGTTTGCAGTTTATCTAACTGCCCGCGCATTAATAACAGCCGCTGTTGGGCGTCGAGGGCGTTGCTGTAGGCACTGCGGATTTCTGAACGGGGCATGGTATCGAGTTGAGCCTGGACCTGCTGGAGGTGGGTGGTGATCGCCGTGTTGCGCTGCGTCAGCCTGGTCAGTTCTAACTGGCTTTGTTCGAGCATGAGCTTGACCTCGTTGAGCGACCGCATGGTTTGCTCGTACTCGCGGGCAATTTCCTGCTCAAATGCTTCCCACGGGTTTTCCTCGGGGTTCGGTACGGGTTGAAAAGTCATGTCACTCACTCCAGCATGTGACCAGCCAGATATGGAATCAATAAGGGAAAACAGCCTGTGATCGCGGTAAGTATACTATAGAGTGGGGTATCCAGGCAATATTTCCAGCTTTTTTATTTCCAGCGATAGACCCACATATTCTCACCGCCAGCTTCGACGGCGGCGCGCCCCCCACTTTGAAAAACCACCTCTTTCCCTTCTGGCAGGTGGGTGTACCAGCCCTTCAGCGTCACCAGGTAATCCACGCCCAGCGCGTCCAGCCGCCGGGCGAGCGCCTCTTCGTCGCGGATTATGGGGATGATCTCCGGTGAGATCAGCCCGGCCAGGTCTACCATACGCCGCCCGCTAAAATACCCCACCGCGCCGATGTCGTGGACGGCCAGCAGGGCGTCGGGCGGGGTATGGGCGGCCAGCCAGCGGGCGGTCGCCACCATTTCCGTCTCGATGATCGCCACGTCGCGGGCGTAAAAGCCCGCCACGATGGCATAAAACCCCAGCCACACGCCCACCAGACTGAAGACCCAAGCTTTCGCGAACGCCTGCCCCAGCCGCGCCTTCCAACCGGCCCCTACCTCTCCAGCAGGTGACAGCCGTTCTGCCACAGCGGTGAGGATGGCGCGCAGACCTACCAGCCCCAGCACAAAATATACCGGCATCGCCGGGATCAGGTAGCGCCCATACTGGTACGTCACCGGCAGCCGTTCCGCATACAGACCGGTAAATCCCAAGAACCACAGCGCCGCTCCCACCCCCACCCAGTCACGGCGGCGGAACGCGCTCCACAGGTACGCCGCGAACCCGGGCAGCAGGAACAGCCCACCGCCTACCAGCGGCAGTTTTAACAGACTCAGGTAGCGCTCGATGAAGGGACTCTGGCGCAGCGCGGCGTATTCAGCCTGCTTGGCGTAGAAGGTGTTCGGCCAGAAAGACCCCTGCGTCCAGCCGTTAAACAACAGGTACGGCCCGAACAAGAGCAGAAACCCGCCTGCCAGCCAGCCCAGGGCGCGGGCGCGCTGCTTCTGATCGGGCGCAGTCAGCCAGATCACCCACAGGGCCGGGCCAAGGAGCGTGAGCGCATCTGGCCGCAGCCAGACCCCTGACCCGATCAGCAGGCCCACTCCGCCCCAACCGCGCCCCCGCGCCGCCGCCATGCAGGCCAGCGCCGCCAGCGCCAGCGCCGCGAAGGCCGTCGTTTCCATGCCCGAAACCCCCGCCCACACCAGATGCCATTCTCCCGCCAAAAACAACCCCACCCAGGGGATGCTCTCACCTGCGACGTCCCCCGGCAAGAGTCGCCGGGCCAGGGTTTGCCCGGCCAATGCCGCGCCGAACAAACTCGCGATGCCCAATCCATACGCCCAGACATAACGATCAATGTTCAGACCGTAGCCCACCGCCAACAGCGCCGACCACAGCGGAGCTGTAGACCCGGCGGAAGGTTGATCTCTCAAAAACGACCACTGTCCCCAACGCGCCAGGTTACGCGCGTAGGTCTGGTGAATCCAGGCATCATCCAGCGGGAAGCCCGGCCCTTCCAGGCGGCTGCTCGCCCACAGGTAAACGCCTGACGCCAGAGCGCACGCCAGGGCCAGCCCCAGGTAAGGGAACATCCGCCGCCAGTTGATGCGCCTCATTGCACGTCCCCTTCCAGGTGGATACGGTATAAACGGGTCTCGCCCACCCGGCCCAGGTATTCCAGTGCGGGCGGCTCATCCCGGCGGTGGTACAGGTCTGCCAGCATGGGCGGGTTGGTGACTTCTAAGGCCAGCCATTCGGCCTGGTAGCGGCGGGCGGCCTGCAGCAGCATGACGGCATCGCCATAGGGGATCACAATAGCCGGGCGGCTCGCCGCCAGGTAGTAGCCAGGCGGGTCATTCACCAACACCACCTGCCCCGGCGCGGCTCCCAGACGCTGCAGCGCCGCTTCG